>Ga0209536_100003806_pt1 | contig 24029 bp, 18 predicted proteins | sample DeeMarSeWOR28_12_FD_187461 | JGI IMG/M metagenome (GOLD analysis project Ga0209536, IMG submission 187461) | Marine sediment microbial communities from White Oak River estuary, North Carolina - WOR-2-8_12 (SPAdes) (version 2) | ecosystem: Environmental > Aquatic > Marine > Intertidal zone >...
TGGGGAATTCTTCCCCACAATCTATAACTGCCCCAAACCTTAACTTCCGACGCAGGGTATCAACAACGAGCCCAACAATCAACACTAAATCGCATCTTTGCCAAAAATCACGAGAGTCCTCGAGGTTAATCGGAGCGCAACAATTTTTTGCCTAACCGTATGACCTCTCTTACCAAGACTTCAAAGTCTTCCCGTTTGCTTCGATGGTTGGTAATCGCCACGCGCAGAGCATACTTACCGTCAATCACAGTATATGACGGCGCAGCCACCCCGCTTTCGTGTAAGTCAATAAGAAGTTCTTTGTTAAGATCGTTCAAAAACTCGTCATCAAGGTCGTCGGCCACAAATCTGAAACACACTATATTGAGGGGTACAGGAGCCAATAGCTGAAGTTCACTCATATCTTCAACGTGGCTGGCTAGGTATCGAGCCTGATCGATATTCTGTTGAATCAATCTTCCATATTTTTGGGCGCCATGCTCCTTCATGGACATCCAGACCTTCAGGGCCCGGAAGCCACGTGATAATTGGACACCGTAGTCGCTGAACCAGATTGAACCCCCTGCGAGCCCGCGATCTGAATGCGTTAGGTAGTCGGGTGTAAGCGAAAAAGTTCTCCGGTGATCCTCTTCTTGCAGAACCAGGGCACAGCCCACCTCGTACGGCATGTACATCCACTTATGGAGATCAAAGGCAAGTGAGTCGGCCCGTTCCATGCCCACTAACAGGGGGCGCAGTTCTGAAGACAAGGCGGCGAGTGCACCGAAGGCACCGTCAACGTGAAACCATAGTCCTTCTCGTTGGCAGATATCAGCAAGTCTGTCCAGATCGTCTATGGCACCGGTATTAACCGTCCCAGCGTTGCCGATGATGCAAATTGGTTGAAATCCCTGCTGGCGATCTTCGAGGATGGCAATTTCCAGTCCGGATATGTCGATTGTAAAATCTGAATTGACTGGTATTTGCCGAAAAGCGTTACTGCCCAGTCCCAGGAGTTCTATAGCTTTTTGTACAGAACTGTGAGTCTCTTGCGAGCCATAAAGGGTCATGTGGCGCGGGGCAGCACGAACTCCATCCCTTCTCAGATCAAACTCAGCTTTGCTATTTCGTGCCACGGTCAAACCAACCAGGTTCGCCATGGAGCCGCCACTGACCAACAAGCCACTGGCCTCGGCAGGATAGCCAAGCATTTCTTTACACCAATCAAGTACTTGCGCCTCGACGTAATTGGCGACGTGGTCGGCACCACCTACGTTGGGATTCATTCCAGCTGCAAGCATTTCAGCTAACATACCAAGAGGTGTTCCGGTGCCGATAACCCAGCCCCAGAACCTCGGATGTAGATTTCCCATTGGATGAGGGAGCACATATTCCAAAAAATCCTGATAGGCCTGTTCAGGACCTTGCGGCTCTAATGGGAGGGGTTGCTTGAAATGCGCTTTAATGTTCTCCGGAATCGGCTGCCACACCGGGCGCGTGCGAACGGTTTCCAGATACGCCATGATGTCATCTATCATGCGATGACCTAAGCTGCGCATCAGTTGCCAATCTGCGGGATCAAGGGATTCTTCCTCAGGTACATTCTCAAAATTCATAGCAGTTCTGCCCTCCAGGCTAGCCCGGATATTTCATGAATTACCTGCTGCGACCACGAATGTGGACGTGCCACCTGGCGTCCTCGGGTGTCGGGCCCCGCGACGTACCGTTCAGGTACGCCTCGGAACCAACACCCTGCGTTTGCCAGGTGGCACGCCCACCTTAGCGGTCTCGCGACAGCAATTCATAAAATATCCGGGCCAGGTAGTCTAAACATCAGCAATCTAAAACACATCCCGTTTGATTTGGGAAGCCGAAAGTTTCGTGTGGTCAAAGAACGGTAAATGATGAAACGAAAAAAAGAAAGATTAGCACATGAATGCAATCCCAAAAAAGTTCGTGACCTTTTCTCTCTGGTTGGCTAACCCGGCGAAGAAGAATAGAAATAGGTGAGGTTCTCGCGTTAATCTGTTCTATTCAGCAGATTATAGAGTAGAAGTATGATTGCCAGAAACGTTTCAAAGGCAGAGATGAGAAGCATAACAAAGTAACAGGGCATGGGTCTGGAGATCCGTTCCCAGCTAAGGTTTTGTAGAGAACCCTTTTCAGACTGTTCCAAGCGGCCACTTAACCTTATTTTATCTGTTCCTATGGTTGTTAGCGTGCTCATGTCTGCACTCGACAATCAATGGTAAAAAAGTTCTTGTGCCGATTATTATCGCAATGAACATGCCAACTCCAGAGGATAAGGAATCATTCTGTTTGATTTTCCGTAACCTTCTGATAATACAATATTTTTTTCTATGGAAATATGGGGGGTGTATGAGAAGGCCGTTGGCCGATGACTGAAAAAAGAGTTAACTAGGTTGGCAGTTTTTGGGTATAGCTAAGAAAAAGCATGTTTTTTTAGGATGTTATGTGGTGCCAATTAAGTTGGCAGTCGGTGATAACAAGGTTGACGGATACAATCAGAAACCATATCTTTGCATTTTTTTCATTAGACCATTCCTGCTCAGTCCCAATTCCTTTGCAACTCTGGTCTTGTTTCCTTCGTGCGCTCGGAGCTTTTCCAAAAGAACCGATTTTTCCAGGGTCTCAACCATTTCCTTCAAGGAACCCCGTAGCGTGACTCCGTGAGTTTCCCTGACCGAGTCATCGCGTATTTTGTCGCTGAGGTTCGAGATTTCAATTTGATTGTTGTCAGTTACCATTGCCATGGCTCTTTCAATTTCATTCTCCAGTTCTCTCACATTTCCGGGGAAGGGATAAGATGATAAACAGTCCATGGCTCTTTGGCTAAAGCCCACGACAGATTTCTTGGTTTTCTTGTTGTATTTACGAATAAAATAATTCGCCAATACCGGGATATCCCCTGTTCTATCGCGGAGAGGTGGGAGATCTACGGTAAACACCGAGAGCCTGTAAAAAAGGTCTTCTCTCAACCTTCCCTCTTGTACCTCTTTTTCCAGATTCTTGTTGGTGGCAGAGATCACCCTTACATCTACTTTCTTGCTGAGATCAGATCCCAAGGCCTTGATCTCGCCTTCTTGGAGAACTCGCAGAAGACTGGTTTGCATGGCAGGTGACATTTCCGCCACCTCATCTAAAAACACAGTTCCCCCGTGGGCGGTCTCAAAAAGACCCTTTTTGTCTTTGACGGCCCCTGTGAAAGATCCTCTTTTATGGCCGAAGAGCTCACTTGCGAGCAAAGTGTCAGGAATACCACCACAGTTCTGCGAGACGAATGGCATTTTTTTTCGGGGACCATTAAAGTGGATAGTACGGGCGATAAGCTCTTTCCCTGTCCCTGTCTCACCTTCAATGAGGACTGTTATGTCTGAGTCGATAGCCCTCTCGCACAGTCTGAAAACCTCCAACATCCGCTCGCTGTTCCCTATGACCTGATCAAAACGATAGTACCTCTCAACCTCTCTGCGCAGGTAGGCCACCTCGTTCTTCGTTCTCTGGATAACCTCGTCTTTATCTTTATTTATAAGCTGGAGCTCCCTATAGGCACTGTTAAGCTCAGTGCACATCCTAGCATTGTCGAGGGCCATAGCCATTATTGGCGCCAAGGTTACAAGAAAATTGAAATCTTTTTCGTCAAAATCACCCGTAATCTTATTGAGAACTTCAAGAACGCCGATGGTTTGCTCTTTCGTTTTAAGGGGCACCGCTATCATAGACTTGGTTTTGAATGCAGTGGCACTATCAACGTCACTATAATGCCGGGAATCCTGGGCCACATCCAATATTATTTCTGCTTCACCACTCCTAAACACACTACCTGCTATGCCATGATCAACAGGAATACGAATCTCTTCAAGCTTGTCCAATCGCTCTGGTATGTCACTAGACCAGCAGAAGACCAACTCATCCTTTCCCTCATCATGCAAAATGACTGACGCCGCCTCTGCGTACATCACCGTTGTTATCTGCCGTATTATGTGGAGAATTAGATCATCAACATTGAGGTACTGATAGAGTGATTGGCTGATGTCCCAGAGATACTTCAATTCTTGATGTTCACGGGTGAACTCCAGGTCATCTCCGCGCTGCTTCTTGCCTTTCTTGCTCATTGCACTCACCATCAAACAAGGAATGGCTCACCAAATATACGGGCTAGAGAAGGTTCTAATAGTGTCAAAGTACCTTTGATGCAGAAATCGTGTCAATCGGAAAAACCACCACCATGCGAACTTCACCCTAATCGCAGGAGAGTGGGTAGCATCATTTTAAAGAAATATCTTCTTCTCCCTTGGGGAGAGAGTTGAATGGCTTTGCCAGCAGAAGGGGTTAGGGCACAAGGCGTCAGGTGCAAGGCATAAGGAGAGAATGGGTTTTCTTTTATTGTTTTTGCCCTGTGCCCTGTGCCTTAACCCTTGGGTCCTTCCCTTTGGGGCAGTCCAAAGCCGGGTCCTTTTGGTCCGGATTCTTTACTTTTGCTTTCAGCAGTCATTTCGGTTAAAATTTTACCGATTCTTTTGGTTCCCCTACTCTGGTTCGAACTATTTCACCAATTCACTCCGCACGGATTCTCGCTGGCCGGTATTTTTGTTTTCCTTGTCAACTGCTTGCGATTTATGTTATTTAATTTATTCCTAGCAGGTCACTATATATTTGATATATGGTTTTATTGGAAATCCTCTCTTCCCCCGTGTCCGCCTAAATTATAGGCATGACCACAAGAGTAAACCACGGAAGATTTTGGGAACCGCTGTGTCCTTGCCAGATCTAATAGCCAAAGCTACATGGTGAGGGAAAGGGAGTACTGTGTTTTTCAACTATGCCAATGTTTTTATCTTCATCGTTCTGGGGCTGTTAATGACATTCGTGATCATTACAGTCTCCAGATTGCTTGCCCCCCGGGTTTCTGACGTCCCCGACAAGTTTACCACCTACGAATGCGGCGAGCGGCCCGTGGGTTCAGCCTGGATACTCTTTAATTTCAGGTTCTATGCGGTGGCGTTGGCGTTTCTCATTTTCGACATCGAATTGGCCTTGGTCTTCCCCTGTGTCTCAGTTTTCGACAAGTGGCGCCGGGCTGGAAGCGGTTTGTTTGCCCTCATCGAAATTACAGTTTTTGTGGGAATCCTGTTTTTGGGTTTGATCTATATGTGGAACCGAGGTGACCTCAAGTGGACCAAGGAAGTGCCTGCAGAATTGGAAGAACTAATGATGTTGGAGGAAGAGAAACCCATCACCTTTTAATCTATCATCCAAAACCCTCCAAGGAGAACGGAGATGGTGCACCTCTACAACAAGATGCCTGCTGAAGGTTTTTTTGGCGCTGCTTTCACCACAGTGGATCGAGCCCTTAACTGGTTCAGACTTTCCTCGGTTTGGTACCTTCTTTTCGGCCTGGCCTGCTGTGGCATCGAGCTGATGCAGACCGGCGGGCCTCGCACTGACATTGATCGCATAGGCTCCGTGCCGCGTCCCACTCCCAGGCAGTCCGACCTAATGATCGTGGCCGGAACCCTCACCTATAAAATGGCCTCGAGACTACGTCTTCTCTATGATCAAATGGCTGAACCCAAATATGTTATTGCCATGGGCAGCTGCGCCAATTGCGGCGGCCTTTTTCAACTCTCCTACTCGGTAGTCAAAGGAGTGGACAAAATCGTGCCGGTGGACGTCTATGTGCCCGGCTGTCCGCCCAGACCTGAGGCGCTCACGGAAGGCATACTGAAGCTCCAAGAGAAAATTCGCACCGAGCGATTTCTGGTGAAGAGTCCATAGTGGAAGCGCAAAGTATCCTCGAAAGGATCAAGAGAATCATTGGCGAGGCCGATCTGGTCTGGGTCGATGACCAGACTGGAGACCCTTACCTGGTCATACCCAAGGAAAAGCTGCGGCGGCTGGCCATCAACCTGAAGGGGGATCCTCATCTCGCCTTTGACACCCTCATGTGTCTGAGCGGTGTACACAACATGGGGGAACAAGACGAGATGGAGGTGATCTATCATCTTTATTCGGTACGGCACCGCCATCAGTTTGTTCTCAAGGTTAGGTTGGATCGACCCGCATTCTTTCCCCACTTCTATTTGAGGGTGGATTCAGTATCCGGGATCTGGCCTGCTGCTGCCTGGATGGAACGAGAGGCCTATGACATGTTCGGCATCCATTTTGTGGGCCATGGTGATTTTCGTCGCTTACTCCTTCCCACTGACTGGGAAGGGCACCCACTGCAGAAGGACTATCAAGAAGCTGAAGTTTACCGAGGAATTAGTACGACGAGGGAAGAAATAGAAGGAATATTGGCCGAGGAGAGCGATTGAAGCCTTTAACTACGGAAACAATGGTGCTCAACATGGGGCCTCACCATCCCAGCACCCACGGGGTCCTGCGCTTCATCCTGCGCACAGATGGTGAGGTGATCCACCTGTGCCGGCCGGATATAGGTTACCTGCATCGTGGCCTGGAGAAGATTGCCGAACAACTCCCCTACGCTCATTTCATGCCTTACACCGACCGTCTTGACTACCTTGCTGCCATGAACTGCAACCTCGGCTATGCCATCACCGTGGAGCGAGCGGCAGAAATCGAAGTGCCGCCGCGGGCCGAGTACATCCGGGTTCTGGTAGCTGAACTCAACCGGATCATTAGCCATCTGATCTCAGTGGGCACCTTTGCCATGGATATAGGGGCGGTAACTCCTTTCACCCACACCATTCGAGAGAGGGAGTGGGTCAATGACCTGTTTGAGGAATTGTGCGGTGGTAGGCTTACCTATAACTACGTTCGCTTTGGTGGAGTGGCTTTTGATCTTCCAGACGGATTTCTCGATCGGCTGAGGCGGTTTTTGGACTACTTCGAGCCGCGGATGGAGCAATACAACCGGTTTATCTCCAAGAACAAAATCTTCAAGGAACGACTGCTGGGGGTGGCGGTGATCAGCCAACAGCAGGCTCTTGACTATGCCTTGGTGGGCCCCAATCTGCGGGCCTCTGGCATAGATTGGGATCTGAGGAGAGATGAGCCCTATTCAGTATACGGAGATCTGGAATTCGATGTTCCCATTGGCACTTCCGAATTCGGGGTGATGGGGGACTGTTACACTCGCTACTGGATTCGCATCTGGGAAATGAAGCAAAGCGTGAGGATTCTGCGCCAATGTATCGCCAAGATGCCCGAGGGACCCTATTGGAACAGGTCGAAGAAGAAGCTGAAGGTGCCGCCGGGGGAGATTTATGTGCGCACCGAGGCGCCAAGGGGTGAATTGGGTTTCTACCTGGTCAGCAGAGGAGAGGTTAAGCCCCACCGGCTGAGAATCAGGACGGGCTCATTTTCAGCAATGAGTATTGTGGAAGAGGTGGGTTCCGGTCTCATGGTGGCAGATTTGGTAGCACTCATCGCCAGTCTGGACGTGGTTGCCCCGGAGGTGGACCGGTAAGGAGCATAGCGCATAGCGCATGGCGCAGAGCGCAGAGCGGAATGAAACGGAGACGGGGAGACACGGCGACACGGAGAAACAAGTTAGCAATTTTAGACACTTTAGTTCATTTTAGGCACTTTCTTTTATGGAAAACCTGGTAAACGATCTTTTTGGACAATTCGCCTTTCTTCAGAAGCTGGGATATGTGCCGACGGCTGCGATTGTGATGTTGACCTGTGCTCTAATTGTGCTGAATTTTTTTGGGTTGATGTCAGGCCTTTTTACCTTCTTCGAAAGAAAGGTTGCGGGGTGGACCAACGCGCGCAGGGGGCCCAACCGGGTAGGACCCTACGGCCTGGTGCAATTCATGGCCGATGGTGTCAAGCTCATCCTCAAAGAGGATATCATCCCCGCCGCTGCTGACCGGAGTATTTTCAAGTTTGCCCCTTATTTGCTCCTATTGGGCACCGCCCTCTCTTTCGTGGTTATCCCCTTTGGGCCCACATGGATAATAGGCGACCTGAATGTCGGGGTTTTATACTTACTTGCCACGGGGTCATTCACAGTGGTTGGGCTAATCATGGCGGGTTGGGCCTCCAACAACAAGTATGCCCTGCTTGGTGGTATGCGCTCAGCCGCGCAGATTGTTAGTTATGAGATTCCCAATGCCCTGGCGATATTGGTGGTGGTACTCACAGCCGGTACCATGAGTATGCAGGGCATTATTCGGGCCCAAGCTGGCGGTATTCACCACTGGTTCCTCTTCAGTAGTCCTTTTAGTTTTTTGGCCTTCTTTGTCTATTTCGTCTCGGCCATTGCCGAGATTAACCGCGTGCCCTTTGACATTCCTGAGGCAGAGTCCGAGCTTGTGGCTGGCTACAACATCGAGTACAGCGCTATGCGGTTTGGTGTCTTTTTTGCGGCTGAATTCGGCAATATTTACGTGATTAGCGCCGTGGCGGTGACCTGTTTCCTCGGCGGCTGGCAGATACCATTTTTGGACGTGACTGATTTGGGACAGCTGGGCCGAGGCTTTGGTGGTTTTCTGGGCCGGCCCCTGGTCTTAATGGTCTTGTTGTTAGCTGCCCTTGCTGCTTCCTTCCTGGCCTGGAAGGCGTTGCGGGCCTTTTTTTGGGACCTGCGCCGCAAGTGGGCTTTCTTCGGTAGTCGCTTCGTCCGCGTCCATTCAGAATTGCTGGTTTTGGGACTGCTCTTTGCTGGCGGCGCTCTGATAATGGCGCTCCATCTGCCGCTCCGCGCCTACCTTTCCACCATTTACTGGGCGTTCTTTCAGTATCTGTTACCTTTTCTCGTCTTTTTTGGGAAGGCCATGTTGCTTTCATTTGTGGTGCTCTGGTGGCGCTGGACCCTGCCCAGATTGCGAGTGGATCAGTTGATGGGGGTGTGCTGGAAATATCTTATCCCCATGGGATTCGCCTGTCTGGTTGGGCAGGGTTTCTGGGTGTGTTTTCTTAGCTGAAGAATAAGGAGGAAGGTTGAAAGTCTCTGAGGGTATCAAAGAGTACTTTGGCAATATTTACGAGAGCGTCACTACTATCTCCATGGGTATGTGGATTACCTTCAAGACCGCTTTCTTTGAGCGCAAGGTGACCCTCCAGTACCCCTCTCATGATATCCTCGAGGGTAAGACTAAGGAGGCATCTCTCCCCAGCAAAAAGAATCTGAAGCCACCTTTTGAACCCCTGCTCGGGGCCAGTCAGCAAAATTACAAAGGTCCTCTCAATGCACAGTTGCCGGAACGCTACCGGGGTCTTCTAGGCTACGACGAGCTCAAGTGCATATCCTGTCTTCTGTGTGCTCAGAACTGCCCCATTGATGTGATCAGGGTAAGGGGCGTCAAGATTGAGGGACGCAAGGGCAAGGCGCCCACAACCTTTCGAATTGACTACTCTAAATGTATGTTTTGCGGCCTCTGCGTGGAAGTATGCCCCACGGATGCTGTCTTTTTCACCCGGCAGTTTGAAGGGGCCACTTTCGAATACCGCACTCTGATCAGGGAATTTATCAGTCCTGCGCTTCACCTCGAGCGGTTGCAGCTGGCTGAAGTGGCCAAAAAGAAAGCCATAGAGAAAAAAAAGAAGAAACATGAAAGCGAGGAGAAAGAGCACTAGTCAGTAAGGACATGGCACAAGGTACAAGGCTCAAGGCAAAAGGGAAAAGGTTTGGCCAATATAATTTTTTGCCTTAGCCCCATGCTCCATGCCTCCAGCCTGAATTTCTTGCTAGTCACAATTGGATAGAGGAAAATGAAAGATATAATCTTCAATGTTTTCATACTGTTGACGGTCATTCCCTGTTTCTGGGTAGCTCTCTCCAGCAACATCGTCCATGCTGCCTTTTCCTTGCTCATTACCCTATTCGGGGTTGCAGGCCTCTACGTGCTTCTGGGTGCCGATTTCATCGGAGTGGTCCAGGTGATCGTTTACATCGGTGGCATTTTGATCTTGATTATCTTTGGGGTGATGATGACCCAGCGAGGCAAGTTATTACCATTATCCATTCAGTTACCCGGCAAAGTCTTCGGTGCTGTCTTGACCGGAGTTATCCTCGTGGCCTTGGTGTTGACAGCAACCAAATCTCTGTGGCCCGTGGCGTCCATTTTAGGGGAGCCTCAGCCCACTTCGGCAGCAATCGGTGATCTGCTGCTGGGCAAATATCTCATTCCCTTTGAAGTAGCTTCGGTGTTGCTCCTGGTGGCATTGGTTGGGGCGGTTTTGATCGTGAGGCGAAGTGTGAGGGGAGAATAGTCGTGCCGTACAGTTTGCCAAGTTTTTTGGTAGTGAGTTCACTCCTTTTCTGCCTGGGCATGTTTACGGTGCTTACCCGGAGGAACGCCATCGGCATCCTTATGGGCATTGAACTTGTGCTGAATGGAGCCGGCCTCAACTTTGTTGCTTTTTCGCGATTCCTGGAACCTTCTCAGACGACGAATCTGCTCAGCGGTCAGCTTTTCACCTTGTTCATCATTGCCGTCGCCGCAGCTGAGGTGGCCGTGGCTCTGGCAATCGTCCTTTCTCTCTACAGCAGGATGAAAACCATTGACGTGGAGGATTTTAAAGAACTTCGGGGGTAACTGTTCAGTCAATTAGGAATTGTGAGACGGTGAGAGTATGAACACCTTATTTGTTCCGCTGACAATAAAGAAAAGCCTATGGTTGATTCCCTGTCTTCCCCTGGCTGGGGCAGTGGTCAATGGCTTGCTGGGAAGGCGGCTTCCTGCCCGGCTCATTCATTTTGTCGGCTGTGCCAGCATATTCATCTCATTTCTGGTTTCGGTGGCCGGATTTTTCACCCTCCTTAGCATTGAAGAGCCACAGCAACGTTTTCTCATCCAATCGCTGTATCAGTGGATACTCACCGTCTGGTACCAGGGCAGTTTCAGCCTGGAAGTGGCCTTCAGGTTGGACCCCCTCTCCATGACTCTTTGCCTGGTGGTCACGGGAGTGGGTTTTCTCATTCATCTCTACTCTGTCGGCTATATGGCAGGAGATGAGAGCCAGGGTCGCTATTTTTCCTACTTGAACCTGTTCACCTTCTCCATGCTACTACTGATCCTGGCCGACAACCTGCTGCTTATGTTCGTTGGCTGGGAAGGTGTGGGCCTTTGCTCCTACCTGCTCATTGGCTTTTGGTTTACTGATTTGGAAAAAGCACAGGCGGGCATGAAGGCTTTTATCGTCAATCGGGTGGGAGATTTTGGCTTCTTTGTGGGGTTGATGCTGCTGTTCTGGACTCTGTTTGAAGCTAGCAACGGCAGTATGACCGGTTTGGGATTCCAGCAGTTGAGGGAAGCCATACCCTTGCTTGGCTCGGCCAGCCCCATTCTGGGAGTCGGGGTGGCCACCTGGGTGGCCCTGTTGTTCCTTGTTGGTGCCACCGGGAAGTCGGCGCAGATTCCGCTCTACGTCTGGCTACCCGATGCCATGGCTGGCCCCACCCCGGTCAGCGCCTTCATTCACGCGGCAACAATGGTGACGGCCGGAGTTTACATGATTGTCCGGCTTAATTTCCTTTATGTGGCGGCTCCGGCTGCCATGGCGATGGTGGCAGTGGTGGGAGGGGTGACCGCTTTTTATGCCGCGACCATCGCTTTGACTCAGAATGACATCAAGCGGGTCCTCGCTTATTCCACCATCAGTCAGTTGGGCTACATGTTCCTGGCCGTGGGGGTGGCGGCCTTCAGCACCGGGATTTTTCATCTGGTCACCCACGCCTTTTTCAAGGCCTTGCTCTTTCTCGGAGCCGGCAGCGTCATCCATGCTGTCCACTCCAATGACATGCAGGAGATGGGTGGCCTGAAGAAATATATGCCGCACACCTACTTAACTTTCATGGTGGCATACCTGGCCATATCCGGCATACCACCGCTTTCCGGGTTTATGAGTAAGGACGAGATTCTGTGGGCCACTTTTAATAGTCACCTTACCGTGGCAGGGTTGGGAAAAGCACTCTGGGGACTGGGTCTGCTGACTGCCGGGCTCACCGCCTTTTACATGACCAGGTTGATTGCTCTGACCTTCATGGGCAGTTTTCGGGGAGGTTCAGAAAAGGAGAAGCACCTGCACGAATCCCCGGCAGTAATGACGCTGCCGCTCATGGTTCTGGCCGTGCTCTCAGCAGTGGGGGGTGTCATCGGCCTGCCGGCAATAACCCACTTGCCCAATCTACTGCACGACTTCCTGGGTCCTGTGCTGAGTAGTCATGGAACCTCGGGCCACCAAGCACATGCGTATTGGCTGGAACTGCTTCTGATGCTGATATCCACTGGGGTGGCGACCAGCGGTATCTATCTGGGGTGGCTTTTCTATGTGAAACGGCCCGAGTTACCAGGCCAGGTGGCGGCCCGTTTTGCCAGGCTGCACCGTCTGCTTTTTGAGAAATACTATGTGGATGAAGTCTATCAGACACTCTTTGTGCGTCCTATCCTGAAAATGGTAGCTCTGAGCGGGCGTTTCGACCTGAACACCATTGACGGCGCGGTAAATCTTTCTTCCAGAGTCACTGCCAAATTCGCTTTTCTCATTGGCTGGGAGGACCTGAAAATAGTAGATGGCGCGGTCAACGGTCTGGCCGATATCTTCAAGCGCTGGGGTGCGGCGCTCAAACATTTGCAGACAGGCAGAGTACAGCATTACCTGTATTCGGTAGTTCTGGGAATATTCGGTCTGTGCGTGTTTATGTTTATATTTTGACGTCTATTACTCAAATTCGAAATACGAAGCACGAAGCACGAAACAAATTGAGGAATTAAGGAATTAGGGAATTGAGGAATTGAAAATTCGAAACTCCGATATGCTTGGTCATAGTAATCTTTAGCCCCATAATTCCAAAATCCCTGAATCCCTAAATTCCTGAATCTCCGCTATTTCGATATTCGGATTTCGTATTTAACATGCTAGCTGGCTAAATAAAGACTAACAGATAGGGAGGATCCGCAGATGCTGCCAGAGCACCTCTTGTCCTGGATGATCTTTTTCCCGCTCATTGGGGCTGGCCTCATCCTCTTGGTGCCCACAAGGTATCCCACCTTGATGAAGCTTATTGCCGTGGCTGCCACTATCCCGCCTCTCTGGTGGGCGGCAAACCTCTATGTCCAATTTGATCGGTGGGATACAGGATTCCAGTACATGGAAAAGGTCCCGTGGATCAGGGCTTTTAATATCCATTATTCTCTGGGCATAGACGGGATCAGTGTTCCCATGGTGTTGCTGACTGCACTGCTGGCCTTTCTCTGTGTCATTGCCTCGTGGAACATCAATGAACACGTGCGGGGATACTTCGCCCTCTTCCTTCTCCTCGATACCAGTATGATGGGAGTTTTCTGTGCTCTGGACTTCTTTCTGTTCTATGTCTTTTGGGAATTGATGCTGCTACCCATGTATTTTCTTATCGGGGTATGGGGTGGGCCCAATAAAGAATATGCCGCCATCAAGTTTTTCCTCTTTACCCTGGTTGGTAGTGTGCTGATGCTCATTGTCATGCTGGTTTTCTATTTCGGCTCGGTGGAACCCGCCACCGGGCTGCACTCCTTTGATCTCATCATTCTGGCCGACCAGGCTGTACACCAGACCTTGCTAAAGAACAACACCATCCGCTGGCTCTGCTACCTGGGGTTGTTCATCGGCTTTGCCATCAAGATCCCTCTGGTGCCATTCCACACCTGGTTGCCGGATGCCCACGTGGAGGCACCCACGGCCATCAGCGTCATTCTGGCTGGAGTCCTTTTGAAGATGGGGACCTATGGGATCTTGCGGATTTCCTATCCGCTGCTCCCGGACATGGCCCTGGCTTTCGCGCTGTACGCCGCCATCTTTGGCTTGGTAAGCATCGTCTATGGTGCTCTTTGTGCCATGGCGCAGACGGATTTGAAAAAACTTATCGCCTATTCCAGCATTAGCCACATGGGTTTTGTGATGCTAGGCATGTCGGTATTCAGTAACACCACCGCAATCAACGGAGCAGTGCTGCAGATGTTCAACCACGGGACTGTCACCGCCATGCTATTTTTGCTGGTGGGGGTGATTTATGATCGGGCTCACCATCGCGATATAGACGGCTTTGGCGGTCTGGCCAAGACCATGCCGATTTATGCGGGCTACACCGGCCTGGCCTTTTTTGCTGCCCTGGGACTGCCGGGACTATCCAGCTTCATCAGCGAAGCACTGGTGCTGGTTGGTTCCTTTCAGCAGTACAAAATAATCACCATAACTGCCACCACCGGCATCATCCTCACTGCCGCCTATTTTCTCTGGACCATGCAGCGCGTATTCCTGGGACCCCAGAACAAGAAGTGGGCCGAGCTTCCGGAAATCAGCCTGCGGGAGGCTTTCACCCTGACACCCTTGGCCCTGATTGTCATCCTGCTGGGTTTTTATCCCATGCCGGTGCTGGATTTGATTGGCACAACTTTGAAGCACACGGTGGCGATGGTGGTAGGGTAATCAGCAGGCAGGAGGCAGCGGGCACCTGGCCGAAAACAGAGGGCAGAAGGTGCAAGAGAGTCTTTAAATCCGAATATCGAAATAGCGGAGATTCAGGAATTTAGGGATTCAGGGATTTTGGAATTATAGGGCTGAAGATTACTATGACCAAGCATATCGGAGTTTCGAATTTTCAATTCCTCAATTCCCTAATTCCTTAATTCCTCAATTTGTTTTGTGCTTCGTGCTTCGGATTTCGAATTTGTTGTATGACGGACTAGGAAAGTAGGTTGGGCACAGCTCAACGATGTGACTAAGGCTATGATACCTGAGGCATTTATTAAGAGTAACCTTGAGGGGATTTCCTTCATCGCTCCGGAGATCATCCTGACGCTGGCGATCCTTATATTGCTCAGTGTCGGGATAGTAATTCCCTATTGGCGCCACCGTCTGGTTTTTACTATTCTGGCTGTGGCGGGTCTGGCCGCGTCACTCTTACCTTTATGGAAGCTGCCGCAGCCCGCCCCGGATCTGACCTATCTTTCCAACCTCTTTGTCTGGGACTGGTTGACCTATTTTTCCAAGCCATTCTTTGCTCTGGTCGGAATTTTTACCATTCTGCTAACCCACATTACCGGGGAGATAGACAACTCAGAGTACAGCGAGTCTACTGTCCTGATTTTGGCCGTCACCATGGGAATGTTGCTTCTGGTTGCCTCCACTGATCTTCTAATGATTTTTCTTGCCTTTGAGACCATGGGGATTTTGAGTTATCTGTTGGTGGGAATCAGGGCAAGAGACGAGCGCAGTGGTGAGGCGGCGCTGAAATACGTGCTTTACGGTGCCTTTACCTCCGGCACCATGCTGTTCGGCTTCTCGTTGCTCTTCGGGCTTGCCGGCAGCACCGATCTTGCGGAAATCAGCCAACAGGTGGCACTTGCCAGCCAACATCCCCAAGATAGGCTGTTATTAATTGTGGCCATCTTGTTTTTTATGGCCGGCCTACTCTTTAAAACGGCATCATTTCCTTTCCATTTCTGGTGCCCGGATGTCTACGAAGGGGCGCCCACACCCATTACCGCCTTTCTCAGTGTGGGCCCAAAAGCTGCCGGGTTTATGTTATTCATCAGACTATTTTATCCGCTTTTCGCCTCAGGTCCGGAGCCAGGGGTATACCAAGCCATTTCCGGCCTGGAATGGCCTTCTATTTTGGCCCTGGTCTCGGCGACAACCATGACCCTGGGAAATCTGGCGGCGATCCACCAGAAAAATCTCAAGCGTCTGCTGGCCTATTCCAGCATCGCCCATGCCGGCTACTTGCTCATGGGTGTGGTTGCCCTGAGCGATCTGGGGTTACGGTCGGTGGTCTTTTACTTGGTGGTTTACCTTTTTATGAATCTGGGAGCCTTTGGGGTGGTTACAATGGTGGCAGCGGCGGGGGGAAGCGAAGAAATAGATTCCTACCGGGGCCTGGGAGTCAGGGCACCCTATGTCTGTGTGGCCATGGCCATCTTTCTTTTTTCTCTCATTGGACTTCCGCCTTTTGCCGGTTTTGTGGGAAAGGTTTATCTTTTTGCTGCGGTCATATCAAAAAAGATTTACTGGTTGGCGGCGGTGGCGGCTCTCAACACCGTCATCTCGCTCTACTATTATTTGCGGATCGTCAAGGCCATGTTTTTGGACAAGCCAACTGAAGCTGTCCAGATCCAGGTTCCGCTTAGCTCCCAGGCACTGCTTCTGGCTCTGCTGATTCCCACCCTGGGACTGGGTATTTATTGGCAACCTCTTGCCAGGGTCGTCGAGGGGATGTTCTGAGATGTGGTATCGAAGTCTTGGATTTAAGTTGATTTGCACGGTGAGTGCAATCGCTATTCTGGTCATATCCGTTTATGCCTCGGTGAACATCAATACCCAGAGAAATCAGCTTATCCAGCAAGTCATTCAAAGCTCAAACCTGGTCAGTGAGACCATCAAGCGCAGCATGCGCTATGACATGCTCAAGTATCAGCCCGAGAGGCTACACCGTGCTATCGATACCATTGGTGCCCAGGAAGGCATCGACAAGGTGCGCATCTTCAATTATTTGGGAGAGATTATCTACTCTTCCGATCGAGAAGAAATGGGCGCCATGGTGGATAAATCTGCCGAGCAGTGTTACGCCTGTCATGCCAAGGAAAAGCCTTTTGAGCGCTTGACTACCTCCGCCAGAAGCAGGATTTTTCAAACGGCTACCGGCCATCGGGTGCTGGGCATGATCAATCCCATCTATAATGAACCAGACTGCTATTCAGCCCCCTGTCACATTCATCCCCAGGAGCAAAAAGTCCTGGGGGTCATGGATATAGACGTGTCTCTGGCTGAGGTGGACCAGGAGATCATCAGTAACAAGAAGAAGATGATCCTATTCGCGCTGGTGGCCATTCTCGGCATTTCTCTTACCATCGGTCTCTTTGTGCAGCGTTTCGTGAGTCGGCCGGTGAAGCACCTTCTGGAAGGGACCGAACGAGTCAGCGCCGGTGACCTCTCGACTCCCCTTGACATTTCATCCACCAATGAGATCGGCACTCTGGCAGGCTCCTTTGACCAGATGACCCAACGGCTTCAGATTTCGGAGCAGGAGTTAAAGGCTTCGGAGGAAAAATACCGTTCTCTTTTCGACAATGACCCCAATCCCATCCTTGTTTTCGATCGCGCCACTTTCCAGATTATTGACGCCAATATCCGTGCCACTGAAAAGTACGGTTACGCCAGAGAAGAGTTGCTCCAGATGTCTTTCCGTGACCTGGGGGATCCAGAGGACGCGGAGAAGATCAGGTCTTCGGTGGTGGAGGCTTGTATTATTCTGCCCAAGATCAGGCATCGCAAAAAGGATGGCAGCATCATGCACGTGGACATCCATTCATGTCCCAGGGTGCATCTGGGCGAAGATGTCATTATTGCCAATATTGCCGACATCACCGACAGCATTCAGGCCGAGGCTCAGCTGATCCAGGCCAGCAAGATGGCCACCCTGGGCGAGATGTCCACCGGGGTGGCCCATGAGTTGAACCAACCCTTGAATGCGATTCGTATTGGTAGTGACCTGCTGAAAAAAATGGTGGCTCGAGGACAGAGCCTCGATCCGGAACTGGCGGGCAAGGTGTCAGGTGAAATCGGGGAGCAGGTGGAGCGAGCCGCCAACATTATCAACCATCTTAGAGAATTTGGACGCAAAAGTGACCTGGACGAACTGGAAAAGGTGAATATCAACAAGCCCATCAGAGATGTGTTCACTGTGCTCGGGCAGCAGCTCAAACTCAGACAAATTACGGTGAACCTGGACCTGGATGAAGACATTCCTCCCATTCTAGGGGTAAGAAACCGCTTGGAACAGGTATTCATCAATCTGGTCATGAATGCCAGAGACGCTATTGAAGAAAAACGAGAGATGACTCATGGGGAGGAGCAGGAGGGTGTGTTGAGCATCCGCTCCTACCAGGAAGATGGCAAGGTGGTGACCGTTGTCAGAGATAATGGCAAAGGTATGCCAGAAAGTGTGAAGGAAAAGATTTTCGAACCGTTCTATACCACCAAAGAGGTAACCAAGGGGACAGGGTTGGGGCTGTCTATCAGCTATGGAATTATCAAGGATTATGAAGGTACCATCGAGGTGGAGAGCATGGCAGGGAGCGGCACTATCTTCAAGATTAGTTTTTCTGCGCTTACTGCCGAGAAGGACCTGCAAAAGGAAAGTCCGGCATGAAAAAATTACTGGTGATCGATGATGAAGCAAGTACCAGGGACCTGTTGAAATTGTCCCTGGAAAGCGAAGGATATACTGTTTTTGTGGCCGAGGACGGTCCCAAAGGACTGGAGATATTTACCAGGGAGAATCCGCCCGTGGTTCTGACGGATATAAAGATGCCGGGCATGGATGGCATCGAGGTCCTCAAGAGGGTGAAAGAACAGAACCCCGACTCGGAGGTCATTGTCATCACCGGTCACGGGGAGATGAATCTGGCAATTCAGGCCCTGCAGCTAGAAGCATCGGACTTTATCAACAAACCCGTAAGTGATGAGAGTCTTACCGTTGCCCTGAGGCGTGCTGAGGAGAAGATCTGGTTGCGGCAAAAACTAAAAGAATACACTGAGGATCTGGAGAGGATTATCCAGGAAACCAACAAGGAACTGCTAAAACGCCACGAGCTGGAGCACAACCTCATTCAGACTTCGATGGACGGAATAATCGCCAATGACCGTCAGGGCAACATCATCATTTTCAACGAGGGTGCCGAGCGCATATATGGATATACGCGGGAAGAGGCAATCTCAAAGATCCATGTGACCCAGCTGTACCCTGAAGGTCAGGCCAAGCAGATTAAGAAAATGATCTACGGAGACGAATACGGGGGTCCCGGTCGGCTGATCAACTACTCGGTGGAGGTTCTCACCCAAACAGGTGAACTGGTCCCCATCCTGCTCTCCGCCACTATAATTGGTGAGAAAGGCGAGGAGGTAGCCACGGTGGGCCACTTCAAGGATATGCGCGAGATCAAAAGGCTTGAGGATGAGCTGGTAACCAGCGAGCGCATGGTGGCTGTGGGACAGACCACAGCGGGAATAGCCCATGGAGTGAAAAATATTCTCCATGCCATGAAACTCGGAGCTTTCATGATAGACACGGGTTTTGACAAAGACAAACCAGAATCCCTGCGCAAAGGCTGGAATCTGGTAAGGAAGAATATCAACCGGATATCCAAAATGACCAAAGAAATGCTGAGTTTAGCGAGTACCACACCGCCCGCTTTCGAGGTGTGTTCGTTGAATGTGATCGTGGAGGAGGTCTGCGAGCTGATGGCGAGGGAGGCTAAGAAAAGGGGAATAGACTTGCTCCTTGAACTGGAACCCTCATTACCCCCAGTGACGGTGGACCCAGATGGTATCCACACCTGTCTGCTGAATCTGGTGACCAATGCTATCGAGGCTTTTCCGGAAGACGGCAGTGGGGGCCAGGTTACCGTGTCCAGCCGCGACGAAGGGGAGGCCGGGGTGCATTTGCAGGTCAAGGATACCGGCGAGGGTATGGGTGAAGGGCTCCGGGAACGGGTTTTGGCAAATCTTTTTACTACCAAGGGAGCGCGGGGCACAGGGTTGGGTCTGGCCATCACCCAAAAAATAGTTCACGAGCACGGCGGTACCATCGAGGTAGAGTCCGAGCCCAACAAGGGTTCCTGCTTCACTATTATCCTGCCAGAGTAGAGATCTTTCCGTCTGACTTTAGTAGGATGACTACTATATACGGTGGCAGACTATAGAGCCACAAAGTTTAGATTAAAATATGATATGTGAAGTTTCAGGAAAAGGGAGAGACATTTGACTCATTAGTGACCAACCAGACAAATAAAAGACAGAGCCATTGCTGACCCTGCCCAATTTTCGACAAAGGCTACTTTGTCCCCTTGGCCACCGCCGCGCGGAGTTTCGCAGATTGAGAGTTGTTAACACTTCCTTTTACAATAATGTCAGCTGGGCTAACTGGCTTGCCATAATACGCTTCGTTCCATTTGTCGCGAGTAGCAATGACCGCGCCTTCGAGTGAAAAGCCAATAAAGGCTCCTTTGGAACGTGCGAAAGATATGAAATCCGCGCTAAAATTCATCGGTGTCGATCCCTCGGCTCTGACGCCTACCGGTCCAGCAGCAACAGCCATATCACCGCCCAAGTTGAAAGATGACGAATAGAGAGCTTTAATACCTTTGGGCGTCATTACCATTAACACTGCCTCCAATGCTTGACCACCGAACTGCAAACCAAAACTACCAGAGCCGACAGTGTAAAAGGCTGGTTGGCTCCACTTCCCAGTCTTTTCATCGCGGACTAGGAGGACACCACTACCTCCTGATCCCCCAATAAAGAAGGCCCCCTTGATTATTTGTGGATAGATGAGAATGGCTTCAGCCTTTTTCACGTTGTCACGAAACCAGGATAAATCTGTATCGGCAATGAAACTCTCAAAAGTGATACGTGCTTTTTCCACAAGCGCTTCTTGTTCTGCAGCACTCCCAGCTAATGCCTGAGGAGTCGCAAAGATAAATAGTGCTAAACCGATGGCGATAAAGTGAAACAGGCTTTGTCGGGTTATCACGTTGGCCTCCTTTCTCGCATTAATCTGTTCACCTTTCATAACAAACTATAAATCCGAGAGAGCCTTTGTCAACACTGAGTACTGTTTTTCCTTTGAGAGTCCAAATGCCAGTTACGCTAGCATAGCTTGGATATTGATGAGAGATGTAAACACCCACCAATTAAGAGCGGAAGTGTGGATCCCTTAATTTACACTCTGGTGGAGTTTAATTAGACACAGCATATTGATTAGAGTCAACGCTTTCCAGGCTTGGCCAGTGAATCCCCATAAACCGGACAAAGTTCCTCGGTCGGCTTGATCATAAGATTAGCCTTACACTTGAGGCATGTGACGCTGTGGAGTTTGACGCGTTTGATTTCCATGTGATGGCTATTTTCTTTTGGATTGTGCTTATGGGTTGTAGAAAGGGATTAATTTGGTGTCCATAGATTCGAACTGGAATAATTCAGCCTCTATCAGGCCACCAGGTTCTACTGACAGAGTGCCGTATGCTACTTTTCCTTTTACTGTTGCCGTTTTGGCAATTGTTAGGAGGCTGTGGCAAACTAGTTCACCTTCGAAATAACCAGATATAGTGATGTTTGCGGCTTCAACACTACCGGTAACTTTGCCAGTTAGGCTAATCTCCAAGGTCTTTGATTTTATATCTCCCTCAAACGAACCCAACAGGAACAAGCTCTCAGACGCTTCTAGTTTGCCTTTCCCGCTGGCGTCTTCAGAGATGAGGGTAAACTCTTGTCGCTTAAATCGCATTTCTCCAAATCTCTGTACGGCGCGAAAATAAAATAGGGGACGTTGTTTACAAAATGTACTTATTTATTTCTTCTCAATATCTTCGCAGCGGCGGAGGTGGATAGGCCCAATCGTCGCGCGTCTTCCGCCAATAACGCCCTAGCTCATGCGCCAGTTTCATAGCCGGATGTGCTTGCAGCCTCGATCCAGAACGCTTTAGGCTGGCCGATTGAAGTGCAGCCATCTAAATGTTTTATTTAGTACAATTTGTCAACAACGTCCCCTATTTACGCAATACTCAGTCACTCCAGCAGATTGCCGCAAGGCTTGAGGCGCAAGTCGTAAGGAGAGGATAAATTGTGTCTATTTGTTTTTACCTTGTGCCCTGTGCCTTGCGCCTTGTGCCTTTCGCCTATAACATCAACTTGGCCCGACCCTACTCCAACCTATTCCACCCAGTGGAGCACATTGCGGATGATGGACCAGCGAGGCTTTTTTTCGACGGCACCTTGGCCTAAGATCCAGTAATTGTAAAGCCCTTCGATGGTTCCATCTCTCTTTTTCAGCTCGATCCAGCGGTTCATGAACGCGTTCAGCTGATCGTCATCATAAGCCATTGCGTAACCCACCGGTACAGTCTCCGTTGCTCCCTGGGGGACAACCACCTCGTACTCTGGATACAGTAAGGTCCAAGCTGCACCGGCCTCGGCAGAGGCCAAAAGGGCGTCCAGTTCGTCCCCCTTTTGTTCGAAAAAATCACGAAAGGATGGAAGTTCGATTAATTTTGCTTGGGGGAATTTTTCTTGCATTTTAATCAAGAAGTAGTCACCGTAGGCAGCGCGGATCCCCACTCTCAAGCCCACCATACGTTTCAGGTCTTCAAGCCTGGCAAACTCCTTTCTTCGATGATCCTTGACTATCAGCGCCACGGTCGCATCCAGGTAGGGATCCGAGAAGTTCACTTTTTCCAGTATTGGGGTTAGCATGGGAATACCCCCGATGGCAATATCGAAGTGATCATCTTTTAACTGCTGAGCCATGTTTTCGCCCGTAAAGGGGATGAACTCCAGGGTGACGCCCAGTTCTCTGGCGAGCCTGTGAACCATCTCAACGTCAAATCCCACCAGATCTCCTCCGCTATTGAAGAAAGCCATGGGCATCCTGTTCGGACTGTAGCCAACCCGCAAAACACCACGGTCTCTTATTGTTTGCAAATGTGATTTTTTTGCTTGAACCTTGGCGGAAACTGGGGGAGGGGTCTTGTGAACGATTGCCGAAACGGGGTTATATAACAGGTGCATGGTGGCGATCACTTTGTCCTTGCTAAAAGCGTCAGTAACAGTGAAGCTGAGTAAGAAGCGGGTGCCTATTACCAATCCAGACGTGACCAGAGCAGTAACCACTGCGTAGTGAAGCAGCCTTCTCCAGTTAATGGATAGAAGGCCGGTAATCATACAGGTAGCCAGCACGGTAAAGGCAAGCAAATTCATCCCCGCCAACAAAGCCGCAAACCTCCGGTTGAATAGGCCCGTGAGAAGAAAGAGTTGATAGAGGTCGGATGGAATCTGCATGCTGTCCAGGAGGAAGGGCATGGCTATATCTGTGCTGGCAAACAGGCTGGCCACGCCAGTCAATGCCACATAGGGATAATCCGTGACTGACAGGGGTTTGCCAATGAGCCAGGCACTAAAAAGAAGGAACAGCAAGGTAAGCAGCTTGCCGGTACTGGGGAAATTAAAGGAAACAGAAATGATGATGTCAACAAAGGAGTCTGTATCTTCTTGTTTCAGCTTGTACTGCTCAAACAGATCCTTACAGTTTTCGATTAAGATCGGCAGGATAATAAAGAGCTTGCCGGTGGCAAAAGCTGTGACCAGGGCATCTTTGGAAATGGAGACCACGTCCCTGTAGCTGAATGGGGTAAGGGCGGCAACCAGCATCGGCAGTATCCAGAAAGTCAACAGCATTGATGCCACCGTAAAGGTGACTATATAGACCTGCAAACGGCCGATCTCTTCCAGTGTCAGGGTACCGGCCGCGCTTGCTGCAATGGCAAACACGCCGATGGGTGTGAGGTAGACAATAAAGCTAGCTACCCGGCTGAGTGCGTTGGCTAAAACGTCAAAACTGTCGATGAGTTTGTGCTTGTCTTTTAGACCGATCAACCCTATGCCCACGGCCACACTGAACAGGACACTGGCGGGAATGACGGTATTGGCAAGAGATTTAAATGGATTTGAGGGAATGAAGAGTTCCAAAAAATCCACCTCTTTTCTTGGTTGCACTAAGCTGGTGCTGAAAAACGAAGCAGTCTTCATACTCGGGAATGCCAGGGGCATGGCGAAGATGACAACAAAAGCAATACCCCAGAAAATGAGCAGCAGCAGTCCCGCTTTTATGGCAAGAACTTTGGCTTCACTGTAGGAGAGCCGTCCGATCCCGACCATAAGCGACACCACGATGTAGGGCAGAATCGACATTTGCAGGAGTTTGATGAAGGCGTCACCGAATATCTTGAGGCCGGCGCAATATTCCCCCAAGAAAATCCCACAAAAGATTCCCAACAAGAGTCCAAGGAGTATGTATCCCGATAGTCCGAGCCGAAATTTCTTTTTGGTTTCAGTGGTCATGGTTTTATTCAAGATCGAAAATCTGGTCCTTAGGGCCAGTCGAAGATCCCGCCTTGCGGGGGTCTGAATCAATGGCTTTGCCGGTAAAGATGGCTAGTGGTCTTGGAGCACTGGAGGAATAAAAATTCCAAATAACAAATCACAAATATCAAACAAATCACAATGACCAAAATTCGAAATTCCAAACC
>Ga0209536_100003807_pt1 | contig 24028 bp, 20 predicted proteins | sample DeeMarSeWOR28_12_FD_187461 | JGI IMG/M metagenome (GOLD analysis project Ga0209536, IMG submission 187461) | Marine sediment microbial communities from White Oak River estuary, North Carolina - WOR-2-8_12 (SPAdes) (version 2) | ecosystem: Environmental > Aquatic > Marine > Intertidal zone >...
GCGACGCGTACGGCAATATACAGGGCATCGTCGAACACCTTGACTGCACGCCCGAGCAGTTAGAGATCAAGGAGACCAACCCGAGCAACTATCTGTTCAACAACAAGCGCCTGTTCGAGGCGATAGATAACATCAAGCCCGACAACGTAAAGAAGGAATACTATCTGACAGATGCCATCTCCGGGCTTATTTCCACCGGCCACAAGGTCGAAGCCATTACGGCCATGCAGCCCGACGAGGCCGTGGGTATCAACAGCCGGGCGCAGCTCAGCGAGGCAAGCAAGATCATGCAGCGCAGGATCCAGGCCCGGCTGATGGACAACGGCGTGACAATAGTCGATCCGGGCAACACCTGGATCGACGCCAGAGCACAAATCGGCCAGGACACCGTGATCGAGCCGTTCACATATATTCACGGCGAGGTCAAGATAGGTCAGGGTTGTCGGATTGGACCGTTCGCGTATTTGAGAGATGGCACGGTTTTGGATAGGGACGTCGTCTTGGGAGTTTATACAGAAGTCAAGAACTCGACCTTGGCCGAAGGCGTTCGAGCCCGGCACCTTAGCTTTATCGGCGACACCACTGTAGGGCGAAACGTCAACATCGGTGCAGGCTCGATAACGGCAAATTTCGACGGCGAGAAAGTGAACCGCACCAGCATAGGCGACAACTGCTATGTCGGTTCCGGCGCCGTGCTGATAGCGCCGCTCGAATTGACAGAAGGATCGAACGTGGGGGCCGGGACGGTGGTCTCAAAGGAAAGTGCAAAAGAATTGGGTAAGAAGGCCTAGAACAGATGTTTCTCAACGACAATTTGAAGATATTTTCCGGCAGTAGTAATCCGAAATTGGCTGGCGATGTATGCAACTATTTGGGGATTCCGCTAGGTGGCGCACATATCGAGAGGTTCCCGGACGGCGAAAAGACCGTCAGGGTCGAAGATGATGTCCGCGGCAGAGACTGCTTTGTCGTTCAGTCGACTTGTGATCCCGTGGACGAGCACCTTGTCGAGCTTCTGATCTTTCTGGACTGCCTGCGCAGAGCCAGTGCGAGCCGGATAACCGCGGTGATTCCGTATTTCGGCTACGCCCGGCAGGACAGAAAAGACGAGGGGCGGGTACCGATCACCGCAAAACTGACGGCGAACCTCATTACCACGGCCGGAGCCAACAGGGTTCTGGCGATAGACCTGCATGCACACCAGCTCCAGGGCTTCTTCGATATACCTGTCGACCACCTGTCGGGCGAACTGGTGCTGAGCAAATACTTCAGGGACCAGAAGATCAGCAATTTGACGGTTGTCTCACCCGACGTCGGAAATATGAAAATTGCGTCCAGGTACGCCGCCAGCCTCGGCGGAGAGCTGGCGATCGTGCACAAGAGACGTGTCAGCGGCAGCAAGGTGGAAGCCCAGGAGATCATTGGTGACGTCCAGGGCAAGAATGTCTTGATGTGCGACGATATTATTGCGACGGCCGGGACGATTTGCAGCGCTGCGGCGTTGGTCAAGGATCGCCAAGCCGAGAAGATATTTGTAGGCGCCACGCACGGCGTTCTTGCCCCGCCTGCGCTGGACCGCTTGAACCAGGCTCCTATCGACCAGGTAGTGGTTACCGACACTATACCGTTGAACAAGGCCTCCAAGAAGGTCGGCGGAATCAAGGTGCTTAGTGTTGCGAACATGCTGGGCGAAGCGATTAAGAGAATACATAGAAACGAGTCGGTCAGCAGCATATTTACCAGTGCTTGAGACGAGTCAAATGAGTATTGTGATATCAGATTAGATTGAGCTTCGGATTGAAGTGAGGAAACTATGGAAAAGACGTTGCTTTTGAAAGCGGAAGTTCGCGAACATACCGGCTCTAGGGCCGTCCGAAGGGTGCGCCGGCAGGGCAGAATACCGGCCATCGTGTACGGCCATAAGCAGGAACCCGTGGCCATTTCATTGGACGAGCACGATTTGGTGGAAGGACTTCATCACGGGCATCGATTGATCGACGTCCAGATGGGCCGCAAGAAGGAAAGGATGCTCGTCAAAGAGCTGCAGTACGACTATCTGGGCCGCAACATTATTCATCTGGATCTGATGCGCGTCGACATGAGCGAAACAATCAAGGTGACGGTCCCGATCGAGCTTAAGGGCATTGCGGCCGGCACGCATGAAGGCGGCATCATTGAGGAGCATGTTGATCGTCTGGATATCGAGTGCAAAGTCACCGACATTCCGAACGCGCTCGTCGTTTGGGTCAAAGACGTGCGCGTTGGTGATGCCCTGCATGCGAGTGACATCGAGCTTCCCGACGGCGTAAAACTGACAAGCCCGCCTGAGACGCTTCTGGTGACTTGTCACCTGGTTGCTGCCGCCAAGACCGCCGAGGAGGTCGAAGCCGAAGAGCCGACTGCTCCGGAGGTTATTGGCGAGGTCAAGGAAGCCGCTGAGGATGAGGCTTCGGAAGCTCAACAATGAGTCGTCTCTGGATGCAAGTGAACTATGGGCGATATGATAATGGTCGTCGGGCTGGGTAATCCGGGCGACAGGTATCTTGATACGCGGCACAACATGGGGTTCATGGTAATCGACTTGCTGGCCGAAGCGTTGAGAATAGAAGTTGGAAAGAGAAAGTTCGGGGCCCGTTTCGCCCTCGGCGAATTTGCAGACAAAAAGTTAATATTGTTAAAGCCCTGGCAGTTCATGAATCGCAGCGGCCAGGCTGTGGCAACAGCGGCCGGTTTCTACAAGCTCGGCGTTGGCGAGCTGCTCGTGGTAAGCGACGATATGGATCTCGAACCGGGCAGGATTCGGCTCAGAGCCAAAGGCTCGGCCGGGGGCCATAACGGCCTGGCGGATATCGCACAGAAGCTGGGCACAAGTGAGTTTGCCCGGTGCCGGGTGGGGATAGGCCGAAGTGATTCGCAAGAGTCGGTCGATTATGTCCTCGAGAGGCCGACGAAGGAACAGAAGCCGTTACTGGATATCGCCATAGAAAGGGCTCGTGATGCAGTGTTTTGCTGGATCGAACATGGTATCGAGACGGCTATGAGTAAATTCAATCGTGTTAGTGAGTGACCGTTGTGCGTTATGTGTATGGCGCCGAGCCAAATACTCAATACGTAATTTAGCGGGAGGTAATTAGCTTGAAAACTGTGACGAAGAAAAAATTGTATGAAGCGATGTTTCTTGTCGATTCCGCCGACGCGGGATCAGATTGGGACGGAGTAATTGGATCTATAACAAAGGTACTCAAACGTGCCAAGGTTGATATTGTCTCGATCAAGAAATGGGACGATCGGAGGCTGGCTTACGAAATCAAGAGCTTCGCGAGAGGCACGTACATCCTCTGTTATTTCAGATCGGACGGCCAGAGCAACCACCAGATCGAGACGGCCGTTCAGCTCTCTGAAAGAATCATTCGCGTTCTGATTCTTTGCGTCGACTGGATGACAGACGAGGATATCGAGAAGGACACTCCTGCGATAAAAGAGGAGAAGGAGAAGCAGCAGCGCACCGCTGCCAGAGAGGCCGCCGAGCAGGCCAAAGCGGGCGAATCGCAAGCCGGAGCTTCCGCCGAGGCCGAGCCAACCGAAGAGACCTCACCGGCCGAAGCGATCGCTGCAGCAGACGAACTCCCACCGACAGAAGGGGCTCTCGAAGCCCAAGCAACTGAGCTTGCGCAGCAGGGCGAGTCGGCGGCGGAGGAAACTGACGAGTCGGCCGAGGCGCAGCCGAAAGCACCGGCGGACGACTAACGCAGAAAGGAGAGTTTAATAATGGCTAATTTCAACAAAGTTATGCTGATTGGTAACCTGACTCGGGATCCGCAGTTGTCGTACACGCCGAACCAGACCGCAGTGGTCGACTTTGGTATGGCCATAAATCGCCGCTGGACGGGCCAGGACGGACAGTCACGGGACGAAACCTGTTTCGTGGACTGCCGGATGTTCGGCAAGAGAGCCGAGGTTGTCAACAAGTACTGTAAGAAGGGAAATCCCTTGTTCGTCGAAGGGCGGCTGACTTTCGATAGTTGGCAGGCCCAGGACGGCACGAAGCGCAGCAAGCTGAGAGTTACGGTTGAGAATTTTGAGTTTCTCGGTGGTGGTCGAGCCGGAGGAGACGGCCAAGACCAGGCCACAGACAGTTATGGCGCCGCCACTGCGGCCGCGCCGGTGCCAACACAGCCGCCCGTTGGTGATGACGATATACCGTTTTAGATTGATTCTGTCTAGAATCAAACGTTCCATGTTGTCTATTTGGCATTGACTCTTGAAAAGCAAGAAGCTGGATTCTCAGGTTCGTAACAATAGCAAATGGACGATAGAAAATAGTCAATTAATAAGAGGTTCAGGATGGCAAGAAGAGTTGTTAACAGAAGAAAACCGGGCTTTGTCGGGGCCCGTGAACAGACACAATGTCGTTTTTGCAGAAGGGGCATAGCCTACGTCGATTACAAAGACATCGGGACTTTGCAGAAGCTCCTGACCAATCGCGGTAAGATCTATTCGCGCAAGCGCAGCGGCAATTGCGCCGGCTGCCAGAGAAAAGCGAAAAGGGCGATCAAACGCGCCAGGTACATGGCTTTGTTGCCCTTCACCGCCTGACCGTTGGCCTGTGACTCGATTCACGAGATACGAGGGATAGAATATGAAGGTTTTGCTTTGTGAAGATATTGACAGACTCGGCTGGCTCGGAGACGTTGTCGAGGTCGCCGAGGGATATGCTAGGAATTATCTGCTCCCCCAGCGGCTGGCTACGCCCGCAACCGAGGCCAACATTAAAGCTATAGCCGAAGAGAAAGCCAAGCGTGCCGAGCAGCGCAAGCTTCAAGGCAGGCGGCTGGAGGCGGCGGCCAAGGCTGTCGAGGGCGCCGAGGCTGTGGTAGCCGCCAAAGCCAACGAGCAGGGGCATCTGTTTGGTTCTGTTACCGCTCGCGAGATAGCAGCCAACCTGCGAGAGCAGGGCTTTGAAATCGCCGACAACATCGTGCAGTTGCCCGAGCACATCAAGGAGGTCGGGACGCATCCCGTGACGCTGAAGTTCAGCCCTGATCTGACAACCACCGTCAACGTGGTGGTCGTGGCCGAGAAGGACGCTGCGGAGGGCGCGGAAGAGACCTCGGAAACAACAGACGAAGCTTAGAAGCTGTAACGTAGGCCGGTGTAGATGTTGGTATTGTTCTGGAATTGCCCGAAGAACGTGTGCGGGTAGTCTCCGAAAAATACATTAGCGCCGGCCTCTACTGCCAAATTGTCGCTGACCTTGTAGTTGATATTGGGGCGCATGTAAACGTCCTTGTCCGACGGCGAATAGTAAGTGAACAGAGAGCACCTGAGGTTCTGGTTCATCAGAAGCTTCGTTAGGCGCAGCGTAGTCAGATGCCTGTACTCATCGCGGGCCGGCCCTGAGATCAGGCTATTCTTATAGCGGCCGTAATCGAGCATTTGCTCGAGGTAGTACTGAACGCCCATCGTTAGATCTCTTGCGATTTCCTGAGTATAACCGATCAGGTATCGCATTTCGGAGTTGTTGACCAGGGCGTTTCTGCCGCTCTGATCGTCGGCCGATTCGTAATAGCCGAACTCGACATTTCCTATGCCCTTGCCGACCGAGCCGCGCAGACTCGTGCCGTAGACATTCAGGTCGGGGAAGGTAGCCTGGCTTCTCGTCGGCGTTTGGCCGCCGGGGCTTTTCCAATAGCCCCGGTAGCCGTAGAAGGCCAGCTCGTAGTTCTCGATGTTCTTATATAGCCGCCCTGCAATTTCAGAATCTCCAAACCATTCATTCGGCTTGTCGGTATGAACGATCGCATCCTGGCCCGCTAGCCTTCCAAGGTTGGAGTTCCAGTACGAGATGCGCTCGCCGCTTATGAAGCGGTCATGGTCGAAACGCGGCGTGTAGACGATGTCGAGATTCGCCTCGTCGCCGAACAGACTCACCTTCGCCGCATCGGACGGCGCCTTGAGATATTCGGTATCCCTGCCGATAAAGAACGATTGCCAGTCCTTCGGAAACAGGTCGTTAATGAAGATCAGGTCACCCGTCCCCCAGGTCAGAATCTGGCGTCCGGCTTTGAGGTCCATGTAGTCGAGGGGCCGCAGAAAGATGTTGGCTTCTCGCATGTCGAAGTAGCCCTTCTCGGTGACAAGGTCGCCGTAGGCATCGCCCTTGAATCGGATGTCGCCCCAGTCAAGATATGAGTACAGGTCGAGCTGGAATCGATTCTCCATGATCGACATATCTTTCTCGTACTTGTCTTTCCTGAGCCGGTAGCCGCCTCTCATTTCATAGAAGCCGTGCATCTCCACCGGAAGTTCGGAAAAGAAAGACTCCCCGGCATTTTCCTCCGAAGCCTGGACCGCGGCGGGCAGCAATACTGCTGCAATTGCCGCGATGACTGACAATTTTGTTGCCCCTCTGCACGAGATCATCTGATTGCCTCTCTCGGCGGCCTGCGAAGGTACCGCTCGGTGAATATGCTGTCATTGAGGTTGATGTCGTACTCTACTTTGCCGAATTCCATCTCGGTCTTGCTGGCCGTCTGCAGGTTTGAAACCACCGACTTGACAACGGTCGGAAAACCCTGGATCGTTTCTATCTTCGTAGACTCAATTGTCTTGTAGAGTGTACCCTTCTTGTCGTAGAATTCCATCTTCATCGGCACATAGGTTTTGGTGTCGATCGACACGTTGTAGTGACCGAACTCCACCGAATCGGGCTCCTTCGGCACGTTCTTGACGACGAACAGTTTGTCCGTTGCCTGAATAAGCTCATGAGTGTCGTCGTCCAGGCTTCTGCCGCTGATGTCTTCGTAAAGAAAGTCCGAGCCGACAAAGCTCGTCCGTTTGTCGCTGGCCGCGATACGCTTGACCAGGTCAAGGCCAGGCATGTACAGCCATCGGTCGTCGTCACGGTCCTTATCCGTATGCTTGTCCACAAGATACACCATCTTGCGAACGTCCGCCGGCCTTTGGAAATAGACGAAGTACTTCTGGTCCCCGCCGTCCTTGACGTCTTTTCTAAGGATGTTGAATTCCCGTGTCCTCTCCTGGCCCTGTTTATTGGTGATTTTCATCTTGACAGTCGCCTTGCCGTCCTTGCCCTGATAGTACGCGACAATGTTGGCCTTGTTGACAATCGCCTGAACGTCCGGTTTTTCCGCGGCGACAAGCGACGACGTCATGCCGAGCAAAAAAGTTACTTTCCACACCGATTTCATTTTGCACCTCACTTTCAGCCTTTTACACATACCTGACTTTCAACACCAAGTTTTCTGAGTATTGTCATCATCGGACACCAGTTAGTAAACGCCGACTGCAGCAGGTTCAATCCCACGAACCCGGTGAACAGCAGCCAGTAAGCCGAATGGTAATGCGCCAGAAGAGCGCTCAAGAGCACAAACGCCCCGGCAATGCCTCTCAAAAACCTTTCAACAGTCATTGTTGGCCTCCCGAATTCCCATTTTCTTGTACCTTCTTTTCCTGGATTTCCTTCTCTTCGACCACAGCCGTCCTGCATGCCTCTCGACGTGACATGAGCCCACATGTGGCGGTCATCGCCGCAATTGCCGCTACACTCAGAAAGGCCATCGCTCCCCAGCCCAACTTCCAGTACTGATGGAGATTCACCGCCACCAAAACCACTGCCGCTATCGATATGACAAAACAGAGAGCGCACTTGCACGTTGACGGTTTGGACTCATCAATCCGCTTGAACAGTATCTTCTCGGCCAGGGTTATAATGGCCGGCAGCGCCAGCAGCGTTACAGCTCCTGACAAAGCCATAATCGCACATAGGAATATTCCCACTGTTTTGTACGGTATCAGAGGTGCTGCCAGCAGCGGCAGAAATCCTATCGCGATTACAAGGACATTTCTCGCTATCGCCCGGGCGGGCTCGCCGAACATTACACCGGCGCTTCTTTGCCATGATCCTGTTTGGGCGTAACTGGCCCGTGCGCGTTCGAGGAAGTGTATCGCGAAGTCGACCGCCATACCTAGCGTAAGGGCGCTTAGCACCGCGACGGGCATATCGTAGTCTTTACCCACCAGCCCGATTATGCCGTAGATCACGGCGATGGTAATAAGCAGAGGCACCATACACACCAGACCCCAGAGCGGCGAGCGGAACAGTATCGCCATCATAATGAAGACGATGATGAAGCTGCCCATAAACGACTGGAGCATCCCCCAGACCATCTTGTCCTGCCAGACGGTGTTGATGTACGTCAGTCCCGCCCATCTATGTTGGAGCGGCACAGGGGCGGGTGTCTCAGCGAAGAACTCATCCACTGCCTTTATCACTTTTTCCATGTCCTTGTTGTCGCCGCTCGGCAGTTGCATCCAGATGTTGGTGCGCATGTAATCGGTGGTCACCAGGTGCCACAGGTCGGTTGGTTTGTGGCTGCTCTGGAATTGCAGCAGGCACTGGGCGACCGCACCGGGCGAATCGGGAATCCTGTAGTTCTCTTTCCTGCCGTCGATGAGTTCCTGATGGACCTTCTTGACAACGTCCGCAACAGAATTGCTCTTGCCGACAATTTCGAGACCGTCCGGCCCGAGATGTTCCTGCAACGACGAAATATAGCGCAGAACATCAGGCTGTTTGAACAGCTTGAGCCTTTCGGTCTCCAGATCAAAAAAGTCTGCTATCTCATACCAGAGATCCACGTCCTTGCCGCCGACTGTGTCGAGCTTGTCGTTTGCGAAAGTTCTTAACTTATCCAGCAGGCTGTCTTTGGTCTTGGCTTCGGATGCCTCGTCGAAGAGCTTCTTTTCCGCTTCGGGAATAATCTCGCTGACGTTCGGAAACTCGTCTTTCAAGTCGACAAGCTTTTTCGAAAGTCGCGTCCTGAGGTCGTCGATGTATTGGGCCTGTACTGACCCGTCATCGGCCGGATCGAGAACCAGGTAGGCCATGTACGTCCCGCCGAAGTGGGCGTTCAACTCGATGTCGGCTTTGCGGATGGGGTGACTCTTGGAGAACCATTTGACGGGATTATCGTTTATCTCAATTCGTGTGATGCCGTATACGGCTATCAGTGTCGCTATCAAAATCACGACCAGAATCGGCTTTGCCTTTGCGTATGTGAAATTGCCGCCGCCTGTGAGGAGTCTGCCGAGTCCGCTCTTGACCTCGTTTTGTGAGTGTCCCGAGCCGAAGTTCGCAAGTGAGCTTTCCTTTATCATCATGATGTACGCCGGCACGAACGTAATCGTGCAGACCCATGCGATCATAATCCCGATGGCGACGAACACACCGAACACCTGTACAGGCGGAATGGGTGTAAGCGCCAAGGAGGCAAAGCCCGCCGCCGAGGTCAGAGAGGTATACAGCATAGGCATGAACAGATGGCCCATGACCTCTATCGTCGTTTCCTTCCTGCCCTTTTCCTTTGTATAGAGATCAAAGAACTCCGAAAGAATATGCACAGAATCCACCACCGCGATGGGCATGAGGAAGATCGGTATCATCGAACTCATAATATGCACGGGAAATCCGAACCCGATTAACAGTCCCATCGTCGAGATGACCGATACCATCGCCACAATCATGGGAGAGACGACCAGCACAAGCTTACGGAAAAACAACAGCATCAAGCAGAATATGACCACCATCGCCAGTGGCGCCGATATCGCCATCTGAATGAACATTTCGACGCCGAAGGTGTCCTCGGCTACTGGCAGCCCCGTAATGTGGTATTCCTCGTCCCCGGTGAACGTCTCCATCTTTTCCTGCAGCTTTTTGTACACCTCGTGACTCAGGTGCTTACTCGTCAGCGGAAGGTAGAGGCAAATGGCCTTTCCATCTTCGGAAACAACGGTCCCATTGAGCATAGGATTGGACATTGCCTTATCCCGTATCACAAGCGCCTCGGCTTGTGTTGCCGGCGGCTTGCTCATCAGCCACTCGAATGTCACGACTCCTGGACCGCCCTGGCCTATGTGATCGACGGTCGAGGGCGCAAGCAAATCGATTTCGATGACGCCGACCTGCTCGTTGGGATCGTCTTTGTCCTGCCAGCGCAGGGTCTTGGCGAATTCGGTAAGCTCGTAAATCCGCGCCAGCGACTGTGGATTGAAAACACCGTTGGGGTCTTTGTTATTTACGATACCCACGACGACGATGTCACTGAGAGAGAAGCTCTTCTTGGTCTGGTCGTGGAACACCCTCACGGGCTCATCGGCCGAGAGCATATTCTCCGGATCGGTGTCAACCTTGATCAGCGGTATCAGGGCTCCGAGAGCCAGCGTGAAGATTGCCATCACGATGGTTATCCTCTTGTAGTGCTCCAAAGAGTACGAAGTGACCTTCTGCTTAATGTGCATTCTTAAACCTCTTTACAAAGTCGCGGGTAGACAGAAATCCTCTCTGAGCCGCCGGGCGGTTTGGGTGTCCGGCAGCTCCTTGCTTTCGAACGCGCGATACGTTATGAAGCCGCCCGAGATATTTCTTACAACAAAACCGTTTTGCGTAAGGATTCTGCAGGCAATATAGCTGCGTATTCCAACGCCACAGTAAGCATTTATTGAAACATCCTTCGGCAATTCATCCAGCCGGTTACGAAGTTCATCGACGGGAATATTCACCGACAAGGGTACGTGGGCTCTATTGAACTCGGCGGCAGTCCTCACATCGAGAATGAAGTCGCCGTCTCCCAACTGGTTCCAGTGAACAACGTCCACATTCTGTTCGAGAATGTTGGATGCGACAAAACCGGCCATATTGACGGCGTCTTTGCCGCTGCCGTAGGGTGGCGCGTAGGCCAATTCCAGTTGCTGCAAGTCGAAAACGGTCAAGCCCGCCCTGATGGCAACCGCAAAAATGTCGATCCTCTTGTCAACTCCTTTGGAGCCGACGATCTGCGCGCCGAGGATCTTGCCCTGGGGCTTTGTGAACAATAGTTTTATGTGCATCTGTTCTGCGCCGGGGTAATAGCCGACGTGGTTGGCAGGATGGAGATACACCTTTTCGTACTCTATGTTCGTCTCGGCCAGAGTCTTCTCACTTGCGCCGGTCATCGCAACGGTCAAATCGAAAACTTGAATTACGGCGGTCCCCTGAGTACCATTATACTGCCGATTGCCGCCGCATATGTTGTCAGCAACCATTCTGCCCTGTTTATTAGCCGGCCCCGCCAGCGGAATCAATGTCGGATTACCAAGATTGAAATCCTTGACTTCAATCGCATCACCGATTGCATAAATATCAGGGTCGCTTGTCTGTAGTTTTTCGTTTACTTTTATTCCGCCTGTTGTCCCGATCTCCAACGCTGTCTGCTTGGCTAATTCTACTTCAGGTCTGACTCCTGTTGCAAGTACTACCATTTCGCAGTTCAATTGCGCTGCCGAATTCAGGCCGACAACAAGTTTGGAATCCAACTGTCGAAAATCAGCCACGGTATCACCGAGCCATAAAGCAATATTCTGTTTCTGCAACTGGAGTTGAATGAAACTGGCCATCTCCCTGTCCATGACAGGCAGCACTTGATCGGCCATCTCGACCACAGCTACAAGCATGCCTCGTCGGCGAAGGTTCTCAGCCATCTCCAGCCCGATGTAACCGGCACCGACTATGAGTGCCCGCTTGGGTTTGCGCTTAACGATATAATCGTTGATCCTGTCGGTATCGCGTACGCTGCGCAGGGTGAAGATCCCGTCCAAATCGATGCCCGGTATCGGCGGTCTTGTGGGTGCGGCTCCGGGCGATAGAATCAGTTTGTCGTAGGCTTCGGTATAGTAGCGGCCAGTACTGAGGTCCTTGATCTCGAGTTGTTTCATTGCAGGGTCGATTTCCGTTACTTCATTGCGGACCCTTACCTCGACGTTGAAACGTCGCTTGAAACTCTCGGGCGTCTGGAGCAGCAGATCATCGCGGCTTTCTATAATGCCGCCTATGTGATAAGGTAGCCCGCAGTTGGCAAAAGAGATGTGATCGCCTCTTTCGAACATGATGATCTCAGCAGTCTCGTCCAGTCTGCGAAGTCTCGCCGCCGCTGTTGCACCGCCGGCTACGCCACCGACGATCAAGATCCTTTTCGCCATTCGATAACTCCCGGAATGTACAGGGCACCTTCGCTGCTTTGTAGCCGGCCCTGCGCTAACCTGCCACTAACATATTCAACGCCTCTTCGACTCGCAGTGGTCGTTAATACAACGCAGCAGTTTAATGATATTCTTGTTCTCTATCCTGTAGTACACCTTGGCGCCGTCTCGTCTGCTGCTCAGAACACCTTTGTCTCTCATCATATTCAGCTGCTGGCTTGTAATGGCCTGTTTGCCGCCGACGGCCTTTACAATATCGCCAACACACATTTCCTTTGTCTCAAGCAACTCGATAATCTGAAGCCGCACGGGATGTGCCACCGCCTTCATCACCTCAGCTACGTGTTCTGCTGCTTTCTGGTCCATGCGAAAAAGCCCACTCAATAGATATCATAAAATTGGCATATACTAATATACTAATATCTTCTGGGCGAAATGTTCGAGAAAAAAAACGCCGCCCGAGAGAATTTCTAATCGCCGCCGGACCGGTGCGCACCTTAACGTTGTGCGTTAACAGCGGTTATGCCCTTTGACAGCACACCACAAGACGCATGTTTTTTCCTGGATATTCCCAGTTGAATTTGACCGAGTGCGATTAAGTGTTGAGTCTAGCATGACATCCCCAAGGACTTATAAAACTCGCCCTAAACAGCAAGAAATTTGAGTTTTTTGTATTTTTTATTCTTGACAGTCAAAAAGTGCGACAGTTAAATTGGGCCAAAAAGGTAACCTGGTGGGAACTTTTATCAAAAGGATTTGGTTAAAGAAAAGGAATGGATAAAATGAAGGATTTGTTTACCACCGGTGAAGCCGCGGAGATATGTCGAGTGAGCCAACAGACGATTATCCGTTGCTTCGATGCCGGTCGGCTGGAAGGATTCCGGGTTCCTGGCTCAAGATTTCGCAGGATTCCTCGCCAGAGTCTTGTCAAGTTCATGAAGGACAACAAGATCCCCCTCGATACCATCGAATCCGGCAAAAGGAAAGTCCTTGTCGTCGACGACGATGCCGAGATCGTCGAGCTTATAGTCGACGTCCTTGACAGAGACGGCAGATTCGATGTCGAAACGGCCTCAAGCGGCTATGAAGCGGGAATAGCGACCGAACGGTTTAGGCCAGAATTGATACTGCTCGACTACATGCTGCCCGACGTCAACGGCAACATCGTCTGCCAGGCGATAAGAGGGAATCCCGAATTCGAGAACATCAAGATCATTGTCGTAAGCGGCGTTGTCAAGCGGGATGAAATTGCTCAATTGATCAAATCCGGTGCCGAGGATTTCATAAGGAAACCGTTCGATGTCACTGAGCTCACCGGCAAGATCACCGCGGTCCTCCAGATGAAATAGGAGCACGCAAGCGGCCAGGCCGTTCGAAATCCGGATGGTCGACACAAGACAGGGACGACCCTATGCTGGACTTATTACCTAATCCCAACACTGCCGCCCGGCAGGTGGAGCTTGCCGTGAGCCGGCTCGATTCGCTCTCGACCTTGCCCTGCGTTGGTGTGCAGCTCTACTCCAGGCTCCTGCAAGGCCACTTCTCACCGTCGGCTCTGGGTGATGTTATAGAAGCGGACCCAGCCCTCGCAGCGAGGTGTCTTTCGCTTGTTTGTCGGCGCGGCGTAAGTCTGTCGGGGGCAGGATTTTCGCTTCGTCGGGCGCTCGATGAATTGCCTTCGCACCAAGTTCGCGATGAGCTTCTGAGCGTCAGAGCATTTCAGCCTTTCGAACTCGACTATCCGGACGCCGGGGGCGGCAGTACGTTCAGAAGAGACCTCTTGCTGCATAGCCTTGCGGTGGCCTGCTGTGCCAGGGAAATTGCCGGGTTGGTTTCGCCCCGGGCGGATTCGGAGCTGGTTTACTACGCCGGGCTGCTCCACGACATCGGAAAGCTGGCTCTGCGCGAAATAATGCCGAAGAGTTTTTCGCGTATTTTCGAGCAGGCCGAGTCGGAGACTGAGTCGATTCGCACTGTCGAACAAAGGAATCTCGGTCTCGACCATACGATCGTGGGCAAGCATCTGGCGCAGCAGTGGCAGTTGCCCAACGCGGTCGTCCTGGCCGCCTGGCTCCACCACGGCGATACGGTGACGATCTTTAAGGACATGCCCGAGGCGTGGATAGCCGCTGTGGTGCAGCTCGCCGATTCGGTTGCACGCCAGTCGAACGTCGGGGTCTCCGGCAGCTTCGACATGCCCGAGGCGCCGGAGCCGATAGCCGATTGTCTTGGAATAGACATCGAGCAGATCAGGCAGATCGGTGAAAATCTTGCCGGCGCCGTCGCAGAAAAATCCAGAGTCCTGGATCTGAATTCGCCCAATGCACTGGTTGATTATTGCCGGGCGGCTCACACAGCCGCCGGCCAGTTGGCGGCAAAGCATACGGAATTGTCCATTGAAAACCGCCGGTTGCAGAGTTCTGCAAGTCATCTCGATTTCACGGCCGAGTTTCTGCTGGGCACAAGCTCTGCCGCCGGGACTGCGAATATCGCCCAGGAATTTGCTGTTCGCTGGCAGAGGTTCTATCAAACCGGCACTGTTTGTTTGTATGTTGCCCCGTCGGGCGAGCCCGAGGCGATTGAAGCTGTTGTCGTCGAGAAGCTCTCACAGACTAGGCTGGTTTCAGTTGACGTTGCCGACAATGTACCGGTGATACCACAGGTGATAGCCAACAAGTTTGAGGTTGTAAATGCCTGCGATCACATAGACTGGTTGCTCGAGCAGGTGGACGCCGATTTTGACCCGAAGCGCACGAGGCTGGTGCCGTTGCTCTGCGATGGCCGGGCGGTTGGCGCGATTGCCTTCGAGCTTCACTACCCGGGCGACGCCGAGCTGTTTTCCGAGAAGTTCAGGCTCTCGGCGACGATTGCCGGCTCTGTCCTGGGCATGGCTCTTTCGCGGCAGAAACAGCAGGAGTTTGCCGAGCGTTTTGTCCGTCTCATATCCAGACCCAAGATCGCCGGCGATCTGCCGGCCGAGCACCAGGTGCGGCCCGGGCCGATTGATGGGGCCGTCGAATCGTTGACCGCTCTGGCCGAGATGGCCGCCGGGGCGGCGCACGAGCTGAATAATCCCCTGGCGGTAGTATCAGGCAGGGCGCAATTGCTTGCTGAGGCTGAGGAGGACGTCGAAAAGAGGGAAATCCTCAAACAAATCTGTGAGAATGCCCGTGAGGCATCCGCGATCATCGAAGATCTGATGAGTTTCGCCGAGCCGCCCGGCCCCAGGGTAGCGGCGGCGGATGTCAAGAAGATGCTCGACGAAGCCGTGCAGTTGACTCACCGCAAGACAAGTATCAAGGATCTCGAGATTCGGATCGAAGTTGGCGATGGCGTGGGGCCTGTTTTCGTGGACTCGGCGCAGATTGTCTCGGCCATTGCGAACATAATTTCCAACGCCGCCGAATCCTACGGCGGCCAGGCGGGGCCGATCACAATCACCGTCAGTGCCGATGAAGCGGGCCAGACGATCAAACTGGCAATTCAGGACCGTGGCTGCGGAATGGATGCCGCGACACTGAAAAAGGCGGCCCAGCCGTTCTTCTCGGCCAGAGAAGCGGGGCGAAAACGGGGCATGGGGCTCGCCTACGCCGCGCGGTTCGTACAGTTAAACAAAGGTACGCTGAATATCACAAGCGAGCCCGGCATCGGAACTACTGCGACAATTCATTTGCCGCAGTTGAGAACCTGACGTTAGCGCGGTAAGAATCAAACGCCCCCCCAGACGTCGCCGAGTGCATCCGAGCAGTTACGGTTCTGGCCGCTTTGCGGATAAAACAAAGGACAGCGGCCTTTGAAGCCGCCGCCCTTTGTTCTTTGAAGGAGGAGGATGAGTACTGCTAGACTCTACGCTGCGAGCGGGCGATTGTTCGTGGAATGTTGCGAGCGGCGGAGAAAAATGAGCCACCCTACGCCATATATCCGCGGCAACCAGCGAAAAGGCCTGCAATAGCCCGCTTTTTCTTACCGGCGGTCGTCGGCCAGTTCGAACATATCGAGGATCTGCGCCAGTGCGCCGTATGGGGATGTGCCGACATCCACGGTCAGCTCGTCGTTCCTGTTCGAGACGGTTTTCACATTTCCGGCCGCGAAAAGAACGTTGCTGGCCTGCCGCTGATGGCTCGTCCGGGTCTTGACCTGGAACGCCGCCAGCGATGAATGCGCAAGGAATTGCACGTCGGCAACCAGGGCGGAAATCGGCTGGCCCTTGCTGTTGCGGCCCAGGTCGCTGAGCTTAATATGAGATACGCTGGGCTTGCCCGTAAGCAGGGCTACTGATCCGTGGCGGTAATAAAAGTCGCTCTGGGTCTGGGCCCGTCCCACGCGGGCCAGTTGCTCTTTGGCCTCAGAGGGCTGATCTGCGCCCGGGCAGAACAAGACCGTGGGCTGATGGGCGAGATAGTCTTCGAGCAGCAGGCCCAGGCCCACCGGTGCGCCGTCTTCCAGTGACAGCAGACTGGTTACGTTGCCGGTCACCGTGTAGAAGTTCGAACCGGTGACCGGGCGACCCGCCGGCCCGAAGGGAATCGTATGAGCGAAATCCTCGGCATACATATGTACTGCCACCCCGACCTGGCGCAGGTTGCCAGCACAGGCTGTCCGACGCGCCTGATGTCGTGCTTGACCGAGCGCGGGCAGCAAGATTGCTATCAGCAGCGCCAGAATTGCAACAACGATCAGCAACTCCATGAGGCTAAAGCCGGCCGCTTGCGATTTTGCGGTTCTTGATGTATAGCTTGCCATGCGCATTTCAGTTCTCGGCTAGTGCATACGTCACGGGCCGTGGCCGGTTCGCTCAAAAAGGACGGTCACTGTTTTGCCGTCAAAACCGCCTCGCTGCCGGCCGCCGACTCGGCGAGGCGGACACTGTCAAGATCCCAGAACCCACCGGGCATTCCGGCCGCTCGCAGGGCCACACCTATGGTCATGCCGGCCCAGGCATCGCCGGGCTCAACGGCCGGCAGATAAAGCGAAAAATCCTTCAATTCAGTCGAGGACAGATCCGCCGGCTCCACGGCCAGCAGCGCGATATCCGCCGTTTCAAGTCCGTTGCGATAGTAAAGCACCAATTCGAGCTTGTCAACCGGCTCGTCCACAGATGGCCCGAACAGACCTGAAACCCCGATGGCTGCCGTCAAACGGTAGCCGCAACCGGGCCTGTATGTGTCGGCTAGCTCCTGCTCGAGGGCGTTACCCGTCTGCGACCCCAGGAAGGCCAGTTGGCTGCCATCTGCATTGACAACGTGATCGTGGCTGCCCGCTGCGGTGTTGGCGAATACGCCGGTATTAGTACTGCCAAGCTCATCGAGATCTATCTCGGTCCACTGATCCACGAAGGGCAATGCCGGGAAGGCGTTGGGATCCACCGCCGGGGCCTCGAAAGAGGCGTTATCTATAGCAATCGACACGGGAGCCGATTCGGTGAGCCGCACGTTATCGATATCCCAGAATCCGCCCGGCATCCCGGCTGCTCGCAGGGCCACACCTATCGTCATCTGCGCCCAGGCATCAGCGGGCTCGACCGTCGGCAGATACAACGAAGAATCCCTCAATTCGACCGACGAGAGTCCCACCGCCGTCACCACTTCGCGCGCGATGTCCACTGTGTTAGGCCCGTGGCGATAGTAGAGAACCAGTTCTAGAGTATCTACCGGCTCAACCGTCAGCGGCGGGAACAGACCGGAGACACCCACTGCCGCGGTCAGTCGGTAGTCATAGCCGACCTTGTACGTATGGGCCAGGTCCTGCTCCAGGGCATTGCCTGTCTGTGAACCCAAGAATGCCAGTTGGCTGCCGTCGGCGTTGACAACATGATCGGGACTTTCTGCGGCGGTGTTGGCGAAAACGCCCGTATTAGTACTGCCGAGCGTATCGAGGTCGATCTCGGTCCACTGATTTACGAGGGGCAGTGCCCCAAAGCCGTTGGGATCGACCAACGGGGCCTCGAACGAGGCGTTCTCTATCGCAATCGGCATGGGCGACGACTCGATAAGACGCACGTTGTCGATATCCCAGAATCCGCCCGGCTGCCCGACAGCTCGCAGGGCCACTCCGATAGCCTTGCCGGCCCAGGGACCTTCGGGCCGCACCGGGGGCAGATACAGGGTAAAATCCCTCAATTCGACCGACGAGAGTCCCACCGCCGTCACCACTTCGTATGCGATGTCCACTGTGTTGGGCCCCTCGCGATAGTAGAGAGCCAGTTCGAGGGTATCGACCGGCTCGGTCGCAGCCGGCGGGAACAGACCCGAGATACCCACCGCAACGGTCAGGCGATAGTCACGACCCGCGCGGTAGGTGTCGATCAAATCCTGTTCGAAGGCGTTGCCCGTCTGCGATCCCAGGAAGGCCAGTTGGCTGCCGTCTGCATTGACAATGTGATCGGGGCTGTCTGCAGGGGTGTTGGCAAATACGCCCGTATTAGTACTGCCGAGCGTATCCAGATCAATCTCGGTCCACTGATCCGCGAAAGGCAATGCCGGGAAGGCGTTGGGATCCACCGCCGGCGCCTCGAAAGAGGCGTTATCTATCACGATCGAGGCCGATTTGACAGGGGTGACGGCCCATGAACCGATTATTACCATTGCACTGAGGCAGGTTATACACCTTAACACGTTTTCTTCTCCTCCGAGCTGTATTTCTAAAAGCAGGTGGACTGGCTCAGCTACAGCGCCGAGCCTCTTTTCCAAGTATACAGGTTTGTCCTGAAAATTCAAGGCCTTCGGCTAAAGCACTCTTGCCAGGGCGAGAGGGACATTGAGCTTCGACCATGGCAGGTGGCTCATGGAATAGCAAATGCTCCCGGCAGGCAATCCTCTCAGCGACGCCCTCCACGGCCGCCGCGGTCAAAACCGCCGCGTCTGCCTCCCCCGTCGCCGCGAGAACCCGGTGAATCACGTCTGTCGTCTCTGCCCGTGTCGGTGCGAGCAACGCTTGTTTTGGCCCGACCCTCTTCGACCTTGATCGTGCTGCCGGCCAGATTCTTGCCGTTGAGTCCGCTGATAGCAGCCTGGCCCTCTTCAGACTCGGCCATCCCGACGAACCCAAATCCAACTGACTCGCCTGTGGCCCTGTTTCTGAGTATCTTGACGGACGAGACCTGGCCGAAAGATTCAAAGGCCTTGCGCAGATCGTCTTCAGTCGTCTCACCGGACAAGTTCCCCACATAGATATTCATTTCAATTTCCTTTCTCCAACTTCCAAGCCGGCCATTCCGAGTGTCGGCACCTTCTCGAGACTCACATGCTGCCACCTCATTCAAGTATTTCAGTGCCTGACAGGATAGCAAGGCGTCTGAACTCGGTTCGACTATAAGGCAAGACCGCCCTCATAGGAAGTTAATAATGACCGTTGCCTCAAGAAACCGGGGCCTATGCCAGACAAGCAGGCATAGGCCCCGAAATTATGCACCGCGCCATATCAGCGGCGAGATTTCCCGCCGCTCCAATTGAGCCGTCTGTTCCTGCAGCGGCTACCGATATAGCCGGATGTCGTCAAAGTACATCTGACCTGACCCGCCTGCTGCCGGGCTGTTCTTGGTGCCAAAGCCTATAGTGATAGTATTCACGTTGGCAAGGTTGACGCCCTGGTCGGCGAAGTTCTGTAAATCGATGACCCACTCGGTCCACTCGTCTATCTGGGCCGCGGCCGGATCTTCATGATACACTGCGGCATTTCCGTCAAGAGCGACAAACATCCGCTCGGCGGCGTTGGCCGGATCGCCGACGAACCACAGCGACAATCTTGCAACTGACTCTTCGGTCCAGTCACGTGGGTAAACCAGCGTAAGCGTCGCTTCTGAAGTCTTGAGGTTATTGTCGTAGAGGTACGGCATCGACTGAGCGCCGCCGTGGACAATAGTCTGCTCGGCGTAAGGGGGCAGATCATTGCCGACGAGCGCTCCGTTTGTCGTGGTGCCAAAGCCGTCTATCCACTTGTCGAATATCCTGTTGCTGGCCGGATCGGTTGGATCGAGGTCATTGTACGACTCAAAATCGTCCACGGCAATGAAATCCGCCGTCGTGAAGCTCCAGAGGTTGCCTGCCCACCGACCGTCGGGCGCGGTGCTGTCGAGTTCATCGACGCGCCAGTAGTAGGTGGTGTCCCAGGCGAGTTTACCTGGATCATAGCTCTCGGTGCCAATTGCTTTGGTGCCCTTGTACTCGGGCGAAGCGGTCGTGGCGTTTGCAACTGCATCGGCGTCGGTGCCGAAGTATACCTCGTGCGAGGTGGCTGAGTCTCCCGCACTCCAGGTGAGGACAGCCGTCATGCTTGCCCCCGTGCTGCCGTTGGCCGGTCCTGGGGTGTTGGCCTTGACCGGCAGAGAAAATGCAGCTTGGGGAATCACCTGTTCATCCCGGACAGTGCCGGCCCAGGACAACTGGGCATTTGCCCCAGCTACGCTTTCGTAGTACTCCATCCGAATGGAATGACTTGTGCCTGCGATAAGTTCGATCGGATCGCTCTGGCCTGTGCCGGCCTCGTCCCAGTGGTCGACAATCAGCTCGCCGTCCAAGAACAATCTGAAGCCGTTGTTGGCGTTAATACTGAACGTATAGGCGTCCGTAATATCCACTTCGAGTTCGCCGCTCCATCGGGCTGAAAAATCATCGACGGCAATGGCGGTATCAGGAGAGTTTTCGCCCGGCACGTCGCCGCTGCCCCAGTCAAAGTCGATCTGGGGATCCACGCGGGTCACCACCGGTTCGCCGGCAAGATCTCTGTTGTCGAAGTATTCAGCCTTGAGGCCGCCGCCGTCTCTTGCGACCGTGAAGCTCCATACATTGCCTGTGTGCGTGGTCGCGCCGTCGAACTCGTCGACCCGCCAATAATAAGTCTTCTCGCGTTCGAGCGTTCCGGGAGCATAGGTCAGTGGCGATTGAGGCGGCCCGGCTGCGGCGCCGCTGACATCGTCGAAGTTGTCGCCAAAATGTACGGTGTGCAGTTTACCGTTCAAACCGGGCATCCACTCGAGAACGACGTCAGGGTCCACGAACTTGTCGCCGTCCGGCGGACTTGGCGCGTAGGCGATTCTCGGTGGAACCGTAAAGCTCCAGACATCGCCTTTCCACGGACTGTTCGGTTCGGCGTCATTGACCTCATCTACTCGCCAGTAGTAGGTCGTTCCGGGAACTAGGCCGTCTGGGTAGGGAAAACCCGGAAAGCCGACGACAATATTGCCCGAGGGCTTGTTGCCGCGGAACGTATCGCCGAGACCGTCATTCACGTCGTCGAAGTTGTCACCGAGATAAAGGTCGTGCGATACGGCGAAATCGCCAGCCATCCAGTCGAGGTCTACCCACGTATCCTCATGCAGGGCCCCGTCGGCGGGGATTGGATTTACGGCACTCGTACGATCCTGGAAGGGCGGTTCGGCACCGAAATATACCCGATCAATCCATACCTTTGTATTCAGGTCACTACCAGCCATGCCCCAATATGCACCCTTAAGCATCAAGTACATATTTACAGACCAACCGGGATGGTCGGGGGTCCCTTCGTCTTGATGTGTGTATTCGAAAACGTACTCCTGCGGATCGGTGGTTAATTGTGCCCGCGTCAAGAAGACGTCGATATACGAAGGACCTTCCGGCTTGTAGAGTTGTATCAGTACGACCATCTCCCTTTCCTGGTCAGACTTGGCTATGAAGCCGAGAGGATATGTCTGGCCCTGCACAAGCCGAGATATTGTCTGGAAAATCCCTATGGAAGAAGCTGCCGACGCATCGGTAACATCCAGCAATACCGCATTGTTCCCTGACAGGGCACCACTTTGGACAACCTCCCTAGTGAATCCAACAGACCCGTACGACCCCCATGAAGTGAGACCATCGTCAAACTCGCTGTTATTAAACTGATTTTCCTGAGCCTGGGACATCGAGCCAGACAGCACACAAACCAGAATAAACGAGATTGAGAAAAACAACTTCTTGGACATGATGATCCTCCTTCGAGTGAAAAATTCACAGCAGCTTTTGCATTTGCAGCACTATTTGGTATGTCCTCCGAGTCCGGGACAATTATCAACGACTTGTCACTACCTCCCTGCCTTCCAGCACCGAACGCGAACGGCCCGTCGAAAACCAGGAACCTTCTGATAAGTCGCAGGGGCCTTGCGTCCTGAAAGATCGAAAACCCACAGATTCCGAGTACCCCCCCTTATAACAGAATACGCACCTCCTGGTCAAGCAAAATGTCGAGCTATTGGTCGAGTCATTGGCGAGTATTGCTTGTGCGAGACACCGGTCCGGGTCTGGTCGATACGCAATCGGAATTGTGCAAAAAGGCGAGAGGCCTGACATTCGGCCCGGCATTGCTAATAGGAACGGAACAGTCAAATACGGCCTGAAATCAAACTTTAGCTCCACCGAAGCCAGTTGTTCTACTGTTGACTTCATCGACAAGAAAGGCGCGGAAGTTTACATGAAAACCTGTGTATTTTGACTCCGTTGTGCGATAATTCGCCTTTCCAGGTTAATATAGAAGCTCATCCAGCACGAGGTGCTGTTGGCCCTTGACAACCGCGATTGCTCCCAGTAACAAAGAGTTCTTGCTTGTCTTATCGCTCGCAACCACTTTTTGCAGATTCTCTGGTCGGCACCGCGACAAAATGCGAATACCTCTCAATCTGCATATTTGCCATTACAGACGACCCACACGGTCCCACACAAGGATTTGTGGCATCGACAACTCGCTGTCCGTTCGGGTCCTTGCTCTTGCGAGCATCGTGCGGTGGGAGGGGCCTTTTCCCCAAGAAATGCATGATTGCCGCAATAGACGATCTCCCATTCCAGCCAAGAAATACCCCAAAAGCAAAAAAAGATGCAAAATTCGAAATTCGATGTCTACATTTGGCCTCCGTCAAACGCCTTTACTATGGACGCGGAACAAACGAAGAAACTCGGAATGTGTATTGGCTGTACTTGTGGAGAAGCTCTCAGGCAGTCCGCGCGTTTCCATAAATATGGAGATGGGCTATGAACAGGGAGACGGTCACCGGAAGACCTGAACTCCGTGAAGAGCGTGCATTTGCGGCGGAGTCCTTGAAGAGAAAGTCCGGACTAAACAAGATCATTGGCCAAAGCAAAGCCGTTCGGGCGCTGCGCGACAAGATAGACAAGATATCATCCTGCAAAGTTGACGTCTTAATTTCCGGTGAAAGTGGAACAGGAAAGGAAATAGCAGCGAGAGCCATCCACTATCTGAGCCGGAGGGCTGGAAAACCCTTTGTACCCGTGAACTGCGGTGCAATTCCCGAAAGCCTCTTTGAAAACGAGTTGTTTGGCCATGTGAAGGGTGCCTTTACGGATGCTGGTCTTCAGCAAACCGGGCTGGTAAAGGAAGCTGAGCAGGGCACTCTCTTCTTGGACGAAATAGGTGTAACCAGCCCCTATGTGCAGGTGAAGTTGCTCCGTTTGCTGCAAAATCGAGAATATCGACCACTCGGAGACGTAAGACGACAAAAGGCCGACATAAGAGTGATAGCTGCCACGAACAGAGACCTTCAAGGCCTCCTTGATGAGGGTGTATTCAGAAAAGACCTGTTCTACAGGTTAAATGTTGTCGCAATCTACATGCCGCCCTTGAGGGAGCGAAGGGAAGACATTCCCATTCTGGTCGAGCACTTCACAAAAAGATATGCGAGAGAATACGAAAAACCCATCAAAGGATTTACGAGAGAGGCGCTTAGGTGCCTGATCTCCTATTCATGGCCGGGAAACATCAGGGAACTCGAGCACAAGGTACAACGGGCAATCGTGATGTCCGAGGGTCCAGCGATAGATGTTGGAGTCATCCAACTTGCCCAAAGCCAGTCTGAGGCTGAAAGATCTGGACTTGAACACTTCAAGGTGGCCAAGAGGCGAGTCGTTGATTCCTTTGCGCGAACTTACCTTTCGCAACTTCTCACAGAGTATTGTGGTGATGTGGCAAGTGCTTCGAGAAGGGCAGGAAAAAGCCGGACGGGACTTTGGAATTTGCTCAAGAAACACGG
>Ga0209536_100003808_pt1 | contig 24024 bp, 20 predicted proteins | sample DeeMarSeWOR28_12_FD_187461 | JGI IMG/M metagenome (GOLD analysis project Ga0209536, IMG submission 187461) | Marine sediment microbial communities from White Oak River estuary, North Carolina - WOR-2-8_12 (SPAdes) (version 2) | ecosystem: Environmental > Aquatic > Marine > Intertidal zone >...
GACCATTGTCGCCTATCGAAATCTCGAAACCATCCCCTTCCTCGGCCAACTTGATCCAGACATTCTTCTTTTCGTTTGGATTGTGCTCGATGGCATTCTCAATTAAGTTTTCGAGTATCTGTTCCAGAAACTGATCCGCACTCACAATGGCATCACTTACTTGCAAGTCAATCTCGAACTCGACTTCTCTGTGGTGCTCCTTCTGAGATTCCACGAGTTCATTTAGTGCCTGGTTGAGTTTCCGGGGCCTCAGCGGTACCGACATGAGAGGTTCGGTCACTTTAACTTTGGATATCATGCTCTGGCATCGCTCAACAGCAGACGTGACCTGCCCCAAGAGTCTTCGTGCTTCTGGATCAGTGAGTGTTGCCTCCATCACCATCGAGCTACCAAGAATTATCTGAAGCTGGTTGCGAAAATCATGACTCATGAGGTCGAGATAGAGCATGGCTCTCTCTTTCTGAGCCTGTATGTGTCTTTCAGCCTCCAGCCGATCGGTCACATTAATCGCTACAAGCTGAAGTGCAGGTTGACCTTCAAACTCCACTCTTCTGCCGAACATCTCAAGATACTGCATGTCCCCATCCTTTTGGAAAACTCTGACCACCATTGGGATTGTGCGTGGTTCATCTCCAGCCATGAGTTCTTCAAGTCGAGCCATCACTGCTTCCCAATCGTCAGAATGAACCATTTTTTGAATATCTGCAGCAGAGAACTCGAGCACTTCCGAGACCGAGTGCTCTAGGAAGTTCGCAAAGGCGGGATTCACGAATTTCACCTGTAGTGGAATGGCTTGAAGGATCATGATGCCTTGAAACGACTGGTCGACCAGAGTTCTGTACTTCGATTCTGAATCCCTCAGAGCTTTCTCCGCTTCCCTTCTCTCCTCGATGTTTCTAGCAACACCAAGTATACCAGTTGGGTTTCCATTCTCATCGCGCATGAAGGTCCGAGCCACTTCGACCCAGACTGTGGACCCATCCTTCTTTTTCAGTTGAATCGTGAGCGGTGGCGCTTCTCCTCTGGTGTGTGTCTGGTCTCCCAGCTTCTCTTCTTCGAGTGCAATCTTTACAGCCTCGATAGCCACCCAGACAGACTCGGGTGACATGAGCTCGATCAGAGAAGACCCATCTACCTCATCTGTTGTGTATCCAAGCATAAGTTCGACTGATGGGCTCACATATGTCACATTTAGTTCCATATCCGAAGTGAAGATGATGTCTGTCACGTTCTCAGCTAGCAGTCTGTATCTATTTTCACTGTCGTACAACGCTGCTTCAGTTAGCCGCTCTTCTGTTCTTTCCATTATCTGGCTGAGGTATCCTCTCAACTTGCCACCGTTCTCGAGACCTAGTGGAGTTATGTATGAATCAAGGACTACTGTGCCTGACCGACTCGTATTGTATAGTCCCTCATCCTTGACAAGATCAAAGTCGAACAAGGCTTCATAGTGTACCGCCTCTCCTCGAATGAGCTTTGCCTTCATTTCATTTGGAACATTAGGATCATCAAATAGACTGAATCCAACCAGCTCTTGGAGGTCTGAGATCCCTCCTATATCCAGGGCGGCCTGATTGGCTGATATCAAGTAACCTTCTTCATCAAACAGCTCTATTCCGACCTGCGACTCCTCGAATATCCGTCGCATCATCTCAGTATTCTCTTCAAGGGCTACCTTAGATTCTCGCAGTTCAGTAATGTCTGTGATGACAGCGAATGAGCCTCTGTGGTTCCCCTTCTCGTCGACCATTGGGGCTCCTGACACAATTGTTGGAACCAGTTCTCCAGAGTTTGCGGTCCATTCGAGTTCATATTGAGTCGCTTGGCCCTCTGTCCTCTTTCTGATGTTCTCTCGTAGTATCTTCCTGTTCTTCTCATCGACAAAATCTGTCAATGGCTTTCCAATCATTTCAAGTGGTAGATATTGCAGCATCTGTGCAAATTTAGGATTGACATATGTGAACTTGCCTTCGTCATCTATGATTCCCAGACCGTCATTCATGGACTCTACTATAGCTCTGTAGCGGAAGGCTTCTTCCTCTTGGCTAATGTTGTCCTGCCCGTTTTCCATGGTCTACTCACTCTGGACTCATTTGCTCGTATTTTACAATGAGTTCTGAAACTCCATATAGAATTCACTAGGATGTACTGAAGAGTTCCTTGGTTACCCTGGCTACCTTGGCCTCACCCCAGCCAATGATCCGTCCAAAAATTCTGTGCGGTAGATGCACCAGTTTCTTCCCATGATGCCTGTTTGCACTCTCATAAACTGAGGCTGCCGCTAACAACTCGGGTGCTTCCTCATTCACAAGTGAGGGATCCTGAAGAATGTCGATTGCTCCTGCTTCAATGCTGATGAGCCATTGGTCAACTGGGTTTGGGACCTCGTCAAGTCCTCCCCTGATCTGCTTGACTATCTCTGGAACTAGTGATGATGGAGTGTCATCAGGTGAGATGTCGATGGCTGTCAGTCTTCTAATATCAAGAAGTTCTCGATTGTCGAAGAATCGCTTCCAGACCTTCTGTATCCTGTGGACTGAGAGACCTGTCGCATCCTTGAATCTGGAAAAGACGATTGTGGTTCTTGTCCTGCTCTCAAAGTGCAAGAACGAATCGTATATTGAAGCAGATGCCACTGCCAACGGATGAAGCGCTTTTGTCTCATTGGGCTTGAGCTGTTGTACGAGCTCTCTTGCCTTCTCTTCAATTTCTGGAAACCACGGTGCCAGCCGTGACAACTCTTCCTCTGATAGGACTGGTTCGAGAAGAATCATGCCTTGGCTGACATGGTCTTCTTTCGGTATTGATTCCCTCTTAGTCTGTATGACCGACATGATTCCATCACCTTGTGTATGCCTCGTAGAATTCGATGAAATCCTTACCGCCCTCTTACGATGTGATGGGACCACGCTGAATCTGCTGCGATAAGGTGTATGTGCTCTTATTCACAATCCAATCAGTCGAAAGACCATGGTTTTATAATGAATAGAGGTCTATGGTTGCTTTTTTGTCCAAACTTGGTGCCGAATTTGCAATTGGCTGATATCATTCTGGAGGATGTGGGATTCTGATATGTTGCCGAAGTCCAGGTTGTAGGTCAACGAGTCTCCAAAATATGATCATCTCTTCGAGTGATTTTCCGTATATTGATGTTGGTTTGTTTCCACAGTTTTCACATTGAATCATCTTCTTGTCGATTGTATACCCTATCGATTTCGTTTCCTTGTTAAGATCAGAAAGGAATGTCACACGCTGACCAACCCATCCATTGAAACATTTCAGACAGCATGAAAAAGTGTAGGTATGTTTCTGAAGACATCCTCCACAATGGAAACCTCGTTCACTGTCAGGTACTTCGGCTTCACCACGTGGGAGTGTAAGTGAATATACACCAATCATCGATCGTTCTGGTTGGTCGATAGGATAGTCAGAGGGGAATATTGAGATTTCACTTTCTGTTCCACAATTTGGACATGTTACTATTCGGGTATCAGTGCCTCTGTTCCTGAGTGCCAATTTGAGAGAGTGCATTGTTGTTGGATCTAGTCGATACAATTTGAGAAATGCTTGAAACTTCTCAACAGCCGTGTTATAATCTCCATTCTCAAAAGCTGCAGCACCTTCGTCGTAGAGCTTGTTTATGACTAAGTCACGTTCTTGGAATCCTCTCGAGCATCGCTCAAGTAACCGTTGGTTCATAGTTACGCCACCCAACGTCACCTCTCCCCTGCCAATTTCTCGAATCCACTTGAAGATGAGAAGAGCATCGTCGCACCTACCAGTGTCAATTAGGATGTGAACCAGTGTTCCCATAGCTTCCCAGTATTGTCCTAAGTCATTTCGTAGTTCCAGATCAATCGCTCTTCGAATCGCTTCCTCAGCTTTATCAAACTGGTTCGAATTTCTATATATCACACTTAGATTGTACAAGACTAGTGATTCGGGATATTCAGTCAATCTGCCGGTGAGTGCCTTTTGACACGCTTCTATTGCTTCGTCCATCTTTCCTATCTTGTCATATCTAACACCAAGAGCTAACCATGCATCACCATGTTTTGGATTGTGTTTAACTTCCACTTCATAGGCTTGCAGGCTTTCCTCATAGCGCTCTTGAATGTCATAGATACATCCCAACTGATATGATGCATTAGGGAACTCTGGGTCTGATTTGAGTGCCAAGAGAAGAGCTTTCTCTGCTTTGTCAAACTCTTCCATTTGCTTCAATGTATATCCTTGGTTGTAGTAGATAATAGCTTCATCGTTCAGTATGCGTTTTTCAGACAATGCTCTTTCTAAGGCGGCTAGACTCTTAGTATATTCACCAGTTCGAGCATATTTGACACCTACTCCTATCCACGCATCACCATTTTGAGGATTGATATTAACCTCGTTCTCAAAGGCTTGTCCACTCTCTTCTTTACGTCCCTGCTCATCTAAGATTAATCCCAAAAAATACCATGTATGTTTGATAGATGGTTCTAGGGCGATTGCTTTTCGGAAAGCCTCTTCAGCTTTTTCGAGCTGTCGCAGACGGAAATAATGTGTCATGCCAATTTGCGTCCACACTGTTCCGATTGAATTGGTTTCGAGTCTAGCTGATAGTGCCATCTCAAGAGCTTCTAGAGCCTTCTCCGGTTCAGCATTTTGGTGATATTTCTCTCCGAGCCACAGCCAAGCATCACCATCTTGGGGGTGGTTCTTAACCTCGTTCCCGTAAGCTTGGATGCTTTCCTCAAGACGTCCCATTTCACCGTAGATACGTCCAAGTTGAGACCAAGCGTGTTCAAATGTTGGATCCTGTTCAAGTACTTCCTTAGCGACTTTTTCAGCCTCTTCATGTTTACCCTCCTTAAGAAGCCGAAGACTCTCATTTAACCTCTCAATCACTTTGACGAACCCTCATTTCAGAATCTAGTCCTTCAACTCCTTGATAAAACCACCATATAAAGAACTCCAGACCCGTTCTTGATTTAGCTAATACGTTCGGATATCTCTCTGAGAGTGAAGGGTACATTCCAGCAGATGTGGTGAGTTAGAAATCGCTAATGGAATCCCCTTCTACATACACATGGTCATATGACACGTTGGATAATGCACGTCGACATAGATGCGATGTTTGCATCGGTCGAGCAATACAGGAACCATCCAGAGCTAGCTGGAAAACCAGTCTGTGTTGGGCATGATCCGAAAGGCGGAAAGGGGCGGGGTGTTGTAAGGGCGGCATCCTATGAGGCCAGGGCCAAGGGTATCAACTCAGGTATGCCGGTCTCACAAGCGTACCGACTGTGTCCAGAGGCCGTCTTTGTCCAGGGTGAGTTCGAGAGCTATGGGATTGCATCAGAGGAGTTCATGGAGATCCTACGGGAGTACGCTGATGGTGGGAGGATCAGAAGGGCAAGCATCGATGAAGCGTATATTGAGGTGACCGAGGGAGTGAATCTCTTCGGAGGACCTCATAAAGTTGCATCGATGATTCAGGAGTCTATCTGGGAGAATGCCAGGTTGCCATGTTCAATAGGGGCTGCTCCAAACATGTCTGTCGCCAAGGTTGCCACTGGTATGAACAAACCCAGAGGTATTACGATAGTCCACCCAGAAGAAGTATTGAGGTTCCTAGAACCACTGCCAGTTGATGCTATCAACGGGATTGGAAAGAAGACAGCCGACAGACTGGAAAGATTTGGGATAACGTCATTGGGACAGATACAGCAGATGTCTATCCCAGAGCTGTGGCCAGCAATGGGTCGTGGTTCGGGCTGGTTGTACAAAAGAGCAAGAGGGATAGATGAGCGACCTGTCATCGATAATGGCCCCAGGGTGAGGAAGTCCATCAGTAAAGATAGGACCTTCATGGAAGATGTTGAGCCTGACGCAATCAAGTACCTTCATGAGACCATAACGAACATGTGTCAGAGAATTGGTGACAGATTACGGCAGAAGGCACTTCGGTTCAAAACAGTCACCGTAAAGATTCGTTATGCAGACTATAGCACGATTCAGAGGAGTCGTAGTATTCCTGTAGAAACAGACGAACAGGAGATGCTTGAGAGGTTGGCTCTTGATATCTTTGATCAGAGGAGAGACCATGACAAGTCCTTACGTCTGATTGGTGTGAAGGTCTCATCTCTGAGTGAATCTTCTGAGCAGCTATGTCTGACTGAGTTCCTGTAGTTGCCCTTCATCCACAGCATTGACAGCGTCTTCTATCCTCTTATTCAGCTTGTTAATCAACCGTGCAATCCCCTTGAGATATTCAGGATTGTTCTCTTCCTCTAACAGGGTGGCATAACCCATTATGTTGTGAGTTATTCCAGTTATATCATGAGACAGTTTGTGAATAAATTCACTAACCACAGTTTCTGAGATCATACCAATGCTCTCCCTACAACCTCGCTTGGATAAACCTAGCAAACCAATATGCTCGTCGTCAGTAATAGGTTTTCTCTTCAAATTCGAAACTGTATGTATTTTAGACAGGTGGATTTTGAAAGTATAGAGGTCTTTTGAGTGTGAAACCTCCAGTGCATAAGGCAATCCTTGTTGAGCGACCAAACCGTTTCCTTGGAATAGTCGATTTTGAAGGTAAACAAACAGAGGTCTTCATTCCCAATCCTGGTCGAATGCATGAGTTAATGGTGCCTGGCTATGAGGTGTTCATCAGAGAGAACAAAGGACGCCACCGCAAGACGGATTATGACCTGATCGGGCTCGAGTATAACGGTGTTTTAGTCTCAATTGACTCCAACCTGCCCAATCGGTTCATCAAGAAACTGTTGAACAACCATGAACTCCCTTTCTTCAAGGGTTATGAACAGGTCCTACCTGAACCTCGGGCATATGAAGGTAGGTTTGACTTCCAACTTATTGGCCCGAGTGGGACGACCTTCATTGAGGTCAAATCCTGCACACTCATTGTGGAAGGTCGAGCAATTTTTCCAGATGCACCAACGACACGTGGTGCTAGACACCTTCGGCATCTCGCCGCATCTCTTTATGACGGGACTGCTTCGCGAGCTGCTGTCCTTTTTGTCATCCAACGTCCTGATGCTCATGTCTTCTCCCCTAATGACCCGACTGACCCTGTATTCGGTGATGCTCTTCGATATGCATACTCCAAAGGGGTAGAAATATTCCCGCTCACTACTGAGGTTGTCGACTGGGATCTTAATCTACTCGGGAGGATTCCCCTTGAACTTGACCATTATTTGGACCGGTAGTACAAACCTACTCGAACCAGAAGGCTAAAAGGAACCTCTTGAGATTCCATTCAAACTGGCGGGAGCGTAAAAATCGATGATTGATCGTGCAGAGCTTGAACGGATGAAAGGAGATGAACTGATCAATCTAGCCCGTGTTTTGAAGGTGCCCATAACCAAACGCACCATCCAGAGAAGTTGGTTGATTGACGAGATCATTGAGCAGATGCCAGAACCACTTTCTAGAACAAACCTAAGAGATCCAGCGATTCAAATTGTAGGTGTGACGAAGAACTTCGGCAAGATTTGTGCTGTAAACAAACTCAACCTTGCAGTTCATCCTGGAGAGATTCTAGGACTCGTGGGTCCAAATGGTGCTGGGAAGACAACGACTCTAAGGATGCTTACAGGCATCATCCGTTCAACATATGGCAAAATCAATGTAAATGGGTATGACATCCGCAGTGATCCTATCAAAGCTAAGAGGAGCATCGGCTACATCCCTGAAAAACCGACATGCTATCCTAGTCTCACCGCACGAGAATATATTGCATTTGTAGCTCGAGTCTATGGGGTTCCACACGAGACTGCTTTAATTCGAACGCGCAAGTACGTGGACCTCTTTGACTTTGACGAGTTCATTGATTCGTACGTAGGCACTCTGTCAAAGGGAAATCTGCAGCGAGCACTCTTGATTGGTATCTTTGTTAGGGAACCACCCTACATCCTCGCGCTTGATGAGCCAATCTACGGTCTCGATCCAAGAGGTGCATGGAATCTCAAGAAACACCTCAAACACTTGCGCGATTCAGGTTCGGCTATCTTGATTTCGACACACATTCTTGAGGTGGCGTCGGACCTCTGTGACCGATTTGCCATCATGAATGAAGGCGATATCGTTGGCCAAGGTACACTAGAAGAATTGATGGAGCTCCATCCCAAGGCGAACTCGCTTGAGGAGGTCTTTCTTGGCCTCACAGGAGGAATCCCGGAGTAGGTGATTACTGATGACTACATTCCGACTTCTCAAGAATGAAGTTCGAATGTTGTGGAATCAATTCAAGCAAACACTGACTACATCTAGCATGCTCCTTTTCTATGGTGTCACATTCTTTGGTATTTTCTTTGTGAGTTCTGTTATCTCCAGTCTGGTTGCTTTCGCCCCCCTGCTTGGAAACCTGAGCGGCCTAATCGAAGAGAATATCGACATCTGGATGGTCTATGCTGCTACAGCAGTCATCACTTTCTCATCAGTAGTGTCAGGCTATTTTGGATTAGGTCCTGCGGCAGTCCTTACGGATGAGGATGAGAGTCTGCTCATGTCAATGCCAGTTAAGCCCCATCAGCTCTTTCTGAGTCGCTATGGACGACGCCTCTTTCGGAAGATATCCTTCATCATTCTCGGGCTTCTGGCTGTGTTACCTCTACTCAATTCCGCCGGACTACTCTTCATGACTGCAATCACAATCATAATAATCGCCATTGTTTTCCTTGAAACAAACTACCTCCTTGGAGCTATCAGCTCCTATATTCGCCTCTGGGTTTCAAGGAGGACAAGACATCCCGTGCGTCACGTTGTGTTGCTTCTGATCGGATTCGTTGCTCTACTTCCAGCATCTCCATGGCTGATTGAAAACTTCAAGGTAATTTTGGTGGTTCCATCAAATGCCCTTGCTCTCTCGATTACGGAATATACAGGCCTCTTCTCTCAAGGTTTGAATCCCCTGTTTGGAGTGGTGCTCATTGTAATCGATTTTGCCATATGCCTTCTTCTACTCGCTAATCTCACAGGGTATGAATACTACGAGGTCTATTCTTCTGTGAAAGGCAAGGAACAGACAGAGGGACGATTCAGTAAGATAGTCCGAGGGGACATCGATTTTTCAAATTCAAGGTTCACTGATCCAATGGTCTGGATTATCCTGAAGGACTTCTGGAGTCGTCTTCGCTCCCCAATGCAGATATGGAAGTATGTCTATGCCTTGTTCGGTACAGTATTCGTCATCTACCTAAACCTAACACATCCACTCTGGTTTCCAACATTCAACATCCCACTGAACATGGCGTTTGCCATCGTTCCAGCATTCATCCTCATGATGATAATGTTCATACAGATGGGGAGTGTGACTTCGTTGCTGAGCTTCGTGGATGAACGTGACAACGTGTATCTTCTCAAGTCCTCTCCATTCAGGTCTCGAGACATAATTTTGGCAAAATACATGCTGAGTCTCTTTGAGGTCTCAATAGCTGTGATTCCAGCGTGCGGATTTCTGATATACCTGCTTCATATAGAGGGATACCTGGCAATCATCACACTCACCGGTCCGCTTGTTCTGATCTTCACAGCCTCCGGAAATGCGATAGGGGCCTATGTGCCAGTCATGACGAATGATCCAAAGACTCTCCCTGTCCCCCTGGCATTCTCATTCCCTGTCATCAATCTGGGTCTTGGTACAGTCTTGGTGTATCTGGTGGCTCTCTTTGCTGAGAGCTGGATGGTGATGGTAATTCTGCCGCTTTTCACACTCAGCCTAGTCTACTTCTTCCTTGCAGCATCAGTCTATGCATTAAACACATACAAGTAACTACTCCCGTCTCACCAGTCTGAGTGCATTCGCTATGACTGCAAAGGTCAGACCCATGTCACCGACGAGAATTGCAACCCACAGGTTTACCAGTCCAAGGGCTGCGAGAACCCCAGTGAGTAGTTTGAGGGATATTGAGAGAGCTATGTTCTGACGGACTACAGACATAGTCTTCTTGGCTTTTCGTATCAATGAGGGGATCTTCGTGAGGTCTTGATCCATGAGTGCTACATCTGCTATTTCCAACGCCGCGTCTGAGGCTACCGCACCCATCGCTACTCCTACCGACGCAGCAGCAAGAGCTGGTGTGTCATTGATCCCGTCTCCTACCATAAGGGTCGAACCTTTGTTCTTGAGTTCGTTTATGGTGTCCACTTTCTCATTAGGGAGAAGGTTAGCTCTACATTTGTCAATCCCAATCTCTTTGGCAATATCTGCTGCGACATTCTCACTATCTCCTGTGAGCATTATGGTTTCAATGCCCATTCTTCGAAGCTCCATGACAGCATCCCTTGCACCCGGTCTCAAGGTGTCAGACAGAATGATTGTGCCCAGATGCTTCTTCTCTTGAGCAACATACACCATCGTACCAATTCCACAGCTATGTTCAGTTAGGGAGTCAAGTGGAATCTGTTCATCTTCAAGAAGACGTCGGTTTCCAACGAAGAACTGTTGATTACTAATCTGACCTCCTACGCCTTTTCCAGGAATTGCAGTGAATCCACTGGTCTCTGTAAGGCTAATGCTTTCTCGCTCAAGCGCTGTAACCAATGCCCTGGCAATAGGGTGTTCTGATTTCTGCTCCAGTGATGCTGCAGCAGAGAGAATCTCAGCTCTGGTCCTGTCATTGTGGAGACAGACATCACTGACAGACAACTCTCCCTCTGTGAGAGTTCCTGTCTTGTCGAACGCGGCAATCTCAGTCTTAGCCAGTTCCTCTATGTATATCCCTCCCTTCACGAGTATTCCATCTCTGGCCGAGCCAGCAATCGATGAGACCATACTCACTGGTATAGAAACAACAAAGGCACAGGGACAACTGATGACAAGTAGGGTGAGTCCCCGATAGATGGACTCTATCAATGTTGCACCAAAGAGGTAGGAGAAGAGAGTGAGGAGAATCGTGAGTGTGACCATAATCGGTGTGTAGACCCTTGAGAAACGATGGATCAGTTTCTCAGTGGGAGCCCTCTTCATCTTTGCCTCATCCACGAGGGTGACTATCTTAGAGAGCACTGTGTCGTGAGAGTGATGAGTGACTTCAACCTCGATATAGCCCTCATTGTTGATTGTTCCTGCATAGACATGGTCTCCAACCTCTTTGACAACCGGGACTGATTCACCAGTTATCGGTGCTTGATTCACTGAGGTTGAGCCTGCCACAACTATTCCATCCAGTCCAATCCGAGATCCTGGTCGCACAATCAATATGTCTCCCACCTGGACCTCAGTCGAAGGCATACAGGCCTCTGAACCCTTCATCTTGATTGTCACAGTAGGAGGTTCCAGCTCCACTAGACTCTGTATCTCTTTCCTGACCTGGTCTTCAGCGCGTTCTTCTAGTAACATCGAGATGTAGAACAGAAACATCACCGCTGCTCCTTCAGCTGGTGCTCCAATGATCATCGCACCTATGGATGCTGAGCTCATGAGGAAGTGCATGTCAAGCTGAAACTTCAGTAGTCCTCTCACTCCTCTAGGGATGATGAACTGCCCTGCTGAGAGCATTGAAACAATGAAGACAGCATATATCCAAAGAACATCAAAAGCGAGGATGTCAATAACCAGTCCTATCACAAGTGTTGAGGCAGAGAGGCCAGCCATCGCATACTTATACCTGGTGGATGTTTCAGCTTCAGGACCCGCTGAAGCTGCACATGTCGCGCAGGTAGATCCCTCAGTTTCCAGCAACATGGTCTTTTGCCCTCTCAAGGATATCAATGATACAATCGTCATCGATGCTGTAGTAGACATTTTTCCCCTGTTTTCTAGGTTTCACAAAACCAAGCAGTTTCAAAGTCTTGAGATGATGACTTACTAGGCTAATCTCAAGATCTGTATCTCTGGCAATATCACTAACGGATAGACTCTCCCTGATGTTTAACATAGAGAGAATCCTAATCTTTGAAGAATCAGATAGCGTCTTGAATATCCTGATTAGATCTTCCATCTCATCTCCAGTGAGACTCTCTGAGGATTTCCGTCGTTTCGACATGTTAGAGATACTGACCTCCTTCATTTGAATGGTTGTTCAAATGTTCAATCATTGGATTTTAAGTCTTCTCTTAACGGACGAGTGGATGTTTTTATATGCCTTCGAGCAACCTTGTGTTGAGGGGTTTAGTTTTGACCGACTGGCTTGAATATACATCAGATTGGGGTTATTGGATTAATCCTGATACATTCTTCACACCACGAATCAAAAAGGCGATTCGAGTGGGTGCTATAGTCTTCGAGAAGAACAGGGAGTTTGTCGAAGATCTTGGGAGAGAGATCATAATAACGACGTATGGAATTGCCAAGTCTCATGGGATTGAAGAGATGGACAAACGCGACGCAAGTAAGGTCCTTGCCAAGCAGATGTTTGAATATATGCAGTCCAAAAACGCGTATCCCCCCAAGACATCGGTGAAGAAAGTATTTGCCAATGGAAACGTGGACCTTGCATACGAGCCTTCAGAATATGACAAGTTCACTGTTCGATTCACACCTGCACTTGTAGGCGGGAATGTGGAAGACTTTCTTGATGCGCTTGGTGATTCTCAAGAGGTCTCACGTGATGACACGCCTTGGATGGTAGAACCTGCAAAGTCAAGTCGTTCGACATGCAAGACCTGTAATCAGAAGATAGACAAGGATTCACTTCGCTTGGGAGAACCTATCTGGTTCGAAGATCATGTCACTTATCATTGGCATCATCTCAAATGCCAGACTCGCCAACTCAGATGGATGGACCTCGATAACCTCGAGGGATTCTCAGTCCTATCTGATGCGCAGAAGAACGAGCTTCAGAAATTGAAGAGTGGTTGAAACAGTCCAAAATCAGTTCTGTCTGCACAAGTAACCTATATCTGGATATTACAAGAGGTTGAATTGGCGCAAGAGCAGACAGATTCAACGCGAATCCGAGGTGACACTTTACACCAATAAGTCTGTAAAACTCTAGGCGGAGCAAGACATGCCAGACCCGCACACGAATTCCACGAGCCAAAATGGAACATACGAGAGTATGATTCAGATGGCAAACGATGGAATCATCGTCATTCAAGACGAGACCATAATGCTGGCAAATCCTGCTTTTCAGAGAATGCTTGGTTACAATGGAGAACCTTTGGTGGGCCGCCCTCTGACTGACTTTTTGGAAACTACCACTGCTCATCTTTACTCAGAGGTCCAAGAGAAATTCGATTGGGGAGAATGGGGTCGACCCAGTTTCAGAATACGGTTTCAAAAGAAGGATGGTTCAGTTCTCAATGTGGAGATAAGCACATCTGACTTTGTTCATAATGGAAGACCAGCCATTCTGGGAATTGTGAGAGACATAACTCACCAGATGGAACTTGAGGCTGCAATTGACTCATCTGAAACCCGATATCGTGCCCTGTATGACTCATCTCCGATAGCATACTTTTCTCTCAGTCTTATTGGGAATATCTTGCAGGTGAACAAAGCTGCAGAGAAATTACTCGGCTATGACTCGGAAGATCTTCTACGGAGGAATCTTGCGTCCTTCTTACCAAGTGAGGATCAAGAGGAGTTAGTCCGTCAGGTTGTGTCTGAGGTGGCTCAGGGGAAGGGCGTAGAAGATTTCGAAATGCAGATGAAGAAGTCTGACGGTAGTTCTCACTGGGTCAGTGTGACCGCGAACCTTCTTGAATATCCTGACAAATCTTCGACAATAGCGCTGATGGCTCTTGACGCAGACCGAAGAAAGAATGCTGAGATCAGGGAACAGGATGAGAGGGAGAGGGCGAACCTCTATCTCGAAATCATGACCCATGATCAAAACAACATCAACCAAGAGTTGCTCTTTTCACTAGGTCTCCTGGAAGCATCTCCAGAAACTCCTGAAAGGTTCCATCCATTGGTCTACGAATCCGGCTGGAATGTACGTCGATCTGGTCGGATGATCGCAAATCTTCGTGCACTCCTTAGGATTACAAACGACCCGCCAACACGTGAAAAGGTGGACCTCCACAAGTATCTCAAGCTGGCTATTGAGAGCGTAACACGGGACTTTCACTGGAAGACACTCAAGTTGAACTCAAACGTTGAGGAAGGGATGTTTGAGATTGCTGGTCATCGCTACCTTGAACACGTTTGCTTCAACATTCTACACAATACCTTGACGTACGATCAGAGTGAAACCGTTGAGGTTGACATCAAGGCTGAAGTGGTCGAACAGGTCAAGATGGTCCGGATCGAGTTCGCAGACAGGGGAGTTGGAGTTCCTGACAGCGCCAAGGAGTTCATCTTTCGTCGAACAGGCAGCCCAGAGGACCAGATTGTAGGTCGGGGTCTCGGTCTCACGCTAGTCGACCAGATTCTCAAGAACATCGGTGGGATGATCAGGGTAGAAGACCGTGTCAAGGGGGACCATACTCAAGGTGCAAAGTTCATCGTGCTGCTCCCTCTGTGGGTTGAACAACCAGAACTCCATTGTGGGAGATCAACCTGCATAACCTTCTACAAGTCAAACCTGTGTGTCTTTTGCGATCCAGCCATGGAGATTCTTACATCGGTCCTTGAGTCCTTTGGCGTTCCTCAGAGTATGGTGGAGACCTTGAACGTCGATGACCCGATGGTGAATGTGAAAGAAGATGACCTACCAATGCTTCCATACATCAAGATATGTAACGAGGAGCTAAGTGGTTTCGTTTCTGAGTCTGCCATTCGAAGTGCTGTGATGAATCTCATGGTCACCAACTGCTATCCTGATTTTGGATAAGTCCCTATGACTCCTGCAATTGGTAATAACGAAAAAAGAAGAGAAGTGAGGGGGAGACCCCCCTCAAGTTATAATCTGATTCTAGAAGGTCATGACAGTGTCATGCTCAAGGGCATCATCGATCATGGTGGCTGCGCCAGCAATCTCGATTCTTGGGTCACGGAGGTCCTCCTGACCAATGCCTCTGAACTCAACAGAGTTCGAGCAGACCTGTATCTTGCCGCCTGCCTCAAGGAAAGCGTCGATCAGGTCAGGGAGTGGTGGAAAACCAGGTGCTAAGACCTTCTCTGCCATCCCTTTCTTCATCAGCATGACTGCATCCATCATTAGGAAGATGTTTGCCTCGACGTCTTGAGCCTGGGCGGTTGTCCCAGTCACGAAAGGACCATAGCAACGTTCAGCAGCTTCAGGGCCCCACTGCCCAATTATGTAAAGTTTGTTTGCCATTTCTTGTCATCTCCTATGTTATTGCAATCAGTTCAGCGTAGTAGACCACGAGCCCAAGCAGCAGGAACAGAGTCACCAAGAGGTTGGTGATGTGTGAGCTGTGGAATGGTCCACCTTGCATTGTCTTCATGAGTATCGGTAGAACCTGTCCAAACTGCATCAGTGTAGCGAGCAGTATTAACACAAGGTCCACGATCAGCAGTATGTAGACTAAGTCAAGACCCACTATTTGGAAGGCTGGTAGGAAGAGTCCAACAACGAGGGTTATCAGACCTACAAACATTCCAAGCATGAGCATCATGACCTGTCTCATCAAGTAGAAGCCCATCCTCCTAGCCAACATGAAACCTGAGAACATCACGCTCACGTTCAGTGCGAAAAGGATGAACAGAATCAATTGGAACAGTGCCATTGTGTTCACCTTATTAATTCCAAGCGGAATTGTAACAATTAATAAGTGTGACCAAATGACAACAAAACTGAAACGCTGTGTTTATGCGATAGATCAGGTTCGAGCTCAAATGTTTCAGTTTGGGTGTTTTTTGTTACAACAAAAGGAATAAAACCATGCTTCATGGGAAAAAAGGCGATTGACTATGACTCACGACGTTGCAAGAACATTTGACGCAAGCGGGCTCCGTTGTCCAATGCCTATCCTCAAGGCAAAGAAGGAGATTTTGGAGGTCGAGATTGGTCAGATTCTGAAGATCATTGCCACTGATATCGGAACCAAGAAGGACTTCCCTGCCTGGTCATCAAGAACCGGGAATGAGATTGTTGAACTCGTTGAAGAGGGAGACAAACTGGTCTGGTATCTAAAACGTGTCAAGTAAATTGGATATCCCTGGGGGTATAGACCCCCAAGGACAATAGTGGCGAGGATACTCTATATCTCGCCCACTACTTCTCTTTCTATTTCGCTTCGGTTGTGGCCATATTCCCTAGGGCATCTTTCATGAGGCCATTGAAGTCAAAGCCCATCATCCGTGCCATCAACATCATTGGAAGTAGCACATTGCCAAAGACTTGAAACGCTTGTGCTCCTCCATCAGCTCCTTCGACTCCTTCAACATGACCATTACCTCCTCCACCAAACAGTGTGACATCACCGATGTCTATGTGTTTGTAGATCTCAGGTAGGATTGTGAGGAAGTCTCTGGCAAACGCCTGTGGAGAGTAGTCTCTAGCAGCCTCAAGGGTCTTCTTGATACCCTCGGCTTCAGCGCTTGTGACTTTGAGGATCTTGCCAGCCTCGGCCTCAGCCGTGACTGTAATCTTCTCTGCATCGGCTTTAGCCTCTTGCAGGATCCGCTGAGCTTGTACCTCGACCTCTTCCTTGATCTTTCGTTGCTTCTCTGCCTCAGCTCCGAGCTTAGCAACCTCTAGGTCCTTTGCAGCTTCGACCTCCGCCTGTTGTTTTTCGTATCTCTTCTGCATCAGGTCCTTCTGAAGTGCAATCTCAAGAACGCTCTGCTCACGCTGCTTCTCAGCCTCTTGGATATCTCTTAGCTGTGCTTGCTCCTGTACACCAATCAGCTTGTCACGGGCAATCTCTTGTTCACGGACAACTCTAGTCTTCTCAATATCTCGAGTACTGGTGGCCTGCTCCGCTTCAATTAACGCAATCTGAGCCAGCCGCTGCATCTCCGCTTCACGAGGCTTTGACATATCGCTCAGGAATGAGTCATTGACAACAACAACATCAATCAGCTCTACAGTCACTATCTTGAGACCCCACTCTGAAACGATGTCGATGAGCTCCTTCTTGATAGCTTCAATAATCAGCTGACGTTCCTCTAGAATTTCCTCAACTGAGAGCTGAGCGCAGGCAGTACGAATGACCGACTCGATGATAGCTGTCAATCTACTGGGTATCTCTCTCCATGTAACATTGTTAATTGTAGCAATAGCATTATCTGCTTGCCACTGCAGTACAGCGCTGAGTCGAATCTTCTGCTTCTCTTTCGAGAGTACCGACTCTGCTGAGATATTCAACTGTTGAACAGTCCTGTCTACTGATAGGATTCGGTCGAAAAATGGGATTCGGACAACCATGCCGCCCTCGCCCTGCTTAATCGCCTTACCGCGTCTCAAATGGACATAGAAGATGTTTGGATCAAAGATCCTTACGTACTTCTTTACGTATATGAACAACAGTGCAACAACCACTATGAACAAAACGGCCAATGAGAACGCGAGATTACTGAAAAACCAGTCAAATATTGATACTTGCATTTGTTTTCCTTCTCACATCTTCTCTATTTTTCGTGCCCTCGATCAGCTCCCACATACCATTGAGCGAAGAATCCTAGTTTCCACTGATTTGTATTCAGCTGTATCCTGCGTATCTTCTCTCTCAGTGATTGGTAGGCCATCCTACGAACGCACTTGTTTAGACTTTGTTTTGAAGGAATATAAACATGCGCAGGAAATGAGCCCTATTTCGTGTTTTCAGGCTTCTTGCTCTGCTTCTGAAGCCATTTGACCACGTCTTTTCTTGGATCAACATAGACAAACTTGCTATCAGCAGAAACGATGAACAGGTCAGTTCCTTTCTTGAACTCTACTCCTTTCTGGAATGGTCTGGCATGGAAACGCCGAAGCCCCATCTCAGTTTCAAGACGAACCTCTCCGAATCCGTCATTTATTGTTGAAACCGCTTCGACTTCTCGACCAACAACGTGTCGAGGCTCAATCATGAAACCAGATTCCACAAAAGCTCTGCTCAACACTGTTCGAACAGCATAGACTATGACTGCCACTCCTGCTACATGGATAAAGATCTTCGCCACAAGTGGAATCAAGAAACCCTCGTAATAGATGAGTGAGCCAAGAAATCCGAATACCACCAGAGTAGTACCAATGGTCACTCCCAGAGGAGCTCCTCTCTCCACCTCAAAGAAACCTGACTTCTCAATGTCAATGTCGTGATCGATATCAAAGTCGTGGTCTTCTACAATCCCAGACTTATCGTCGGGAATGTCATGGTCGACCTCAACGAATCCCATTTTGTCATCAGGTAAATCCTTGTCTATTTCAAACATCCCTGATTTGTCATCGGGAACATCTACGTCATGGTCAACCTCCATGAACCCGGATTTATCATCTGGAATATCATGATCCAAATCGTGGTCCAAGTCATGATCTAGGTCATGGTCTACATCGTGATCTACATCATGGTCCATGTCATGTTCCACTTCACCATGATCTGAAATCGCAGCGAAAATCCTCCCTAGTGCAAACAATCCGAATGTATAGAACAGACCAGCAATCAGAATACCAAACGAGATTTCTCTAAGCAATGTCGCGATAGTGAATACGTCCTGCATCTTCTCTTGTCTGACTCCTTCCGAGATGTAGCCCTCACTTTTGGCTACTCATGTAGCTATTCTCGTGAAGGCAAATAAACCTGAGCTCGTTACTACATCTGTCACGGATAGTTCGACTCTATCTGCACACCAATTTCACGAGATTGAGAAGGGGATGTATCAGATGACTCTTGGATTGCTTGCACTCGAAGTTTCTGCTTTGTCGTTTCAATCTGGAAGGCAACAATTACGACTATGAACAAAGCTATGTAGAATATTGACGGCAAGATATAGTTGGGTGCCAAGAAATCTACACCTACCCTCAAAGAGATAGAGGCAATCAATACGCTACCAGATGAGACTATCAGTTCTGACCCATTCTCTCGACGAAACTCTTTGAATTCACACAGATTTCCGATAATTCTCAACACAAGTCCAAGAATCATTAGTAAGCGAAATGAAATGAGTCCAATTCCATACATCTGACCAATATAGAAACCTAGATCTCGTGAAATCAGCATCATATTATACACGTAGACCGGTATGGAAAGATATTGGAACATCATAATGAATCCATACAATAGGTAGACCGAAAGACCAAGGTCGAAGAGAGCTTCGACTCTTGACCTATTTCCAATGGCACTGGATACTTTTCCAATCTTTATCAGTCCAATACGGAGTAGGAAGTATAGGCACACAGGTATGAGGAAGAGGGGACTGAACCAAATCAATTGACTCAGTGAGGAATTAGAATGCAGGAGACCTGCCATCCCTGACGTGAGCAGGTTAGAATAGATGGGCAACACGGAGAAAGCTACAATCCACCCAATGATTCCGACTACTGAGGACTTCATAGACTGGATTGTTTTGTCAGTCAATTTGCTGCTATCTTCATGAATTGAGGCGCTCTCATCATCTGAATAATGCCTTGTCCAAAAGAGGTTCTGTCCCCTTGTCACAAGCTGGAAGAAGAGGACTGCACCCCATATGACTGCAAATGGTTGGACAAGCATACGTAACTGTAGATGAATGAAGATACCTGGACTGACCCAGAGGATTGAACTTTCCAGGATGAGGAGCGTGCAAAAGACAACAATAACATCCCAATCCATTAACAGCGTAGGGTCTAACGATCTTCTTCGTTTTACACCAATCCACACTTTTCCAGCAAAGGCGATGCATCCAGGAATTGCTATTAGTACTAGAAAATATGGACTTGCAGCAGACAGTGTCAGTTGAAGAAAGATGAGTGCTCCGATGATTGATCCAGCTGTGTCTACTGCAAAAAGAGTTGTGGATGGATGATGGATGAGATTCTCCGGAAGTGTCAGAAGCCTCTGAACTGGTGACCACTCGGGATAACTTCTTTTCCAAAGTTGGATGCCTTCTCTTTTTCTTGCTCCAAGAATTAGGACTATTCCTCCAGTTACGATCGTGAGCTGCAGAAACAGGATTGTTATCCCCACGCTGGTGATCCAGAATGGTCCAATGAGTGATGAACATAGACAGATGAGTAACGTCCAAACCACAAGGATTCCTGCAGTTTGAAAGAACGGTTCAGAGTATGAAACCGGTTCCTTACTTTTTACTGTGACCTCCTTTACAGATTCCCTCACGACTTCTTCAGGTGGGTACTGATCTGGCAACATTGAATGCTTGTATTCATATGCAACTTCACTAGGTGCCCCAAAGCTAGAGACAACTTTCTTCGCTGCTTGAAGGGTTATCTCTCCATCCCCCATCTCTCTTGCTGTTTCCGTCATATAACTCCTAAGTTCAGCAGTAACATCGTCCGAGATTGATTCTGGTAGGTGTTCCTTGACAAGAGCCAAGTATTCCTCAATGATTGATTCTGGCTCATTACTCATTTTAGACCTGCCTCCATTGCTAACTCATCTAGCTGACTGTTCAAGCTCCTCCAACTCTTGATCATCATTCGTAGTACTCTTCTCCCATCCCTTGTTACATAGTACAACCTTCTGCGCTTACCAGAGGAGTCTGACCATCTGCCCTCTAGTATGCCACGCTTCTCAAGACGTCTAAGTAGAGGGTAGGTTGTGCTAGGTTCTAACTGGAGAGCATCGTACTTCTCTTGACCTAGTTTCTTCATTATGTCGTATCCATAGGATTCGCCATCTAGTATAATTGCAAGGATGGCTAGTGACAATGCACCCCGTCGAATCTCCAAAGACCATCGTTCATACTCTATCTCGGGTCCAGTCTTGTCGTCAGAAGTATTCAATGCCATCAACTCAATTATACTATGTGAGTCGATATAGTATGTGGCACGATATATATTTTGCGTTGGTAGAAGGCCCCAACTACCTTAATATGGGACAGTACACTGAAACCGTTGAGGTGCTCGTTCTGAGTATAATAGATCATATTGCATCCCTGCTTGATGAGGTAGAGATCAAGTACACTCGAGAGGACAGTGTCTTACGAATGCATTGGAAGACAGACCATTTCGAGGATTTGAAGATCAAGATTGTCACAAACAAGGACGAATCCTGGGCTTACATTGTTGCTCCATTCACTAACTTCTACGAGGTCGAAGAGAGCAAGAGAATGAAGCTTGCCTATGATATGCTCAAGGAGTCCTGGAAAGCTAACGGTGTCAAGTTCGCCATCGACGACGAGGATGACATCATAGTAATAGCCGAGACCAATGACACAGATCTGACAGGGGACGAGGTTCGCACTCTTGTCGGTCATGTTGTTCATGCATGTGATACCCTTTGGGAGATTTACCCAGCATAGATTTCGACGATCATTTCAACGCCCGGTGCTTTCAGGTATCGGGCACTCTTTGATTTACTCGACATCTTCATAAGTTGAAGGTAAATGAGAGGATTGTATGTCTGACAGAACACCTCAAGCGTTCCCCCGAGAAAAGAAGGAACAGCTCGTGAATATATTCTATCCAAAGCGTGCGTCATTCATCTTCTTCTATGTCTTTGGTGTTGTGGTGTTCTTAGTCGGACTATTGTTCAATGTGGCATCAGCAGGGGAGTTCATCATCTACAACTATGTGTCTTGGTACCTTGGACTTGCTTCAATGTTTGTTGGAGCCTTCATCGTGGCATGGGCTGAGAGTCGACGCTGGTTCACACTCTATATCATTACAACATGGAATGTGCGAGTCCGAAAGGGGATCTTCTCCAGGCGGACAAAGAGAGTGTTCTATGATGAAATCACAGAAGTTGTAAGCTGTGGACCCTCTGATGAACGTCGTATTGGAATGGGTGATGTTGAGATATACACAGCATCAATTGAAGGGGGTCCTACTTTGGTCTTCGATGGTGTTCACAATCCGGATGGAATCAAGGAGATCATAAACAGATTCATCCAGACCATACCTGACCCACTCCATTGGGGGCATCTGGATAGGACCTGATGCAAAATTGAGAAGTTGCTGAGATCAATGGACCTCAGCACTTCTGATTGACTATTTACCTCTCTTCCTCTTCACCACAAGAACCAGGACTAGGACTATAACAATTCCTGCGCCAAGAATGATAAGCAAGAGTGGGTCTGCGGCAAATCCTCCAGAAACTACTTCGAAACCGCCATCGACCTGGCTCCATGTTCCTACGACGCTCTCCATGTAGATAGTGAAGTTCACTACACCTGTAGCAGTTGGGGTCCAGCTATGCGAGTATCGGTCTCCATCTGCAATCATCGTATGATTGGAACCATTATATTCTATGACCACTTGGTTCACTCCTAGGAAGTAGGTGACGTTTGAAGCGACCTCGACCTCTTGACCCAGGGGGACAGGTGAAGGAGTCACAATAGGTTCATCATAGTCTGGAGTTGAAGTCAAGACTTCGTACTTGAAGCTCAACTCTGTCCATGAGGTCCAGATACCAGTGCTGTCACAAGTACGAACTCTGGAGTAATATTGCGTTGCATCCACAAGGGGTGCTCCTGCATATTCGACCTCGCTTTCAGGTCGTATGAAATCTACAAACATGTCATATGTCCTAGTTCCATTTCCTTCTCTATGGAACCCTCCACTGTATAGGTCCCAGGCACGGTATCCGCCTTCATCCTCTGTAAATCGGCAAATAGCATTTCCACTTACAAATGACCCCCAACGGAATTCTATGAGCAGCTCCATCTCATTGTTGAAATAGAATATATCGTCAACATCGACAACCAATTGTGAGCCCAAATTGTGGACAGTATAGTTTGCTTCATCAAGGACTAGTGTAGGAGTGACGCCTCCGTAATTATATGTCCAAGTGCCATTTTGTAGTCTGCCCAACACAGGGGTCTCACATAGGTAGACTTCGAAATCTTCGAACTGGACATCAGTTCCTCCATTACCGACATTGAAGAATAGCTTGTCAATATACCCCTCCTTTGTGATCAATGAGTTGTTATACTTCCACACTATCCTACCTGGATATCCCACGTCTGTTAAGAATGGAAAAGAATTGCCCGTCGGCGATTGTGATGAAAAAATCTCCTCCGATGCTAGTTCAATGTCCAAACTATGACATCTATCATAGAGATACCCAGCAGTGGTGGCAGTATAGTCTCCTACTCCATATTCGTAGGCCACCCATCCAACAGATGAACTGGCATCAAGCTCTGATACTGTAAGGCTTCCATCAAGACCTGTAAACCTTATCTCAATTATCAGACTCAAGCGATGGTTTAGCACAAAGACGTTTTCGACATCTATTGTCAATATACTGTTGTGGATCACTGCCTCGTAAGCCTCACTTCTAAGGACTGTTATTGGCGTAGCAGAACCATAGTTCCCTTCGAAGTCAGCACCTAACGCTCCTGAAGTCTGTGTACTTGCCATCCTCACGATGAGATTGTCAAGGGTCAGTACTCCCTCATCTTCAACAACGTAGAAGTGCAGTTTGTCGACAGTTCCTGACCTATTCAATATGGAGCTGTCGTACTTGAATTGGAATCTCATTTCACTATCAGTTTCAAATGGTCTTGCGTTCTGAGACAAGTTGGCGTAGAATACTGGTTGGATGAATGTACTCGAGTCACTCCACAATCTTGTTTCATTGTAGAGAGGATCATTCCATACCTCGACCTCATAGCCATATTGGAAATCGTTTGGATCTGGGTCTACATGATTCCATGACATCAGTGGAGTTGAATCCTGTATGTAATCCAAGAGTGGGCCTGAAGAGTGGCCATCCACAGCAAATTCAGTGACTATAGGTGTGGTGTAACTCAGTTCTAGATAGGTTGCATTGAACTGGTAATACTCGGTCTTTGCGAATCCCTTTCCAGTACCCGGAACAGCATTCTCATCGACATTCTTTATTAGCTCTGTCAGGAGTTTGTCTCCTGCCAGTGCATCTCGCACGTCGGATGTAACATCCCAACTGTACCAATTGCCTAGAATGAACATGTCAGGACTTCCTGGACTATCTATGACATCAGATGGTGTTGCAGAAGATGATGGTTGGTTGTTCCATGTGATGAGTGTTTCATCCCAGAGGTCATCATCGCAGTAGTACACTCCGATTGGAGTATCATTATTAGTCATTGGAAGTTCGCCT
>Ga0209536_100003809_pt1 | contig 24010 bp, 20 predicted proteins | sample DeeMarSeWOR28_12_FD_187461 | JGI IMG/M metagenome (GOLD analysis project Ga0209536, IMG submission 187461) | Marine sediment microbial communities from White Oak River estuary, North Carolina - WOR-2-8_12 (SPAdes) (version 2) | ecosystem: Environmental > Aquatic > Marine > Intertidal zone >...
TGCGCGAGGATCTTTACGGGAGCTCCCGTACCTGAAGGCTGCGACGGCGTGGTTCGGCAAGAAGATACCACGCCACTGGCTGCGGACAGGGTGAGGATTGACGAAGACCGGGATGCCGGCGCGAATATCCGGCGTCGCGGTGAGGACGTGCGGCTTGGTGCGAGGGTTCTCGCTTCGGGATGCGAGATCACTCCGGCGCAGATCGGTGTTCTCGCGTCTATTGCGCTAGAACGAATCGAGGTACACCGCAGGCCGAGAGTGGCGATCATGGCATCCGGGGACGAGATAGCAGATCTGGGTGAGAGCGAGGCCATCTTGCGTGGTGAAAAGATCGCCTCTTCGAACACATACACGCTCGCCGCAATGGTGCGCCAGGCCGGCGGCATACCGATACTGATTGGCATTGCCCGGGACACACCTGATGACTTGCGCGCCCGTTTGCTGGCAGTGCCCGACGTCGACCTGTTGGTGACTTCGGGTGGCGTGAGCGTGGGAGAGCACGACTACCTCCGGCCAGTCATGGAGGAACTCGGGGCGGAACTCAAGTTTTGGCGTCTCAGGACCAGGCCGGGTGCCCCCGTGGCATTCGGCTTGTGGCGGGGGATCCCGTGGCTCGGTCTTCCCGGCAATCCCGTGAGCACGATGGTGACGTTCGAGCTCCTGGGCCGGCCGGCCATCCGCACCTTACTCGGCCACGCATTGCCGTTCCGCAAGGCCATCCCCGTTCGCACCGGTGAGCCGATCAGGCTCCAGGCCCGATTGACGCATTTCCTGCGAGTTGTGCTGGAAGACGCCGACGAGGAACCCGTGGCTCGACTGACCGGCTCCCAGAGTTCCGGGATCCTCATGTCCATGGCCAAAGCAGACGCGCTGCTGGTAGTGCCTGAAAGCCGCTTGGAAGTGCCTGCCGGTGAGAGGTTGGCGGCGATCAGGCTAGATGAGACGAGACATGTGAGTGAGGCACCATACTAGCCCAGGAGAGAGGGACCTCCATGAGGACGATCGGACTCATCGGCGGCATGAGTTGGGAATCGACAGTTCCGTACTACCGCACGATCAACGAGCGCGTCAAGGAACGGCTCGGAGGTCTGCATTCCGCCGAATTGATCCTTTACTCGGTCGATTTCCAGCCGATTGAACAGCTGCAGCACTCCGGAGATTGGGACGAGACTGGTCGGATCCTGGCCAGGGCCGCACAATCTTTGGAGTCGGCGGGGGCCGATTGTGTTGTGCTGTGCACCAACACCATGCACAAGGTCGCGGATCAGGTTGCTGCTGCAGCACGAATCCCACTGCTCCACATCGCAGACGCGACGGGAAAGGCGGTAGTGTCGGCCGGATTTGATACTGTTGCTCTGCTTGGAACCAAGTTCACGATGGAGCAGGAATTCTATCGAGGTTGGCTGAAGAACAACTACCAGCTGAACGTGCTGATCCCAGGTGAGTCCGACCGCCAGTTGATCCACAGGATCATCTACGACGAGCTCTGCCTGGGCGAGGCGCTGAACGAATCTCGCGACGTGTTCAAGGAGACAATTGACAGACTGGTTAGTGCTGGGGCGCAGGGCGTGATTCTGGGCTGCACAGAGATATCACTGTTGGTCGGCCCCGAAGATTCCCGAGTACCTCTCTTCGACACCGCCGCGATCCACGCTCAGTATGCAGTAGACTGGGCATTGGGCGATTGACCGATTTGACGATGAAGTCCTTCAACAGGCAGCTGCCATCATGAGCGAGCGACCACAACCACACACGAGGCGCCTCACCCGCATACAAACCGTGCTGATCCTGGCGGCCACCGGAGTCCCGGCCGCCGGATTTGCCCAAGTCATGCCGGGATATGATCCGTCCCAGATCACGGCAGCTGGAACCGGTGAAGCCCATGCATCCCCCGACAGAGCTGTGATCCAGGTCGGAGTCGCGGTCGAAGACACAAGTGCATCGGCGGCTGCGAGCGCGAACGCGGCGCTCGTAGCGGCAGTGATGGATGCGCTGACGGGATTCGGGTTCTCTGCCGAGTCTCTACCGATGATCGCCTATGGGGTGACTCCCATCTACGATCGAGCCACCGGAACGCGGACACTCACCGGGTACAATGCACACGCGTCGATCAGGATCACCGTCCACGAGCTAAATCGCCTCGGTGAGATTCTGGACGCTGCGCTCGCGGCTGGAGCCAACGATGTTCCCTATATCCGGTTCGAGGCCAGTGACGAGCCAGTCGCGCGACGCAGAGCACTTATGGAGGCGGTAGCACACGCGCGTGCCGACGCTGCAGTCCTCGCTGAAGCCGCCGGCGGCAGACTGGGGAAGCTAATCGAACTCTCCACTGGCGGTGGAGGCGGCCCTGTAATGATGCGTGCTGCACGCACCGGAGAGCTGACTATCACGCCGCCGGATGTGGTGATCCGCGCATCCGTCACAGGTCGCTGGGAGTTTCTGCCTAACTAGGGTTGGTGGCGGGACCGAGCGGTAGTGGTCTACGGACCCTTCCCCTACTGTCGCTCGGGGAAGGGTTCCGCTTGGGTCGGTTTGCGCCGCCCCTAGCCTACCAGAGTAAGGAACACGCCAGCAGCCACCGCAGATCCGATCACTCCCGCCACGTTCGGTCCCATCGCTGGCATCAGCGGATTCACTCTACCATCGGTACTGTCTGATACGAACTTCTGCACCACTCTGGCCGACATTGGAACGGCTGATACCCCTGCTGCACCAATGCAGGGGTTGATCTTCCTGGTGAGAAACAGGTTGAGGATTTTGGCAAACGCGATCCCGCCGGCCGTACTGAATGAGAACGCAACTGCTCCCAGTATGAGGATCTGAATGGTGCGGAAGGTCAAGAAGTGTGCCGCGTCCATCGTGGCGCCTACCGCGATACCCAAGAAAATTGTGACTATGTCGATCATCGATCCACCGGCTGTCTTGCGGAGCCGCTCGGTCACGCCGCACTCACGCAACAGATTACCGAACATCAACATGCCGATCAGCGGCGCACTGGACGGAACGGCAAGCGACGCCAAAACGCCGGTAACGATCGGGAACAGTATCGCTGCTGCCTTCGACACGGGTATCGCCTGGGGCATGTCGATCTCCCGCTCCTGCTGCGTCGTTAGCAGGCGCAGAATCGGAGGCTGGATGATCGGCACCAATGACATGTAGCTATACGCGGCAACGGCCACCGCTCCAAGCAAGTGAGGCGCCAACTGAGCCGTCAGGAAGATCGAGGTAGGACCATCCGCACCACCGATGATCCCGATCGAGGCGGCTTCACCGGGAGTGAAGTTCAGCAGGTAGCCCGCGCCCAGGGCGGCGACGAATATCCCCAGCTGTGCCGCGGCACCCAACAAGAACGTGAGGGGCCGGCCCAGTAGCGGGCGAAAGTCGGTCAACACACCTACGCCCAAGAAGATCAATGGAGGCAGGAGCTCCGTGCGGATGCCACCTTCATAGATCAGGGCGATGATCCCCTCTCCATATGATCCCATCTGGGCCAGGGGTAGGTTTGCGAGGATCGCACCAAAACCGATGGGAATCAGCAGGAGCGGTTCGTACTCCTTGGTGATCGCGAGGTATATCAACACGCCGGCAACCACAAACATCGCCAGGTTGCCAATGCTTAGGTTGGCGATGCCAGATTGCCTAAGCAGCTCGAGGGCCGTTTGCATGGGCCGGCCCCGCTACGAGAGCGTCAGGATCGGCTTGGACGAGTCGATCTCATCGCCAATCTTAGCGTGGATCGCCGTGACCTTGCCGTCGCACGGCGCCTTGATATCGTGTTTCGCCTTCATGGCCTCGACTTCCGCAACCACACCACCCTTGAAAACGCTGTCGCCGACGTTCACCAGGATATCGATTATCTCGACGGAGCCAGCGAACGTGGAGAACACCTTTGTGCCGCCGGCTGCTGCAGCTGCTTCCACCACGGCTGCCGGTGCGGCGCTGGGGGCCGAGCCCGTCGCCATTGCCGGCTCAAGCGTTACCAGGAAGGTCCGCTTGGTGCCGTTCTCGTCAACCGTGCACCGCGTGGTGACAGGTCCGGCGATGGCCGGAGTTGCCGCCGCCGGAGCGACGGGTGCAGGAGCCGCTGGTTCTTGCTTCTGCTTGAGCGGTACGTCGATCTTCGGATTGCCGGTCAGGAGCCGGATACCTTCGTTGGTTTCCATTTTCTTGCCGGGCACCATGGCGGCCATGACGAGGAAGATATTCTCGTCCGTGACCGGCAGGTTCCGCTCTTGGAGCGCCTTCTTGGCAGGTTCGATGTTCTTTGGCGCCGCGTCTAGTGGATCTCCGGTGAACACCGGCAAGTCCAGCTGCTCGGACGCGGCCCTCACGACTTCCGCATCGGGCGGCAGCGGGGTTTTTCCGAAGTAGCCGAGCACCGCCTTGCCGTAGCCTGCCTCAATCTTCTTCCAACGTCCATATAGAACATTGTTGAAGGCTTGCAGCCAATACTGCTGGCTACCTGGCGTGACGCTGGTCCAGGCACCGCCGGCCTCCACGACCACCGGAAACTCAGCCAGAACGTCGCTGTATCTGTCCAGGATGCCGGCCTTCACCATCATGTGCACGTTGGGTCCAATGGCACCGCCGGGCATCGGGAAGCCCAGCACCCGGGCGTCCGCTGTCGTGGTCGTCGGATTGAAATCATAGTCCTTCATCAAATCGTTCAGCATGCCCTCGATTTCAGGCAACACTGAGACGTCGATGTCGAGTGTGTAGCCGGTGCCCTTCAACGCGTGAGCGAGCGAACGAGCATCAGGCTGCACGGTACCACTCGCGAAGGGCCTCACCGACAAATCCACTCCGTCGGCGCCACCGGCGATCGCTGCCATGTAACAGGAGACCGCAGTGCTAGCCGTATCGTGTGTGTGCATCCAGAGTGGCATCTCCGGCGGCATGATCTTCTTAAGTGCTACGGCCGTGTCGTAGATGGTCTTCGGATCGGTCGTGCCGCTCGCGTCCTTCAAGCAGATGCTATCGATGTGGAGCCCGCTGTCGAGCAGTCTCCTGCCGATGTCAACGTAGAAGTCTGCGGTGTGGACCTTGTCCGAATGGAACGGAAGCCCCATCAAGGCTATGCAGACTTGGTGATGCATCCCCACATCCACAATGGGTTTTCCGGTCTTGACCAGGTTGTCGACGTCATTCATGTAGTCGAAGTTGCGATCCCAAGTGGTACCTGCTGCCTTCATCAGTTGGGCCTGCAACTCCAGACCCTCCATGCTCTGGGTCGTCAGAGTCACCCCAGAAACCGAACGAGTGAGAATCTGAAGATCGGCATCCGGTCCGACGGCCTCACGCATCTTCCGCATATCGTCGAAGGGATTCTCACCCAGGTAAAAGTAGGGAGCCTGGTAGCGCGCACCGCCTCCGAACTCGAAATGCCGAAAACCCGCCTTAGCGGAAGCCTCCATGGCTGGCAGGAAATCCTGCAACCGCACCTTGCCGCCGAACGAACTCTGCAGCCCGTCCCGAAACGGAGTGAACATGACCCGAATCTTCTTGCCAGAAGCGGAGAATATCATCTTTCCTCCTCAACTCTCGTGATCTTGGATCCCGGGAACACGGCGGAGACTACTGACGTCAGGGCAGCCAGCAGAGCTGCATCAGTTTTTGCCGCCTTCTCAGGGAAAACTGCGATGAGACCGCGCATCGCCAACGCAAGCAGACTGAGTAGCACAAACACAGCGGAGAACGCTGCAACGCACATCATCAAGAGATCAGACGATCCCATGATCCCCTCCCCGTATACACACTGCCGAACGGAAACACTCGTGCAGCTAGAATTGCCAATTCGTCACGACCTGCCCGAATCGCCTGCGGCCGCAGCCCAGCACAAGACACATGGCCGTCCCGCCGCCGACGTCTGTCTCATACGCGCCATGAGACATAGCCCCGAGATATCTAACCCCCGCTTTGTGGGCTGCACAAGAGGTTATTCTCTTAAGAGTCCTTAATACTCCCGTAGAGCACCAATCGACCGTGGGAGAGCGGTCGGTCATGGCCATCGAGCACCAGTTCCAGGTCATCGGTCAATGCCCGCACTCTGCCGGCCGCTACGATATCCCGGCCAGATCGAGACTCCTCTGCGCACAAGGCGACTTCGCGTCCGATCACCAACGAACGACGCCGGTATCGGTGCAGCAAAGCGGCATACCCTCCTTCGAGCAGCCCCCGATAGTTGTCACTCAGGGCCTGGACGAACATTTGAAAGACGAGGGACAGCCGGCAATTGTCTGGTTGGGGTACAATTTCCTGTAACGCCGCCACACGAGGCACGTAGGGAGTCGGTACGACCGAGGGAGTAGTCTCCACGTTCAGACCGATGCCGAGAACGACATCCGTGATCAACTCTGACTCGCTTTGCGTGTACGCCAGCACACCTCCGACTTTGGCTCCGCCGATCAAGATGTCGTTCACCCACTTGATTCCCGCGACACCGTCGAGTCCTGGTACACGATCAATAGCGTCGAGAACCGAGACTGCCGCCAGAACCGTGAAGCAGGTTGCCGAGTGCTCCAGCCGCTGCTGCGGCGTCAAGTAGACAGCCAAATAGATGTTGCCCTTCGGCGCGGACCAAGCCCGGCCCTTGAAACCGTGAAATCTCTCGCCCGAACCCGCGAGGCACATCAGTCCATCGGGCAGGTCGTCCACTTGGCGGCTCAAGTCAATGAGCAGGTCGTAGTGTGAGATGGAAGCTGATTCGACCAGAAGCAAGTAGCGCCACGTCGGACCCGCTTCCAGCTTAGATTCACGGATCGTTCGAGTGCCGTAGACGGCCTCCCACAGCCGCCGGAAGCCCACGGTCGCGAAGTTACCGGGAACCGACCGTCGCCAGACGGTGCTCCCGATGACCAGATCGGCGTGCTTGACGCTGTCGGTGAAGACTAACATGGCCTCGCTCAAGTACAGTTGCGATCCGGCTGATCGCAGCGGAAGCATTGCCACGCTGGGGAAGTTTGTCAAACCGTCTCGAATTGCAGTTGAAACAGAGGGAACAGCCGGTAATACAGTGATCGACGCAGTCGTGGTATTCGGATACCTCTGCGCAATGCTGGTGGTGGGTTGGCGCTCGCGTAGTCAGTCGGCCGAATCCTATTGGGTGGCCAACCGGCAAGGTGGCACCCGTCGGATCACCGTGTCCCTGGTTGCAACGGTTTTCGGAGCTTCTTCAACCTTTGGCATCATCGGGCTGGGCTACACACGCGGCCTCACGGCGGCTTGGTGGGCGCTGATCGGCGCTGCCGCACTGACGCTGTTCGGGATCACGTTCGCGTCGCAGGTGAGAGACCTGAGCGTGTACACGCTACCGGACATCCTGAAGCACGCATACGGCAACATGGTGGCGGTGCCGGCGTCAATGATGATCGTGGTCGCTTGGTGTGGAGTTGTCGCTGCACAGATGATCGCCGGCGCCCGTGTGCTTAGCGGTGTGCTCGATCTAGAGTACGCGACGGCACTCACACTTGCGGCGGCGGTGTTCATTCTCTACACGTTCTGGGGCGGTCAACTATCCGTGCTGAAGACCGACGCTTGGCAGCTGGGACTCTTTGCAGTGGGGCTGGTTGTCTGTCTCGTGCTGGTAGCCACCGCGGCAGTCAGCGGCCTCGGTTCTCTCTTTGGTGCCGCGCCCCAGGGACATCTGCGCTTTCCCATATCGCGTGATTTCGGCTGGTACGATCTCCTCGTGTTCTATCCCCTCATAGTCGGGTTGCCCTATCTGGTCGGCCCAGACGTATACTCACGAATTCTATGCGCCAGGGACAACTCGGTAGCACGGCGCTCGGTACTGATCGGCGCAATGGCGATAGTTCCCATCTCGCTCATGCTGGCAGTGTTGGGCGTTCTACTGCGGGAACTCTACCCTGGCCTCGCCCACGAAGCTGCTCTGCCGACGGCCATTCGAGACTTGATCCCAGTCGGCTTGACCGGCCTGATCACAGCGGGTTTCCTTGCCGCCATCATGTCTTCTGCCGACACGACCTTGGTGTCGGCCGCGACGATTCTCTCGTTGAACGTGCTCGGTGCTCGCAGTGAGATCCCTGTGGCACGCCGGCTCGTGTCAACCAGAGCGGCTGTGCTTGGTTTGGGGTTGGCTGCTTGGCTCATCGCGGGATTGCAGGAGGGAATCATCGCGTCGCTGTTGCTAGCTTACACCATCTTCGTGGGTGGAGTGGTGTTTCCGACCCTGGGCAGTTTCTACCGGGATCGGCTGCGGATCACGCCGTTGGGAGCGATGTGGGCAGTTATCGTCGGCGGTGTGGCAGCCATACTGGGTGAGATCTACGACGGGGCGGTCATCAACGCGGCTCTGGGCGGCCGGGGGGTGGCCCTCGTGCGGCAAGTTCTCGGACCCAGATATCTGAGCTTGCTGCCGATCATATTGTCACTGACTGTGATGTTCATTGTGAGCTGGACAGCCGGAAGATCACGGCGGTGAACCGGCCCAACTCTATCACATCCGCTTGTACGCCGGCCCTGAGCCGCCCTCGCGCGGTGTCCACCGCGGCCCCAACACATCGGTGGCCTTGCAGTCTACACAGTTGGGCGGGTTCATCCGCAACTCACCATCGACCTCCTCGTACACTGCCGCCGGACACATGTGCGCGTAGAACCGAGCCACGTCCGAATTCACCCCATCCCCGGGGATGAGGTGCGACGGGATCGTATCACGGGTGACGTTACCCGATTTGAACACGGCATCTACCTTGCTGAACGTCAACTCTCCGTCTGGTGCGAAGAGGGTCCGCTGCGGCGACCTCCGTGGCGCATCAGCATCCGGCCCCATTGTGATTTGCCGACCTGGAAAACGGCCTCCTGTCAGAGTCATCAATCCGGCGCGCGCCGCACCGGTGTAGAAGCCGTTCTTGAACGCCAGACGCATATTGCGAGTCCGGTACAACTCGCGAATCAGGTATGACTGGTTCACCAGTTCGTCGTAAGCGGCCAGCCGAGACGCTGATGGGTCATCGTGTTTCAGGGCGGCAAAGATCGCACGGGCGGCAAACATGCCAGACTGCATGGCGTAGTGGATGCCCTTGAGCGAAGGTACGTCCACAAATCCCGCGGAATCACCCAGTAGCACGACACCCGCACCATACCGCCGCTGCGGCAGCGAGTAGTACCCGCCTTCTGGTATCGTCTTGGCGCCCCACTCCACCATCTCACCGCCCTTCAGGTACTGATGGAACAGCGGGTGGAGTTTCATCGCCTGACACAGTTCATGCACGTCGAGGTCGGCTTCACGATAATCCAGACCCACCACCAGGCCCAGCGCAACCAAGTTGGGCTCAAGCGGGTACATGAAGCTGCCACCGAAAGCATCCTTGGGCAGCGGCCAGCCCATCGTATGAATCACCTTATCCAGCGGGTGCTTCGTCTCCCACAGTTCTTTGACCCCCAGCGCGTAGATTTGAGGGTTGGCCGACTCGATCGCCTGCCATTCCAGGTATGCCTGAGCCAGCATCCCGCGTGATCCTTCGGCCAGAGCGGTAACCTTGGCCGCGATGTCAGTTGCTGGCATGTAGCTCGGTCCGGGGCTGCCATCGCGTTCGAGGCCCGAAGCAACCGTTCGAACACCCACCACTCGGTCCCCGTCCACCCGTAGCGCGCCTGCTGGAAAACCAGCGAAGATATCGATACCAGCCTCTTCGGCTCGCTCTCCCATCCAGCGGACGACCTCGCATAGCGACGCCACGAAATACCCGTGATTTCGCATGGTCGGGGGAGTCGGAATCCTGCGCGACTTGTTGTGTGACAGCCAGTGAATCGCTTCCTCTGCTACCTGCGTCCGAAACGGGAAATCAGAGTCCTCGCGTGAGGGGAACAACTCTCGGAACGGCTGCGGGTTCAGGACGGCACCCGACAACGTGTGCTCGCCCAGCGCACCTGCCTTCTCCAGCACACCTATGGTGATCTCTCCGATGCCCTCGCCGGTCTCGTTATCCTGCTTGACCAATTGTGCCAGATGGATCGCACCGGCTAGACCCGCTGGACCCGCACCCACGAAGAGGACGTCCACATCGATTCGCTCAGCGTCGAGAGGCTGGTCCATGACCAACTGGTCGTGTGGTAAGGAAGCCTGAAAGTCCGCGGGGACCAGCATGTCCCGGCTCTTCATACTAACCCTCTTTGGCTCTCTTGATCTCTTCAGTGAGTCGCGGCACTACCTCGAACAGATCACCTACGATCCCGTAGTCCGCGACCTTGAAAATTGGGGCGTCCGGATCCTTGTTCACAGCAACGATGACCTTCGCTGTTCGCATCCCGGCGAGGTGTTGGATGGCCCCGGATATCCCCAGCGCGATGTACAGGTTTGGACTCACCGTCTTGCCTGTCTGTCCCACCTGTTCTGAATGAGGTCTCCAGCCGGCGTCGACCACTGCCCGCGAGGCTCCGACCGCGGCACCCAAGGCCTGTGCCAGTTCCTCAACGAGCTCGAAGTGTTCAGCCTCCCTGAGTCCACGCCCGCCACTCACGACGATAGAGGCCTCCGCCACGTCCAAGGCGGCCTGCTGTGGCTCCTTTACCGCAACTGTCCTGGCATCGGACGGCCTCGGCCCGTCACCCGGCGACACCTCCTCAACCGCTCCCGCATGCGATGTCAAGATCGGCGAGAACGCGTTGGGACGGATTGAGACGACACACGGTGCGCACGTGATCTTGATCTTGTAGATCGCTTTACCGGAAAAGGCGGGGCGGCTCACGACGATGTTCTCCGATCCGGAAAGGCTGGTTACGTCGCTCGCCAAAGTGCAGCCGAGCCGAGCCGCAATCCGGGGACCCAGGTCCTTGCCCAGTGCTGTCGCTGCGATCACAACGGCGGTGTAGTCCCCCGCAGTCGCTTGCTCTGCGGCTATCTGGCCGTAGCGCGACGCCTGGTACAGCTCCAGTTCGCCGTCGAGCGAGGTCAGTATCTTGTCGGCTCCATAATCGCCCAGACCTTCAGCACTGGTGTTGGGCGGGCCAATCAGCAGGCCGTGAACGTCGCATTCGAGATCATCGGCCAAAGAGCGGGCCGCTGCGAGAGTCTCTAGCGACACCCGTTTCACCACGCCACCACGCTGCTCCAGAACCGCCAGTACGTCAGGCATCAGATCACCTTCGCTTCGTTTCGGAGAGCATCAACCAATGCAGGGACCGCATCCGGGCCCTCGCCCACGATGCGGCCGGCCTTCCGCTCTGGTGGCAGTGCCAGTTCCACGACCTCCATCGCGCCTTGGTCCAGGTCAAGCTCCTTGATCTCCAGCGGTTTCTTCTTCGCCAGCATGATTCCGCGCAATGCGGGATACCGCGGTTCGTTGAGGCCCTTCTCGGCCGTCACGACCGCGGGTAGTGAGAAGTCGACCACTTCCAAGGCACCCTCCACCTCTCGCTGCGCTGTAGCTCTATTGTCCGTTACTTCGAGACGGATTATCGCGGATACGGACGGCAACCCGAGAAGCTCGGCTACCATCGTGCCGACCGCTTGACCGTAATCGTCAATGGCAAGCTTCCCAAACAGGATCATGTCGAATGCGCCCTGCTCCAATTCGGCTGCCAGCGCCCGAGCAACGACCAGGGGATCCAGTGGCAGAGTACTGGCTTTGAGCAACACGCCGCTGTCCGCACCCATGGCCAAAGCCGTCCGAATTGTCTCCTGTGAAGCTTCCGTCCCGAGGCAGACTACGACTACTTCGCCACCTGATTGCTCTTTCAGCTTCAGCGCTTCTTCGACCGCGTATTCGTCGAACGGGTTGAGCACGAATTTGACACCCGATTCGTCAATCGACTTACCGTCGGCGCCTATCTTGATGCGGGTTTCCGTATCGGGAACTCGCTTGATGCAGACTGCGATCTTCACCGTAACCTCGTGTTTGTCTTGCACTTGTGATGGATTGGCGGGCGGGCCGCAGGCCCTCGGAAACTACTTGGACCATTGACCCGTCGCAACGCCGCTCGCCTCATGCGGCGGGCTCGGAACTCGGGCTGAGCGGACTGCCTGGCAGGACGCGGATCGCGCGCAGATAGGCACGTCCCGGAACGAGATGTCCCACAGCTACTTTTGCCAAGGCTCTCCTACCGATTCAGCCGCTGGACTAGCTCCGCAAACGGCAGCGTATTCAACACATCAGCAGGCTGCAGCCACGCGCGGCGCGCCTGCTCGACGCCGTAGCGGATCAGGTCGAGGTCCGCCGTACGATGAGCGTCGGTGCTGATCACAATGTCGCAGCCCAGCTCGTGAGCCCGCATCAGCTGGACATCGTTGAGATCGAGCCGGTCCGGATGCGCGTTCAACTCCACGGCCACCCCGCTTTCTGCGGCGCACCGGAGCACAGCATCCAAGTCAAACTGCATGGGATCCCGCCGATTGATCTGGCGGCCGGTGGGATGGGCCAAGACGTTGACGGCGGGGGGTTGCAGCGCCTTGATGATTCGTTCCGTCTGCACTGTTGCCGGTAGGTCGAATCGAGAGTGGACCGAAATCAGGACCACGTCCAATTGGGCGAGCATCTCGTCCTCCAGATCGAGCGTTCCGTCGCCCAGAATATCGACCTCCATCCCGCGCATGATCGCTATACCAGGATGCCGCGCAGCGACCTCATCGATCTCCTCCCATTGCTCGCACAGCTTCGCAGCGTCGAGGCCGCCAGTCATTGCCAGTGCCTTGCTGTGATCGGTGATGGCGAAATACTCGTAGCCGCGTGCGGCGCAGGCTTCGAGCATCTCTTCCAGAGTGTTCTTGCCATCGGACCAAGTGGAATGCATCTGCAGATCACCGCGAATAGCAGCAACTGTTATCAGGTCCGGCAACTCACCGCGTTCGGCGGCCTCGACCTCGCCCCGGTTCTCCCGGAGCTCAGGGGGGATCCACGGAAGGCCGAGCGATTCGTACACCTCGTTCTCATCGCGTCCAGCTACGAACTCACCGGCCCACGGGTCACCGGTATCCGCCTCCCCATTGCCACGGAACACGCCGTACTCCGAGAGCCGCAGATCTCTATGGATCGCCCTTGTCCTGAGCTTCACGTTATGCTCTTTCGAACCGGTGAAGTACGAGAGTGCGGCACCGTAGCTCCGGGCCGTTACGATTCGTAGGTCGACTTGTAGTCCTGATTTCAATACCACCGTACTCCGGGTTTCCCCCGAGCTCTCGACCTTCCTGATCTCCGGGTAGCTGGTGAAATACTGCATCACCGACATGGCCTGCGTCGCAATCACCAAGAGATCGAGATCCCTCACCGTCTCCCTCCGGCGGCGGTAGCTCCCTGCGACTTCAACCCGCTCAACCTCGGGGTTGGCCGTCAGATAGTCCATCAGCGGTATCACATGCTGATCGGCGTCTGCCAGCTTCGTGCGTCCCCGGCGCTTTCTGTAGCGATCGATGGCCATGAGGACCTTGTCCTGCGTTTTCTCACCAAAGCCGGGAAGCTCGGCAACCGCACCTCTCTGTGCGGCGGCCTCGAGATCGTCCAGCGTCTCGACGCCGAGCTCGTCCCAGAGTTTTCTCGTCCGCTTGGCGCCCAGGCCGGGGAGTCGGGTCAACTCGACTAGCGACAGCGGAATCTCTTGGGACAACTCATGCAAGAGGGTCAGCTCTCCGCGCGACACCAGCTCCTCTACGTGCCGCGCCATGTCCTTGCCGATGGAGGGAAGTTCCGTCAGGTCGGCGCCCTCTTCCGCCAACTTGCGGAGAGGAGCACCCCACTCTGCGATAACCTGGGCAGCATTGCGATAGGCCCGTATTCGAAATGGATTGGACCCTTTGATTTCCAGCAGGTCGGCAACGTCCTGCAGCACGGCGGCGATTTCTATGTTTTCCAACTATACCTCCACGCCGCTTTCGCGCAGCAGGTCTATGAATCCGTCCTCGCTCAGCGTGGTCACACCAATCGCGACAGCCTTGTCGTACTTGGATCCAGGATCGGCTCCCACCACTACGTAGTCGGTTTCGCGGCTGACGGACGAGACCACCCTGGCACCGAGCGACTCGACCAGCTCCTGCGCACGCCTTCGGGGCATCTTCACCAGGCCTCCGGTGAACACGAACTTGAGGCCACGCAGGGCCGCTGCCTCACCGCCGGCAGCTTCGACCAAAACGACCTTCCCGGCCAGGAGATCGTCCAGAATCGCGGCATTCGTCGTATTCCAGAAGAAGGACTCGATCTGCTCGGCCATCTTCGGACCTACGCCGTCGACGGTCTCCAACTCTGCGCGAGGACACGTACGGATGACATCAAACGAGCGAAAATGCGTCGCCAGACTCTTAGCCACAGTGACGCCTACCTCGGGTATGCCCAGTCCATATAGAAAGCGGTGCAACTCTACTCTCGCCGCGCGCTCGATTGCAGCTACCAAGTTGCCTGCCGACTTCTCAGCGAATCCATCCAGTTTCACCAAGTCACCTGGCTCCAGCTCAAACAGATCGGGGAGCCGCCGCACCATACCCTGATCGACCAGCAATTTGGCGGTTTCCTCGCCCAGCCCTTCGATATCGAGGGCATCACGGGAAGCGAAGTGCTCCAAGCGAGCGGCGAGTTGCGCCGGACATTCGTAACCATTCGGGCATACGGTGAATGGGCCGCGCTCTGCCAGTTCCGAGCCACACGATGGGCAGTGACGCGGCATGCGGTATGGCGGTTCCCTTTTGCGTCCAGGCTCTGACACCCGTTCCAGTACCTGGGGAATGACATCGCCAGCCCGTTGCACGCGGACCAAGTCCCCCTCGCGAATGTCCTTGCGCGCCACTTCCTCGCGGTTGTGGAGATTGGCACGTCCTACGGTCACTCCGCCCAGTTCCACAGGCCGCAGCAATGCGCCAGGGGTAACCACCCCCGTCCGACCGACACTGAGCACAATCTTGAGGATTCGGGTGACTTCCTTGCGTGGTGGGAACTTGAAGGCAAAGGCCCAACGTGGATGGTGCGACGTTGCGCCGAGCACATCGCGGGCGCCAAGGTCATCGAGTTTCACGACGACACCGTCAATCTCGTACTCCAGATCATCACGTCGATGCTGCAGGTCCTGGTGGTAATCGACAATCTCATCCACTGAGCTGACGCGTCGCGGCAGATCGTTCACACGAAGCCCCCACGACTCGAGCGCCCCCAGAATGTCCCATTGTGTCCGTAGCCGGAGGCCCTCTCCAGCGAGCACATCATACAAGCAGATGTCGAGCGGTCGCCCCGCCGTCACTTGCGGATCCAGTTGACGCAGTGAACCAGCCGCCGCGTTGCGCGGATTTGCGAAAGGACTCTTGCCCTCCGCTAGCAGTTTCTCGTTCAACTGCTCGAAAGCGCCAATCCTCATGATCACTTCACCGCGGATCGCCAGGAGCCCCGGGGGCACCTCATTCGTGCTGCGCAGCCGTAACGGAACCGCAGCGATCGTCCGCACGTTCTCCGTTACTCCTTCACCAACTGCACCATCTCCTCGCGTCGACGCTCGGACCAGAACACCGTGCTCGTACACCAATTCCACCGATGCCCCGTCCAGCTTTGGCTCCACCACGTAAGCGACCTGGTCGACTCCCAATGCCTTCCGGACACGTTCATCGAAGCGTACGAGGGCTTGCTCCGTTTGAGCCGAATCGAGACTGAGCATCGGTGCTGCGTGCCGGATCTTGGGAAAGTCGTCCAGCGGCACCCCACCTACCCGCTGTGTCGGTGAGTCGGGAGTCACCAAATCAGGGAACTGGGCCTCGAGTTCTCGTAATTCCCGAAACAGCCCGTCATACTCCGAGTCAGAGATCTCGGGTTGATCCTTGACGTAGTACAGGTAGTCATGGTGTCGCAGAGCCGCATGGAGCTCGCGGACCCGCGCTTCGGCCTTGGTGCGGTTCATTGGCATACTATCGATGCTCGCGGTAGCGTTAGAATTTACACTCGACACTCGGAACGAGCACGCAGGCGAACATGCTTCCGGCCGGTAGCTCCGGGGCTGGTGCCGCGGTAACTTCCGGAGGGCACAACGGGTGGTTTGGTGCAGGACACTATTGGCAGCGGCTGCCATGCTGGTAGCACACAGAACGTGGAGCTCGGCGCAGAAACACAATCGCAGAGGAATGACCGATGAAGAGAATCATGGTTCTAGGATCGTCCCTAGTGATTGCGTGCGGCGGTGAGCCACCCGCTCCACCGACTGTGTCGGACAGCGCGGGGATCGCGATCGTCCAGAACTTCGGTGGCACGTGGACCAGAGGGAAGGCCTGGCACGTCGCAGCAGAACCATCGCTGGCCATCGGTCGAGCGACGGCCGATTCGAGTTATCGACTCTCCCGCGTCATCGGAGCAACGAGACTGGGCGACGGCACGGTCGTTGTGGCGGACGGTGGCACACAGGAGCTACGCTGGTTCGACCGAGACGGCAGCTTCATGCGCAGTGTCGGAGGCAGTGCAGTCTTCGCCAGTCTAGAGTGGATCGGACGCCTGGGCTCGAGCTCCGTGATCGTGTTCGATTTCGGTAACCTGCAGCTCTCTGTGTACGATGCAGCGGGTGAGGCCCGGCAGACAGGCACTCTGGTGGTGACGTTCCAAGCCTCACCGAGCTCCGTCAAAGGGGTGTTCGGCGACAGTTCGGTGCTAGCCGTCCGTGACGTGAGGTCATGGGCACCGACAATGATCCGCTCAGGCGACACGCCGGAGGGTTTGGTTCGGGGTCCCACAGCCGCATTTCGTTACGCCACCAGCGGCACCTTTCTAAGCAGCGCGGGCACGTTCCAGGGCGCACAACGGATCTTCAGCAAGGGACAGAGTCGCTTTGTGCGAGTGACTCCTCCGCCATTTGGACGGGCCACGGTCTTTGCAGTCTCGTTTGACTACTTCTTCGTGGGCACTCAGGATGAGTACGAATTGAGGGCGTACGACATGAACGGGCAGCTCACGACCATCGTAAGGCTGGAGCGTGAGAACACTCCCACGACGCAAGCAGACATAGACCGGTACAAGCGGGCTCGGCTGGCCGGCGTGCACGAACTCCAGAAGCCCGATCGAGAAATGGAACTCGATGCGTTGCCCTTTCCCGAGACGATGCCTGCGTTCGGTCCAATCGAGGTAGACGCTGCCGGTAACTTATGGGTGGCCGACGCCAGGCCTTTTGGAGACGAGCCTTCCGTTTGGACCGTATTCGACACCCAGCATCGCATGCTAGGAGCGGTAGAGATACCGCGCAATCTGACGGTCCACGAAATTGGACACGACTATGTTTTGGGAAGCCTCGCGGGAGAGGATGGCGTGGACCGCGTACAGCTGCACCGCTTGGACAAACCCGGAGGATGACGGCGGCCTAACCACTCCGACAGTATCCCTGCTCCCGCCTTCGCCTGCTAGCTAGCCACTTCCGGCCGCAGCACCGGTAGTATCAATAGCAGCGTCGCCAGGGCAAACGCCGCGCTCACCAGGAACGAGCCGTCCAGTCCGACCACCTCGACCGCCGCACCGACTAGCAGTGGCCCCAGTGTCTGGCCCAGCCGTAGCAACATCCCGTTCAGTGACATGAAGGCCGCCCGGTACTCGGAGGGTGCATACTCGTTGAGAATGGTCAGGATGCTCGGGACGTTGACACCATTCGCGATCCCGAACAGCAACACCGGAGCGGCGAGCTGCCACAGGTTGGTGGCCAGCGGGATCGCCGCCAGGGAAACCGCGTACAGCGCAAAGCCCGCCTTGACCAACGCTCGCGAGCCCCAGCGTTGGGCCAACGCTCCCAGCTGGAACGATGTTATGGCCGTCGCTACCGACGCCACAGACATCACCGATCCGATGAACACCGGAGATGCGGCGAACGATCGCTCCAACAGGAATGGGAAATACGCCAAGAACGAACCGTAGATCAGAATGAACGTCGCTATGGAAGTGGCAAAGAGAGGCAACACCTGCGGCTGCAAGATGGATCGCAGGGTCATTCTGGCGTAGGTGGCCATGCTGCCCGTTACCTTCGGCTCAGGATTGTTCAATAGCACGATCACAGCGAACGCTACGGGAAGGGCCAAGGCTGGTAGGAAGAACGGGTAGTACCAGCCCAAGACAGCGAGCCCTCCGCCAACTGCCGGGTAGACACCAGTGCCGACGCTGAGGACGCTGGCGTTGTAGCCCATTGCGGCGGCTCGATCGGCACCCCGATACAGATCGCCCAGCAATGTCACATTGATTGCGCCGAGGGCTCCCGACCCAGCTCCCTGCAGGAACCTGAGAACCAAGAGAGTCTCAAAGTCGCGGGCGAACCCACAAGCCGTTCCCGCGACCGCGAACAAGAGCATTGATGGCACCAGCACTTTCTTACGACCTACCCGGTCGCCGAGCACGCCGAGTATCGGCGTGAACAGAGCGCCCGGGAGTGTGAACACCACGATCAGCATCGCCACGGTCTGGGGCGTCCGCGCAAAGACGGTTGCCACCTGCGGGAGTACAGGAGTGATCGTAGACACACCCAGCACGGCCATGAGTGTCACGCCGAAGATGACGTGCAGGTTGGTGTCCTTCAGAAGATGATGCGAACTCGAATGACCATTCGACAAGTGGGCCCACCGGTGCGAGTGGCAGTTACTTGGACACCAGTCTACCGAGGCGTAGCCGCTCCGTGTAGTCCTCCCGGATCCGCCCGTTCGGCACTACTGCTGGTGTGTAGCGGTTACCTGCTCTCCGAAGCGTCGTCCCAGGGCTTCGAGGCACCGGTCGATAGTCCCGTGGTGTCCCAGAAACAAGCGTGCGACGAAACGGAATACCGGATTGAAAACCTCCCCTTGTTCTGTGACAGTCACCCGACTGCCGGTGCTGGTCCGTGCTATCTCGAAGGTCCACTGACCCGAGAACGGCAGCTTGTCGTCGGCGATCCTCGTGACGAGCATGCTAGGCGGGAGCGACTGGATCACTTCCAGCGGTAGTTCCCGACCCTGGGTGTCTGTCTGGATCCAGACCTCCCGGTCATGCGCCTCCGTGTCTCGCTCAGAGCTCTTGATGTCCTGCCACCAAGTGGGATAACGGCCCAAGTCGCGCAACACTGGCCAGACTGAGTCGGGTGGTTGCGACAACGTGACGCTGCTCGCCACGGTGTGCTCTTTGGGAAGGAACATACCCGCAACGAACGGTCCGACGACGAGAGCTGTCGCCAGACCCAACAGGGCAAGAATCCACTTCAGCATGGGGCGTGCTCCAATCGAGGCAAGTGAGCGACCGTCGTACGTTAGTAGCTCCGGACCGCATGATCCAATCCAGGCTATGGTGCCGGGACGAACCGATACACGTTGCCGTTGGCGGACAGCATATACAGCTCCTTGGCGCCGTCCTCGCCGAACGAGAGCACCCTGCCGATGTCGCCCAACTCCCACTCCCTCTGCCTCGCAGCTTGACCAAATTCGAGCTTGAAACTCCTGATCCAACCGGTGCAATTGTCCGAATAGAAGTAGGTGCCGGCGAGGCCGGTGATGGCACTCCCCCGATAGACGAAACCACCAACCACAGCACAACCCTCGACTCCGTTACCATATTGGAGAACCGGAAGAACCATCCCCGCACTATTGCAGTTGACGGCGTTGAAACAACCATTTCCTTCCATGACGTTCCAACCGTAATTGAGTCCTCCCACAGCTGCCGACTCTACGTTGACCTCTTCCCAAGTGTTCTGACCCACGTCGGCGATGTAGAGCGCAGCCTGATCTTCATCGAACGAGTAGCGCCAAGGATTGCGTAGTCCATAGGCCCAGATCTCGTCGCGTGCGTTGACGTCAGAAACGAAGGGGTTGTCAGGCGGTATGGCGTAGGGATCCCCACCATCCACGTCGATGCGCAGCAGTGAGCCGAGCAGCGTGTTGAGGTTCTGGCCATTGCCGTACTGGTCGGCGGCTCCACCGCCGTCTCCCAAACCGATGTACAGCATGCCATCCGGGCCGAAGGTGATTAGCCCTCCATTGTGGTTTGCCGCAGGCTGGTCGAGCTGCAATATGAGCTTGGCGGAGCTGGCATCCGCGGCGTTGCTATTACCGGAAACGGTGTAGCGTACCACACGAGTTGCGCCACCGTTGTCCGTGTAGTAGACGTAGAAGTGGCCGTTGGCGGCGTAATCGGGGTGAAACGCGAGGGAGAGCAGCCCTTGCTCCCCACCATTGCTCACCAGACTGCTGATATCGAGGAACGGTGTTGCCAGCACCTGGTCACCATCGACCAGCCTGATCCTGCCCGGTTTCTCCACGACGAACAGGCGCGAATCACCTGCGGGCGCACTGAGGTGTACCGGTGTGCTGAACCCCCCAGCGACCAGATTCAATTCGACTTCATCGATCGTTGGAGTGTTGTCTTCACCGTTTTGATCATCTACGTCGGTTGTGGATGAGTCGCAGCCCGAGCCCCCCAAGAAGCCGAACAGAACCAGCGCTGCAAACCATCCGAGTCGCTCCTCAATCAACATCGGGTCTCCTCCCAGAGTTGACCTGACCGTTCTCACCGAGCTGCGGCACGCCCTGACTGACGATGGTTCAGGATTACGGATCGTGAATCTACACCCGGGACGCCGGTACGTTTCACGTCTGCCATCTGGTACCTGCCGATCTCGGGACGGGGGGCAGGGGGCAGGCGACAAGGGACACGCGGTATCCGCACCCGCAGGCCTGCTGCCGGGCCAGCGGGTCCGTCCAATATCGGCTCGGCCGGTGACGAGCATCACAGGTGAGCGCACACGGATCCAGTACCTTCGCAGACGCCCCCCGAACGAGGGCCCGGCATCAACTCAGCTCGGAGCTGTGACCATGGCAATGTTCTCATCCACCGCGCGAGACTCAGGCCCCAAGCCGAGTCCTCGCCCCAACGGCCCCGAGGGCCTCTCCATCCTGGCCGCGGGTACTCGGGTCAAGGGTGAACTCGAAGTCGACGGCGTGATCAAGATCGAGGGCGTCGTTGAAGGAACCGTGAAAGCGCAAGGTCAGGTCCTCGTCGTCAAGGGCGGTCGCGTCGAGGGAGACATCATCTCGCGACAGGCGGTCATCGGAGGGGAAGTGCATGGTGGCATACTCGCCGACGATCGGGTCGAAATCCAGGCCACATCGGTCGTGAACGGCGACATCACGACCCCGCAGATAACGGTCCTGGAAGGCGGCAAGATCAACGGCAAGATCAACATGGCGAAGCCGGGGGCCACAAGCCAGAGGCCCCGAGCGGTCGGTGGCGAACACGAATCTGAAAAAGTGCTTCCCAAGCCCGAAAACGGCGGTTTGCGACGGACCGGCTAGAACGCCGTTCGGATTGACTAAGCAGTTGTTGTCAAAAGGATTAGGTTGCAAGGGCACGGCGCTCAGCGCGGCTGAATCGGTAGCCGCGCGCCGCACAGATCCCTGCTACGCCTTCTTCAACAGCCGCGCCACGAATAGCAGCAGCAAAGCACCGGCGAAGGCCATCAACATGGCTCCGAGAACGCCTCCCACCGGGATTCCCAGCAATCCGAACAGAAACCCGCCGACTATCGCTCCCAGGCAACCCAATGTGATGTTGCCGAGCAGCCCGTAGCCGCGGCCCCTGGTGACCTTTCCGGCGAGCCAGCCAGCAGCCGCGCCGATGAGCAAGAACCAGAAAAAGGGACCCATACGGTCGTCTCCAAGCCAAGATTGTCTCTCTGGTCCCTACGAGGAACTGCGCCTAGAGGTTGCACCAAGGCGACCGGTCAATTTTCCGACCCGCGCACCTTGGGCTCATCTCCGGGCCGCCGTCGCCCGGCTGTTCACTCACCCCCTGAACGCATCCAATCCCGTGATCTCCTGTCCTAGAACGAGCGTGTGCACATCATGGGTTCCTTCGTAGGTGTACACGCTCTCCAGATTCGCCAGGTGCCTCATGGCTTGGTATTCCACGAGGATGCCGTTAGCCCCGAGCAAGCGGCGTGTCTCACGCGCGCATTCGGCTGCCATATTCACGTTGTTTCGCTTGGCCAACGATACCTGGCCCGAAGTCATCGTCCCCGCGTCCTTGAGCCGACCCAACTGAAGGCAGAGAAGCTGGGCCTTCGTGATCTCTGTCAGCATCTCGGCCAAGCGGCTTTGCTGCAGCTGAAAGCCACCTATGGGCCGGTCGAACATCACTCTGTGCTTGGAGTAATTCACCGCCTCGTCGAAGCATGCCATTGCGGCCCCCACCGCTCCCCAAGCGATGCCGTACCGTGCTTGATTGAGGCACATTATGGGACTACGCAGACCACCGCTGCCCGGCAGTATCGCATCCTTGGGCACGCGCACGTCTTGCAGCACCAACTCACTAGTGTCACTGGCGCGTAGCGACAGCTTCCCCGGCTGATCTCTCGCCGTGAACCCCGGCGTGTCCGTGGGCACCACGAAGCCCCGGATCGACTTGGCATCATCTAGCTCGCCCGTCTTGGCCCAGATGATCGCCACGCCAGCCGTGGAGCCATTCGTGATCCACATCTTGGCACCGTTGAGCAGCCACGAATCCCCCTCTCGGCGAGCCAGGGTGATCATTCCACCCGGGTCGGAGCCGTAGTCGGGCTCGGTTAGGCCAAAGCAGCCGACCACGTCACCACTAGCCAGTCTCGGCAGCCAGTGGCGCTTCTGATCTTCACTACCGAAAGCATATATGGGATACATGACCAAGGCGCCTTGAACCGAAGCAAACGACCGTATGCCACTGTCTCCCCGCTCGAGCTCCTGCATGATCAGGCCATATGACACGTTGTCCAGCCCTGCACAGCCGTACTCCGCTGGGAGATTCGCCCCGAAGAAGCCCAGCTGCCCCATTTGCTGCACCAGCTGCAGGGGGAACCTGCCGGCGAGATAGTGTTCATTGATGATCGGTAGAACTTCATCTTCCACCCATCGGCGTACCATATCGCGCACGGCTCGTTCGTGTTCGCTAAGCATCGAGTCGACGTTGTAGTAATCCACGCCTTGATAAGTCATGGCTCTTCTCTGTTGGTGTGGGATCGGTTAGCAGTCTATCTACACTGTGCGGTGTGATCTGGGGAGGACACCGATCTCCTCCGCCTTCCTGCGGAATATGGGGCCGTGATCAAGCTCCAGGCCGCACTCTACTTGCCATTGGTGGATCATCTCGTGCAAAACCGTGTGTCGCACCTCATCCCACCGATCGTGCAGCAGGTGTTGTCTACTTATGCTGATCTCTATCAAGTGGTCGGTTTCCGGATCAACGCTAATCTCGCCGAGACGGGTCCTCATGCGATTGGATATCCGAAACTCTACCGGTGCGAGTTGGCTTTCAAAGTGTATCTCATTCAAACGCTGGTGCAAATCGTTTAGGTCCGCGAGGACCTTTCGGTCCCCCGGCTGCAGTCTCGGTCGCCGCTTACGTCGAGGCCGCGGCCTGACGTACTCTTCCACCGGAAACGAGATTACGTCCCGTTCGGCTCTCTTCCTCGAGGGACGGCGGGTCGAGCCCACGAAAGCGAGGACAGCCCTCAGTGTACGGTCTGAGGCGTAGGCGTAGCCACGGTGAATCCGGAGTCCGCTGCGGTCGGTGAAGCTCACCAAGACCGTTCGATTCTCGTGCACGGTGATGGGGTACCGCATTCCGAGTCGCTTGAGCCGTTCCATCAGGAGAGCCTCGTCCGCTGCTCGGGCTTCCCGCTCAGATCGCGCGCGCCGGTACCTTCGCTTCATTCTTTTGTGCTGGGCGGGCGAACACGTGTACGTCTGCTCGTTTGAACAAACGTCGCTCACTACTCCAGCTGTATTGCTCGATCTGGATCGACTCGTCGTCCCAGCAGATCCTGTGGAACACCGATGGTCGCTCGCCGCGGGAGCGCGTCGACAGCGGACCGGTGCATGATACCACGAGCTTGCCATCCAGCTGGTCGGCGCACTCCTGGTGGTCGTGGCCGCAAAGCACGAGCTCGGCGCCACAGCTCACGAGCTGCCGCTGAGCCTGCTTCCACCGCGCCAATCCCATCCGATCCGACACTTCGCCGCGCAAGACATTGTGATGCAACACCAGCACCCTGAGCTGCGCCGCATCGGTCCGATGGAAGAGCTCCTTCACTCGCCGGACCTCTTTGGCGGGCAGGTGTCCTTTGACAGCAAGAT
>Ga0209536_100003810_pt1 | contig 24008 bp, 24 predicted proteins | sample DeeMarSeWOR28_12_FD_187461 | JGI IMG/M metagenome (GOLD analysis project Ga0209536, IMG submission 187461) | Marine sediment microbial communities from White Oak River estuary, North Carolina - WOR-2-8_12 (SPAdes) (version 2) | ecosystem: Environmental > Aquatic > Marine > Intertidal zone >...
TGCGACCGCGAAACTGGGAACCCGCTTGCGGGACTGAGCGGAGCGCAGCGAGCGCGAATAATATGGCCGCCCTTCCGAACGTCCTCGGGTATTCCTTCGACTGGCTCAGGACAAGCTCACCTTGCGACGTACGATTAGAGGTCCAACTCCCTGCGGTTTCCCGGTGGCACGCCCATCTTCACGGTCTCGCGACAGCAATTCATGAATCATCCGGGCTAGCCAATTCCCTTAATCAGTCGGACGAGACAAGCCAGAAGCATTACAGCTGCCAAGCCGCCGCACCAAAGTATGACAAACCATACCCATTCCTGCTGCTTCTTAGTAAGTGGTCTCATGGGATACTTTACCCCTAAATAGGTAGTAACAATAGCCTGTGTAAGCGAGTACCACGGGTAACATAAGGGCTGTGCCGACCAACAACAGGGATTGGGATTCCGGCGCCGCTGCCGCCTGCCAAATTGTGATTTCAAAGGGTACCACATAAGGCCATAGACTGATTCCCAGGCCGATGTATCCCATGAGAAAAAGGCCGACGCTCAGGAAAAAAGGACGATATTCACGCTGCTTGCGCAAATCACGCCAGATTGTTACGAACATGGCAAGAGTCAGAATGGGTATCGGCAACAGCACAAAAAAATTGGGCGAACTGAACCACAAAGTTTTTACAGCCGCATTCATCAAAGGCATGCACAAGCTCACCAACCCCATGAAAAGAGCCACATAAAATAGTACATAATGAGCGCATTTTCGCGCCCAGTCTTGGGTCGTTCCAACGGTTTTCATCAGCACCCAGGTGGCGCCCAGTAATGCGTATCCACAAACCAGGGCAAAGCCTGTCATCACGCTGAACGCATTCAGCCAGTCAAAAGCGCCACCGCCAAAGCTTCGACCATCTACCTTGATCCCCTGCACGAGTCCACCAAGAAACATGCCCTGCATAAAGGCTGCAACTAGAGAACCAAAGTGGAAAGAATAATCCCAAAGTCTCCTGGATTTTCCCGCCGCTTTGTAACGGAACTCAAAGGCAACACCGCGAAAAATCAGGCCGAGTAGCATGAGAATCACAGGGATATAGAGCGCCGGCATCAAAACGGCGTATGCCAACGGAAATGCTGCAAACAGACCGCCACCACCAAGCACCAGCCAGGTCTCATTGCCGTCCCAAAAAGGCGCAATTGAATTCATCATCCGGTCACGGCATTGATCGGAAGGAGCAAAAGGAAAAAGAATGCCAACCCCGAGATCAAATCCATCCAGCAATACGTATAGGATAACGGCCGTTGCGATGATTACAAACCAAAGCACTGGTAGATTCAAGAAGCTCTCAAAACTAAACATCTGTTCCTCCTGTTTCCGATACCAGATCAGTTACCAGGGGCGGTTCATCTACGCCATGGTCACCATAGGCTTCTCGCTCGGGAGCGGGACCCTTGGCGATAAGTCGTAGAATATAGTAACTGCCGGCGCCAAAAACAAAAAGGTAGGTCACAATAAAGGCCATCAAGGATAAGGCTATCTGCGGCCCAGTCGCCGGGGAGACTGATTCCCCAGTGCGAATCAGCCCTTGAACGACATAGGGCTGCCGACCGATTTCGGTAACACACCATCCAGCGATCACGGCGATGAACCCTGATGGTGTCAGAGCCATGCACCAAAATTGGAACCAGCGAGTGTCAAAGAGTCTTTTGCGGAAATAAAGTACGAGAGCGAATACACCGGTTAATATCATCAACAGGCCAATACCAACCATGATCCGAAACGACCAGAACACCCAAGCAGCAGGGGGCCGTTCATCCTTGGGCCACTCCTTAAGCCCTCTGACTTCCCCATTGAGATCATGGGTAAGGATCAAGCTGGACAATTTGGGAATTTCAATCCCATATTTAGTTCTTTCTTCTTCTTGATCAGGCCAGCCAAAAAGCTTCAAGGCAGCGCCGCGTTCGGTTTCCCAGATACCCTCCATAGCAGCTACCTTAGCTGGCTGATGCTTGAAGGTGTTCAGACCGTGCAAGTCTCCAAGGACGAGCTGGAGGGGGGCCACAAAGATTGCCATGATCATTGCCATACCAAGCATCACTCGAGCATGGCTGACATGAATCTTACGCCAAAGATAATACGCACCAATTCCGCCTACCACAAAAGCCGTGGTCAAGTAGGCAGCGGTAACCATGTGCATAAGACGGTAGGGGAAGGATGGATTAAATATGATTTCCATCCAGTCGGTTGGATAGAGCAGACCATGTTCACCCACACGAAAACCTTGTGGCGTCTGCATCCAGCTATTAACCGACAGAATCCAAAAGGCTGAAACCAGGGTCCCAGAAGCCACTATCAATGTTGAGGCAAAATGCATCTTACGACTCACACGGTTCCAACCAAAGAGCATAACACCTAGAAAAGAAGCCTCCAGGAAAAAAGCAGTCAGCACCTCGAAACCAAGCAACGGGCCGACAATATTGCCCGCCTTGTCTGAGAATACGGACCAGTTTGTACCGAATTGGAAGGACAAAACCACCCCTGAAACCACTCCCATACCGAAGGATACAGCAAATATCTTTACCCACATGCGATAAATTTCTTGAAATATGCGGTTGTCGGTCTTGAGCCAACGCCATTCGACCACGGCCAACCAGCTGGCAAGGCCAATGGTAAAGGCCGGGAAGATAATGTGAAATGCTACGGTAAAAGCAAACTGTATTCGAGCCAATAATACTGGATTGAGACTTTCAAGCATTGTTATCCTCTAAAAGCAGCTGTGTTTATGCTTAAGTGCATAATTCCTGCAGTTAAGGGCAAGTTAAGCGGGTAAAATTCCTTGCTTTAGCCCAGGTGAATGAGATCAGTTTGTGCGACAACCACATCACTCGCAGAATGCCGGATCATTATTTGTCAAAGAAATGAAGCACACTCTGGCTCAGTTTTCCTTGGCTGATTTTTATTGATATGACATTCACCGTGTAAGTATAGTTTGGTAGTAGCGTCATAGTTAAAAGTAAGAGGGCATAAATGGTGATGAATAGAATGTTTAAAAAAACAAGCATTGGTGATCTCCAGCATAAAGACGTTTACCGTTTTTGGGGTAACATCTCGGATCCTATAATCGGCATTCGTAAAATACTAAGGATTTATGGTTACAAAGTAAACACGCATAGTGTAAATTTTTAGTTTTTCCATGCAACGGTAAAATGTTTGGGTGTCAATGGTAATAATAAACTACGAATTATTTTCCAAGCCAACCTTTGACCTGGATTCAACGGCCTTACCAGTCTAATAGGTTAAAGCATATTTGCTTTTTTCCTTCTACCAGACACCTTGAGCCGTTCCCTGGGGAAAGGCTCAAAGCCGGATTCTTTGGGGCCCGATTCTGTGACACTCAATGTTGACAAACCGTCCATCGATATTAACTTCGTAATCATGTTTGACAGTGGAGGTATGTTATGGATCACCAATTTCGTTTGATCTATTTCCACGAACCAGGGGGCGCTCTATTTGAGATCGCCACTGACCCTCCAGGCTTCACCTTTGATGAAGAAGTGGAGGAACTGGGATCCCATCTGATGTTGCCCAAATGGTTGGAAGCCAGGCGGACTGAGATCGAACTGTTATTACCACAATTGAATGTGGTCGAGTTTGGAGAAAAGATGAAAACAGATGGGCGAGCTTCTACCCCGGTCAGGTGAGGCAATAATACGAACACCATACTGCGGTGTTCTTAATGCCAAGGCACATAGATTTCCAATTTATACAGAAGGATTGCAGATGAGGTTTAGAAAACTTTTTATTTTTCTATTTCTATTGACGTCTATTTTCACTTTACCTTTAATAATTGGGGAAGCAATGGCAATAGAAAAGGCTAAATATACAGTTGTGGAGGGGGAAGGCAATTTTGAACTGAGACAATACGAACCATACATAGTGGCAGAGACCATTGTGGAGGGAGACTTTGATGAGGTAGGGAACGAAGGCTTCCGACGACTCTTTGATTATATTTCAGGGAAGAATCGCAAACGGCAGTCTATATCCATGACCGCTCCGGTTTCCCAAGAAGCAGAATCCGAGAAGATCTCCATGACCGCACCAGTCAATCAGATGAGAGTGGGCGAGAAGTACCGGATAACTTTTCTCATGCCGGCCAAATATACCATGGAGACTTTGCCCGAACCCCTGGATACGCGGGTGAAGTTGAAGGAGGTCCCTGGCCAGCTTATTGCCTCCCTTAGATACTCAGGCACCTGGAGTAGAGATCGGTACGAGGAGAACAGAATCCGACTACAAGCTTTGATGAGACAGAAACGCCTGGAGCCTGCTGGCGAGCCTATTTTTGCCAGGTATAATTCACCTTTCATGCCCTGGTTCCTGCGCCGCAATGAGGTGCTGATTCCTGTAGGGAATGGTCCTTAGCCGACCGCAGTCTCGGAGGTAGCGGAAATCACTTGCTTTCGTTTATTTAAGGAACCATAAATCCTTGTCGAATTTTCTCCACCCTCTTGCGATTTACTCCCAAATCTGAATAACCTGTCCTTGAGGCCGACCTTACATCTATGACTTTTCTCTGGTCATCGAATGAAAATTCCACATCATCTATGAAACGGAAAAGAGCGGACTTAAAAATTGCGTAGATGTAATTCGTTTCAGCAGTCACAATCTCAGAACGCTTCATTGAATTGATTACCGAAATGAGCTTTTCCCTCGCCTCCTCCTGCGAAACCCTGTAACTCAGTGGCTCCACGTAGTGAGACTCGTCTATGCTAAGAGACGAAACACAGTTGGGAGACTTGGGACAGGGTGATAGCCTGTCGTTAGTGGCTCCCGTTCTTTTGGGTTGATCCGTCGAGCACGCCGTCAAAATGAAGGTCAAAGCGAGCATGAGCCAGTATCTCCTTTTCATTGGTTGCAACCTCTATTGCGACTTCTCTCGCATCTCCCGCTGCCTCATGGGCATGCAATCAATAAGTGAAAAAATCTCCTGGAGTTTCACTTGACCCTCTCTTCGCAATTTTACACCACCGTCTTTGCCAATAAGTAGAACGGTGAATGTACCAGGCTTGATGGAAAATTTCTCTCTGAGGTAATCGCCCGAGCCCTCTGCGAGGGGAAGGTTGCCCGGTGTTGTTTCACCACTTTCCAAAATGTGAAAGACCAGGAGATTGCGATCCATAACCTCTTCCTTCCGCCTGGAGAGGTCTTCATTTTGTTTCAAATATCCCGGTCCATCGAGCGACGGGATAAAAAAGAGAAGCAGTCGATTTCTCCATTCGTACTCCTTGAGATCAAGAGTTTCTTTCGCCTCGGATTTGTCTGCCATTACAAATACCGCGAGGAAAACAAGAGTTATGCCAATGTATTATCTCTTCATAAACACACGTTGGGCAAGAGGCAATAACCAACTATTTACCTGCTAGCTGGACTTGAGCTTTTCTTATCTGCCGAAGGTGCACATCGAGTTGTGTCTACCATTCCCCAGAAAGTAAGTTCCGTACCGCTTGTTTCCTGAATGGGTTTCACCGCCCTTTTCACCGGTTGCCACGGATCCACGTAGAAGTCTCCAGCCCTGCAATACAAGCCTTTGTTCGTAAGTTGAAGTAGTTCGTTACCTTCCATTATCCGGTATTATCACTCACTGCGCAGCGAGAGGCAACTGACGGTCGTTTGTGGCTGATTTACTGACTGAGCCGCAGACACAGCATACAGTTTTGTGTATTTAACACCGAAAACCTGGTCCTCAGGGCCAGGTCAAAGATCTTCGGCTTTGCCAGTAACAACTGCACTGGAATGATGGAATAGTGGAGTATTGGAATAATGGGGTTGGCTGAATCGGCTCATTTTTTTGAATAAGTGCTGTGAGTCCGCGGCTGGAAATCAAAATAGTTCTATCCTTTGCCCCCAGATATGATTTGCTCTCGCTTCGCTCCGCTCAGTCCCGCAGGCGGGTTCCATTTTTCCATCATTCCACTATTCCTGGGATTACATTATACCCCCCCGGGTGAACTCAAGGCCGGGTCCCCTGGGCCCGGATTCTTTACGACTTTGTCAAATTGACAAGTAAGATTGAGAGGCTTAGCTTATTCCTCAAATTGGTGCAATTTTAATTGAGATTAATAGGTTAACCAATTACAACTAGCATTGACTCCTTTGAGATGTCTTCTACTTGAGTAAGATGATTTTTTGAAGCAGCAATGAAAGGAGACAAAAATGTCAGATGAAACTGAACGTGGGAAGCCTTTTGTCCGAGTTCAGGATGCGGCTGGAAACGATTGGCTATGTCCAATAGATGCCTTGATGGACCCCAAGGATGCCAGTTAAGAAGAACTGAACAGTTGCGTTGATGATGCCACTGTGGGTCGATATGCCGGGGACATCAAGATTCTAGAATAAGCCGCCAAATGAAATGAGGCCCACTTGAACCTTTGCCGTCTGCAGTCCGTCCATTTATCACTTGATGGATGGGAAGTTGGATGGCGACGTTGCCGCACTGGCGATCTTGTCTCCGATATACGAAGCCGCGCTCGGTCATGACTGCGCAGCGAGTCCAAGAATGCCTGGAGTAGGCTGTTGCCAAAAATTAGGGTTTGTGGGCGAGGGCGAGATACTTATGAGTCTAGAAGATTTGGGAAGAGATTTATGCTTTTACGCCAACAAGGTTACACCACCTAACTGGAATATATATACCGATCCATCGGAGCACAGATGTACGCACAGTACACTCAATATTCATATCTTGTTGATTGACACGACACCTAATGATTATCTGTCTTCCCTATGACAACGTTTAACGGAAGCAATACATGGTCGGAATGCATTTTATCCAAGTATTAAAACACCGTTTGTAAATCCGCAATCTGAAATCTAAGACCCGAGGACTCCCTGTGGGCATTTTTCGACAGTTACTCGCGAAACGGCAGTCAGATCAATCTGGCAGGCGGTGGCTGTTCGTGCCTTACGATCAGCTCTCAGACAGTATCGGCCCACTCTCCCAGGAAGACCCCGTCAATCTCGGAATCATTCTCGTGGAAAATACCTGGAAAGCAGCTCGGCGGCCTTACCACAAGCAGAAACTTGGACTTATTCTCACCAATCTCAGATATACCCAAGTCAGTAGGAAAATCAATGAGGTTCAGGCTGGTGCGAGCCATGTCAGAAGCCTTGGAAGTGGCCTTGGAGTCACACTCATAAGATCACCTGCTCGCTTTCAGATTCCAGGTATAGTTCAGCTCATCAGGAGGCAAATTTCATGTTTCTCATCGCCGTTAGTCCAATAACTTCAATGTCAAGATCTAAGGAGGATAGTTTCATGGTAAAATCTAGAAACGTTCTCGGGGAAACTCTAGAGGTTTGCTGTACATCTCCGATGACCGGTTTTCTCAGAAACGGGACCTGCGAAACAGGGCCGAGGGATATCGGAACGCGCGTGGTCTGTGCCGAAGTAACAGAAGAATTCCTTAAATTTACCAGATCAAGGGGAAATGACTTGATTACTCCATCTCCTTCGCATGGTTTCCCTGGTCTGAAGCCGGGAGATCGGTGGTGTCTGTTCGTTTCTCGCTGGGAAGAAGGCTTAGATGCTGGGTTGGCGCCATCTGTGGTTCTATCAGCAACGCATGAAACATCTCTAAAGCACGTTTCTATGGTGGATCTCAAAAAGAACGCTATAGACTTATCTTGAGTGATTAGGGATTTAATTGGCCAAATCCTTAAGAGGGTATGGAGGTCTTGCCTTTTGTGATCGGCCCATTTCTTACCGTTTCTTGTGCAGTACTTCCTTCATGGAGTTGGCGGTAAGACAACAAGAAAAACTAAACGCTGGTATTGACCGCTCAAGGTGCAAATATTATACGCTTATGGGAGTCAAGACAAATCAAGCAGAGTCCGGTGGCGGCATGTTTGGCCAGCAAAATCGCTACCTGGCGAGGAGTTTTGCTATGGAAACCAGAAAAGAGGACGAAAGATACTATTCAGTAAGAATTTTAGGCAGTTTGCCCATTTCTGAACAAATCCACGAGGCAAATGCTCTTATCTGCACTGAAGCTGCTGAAAACGAGAGTGTCTTTCTAGAAAGGCTGGAGAGCCAAAACGGCCACATTGTACTCCTGTACCGTCTGTGGTGCAGGAAAGAGGGTAAAAAGGGAAATAAAAGCGGGACAGCAGAAAAAACCGTTAATTTGAACAAACAAGGGGGGTGATGTGAGGGTGTGGAAACCACAAACTCTGAATTAGAGATGATGGAAATCTCATTTCCTTATATAGAGATCAGTCGTGTCGTTGGAGCTTCGCCAAATAGATTGTGGGAATTACTTACGGACACCCTGGCATGGGAGGAATGGGGACCCTCGATTATCGCTGTGCGGTCTTCAGATCGATACATAAGGAAAAACTCCCATGGCCAAGTCAAAACCGCCCTCCGTTTTTGGGTGCCCTTTCAAATTACCGAACTGGACCCTGGTAAGCATTGGTCCTGGGACATCTTTGGCATCAAGGCCACGGGGCATCGCATCGAACAACTGAACGAAAGCAGTTGTCGCCTCGTGTTTCAGGTACCCATCTGGGCCGCCCCTTACCTCATCGTTTGCAAGATTGCCATGGATCGGATTGTGCGGCTGCTAAATAGGTGACGTTTTTTGGTTCATAGGATGTTGGCTTCTATAGGACTCTAAATGATATTCTCAAGGTACTTGTTTTATGAGCTGACGCACGATCGCGAACCCAATCTGAAAGCGTTGAGAAAATTCATCGCGCAACAACCTTCTGACGGGGTGCTAATAATTCTGGTGACACATTTTGTTACGATCTCAGCCATCGCCAATGAGCCCGTCTCGTCCGTTGAAGCTGAGCTCCTCAAGCTCAACGAGGATGCTCCGTATGGGGTTGTCGGTCGGTTGAAGTTTGGCAGCTAGTCATTTTACTTGTGCCCAGATGGTCCTCGGTCCCTCCAGTGAAAGGCTGCTTTACAACGAGCATATAAAGGTACCTGCAGCAAGCTGCAGGTACCTCCGAAATGTACGGAAGGTATCTGATCTTATCGTAGTTCGCTCGCCAACCTCGCAGTAACCTGCGGGTTAGTGCCCGCTGGAGCATTTTCGCGCCATTGTGAGCGCATTGCGCACAGCGAGACGTGCGAGACGAGAGGTCGGACGAGAAAAGTGAAACCGCCACCGGATGATTGCCTTTCCCGTCTTTCTCGCGTTGAGCGAAGCGGACTAACTTGTTACTCTCAATCGCGCCAAATTTCTAATATGGTTAAATCGTCACTTGCACCTGAGTCCCCTCGCCAGTGGCGGATGAATTCCAAAAGTCCCTCACCCCAAGGCGGTCCTTTTGCATTCCTGATGTAGCCGACCAAGCGGTCATTACCAAATAAATCATTATCTTCATTCTCCGCTTCGACAACTCCATCGGTGAAAAAGAGAAGCGATTCTCCGGAAGATAGTGAGATTTCCTTTTTTTCGTAATGAACATTTGGTGTGACACCTAATGACATTCCCTTCAATTCAGGTAAGGTTCCGGTTTCACTTTCCACGATCCGCAAAGGTGACAAATGGCCTCCCAAAGCGAGTTGCATTTTTCCGCTTGAGGGCCAATACCTGGCAAGAGCAATAGTGGCAAAAAATCCTTCTTCGGACGTCAGGCTGTACAGGCTATTGTTCACGGTTTCAAGAATCTTGTCCACTTCAGTTTGAACTAGTGCTTCGCTACGTATTTTGGTTGATAGCGCTGCCATAATCAGGGCAGCGGGAACGCCTTTATCCGAAACATCGGCTACATATGCCAACCAACTGCCGTCCGGCAGTAGGATAATGTCATACAAATCACCACCCACATACGCCGCTGGAACCGATGTAGCCCATATATGACTTCCGGCTTCCATTCTTGGAATTTTCGGCCAAAATAGAGATTGAATCTTGGTTGCAGTCTCAAGCTGAACTTTGAGCTGAGCCGACTGCTCAAGGACTGTGTCATGAAGGTCTTTGATGCGCAGCATCGATTTGACCCTGGCAACCAGTGCGGCATGGTCCACGGGCTTGGTGAGATATTCGTCGCCACCTGCCTCGAGACCAGCCACCACGTCTCTTGAATCGGCTTTGGCAGTCACCATGATGATCGGCATGAATGGCATGGAAGTGTCCTCTTTCAGGTGTCGACACACCGCAATGCCGTCCATCTTGGGCATCATAATGTCCAGCAGGATCAGATCTGGCTGTTTCTCTCTGGCCATGGCCAACCCGGCTTCGCCGTCAGCCGCTGTGATGACCTCATATTTGTGGGCTCTGAGGCGAGTCCGGAGTATGTCCAAGCTTTCAGGGTTGTCGTCCACAATCAGAAGCAGTGGTGGTGTTCTCACAACTTTCCCTCTGTGGCCGGCTATGGCAGATATTCGCGGATTTTTGCCAGTAGCTCGCGCGGACTAAAGGGCTTCGAGACATATGCATCGCAGCCAGCCTCAAACGCCTTAGCATCATCGCCGCTGAGCGCGTAGGAGGTGACGACGATGATCGGAGTCCCGCGCAGGTCGGGGATGGCCTTGATCCGTCGCGTTGCCTCGTATCCATCCAGCCCTGGGAGTTGGATGTCCATGAGGATTAGGTCAGGGCGATGGGTCTCGGCCGCGGACACCCCGTCTTCGCCGCTAAGCGCCTCGATCACCTTATAGCCACCGCTCGTAAGGAGGTCCCGCAAGATACGTCGGTTATCCTCCTGGTCTTCTACCACCAAAATTACCTTACTCATCTTTGCTCCGTTTGCCTCTCAACTCGAACCGGCAACGTGAACCAGAAAGTCGACCCTTTCCCCACGGTCGATTCGACCCAAATGCGGCCCCCGTGCAATTCGGTAATCCTCTTGGCAATCGATAGTCCGAGGCCGGTTCCGCCCTTTTTCCGGGTGCTGGAGCCATCCACCTGGTGGAACTCCTCGAAGATCCTCTGCTGATCGGCCTCCGAGAGACCGGGACCGGTGTCAGACACAGAGATCTGAAAAGTGTCGTTGGAGGTTGTCGCCTCGATCCTGACTTCCCCTTCCTCGGTGAACTTGATCGCGTTTCCGACAAGGTTCAAGAACACCTGCGCTATGCGTTGTTGGTCACCCTTGCCGTAAGTCACCTCTGGAGATACAGTAACCTTCAGTTCGAGGTTCTTCTCCGCTGCCAGGGACTCGACAGCAGTAACGACAGTCTGAATGATTTCTTTCATGGAATAATCGTTGAGGGAAAGGATAAGCTGGCCCGCCTCGATCTTGGAAAGGTCCAGGACGTCGTTGATCAGGCCGAGGAGATGGCGCCCGTTGGTTTCTAATCGTTCCAAGACGTCCCGAATCTGCTGGGGTACATCGCCATAAATGTTGTCCAGGATCAACTCCGTATAGCCAAGGATGGCATTGAGGGGTGTTCTAAGTTCGTGGCTCATGTTGGCGAGAAACTCTGACTTGTGTTTGCTGGCAATCTCGAGTTCTTCTCCTTTTTGCTCGATCTCACGAAAAAGCCTGGCGTTCTGGATTGTCAGCGCCGACTGGGTGGCGAAAGTCTGAAGGAGGTCCACCGTTTCTTTTGGGAACTGCCCGGGGGCTCTGCGGCGAACCACCAGCGCACCAATTAGCCTGTCTTCGCGAAGCAGCGGAACCGCGAGCAATGCCCGGAACCCTTCCCGCTTGATGATCTCGCGGGTCGGGTAGTTTGGCTCTGCCAGGATGTCCGGAACTTGCACCGCTTCACGATTTACCCCCGCCCGCCCCACCACGGTCTCACCCAGGTTGAACCGAGCATCTTGGATCGCTTGAATCAGTTCATCACTCATCCGGTGTGTGGCGCGCAGGTGAAACTGTTCGGCTTTCTCATCGAACTCATAGATCGCCCCGCCTTCCGTCCCTGAAAGCTCGACAGCATGGGCAACTATCGTGGCGAGAACTTTCTGGAGGTCCAGCGTGGAGCTGACCGCCTGGCTGACTTCCCCCAGGGCTTTCAGTTCTTCCACCGACCGAGCGAGTTCCTGGGTGCGCACTTCTACCTTCCGTTCCAGAGTTCGGCTGTATCCCTCTAATTTTTCCTTGCTGTCGCTGAGCTCTCCAAATAACTGCTTGATCGATTCTCGCATGACATTGAGGTCCTTGGCCAGGCTTCCTATCTCATCATCACTACTGGTATCGATGAAAGCTTCTAAATCTCCTTGAGCGATAGCCGTTGCCGAGTTTTGGAGTTCCGATAAAGGGCGAGAAATATAGCGTCGGGTAATGAAAATGGATGTTACTGAAATAGCTACAATTATAAGAAACGTTAAGTTAACAATTATACTAATATTTAAGATTAGCTGATTTCTGATGATTTCGCGCGACGCGACGAGTTGTATCGTACCGACTTTCTGTCCTTGGTAAAAAATATCAGTGGCCTTTGCGATGAATTTTGATGAGGATTCAAAATATGAGAAATCTTTTTGTTGAAATTTATTATGTTTTCTCTCAGTAATGACTAGATTTCCCCACAGAACTTTAGCATAAACAACAGATTTATCCAAAAATAAGGATTTTACAAAATCTTCTACTACATCATGGTCAACATTCCAGAGTGGTATCGGCAAACTTATCTCGGCAAGTTTCAGAGAGTTGTTCAACCTTTCATCCAGTTCACCTTCAGCCTTGGAAACATTAAAAAATATGGCGAACGAAGCAAAGCCCACCAACATTAATGTCACCACGCCGATCAAAGCGTAACTGAAACGACGGCTGATGCTTCTGACTCTGGGCGTTGATGGGGAACCGTACTGCATGGACAAAATCCTGCTGCGTCAGCCCCAAGTCGGCAAGGTCTTGGTTGAGACCGTTGAGATGTACTTGGAGACAGCAAGTAGATGTTATGCGCTGCAATATTTGAGATGGCTGTGATTCAAGGTTTGTCTTCAATCTCTGGAAATGGATCATCTTCTAATCTGAGATTCCACTTTTTACGAATCTGCATTATTGTTCCATCAGCTAACATTTCGTTGAAAGCATCTCTCCACCTCTGTACGATTGAGTCAGAGGTTTTCTCTGAAAAAGCAATCATAAGATTAATTTCCCGGAGATGGTAGACCTCCTCGATTGCGTTATAATCAACCCCGGCCAACTCACAAACAGTTCTTAATCCTGGTTTTTTATATGTCCATAAATCTATACGCCCAAGCACAAGCTTTTTGGCATTTAATTGTTCATCAGACACAGGTTCAAGATTTGTAAATCCTAGACTTTTGAGTAGACGCTCTCGGGTGTCATCCCGAAGTGTCCCAATGCGCTTTACTTTTTTGGCATCTTCCAAAGTGTTAATTTTAAAGTCTGAACCCTTCTTGGCGACAAGAATATCTCTTTTCTGCGCTACTGGACCAATCCATTTAAATTTATCATAACGTACTTTTGTATATGTCATACTGAACAAGACAACATTATCCTCTTCCAAGGCCATTTTGTAAGCTCTTGACCATGGATAAACTTGGATGGGTTCATGAGACCCTACCCTTCTCTGAATTTCTTTAACGATGTCAACAGAAGGACCAACCAGTATGCCGTTTTCTACATAGTTCAAGGGCGGCAGATTTTCTGTTAGTATAACAAGTTCTGCTGATAATACCGGCTCAAGTGAGCCCAAAAACACTGATGCGACTATTGCCAATACAAATAGATTTTTCATCATCGATCCCCCCTTAATTTTTTATAATTACAAGATATTTACATATAGGTCTTAGTTCACACCATGAAAGCGATCATGTCAGCGGCTGCGGCAAGTGATCCTGAAACTCAGGCGGAACAGCACAGAACTGAAGCTATGTTCTCTTGAAAATGAGGCGGAACCTTAAATGTGGACTATTTTCAGGTTAATGTAGTCAGATGATTCATGTCAACGAGAAAAACTCCTGACCACAAACCACTTGCAGAAATAATGGTCTGCGTATAATACTGCTCGGACAATCACTCATTTTCTTTTGGCTGCATCGGCCAGGGATCTTCTTTACGGTGTCTAGTGCGATCAGGACCATATACCAGTTCCGGGCCTACTGCTTCTGTAGAGGGAACTTTGCAGAGGTTTCCATTCTGTCCATCGATCAGCCGGCGCCAGGATTCATGTTCAGCTATGGGCCAAAATTGAATCCAAAGGAATTCTGATAGATCATTTCAATTTTGGCTGGCGGTTACGTTTGTTGCGCATGGCTGCACTCTGGCAACTGGAAATATGCGGGAGTTGGCAAGGGTCCCAGGTCCTGCGCTTGAATGCTGATCTGAAGACTGATTGAATTTGAAAGCATTTTTGTGGCTCCGCGCAGAGTCAGGAGGAGAATGCTATGTTTCGCGGAACGGATGAGGCGTGGATAACCGGGCTCATATGTGCGCTCACCCTTTTGACCCTTGTTGTGGGGGCGCGATTGTTGATTCTTGGGGCCAACAGTGGATCAGCCGCGGCTGAAGCCCAGCCTGCAACGCCGACGCCCGCACCTGGGACGCCCACGCCTACCCCGGCGGCACCGACGCCCACGCCCACGGTGGTGCCACCGACGCCCACGCCCGTGCCGCCGACGCCCACGCCCACAGTGGTGCCGCCGACGCCCACGCCCTTGCCTGTCAATAAGAGGCCGGGTGCAGCGGTCGATCTCTTGCTGTTGGATGAGTAGTATTTGGGTGGGCCTGGAATAGCATGTAAGGCCTCCCGTATTGCCCACCACTGTACGAACCTGAAAGAAAATGCAACCAAGACTCGCTAAGGGTGTGCAACAGGCTGGCAGAGATCCGGAGCGCAACCCTGAGCTGTCGCTCGTCATACCTGCCTACAATGAGGCACAGACGATTTCCAGCGTGGTTCAGTCATGGGCAACCCATTTGACCCGGCTGGGAATTGACTATGAGATGCTCGCATACGACGACGGATCGAGCGACCTAACGGGTCAGATTCTGGAGAAGTTGGCAACAGGGCTAGCGCCGCTGGTTGCGAGGCGCCACGCAAACATGGGTCACGGTCCCACGATACTCCGAGGATACCGGGAGGCGCGAGGCGAATGGGTGTTCCAGGTGGACAGCGACGAGGAGATGTCGCCCGAACACTTCAAGCAATTATGGCTACGGCGGCAGGGTTTTGACCTTTTGCTGGGCTGCCGCAAGGACCGTAAGACATCGTTGGTGCGTTTGTTACTCACGGCCGGTTCGAGGGCAACCGTGCGGGTTTTGTTCGGGAGAACCGTTCAGGACGTCAACACGCCGTATCGCCTCATCCGCAGGTCATCTCTGCTCAGAATGTTGTCGAGCATTCCGGCAGATACCTTTGCCCCGAATGTCGTCATGTCGGGGCTTGCAATCCGCAACGGGTTAAGCATCCACGAGGCCTGGATTCCTCATCAAGGGAGAAAGTCGGGAAGGGGATCATTGAGGTGGTGGCGGTTGGGCGAAGCCGCAGTGCGTTCCCTTGTTCAAACGGTCGCCGTGGCCTTTCGTGATTGGAGAAGTCGGCGACAATGCTGAAGGACCCAGGGAAGATACTCATTCTGGGCGCCGGTCCCACCGGCCTGGGGGCAGCCTATCGACTGCGGGAACTCGGTTTCGAGGACTTCCGCGTGCTTGAGGCGGAGAGAGGGCCGGGGGGGCTGGCCTCGAGCTATCGCGACGACATGGGCTTCACCTGGGATCTGGGGGGGCACGTACAGTTCAGTCACTATGCATACTACGACGACATCTTGGATCTAGCCCTGGCCGGGAGTTGGCTTTGGCACGAACGGGAGTCGTGGATCTCGTTCAAGGGTCGGTTTATCCCTTACCCGTTCCAGCATCATATCCATTGGCTTGACCCCCAGGACCGCGAGCGGGTTCTGAGGGGGCTCGAACGAGCGGCGGCAGCCGACTTCGGTCGGGAACCGCCAGCGAACTTCGCCGAATGGATCAGGTGGACTTTTGGCGAAGGCATGGGTGAGCTGTTTCTCTGCCCTTACAACCGCAAGGTGTGGGGCTATCCGTTGGAGACGATGGGGGTAAATTGGATCGGGGAGAGAGTCGCTGTACCCGATATCGAGAGAATCAAGCGGAGTATCCGAGAGAACAGGGATGATGTTTCCTGGGGACCCAACAGTCGATTTCGATTCCCGCAACGGGGAGGTACCGGGAGAATCTGGCAGAATGTCGCACAACGTGTCGGGCGAGAGCATCTCCTGTTCGAAAACAAAGCAGTCCAAGTCGATCTGGAAGCGCGAACTCTGCGGTCGGAGGATGGGCGTCGGCAGGCGTGGGATACCCTGATAACGACGATTCCACTAGATGTCTTCTCTCGAATAAGCGGACCCCTATCGTTTCACGCCCGAAGAGCCGGCCTGTCGATGGTCTACAGTTCGGTGCACATCCTGGGTTTTGGATTGAAGGGAGGGAAGCCGGAGAGCCTGGAGAACAAGTGCTGGATCTATTTTCCAGAGAGCGATAGCCCGTATTATCGCGTAACGGTCTTTTCCAACTACTCGCCATACAATGTTCCGGAGGGCGACCAGTATTGGTCCCTCATGGCCGAGGTCTGTGAGTCTCCGCACAAACCCGTGGACACGACAGGGCTGAGGGATTGGGCCTTAAAAGCTATGAGAATCGACCAATTAATCGAGTCTGAGGCGGAAATCGTAAGCTTCTGGCACAAGAGATTGGGCCACGGGTATCCAACGCCGTTCCTCGGGCGAGACGAGGCGCTGCGTTCCATGCTGCCAGAACTTGAACGCAGAAGGGTTTACTCACGTGGGAGGTTTGGAGGATGGAAGTACGAGGTGTCCAATCAGGATCACAGCTTTATGCAAGGGGTTGAGTTGGTTAACTATCTCCTTAAAGGAGAGCCGGAAACGACTTTCCCGCACCCCACTCTAGCCAACTCTGGCGTATTTCTCCGCCAAGACGACACTGAACCCAAGATGGAATGACCCAGACTATGTCTGATCAAAAATGCGGCTCCCTGACCTCCTCGCGCTTCCGCCCGAGGAGAGTAAATGGGGCAGCGATATTGCTCGCCGTCATAATATTGGTGGCAGTGCTCACGCGCTTCTGGGGTCTGGAGAGGCGGGCGATGCATCACGACGAAAGCCTCCACGGCACCTACGCATACCGCCTCTACGAAGGGAAGGGCTACCGGCACGACCCCATGATGCATGGTCCTTTCCTGTTCCATATCACCGCACTGCTATTTGGGCTCCTTGGCGACAGTGACTACACGGTGCGCGTGGCGCCGGCAATGTTTGGCGTCCTCATTGTTGCCTTTCCATGGTTGCTGCGCAAGTGGATCGGCAAACGTGGCGCCCTCTTTGCCTCCTTCCTGACCTTGATCTCGCCCACGATACTTTACTTCTCTCGATTCGCCCGTCACGACATATTCGCCGTGTTTTGGACGGCCGTCATCGTGTATGCGGTAGGGAAGTATTTGGATGAAGGTCGGGAACGATGGCTCACGCTCCTGGCCGGCGGACTGGCAATGATCTACGTCACCAAGGAGGTGGCCTTCCTCCTGAGCGGAGCCATCTGGAGCTTCTTGTTGATTGTGGCGATCTTCCAACGGTGGCAGGGCTGGGGAGATCTCACCCAGCCACGCGCCTGGCATCTTGTCGTTCTCATTGGTGCGCTGCTGGCTCCACTGGCGACCGCCCTCGTGGTCGAAGTCTTCTTCGGCAGAGCGCTCGGTTTGGGCTGGAAGGCCCTCGATTACTCAAGTGCAGGCCTTGGGCGAAGTGGCCTTGTCTTCTCGGTTCTGTTCATGCTGGGTGTCGCGACGGCGACCTTGCAGTTGGGTCTGAAGAATTTCGCTCCGGCCTTGTTCGTGTTTTACGCGATCTTCATCGTCTTCCACACCACTTTTCTGACCAACAGCCTGGGTATCCCGAGCGGATTTGTCGGAGCTCTGGGCTATTGGTTGGGCCAGCAAGGAGTGAACCGCGGCGATCAGCCCTGGTATTACTATTTTCTGTTGCTCTGGCTCTATGAATACCTGGCGCTGGCGCTCAGTGCGGTGGGCGGTGGATTGCTGTTGTTGCGCGGCGTCAGGGGTGAAGTGTTTGCCTCGGATGGGCGTATTCAAATGCAAAACCTCTTTCCACTGTTTTTGCTCTGGTGGCTCGTCTTTTCATTTTTTGCTTACAGCGCGGCCGGCGAAAAGATGCCGTGGCTGAGCGTTCACATGACCCTTCCTGCAACTTGGCTGGCTGCCTGGGCACTCGGCTATTTCCTGGATCCGGTGAACTGGTGTGCATGGGGCAAGCGCGTTGTTGCTTGGACGATATTGGTTCTCACCACGCTGGCCTCGGTGGCGACCATATATCACGCCTGGCTCGCCTCGTACGAGCACGCTGACATTGCAAGCGAAATGTTGATATATACCCAGACCACGCCAGACGTCTTAACGGTGACCAGCCACATTCAGGAACTTTCGCGTCGGCTGACGGGTGGGCGCGACATCATCGTGGCCTATGATAACGAGACATCCTGGCCGTTTGAGTGGTATTTGCGCCATTTTCCCAACAGGCGATTCTTTGCTGCGAATCCGTCCGGCGACATCGCTGGGGTGCCGGTCGTTCTGGCTGGGCGGTCCAACGAAGAACGGGTTAGGTCGTTTATTCCCAACTACATCAGCGGACGATATAGACTGCGCTGGTGGTTTCCCGAGAAATACAAGGAACTGCGTAACCCGAAAAGCGAATACGACCTGTTCTACTTCTTCCAAATGGCTCTAAACAAAATCCGCGACCCGCAGGATCGGCGATCGATCCTTGATTTTGTTTTTTGGCGCAGATTACGCGAGCCGCTTGGCTCTACGGAATTCGTGATGTACGTTCGACCTGACCTGGTCAAAGAAATGAAGTGAATACAAAGCGCACATCAACCGTGCTCAGGGCGCACAACCAAGGGGAACGGGCTGCGAACGACCAATGACCTGTAGGTGAAGATATAGCTGGAGAAGACGTTGTGGCTCGAGTTTTGATTACCGGCGGTGCTGGATTCATCGGCTCGAATCTTGCCGACCGACTGCTGCGTCAAGGACACGAGGTCACGATTTTCGACAACCTCTCACGTTTTGCCTCCGAATTTCGGCTGGAATGGCTGCGCGCCGCACACGGCCCCGGCGGTTTTCGACTGGTGAACGCCAACCTGACTGATTTCGATCTGCTTCTGAGAGCAGTTGACGGGGCCGAGCGGATATACCACCTCGCAGGACAGGTCGCAGTGACCGCTTCGGTGCAGAATCCACGTCAAGATTTCCAAGATAATATCCTGGGGACGTTCAATGTGCTGGAAGCGGCACGCTTGGCCGCAAGGGGCGCGGTTTTTATCCACGCCAGCACCAACAAGGTTTACGGCAGCATGAAACAGATCAGTGTCGTCGAAGAGCCGACAAGATATGGCTATGCCGATCTACCCTTCGGAGTATCCGAGAACCAGCCGCTCGATTTTCACTCGCCATACGGCTGCTCCAAAGGGGCGGGGGATCAGTACGCCCGTGACTATTCGCGGATCTTCGGGATGCGCACAGTGGTCATGCGACAGTCGTGCATTTACGGTTGCCGCCAGTTCGGTATGGAAGATCAAGGCTGGCTCGCCTGGTTCGTTATCGCTGCGCTGAATGGATATCCAATCACGATTTACGGTAACGGCAAGCAGGTGCGCGACGTGCTTTTCGTAGACGATTTGCTGGATATTTACGAGGCAGCGATACGACATATCGATATTGCAGCGGGACAGATTTACAACGTCGGCGGCGGCCCGAAGCATACCTTGAGCGTTTGGACCGAATTCGGGCCAATGCTAGAGGAGCTGCTCGACCGAAAAATTAACGTCATCTATGCGGAACCGCGGCCAGGTGACCAACGCATCTATATAAGCGACATTCGCAAGGCAGAGCGCGAACTGGACTGGCGACCGTGCCTTTCCGTATCTGAGGGCGTCGGACGGTTCCTTAAGTGGGCCCAAGACCATCAAGAGCTTTTTAAAAATGGGTTCTTCCGGAATTTGCCTGGATGGTAGAGATAACCACGGGTCTGGCCAGGGCAAGCTGCTCCACAAAGGAGCATATTCGCAACTGACTGCACGCCTAACGCTCAGCGCAGAGCGAATTCAGGTTCTTTGTTTCGCAGCTCCCCCTGGCCTGGCAAAGTCAAATCGATGCTCACAGACTTTCAGCCGAGCAAATTCCGAAAGAACCTAAAAATGTGCCGCAAAAAGTGCTTTTTGAACGAGGCAAATTGTAGTTTGCAGTTGACGATGGACGGCGGCCGCTGAACGGGCGAGGCAGGCCGTTCAAGTTATGCGAGCCAATGTCCAAGCCCATCGAGAAGTCTGTGGCCATGAGAATTCTGTTTGCCTTGACATACTATCGGCCCCATGTCTCCGGTCTAACCATTTATGTACAGCGTCTGGCGGAGGCACTGGCTGCGCGCGGTCACCAAGTCAGCGTACTGACCTCGCAGTATGCTCGGTCACTGCCGCGTGAACAGACACTCGGCGGGGTCCGCGTGATACGCGCACCCGTGGCTCTCAGGATCAACAAGGGCGCGATCATGCCCTCGTACTTCAGAGTTGCCCTGCCATTGCTCCGCGGTTGTGATGTGGCCGTGCTCAATCTGCCAAACACCCCCATCGAGGCGACCCTTCTGCCGATGCTAGCGCGATTCTTGGCCCGACGTCCGATAGTGGCCACGTATCACTGTGACGTGCAGTTGCCGGCGGGATTCTTCAACCGCTTGATCAATCAGGTTGTCTTCCTCAGCAATGCGGCAGCGGGCGCATTGGTACAGCGTCTGGTTGCGTACACCTCCGATTACGCTGGCCACAGTCCTCTTCTGCGACTTTACCGCCATAAACAAGAGGTAATTCCGCCACCGGTGGTCGTATCCGAGGTTCAGCCCGATGCGGTGAACAGGTTCCGTCGCCGACACGGCCCCGACGGCGAGCGTTTGATCGGCTTTGCTGCGCGTCTCGCCCCAGAGAAGGGCGTGGAGTTCATGCTGGCGGCATTGCCGAGGATTCGCAAGGATATTCCGAACGTGAAGGTCCTCTTTGTTGGCGAATTTCAGAACGTGTTCGGTGAGAAGAATTACCGGCAACGCCTCCAGCCTTTGTTGGCCGAGGCTGGCGACCAATGGCGGTTTCTTGGCGTGCTCGATCCAACTCAGATGGCGATTTTCTACGGAGCCTGCGACCTGACCGTGTTGCCGAGCATTAACCGCACCGAGAGCTTTGGCTTGGTCCAGGTAGAGAGTATGCTCTGCGGGACCCCGGTGGTGGCGACAAATTTACCGGGCGTTCGTGTGCCGGTACTGACAACCGGGATGGGGCAAATTGTACCTCCTGGAGACGCAGCGGCACTGTCTGAAGCTGTGGTCGATGTGATTCGCCGACGCAAGGATTACGTACGGCCGCGCATGCAGGTTGAGGGTTATTTCTCCCTGGAAAAAACCGTGCGTGCTTACGAACACCTGTTTGAACGGCTAGCCCGGTGGAACCGAGTACGCGTGAAACCGTTGCCGCACGAATCCACTGCGTCAACCCGTGGGCGAACTCGGACTGTGGCAGAAGTCGCCGGGAGAGACTATTTGCGCGAACATCTGCGGGAAGTGCCGCCGTTCAGGGCATTGCTACGCAGCATGGAGTGCCGTCTGTTCGAGCAAGCCGGTCCGTTCGAGGAACCGGTGCTCGATCTCGGATGCGGAGACGGCCACTTCGCTTCGATGGTGTTCCGGGAATCTCCCTCTGCGGGAATTGACGAGGATCAGAGGATCCTCCACGAGGCTCGGGCCCGTAGCGTTCATCAACATCTCATGGTCGCCAGCGCTACCGGGTTGCCCTTTCCGAGTAACTTTTTCAAAGCAGTCGTGGCCAATTGTGTGCTCGAACACATCCCGGATATCGATACGGCGCTCGCCGAAGTGTTTCGAGTCTCGCATCCGGTCGGCCGGCTTCTCTTCAGCGTGCCCAGCCACAGGTTCGGTGAAATGTTACTCGGTTCAACGGTGCTCCGCTACTTGGGGTTTGCCCGCTGCGCGCAGGCCTACGCCAACTGGTTCAACAGGCGTTCAACCCATTTCCACACGGACCACCCCGCAACCTGGCTCAAGCGGCTGGCTCGCCACGGCTTCAAGGTGTTGCACTGGGAGTACTACATGTCGCCAGCCGCTCACCGAGTGTTTGACCTGGCCCACTACCTGAGCGCGCCCCGCTTGATCAGCCGCAAATTGTCCGGCAAATGGGTGCTTTTCTCGAACCTGCCCACCAACATCCTGTTCGAGCGCTGGCTGCAGCCCCATTACGAGGCAAAGCCGACGGGGGAAGGAGCATACCTGTTTTTCCACACCCGCAAGAGCGAGCTGAAATGTAACGAAGAGACAAACCCAGGATAACGGTCTTTCTTGTTGAAAAGCAAATGTTCCAATGCCATTCGTAGAGGTACAGTCAAAGACGGCGGATTCGGCGACACGAGCTTCTGGGACATGGGTTGACTGGCTGGAGCATCGGGTCTCCAGCCGGACAACCCTGATCACCTGTTTCACTTTGCTCCTGTTGGTTGGGGGCACGTTTCGCTTCATAGGCCTCGATTGGGACCAGCAACAGCACCTCCACCCCGACGAGCGGTTCCTGACAATGGTGGTGGCCGCCCTTCAATGGCCCGCCAGCTTCAGAGAATATCTGGATGAGGCGCGTTCACCGCTGAATCCGAGAAATGTTGGCTTTCCTGTCTTTGTGTACGGCACCCTGCCGACAACCATCGTCAAAACCGTTGCTACGGTGCTCGGTCGCACAGACTACGACCGAGTCCACCTCGTGGGGCGGGCTCTGAGCGGCGTGTGCTCTCTCGCCTCCATCGTCTTCCTGTTCCTGCTTGCCCGCACTCTCTATGGTGATAGACGTGTAGCGCTCCTATCTACCGCGTTGCTCTCGGCAACGGCGCTGACCATCCAGCACGCACACTTTTTCGTCGTAGACCCTTTCACCAACTTTTGCATCGTTGTGGCCCTCTTCTGGCTGGCGCGCGCGCAGAAATATGGACGCATCAGGGACTATCTACCAACCGGTTCCTTCTTTGGGATGGCCCTGGCCAGCAAACTCTCCGTCTTCAGCTTTGCCGTTGTGGTGGCTTTGGTGGGGTCATCCCGGGTATGGCGGGTATGGGAAGCGCACAGGGTCAGCCGCAACAAGTCGGCGGCCAGGAGCGACACCCTGGTCAGTATCGGGCAGACCACTGTTTCGCTCCTGTTGGCGGCGCTGATGACTGTCCTGGCCTTTCGGCTAGCGCAACCTGATGCCTTTCGTGGCCCGGGCCTGCTGGATATGGTTCCTAGCGACCGGTGGCTGGCGAACATCGCGAGCGTGCGCGAGTTAGTCAACGGCAATCTGGACTACCCCCCGGGACATCAGTGGACGAACCGTGCACCCCTCTGGTTTCCGTTGAAGAATATGGTGCTCTGGGGTACGGGGCTTCCCCTGGGATTGATGGCGTGGGTCGGCTGGAGCGTTGCCGCCTGGCGGCTGGTTAGGCGTCGAGAGTGGATGCATCTGATCCCGGTCACTTGGGTCAGCGTGCTCTTTTTGCATCAAGGAACGCAGTGGGTAAAGTCGCTGCGCTATTTTCTGCCAATCTACCCCGCGCTAGCTCTTTTGGCTGCCTGGGTGCTGGTCTGGCTATGGGACCGGGCGCGGGAACAGACGACCATCTTTATCCGGAAAAGGCGGGTGCTGGCCTGGACACCGCTCAAGGCATTGTTACTGATCGGTGGTGTCACATTGGGTACGCTTGGGTATGCCCTGGGGTTTGCCAGCATCTACCTCAGGCCTCATAGTCGTGTGCAAGCCAGCCGCTGGATCTACGCGCATGTCCCACCGGGGAGCACCCTTGCAAACGAGCACTGGGACGACCCCCTGCCGCTTCCTGTGGACGGCAACCGCCCGTTTGCCGCTGAAAACTGTCACGTCGCTGCGGGTGTCCAGGCTGGCGACCTCGCAGAGCCGGGCGGCGGACTCGTTCGATCCGATAGCGAAAACGTGACGGCCGAAGACCGTATAACGGAGAA
>Ga0209536_100003811_pt1 | contig 24008 bp, 15 predicted proteins | sample DeeMarSeWOR28_12_FD_187461 | JGI IMG/M metagenome (GOLD analysis project Ga0209536, IMG submission 187461) | Marine sediment microbial communities from White Oak River estuary, North Carolina - WOR-2-8_12 (SPAdes) (version 2) | ecosystem: Environmental > Aquatic > Marine > Intertidal zone >...
CGCAAGCCGACGGGAGTGGCCCTCGTGCAAGACCGGCCCGCGATGGTGATGTTGCTCTCTCGCGAGTCGGGCACGAACGTGCTCGAGGTGACGCGCGAGGTCTACGACGTCATCGAACGGCTGCAGCGCGATTTCTTCGCCCCCGAAGGCCTCGAGATCGAGATCCTCGCCGACCAGGTCGAATACATCGAAGGCGCGCTCGATCTGGTCCAACAGAACCTGCTGCTCGGTGCCACTCTGGCGATCATCGTCCTGTTCTTGTTCCTGCGCACCTTTGGCGCGTCGGCGGTGGTCAGCATTGCGATCCCGGTCTGCGCGTTTGCGACGGCGCTCGGCATGCAGGCCCTCGGGCGGACGATCAACGTCGTGTCTCTCGCGGGAATCACGTTCGCGGTCGGCATGGTGGTCGACAACTCGATCGTTGCGCTCGAGAGCATCGACACCTGGCGCACCCGGGCACCCGATACGAAGCTCGCCGCATACCGAGGCATCCGCGAAGTTTGGGGCGCGCTCATCGCCTCGACCGCCACGACCGTCGCGGTCTTCATTCCCATCGCGCTATGGCAAGGCGAGGTGGGCGAGCTCTTGCGTGACGTCGCCGTCGCGATCGCTCTCGCGGTGTCGATATCGCTCGTCGTCTCGACCTTGATCATTCCGAGCCTGGCGGCCCGGCTGCTGTCCCGGGGGCAGACCCTCGACATCGGCGGGCTGACTCACTTCGGCGTCCGTTTTCGAAACGGCGTGACGGAGAAAGTGCGTTGGCTCTGCAGCTCGACAAAGCGTTCACTCGGAGCGGTCGTCTTCGCGATCATCGCGTCGGTGCTGGTGACCTGGGCGCTCATTCCACCCATGGAGTACTTGCCGACGGGCAATCGGAATCTGGTGTTCGGCATCCTCGTGCCCCCGCCTGGCTACTCCATCGACGAGCTCGAAGCGACGGGCAACCGATTACAATCCGAGATGCAACGCTATACCGGGGCCGAGGTCGACGGCGAGCCCAACATCGAACGAAGCTTCTACGTGGGCAGCCCCGATCGCGTGTTTGCCGGGGCCGTCGCGGCAGACGGCAAAGATGTGGGCCGCATGCTCGATCTTCTACGCCGAGTGCAGGCGCAGATCCCCGGGATGATCTCGTTCGCGACACAGGCCTCGCTCTTTGGGCGCACGATCGGCGGCGGGCGGGTAATCGAGATCGACATCAAGGGCTCGGACCTGCCGACCATGACCTCCGTGGGTGGTGCGCTCTACGGAGCCCTCAAGCAAAAGCTCCCGGGGGCGCAAATCCGTCCCGAGCCGAGCCTCGATCCCGGCGCGCCGGAGCTCCATGTCATGCCGAAGCGCCGCGCGGCTGCGCAACTTCTCATGCCTGGGGCAGAGCTCGGGCTGGTGGTCGACGCCCTGATCGATGGCGCCATCATCGGCGAATACACACCCGAGGGTCAGCCGAAGCTCGACGTGGTGATGCGGGCAGTGAGCGACGACGCGCAGCTCTTGCCCGACGCCTCGGCACTGCTGTCGGCGCCGGTGGCGACGCCGAGCGGGCGAACCGTACCCTTAGGCTCGCTGGCGAGCGTCGAGGAGGAGCTTGGTCCGTCGGTGATCCGCCACCTCGAGCGCCGCCGCGCCATCACCCTCAGCGTATCGCCACCCGAAGACCTCGCGCTCGAAGACGCGATCGGCATCGTTCGAGACGACGTGATCGCGGGGCTCGAAGAGTCCGGAGGCGTGCCGCCCGGCGTCGAGTTCGGATTGAGCGGCGCGGCTGGCAAGCTCGAGCTCGCGCAGGCGCAGTTCGGAAACATCCTGCTGCTCGCTCTCGTAATCTGCTTCTTGCTCATCGCCGCGCTCTTCGAGGATTTCGTGTCCCCGTTTGCCGTCTTGATGAGCGTCCCCCTCGCAGCCGCGGGCGGCGCCGGCGGCCTTTGGCTCGTCAACGCCTTTCTCGGCACGCAGCCGCTCGACCTGATGACTGCGCTCGGCTTCCTCATCTTGATCGGCGTCGTCGTGAACAACGCCATCCTGGTCGTCGACGGCTCGCTCGCCCGGCTGCGCGCTGGCTCGACGCTGCGGGAGGCCGTTCCGCTTGCCGTCGAAGCCCGCGTGCGGCCGATCTTCATGACGACGGCCACCTCCCTCGCTGGTCTCTTGCCGATGGTCGTCTTTTCGGGCTCGGGCTCGGAGCTTTATCGCGGTGTGGGCGCGATCGTTCTCGGGGGCTTACTGGTGTCGACGGTGCTGACACTCTTCGTGGTGCCGAGTGCGTTCACGCTCCTTTGGCGTCTCCGCGGGCACGTCGATACGGATTGAGAAACTTCTTCTTGAGCTGCTGAAGCTCGTCCCGAGTGAGCTCGCGATACTCGCCGGGCCTGAGTCGTTCGATGCTGAGGCCCGCAAACGACTGACGTGCCAAGCGCATCACCCGATGCCCGATCGCATCGCCCATGCGATGGATCTGCCGGTTCTTGCCTTCGGTGAGCGTGATCTGGACCCAGGTGTTGTTGCGCTCCTCGCGCAACACGAACACCTCTGCCGGCTTCGTCTTGTAGCCGTCATCGAGCACGACTCCGTTTCGCAGCGCGTCGAGCTCGGGCACGTCGAGGTGCCCCTGGAACTTCACGGCATAGACCTTGGGCACGCCTGACCGCGGCCGCAAGAGCGAGTCGACCATGTCGCCGTCGTTCGTGACGAGGAGAGCTCCACTCGTGTGGTAGTCGAGCCGCCCGACCGGCACCACACGCTCGGGGATGTGCCGGAGGAGCTCTCCAATCGTCGGCCGTCCTTCGGGATCATCGAGCGTCGTCACCATCTCGCGCGGCTTGTGCACCAAGTAGTAGACGGGCTTCTCGGCCACCAAGCGCCTTCCGTCGACCTCGACGCGGTCCTTGTGCGCATCGACCTTCGTACCGAGCTCGGTCACGACGCGGCCGTTCACGCGCACACGCCCCGCGAGGATCAGCTCCTCGGACGCACGGCGCGAAGCCACGCCGGCACGGGCCAAGACTTTCTGAAGGCGCTCCACCGGCGGACCGTAGCCCGTGTCGGGCTCGCGCGCCCGCGGCGCAGTTACATCCGACCCGGCCCGTGCACCTGGGAAGCGCTATTGCTTGGCGGCGTCGTCTTTGGCTTGGGCAGACTCGCGAAGCCTCGCTTCATCGCGATCCCAGCGATCCACCTTGCCGTCGCCATCGAGATCGGTGCCGATTCGGACCATGCGACCCTCGCTGAAGTACTCCCAGCGATCCGGTTTCCAGGTCGCGATGGTGCTCCGGTCCGTCATGTCGCGCTCGGCGCGGACGGGAAGCCCCTTCTCGTAGAAGATCTTGGTGTCGATCGTGCCGCTGCCGCTCGTATCGACCTCCCGTAGCGTGATTCGACCGTTGGAGAAGTGCGTGACCTCGTCGATCGCGCCGTCGAAATCGCGATCCACCTCCTCGCGGACCGGTCGCCCTTCGTCATTGTAGTGCCGGACGACGTCCTTCCGGCGGTCGCCATTGAGGTCAGCTTCGCGGCACACCAGAACCAAGCGGGTAAGGCTGCCCTCCCCCATGACCTTGAAGAGCTTCCGAACGTCGGGCGTATCGTCCCCCGAAGTGTCGTACTCGGTCACCTCGTAGCCAGGCCCGGTCGGCACGCAGCGCGCCGCGTCGGCCTGCTCACCGCCGCTGCTGGTTTCCGCCTCGCTCGACCCCGGGCTCGTGACCGGATCGACGGACTTCGAACCACAAGCGATGAGGACGAAACCCAACAGGCCGAGCCAGACGCGCCTCATGGTCGGCTCCCTTCGAGAAGCGTCGCGACTTCAGCCTCCGTGGCACTCTCGCATCGAAGCGCGTCTTCCGCCGGGCCAAGGCTCTGCCGAGGCGTCTCTTGACTGCGATCTGGCTCGCCGTCCTGGTTGTCATCGTACTGGCTCAGGACGAGCTTCCCGTTTCGGAACGAATCCCAGCGGTCCACCCGCCCATCATTGTTCTCGTCGTACTGTGCTTCGACCATGACACCCTGCGCGTAGGTCTCCCAGACGTCCGCCTTGCTGTCGCGCTGGCGATCCCGCTCGGCTTTCGCGACCCAACCGCCGCTGCACCATAGCCAGGTATCAATCGTGTTATCAAAATTTGTGTCGAGCTCTTTACGGACGAGCGCGCCATCTTCGTAGAACGAGAGCTGGTCGAGACGGCCATCGAAATCGAAGTCGTGGCGCTCTTGCGCGAGGCGGACCCCGTCATCTTGGTAAAAGCGCTCCACGTCGAATTTGCCGTCGAAGTTCATGTCGGCACGCGTGCAATAGGTACGCCCACCGCGCTGCACATGTTCAATATCGGGGCGCCCGTCTCCATTAACATCGGTTGCCGTGACCCGATTCCCCGTGCAGGCGTCGCCGGCACCCATCGAGCCGTCGGGCAGCGTGGTCCCTGCGCTGCCGCCCTTGTTGCAGGCCAGCATTGCAAGGCACGCCAAGGCAGCGAACCAAAGCCTTCCACATCCGAAATTGCTCGTGTTTGCGGTCACTTCGTGAAGCCCCCCGAGGCCCCAATCCTTTTAAGGATAGAGCCGATCCGGCCCCTCAGGCAAGTGCGGGGCCCCATGGATTGACAATATATATGGTGCCATGTAGCTTCATGCCACTTTCTGAGGTCCGAATGGCGCGCAAAAAGATCTCGACGACCGTCTACATCACCCCCGAACAGAACGAACGCCTCAAGCTATTGCATGAGCGCACGAAAGTACCCGTGGCGGTGTATATCCGCGAAGGGATCGATCTCGTCTTGGACCGTCATCAAGACGAGCTTCCAGGTCAGATGACGCTCGAAGCGGCGCCCTCGAAAAAGGGTTAGCCGCGGCACGTTGCTGTAAGAGGGACGCGAGGCTAGACCGGTCGCACTTTGTCGCACGATCTCGGGCACATTCGTAACTTCTGCATCATCGCACACATCGACCACGGCAAGAGCACGCTTGCCGACCGGATTCTCGATGTGACCGGGGCGGTTTCCGCGCGCGAGCAGAAGTCGCAGCTGCTCGACCGAATGGAGCTCGAGCAGGAGCGCGGCATCACGATCAAGGCGCAAGGCGTCCGGCTTCCATACAAGGCTGCCAACGGCGAGACGTATCAACTGAACCTCATCGATACGCCGGGCCACGTGGACTTCAGCTACGAAGTCTCGCGTTCGCTGGCCGCATGCGACGGCGCGCTTCTCGTCGTCGATGCCACCCAGGGGGTCGAGGCGCAGACGCTCGCCAACGTCTACCTGGCCGTCGAGGGCGATCTCGAGATCATTCCCGTCTTCAACAAAGTGGACCTGCCGAGCGCCGACGTCGAGCGTGTGAAGCAAGAGGTCGAAGACGTGGTTGGGCTCGACTGCTCCGAACTGCTGGCGTGCAGCGCCAAGACCGGGCAAGGGGTCCGCGAGATCCTCGAGGCCGTCGTGCACCGGATCCCACCACCCACGACCGAGGACATCGGCACGCTCCGCGCCCTGATCTTCGACAGCTGGTACGACAGCTATCGAGGCGCGGTCTGCATGGTTCGCATCAACGACGGCACCGTCCGGAAGGGCGATAAGGTGCGCCTCATGGCAACCGGCGCCGAATACGAAGTCACCGAGCTCGGCGTCTACACGCCGTTTCAGAAGGAGCTCGACCACCTCGGGCCAGGCGAGGTCGGCTATCTTGCGGCGAGCATCAAGTCACTGCAGGACGCGAAGGTCGGCGACACCATCACGCTCGCGAAGAAACCGGCCGAAAAACCGCTCGCCGGCTTCAAAGAGGTCAAGCCGATGGTGTTCTGCGGGATCTTCCCGACGGACAGCGACCAATACACCGAGCTCCGGGATGCGTTGGAGAAGCTGAACCTCAACGATGCGGCATTCATGTTCGAGCCGGAGACGTCCGAAGCGCTCGGTTTCGGCTTCCGATGTGGCTTCCTCGGGCTCCTGCACATGGAGATCATCCAGGAGCGGCTGGAACGCGAGTACGACATCGGCCTGATCACCACCGCACCGAGCGTGGTTTACCGCGTCCACACCGAGCAAGAGACGCTCGAGATCGGCAACCCCTCGCAAATCCCGGACGGCCGCGTACGCATCGAAGAGCCCTACTTCACGGTATCGATTCACGTGCCGGCCGAGTACGTTGGAGCGGTCATCAAGCTCTGCCAAGACCGCCGTGGCGAGCAGCAGGGCATCCAATACGCCTCGACAGATAGAGTCATCATCACGTACCTGATGCCGCTCGCCGAGGTGCTGTTCGATTTCTTCGACAAGCTGAAGAGCGCGACCAAGGGCTACGCATCGATGGACTACGAGCTGGCGGGCTATCGGGAGAACCCCTTGGTGCGCCTCGATATGCTGTTGAACGGCAACAAGGTCGATGCGCTGAGTGCGGTCGTCCACAAGGACAAGGCCTACTATCTCGGCCGAGCGCTCGCGGCGAAGCTGAAGAAGATCGTCCCTCAACAACAGTACGAGGTCGCCATCCAGGCCGCGATCGGCTCGAAGATCATCTCCCGGGAGACCGTCCGTGCCCTGCGCAAAGACGTCACCGCGAAGTGCTATGGCGGCGACATCTCCCGAAAGCGCAAGCTCCTCGAGAAGCAAAAAGAGGGCAAGAAGCGCATGAAGGCCGTGGGGAGCGTCGAAATCCCCCAAGATGCGTTCCACGCAATCCTGAAGATCGGCGACTAGTCGCACCGGGACGCGGAAAAACACGACGCGTTTTTCCCCGCCCCTATGCACGACTCTGATCCTGCCAGCTCAGCAACCCGCCGCAATCCATGCGCGGCCGCGCGAGCCGGCACGGCGAAGCCCGGCGCGAATGCGCCGCCAAGCACGAGCGAAGCGAAGTGCGCGGAGGGAGGATTACGGGTGGGGGTGGGCGGGTTGGATGTAACCAAACCAAATAGACGCCCAACGCGCCCCGGTGGGTCGGATACTACAAGGCCGAGGTGTTCGCGATCTGTACCTCGAACTCTTCGGTGACTTCGACCACGTCAGTCCCGTCGGGGCTCTTCACGAGAATCCGATCCTCGCCCTTCCCGTTGGCCGATGCGTCCGACTCGAGCGCGTCGAGGTCGAGGATGATCTGGCCCTCTGCCTGCGCCGTCATGGTCTCGACCGAGACTTCGAGACCCTCCTCGGGGAACTCGATGGTCTGCGGCAGCGCCATTTGCTGCACCGTGACGTTGAGCATGACCTCGTCCCCCGCGCGGTCGACCAGAGTATAGGTGTTGACCTGCTGGACATCGAAACCGTACGCGCGAACCTGTTTGCGGGTCTCCCAGCGCGCGCCAAGCCCAATCTTTTCCGCTGGAAGCCGCACTCGCGTCAATGTCTCCCGCGTGTTGAGAAGCATCCGGAGCAGCCGAATTGGCAGGTCAGCGCGCTTGGTACGTTGGTTGAGCTCGCCCGCGAGCATGGTGCCGCGGTCGTCGATCTCGATCCACCCGCCGATGTCGCGCGCCACCGCGGCCCCGTCGCGAAGCTCCTGTGCGAGCTCCGGATCGAACCCTTCCGGAATGAGTGCCTCGGACTTCACGACGTCGACCTCGAACTTCACGCCGCGCTCCGTCAGCGCTGCCGGACCAGACACGATGTCGAGCCGGAGGCCTGGCAGCAGGGTCATGGCGGCTCGCTTCCCGCTGGTGGCCAATGTGGCGACTCGAAGCGTCGTGGTGGATGCCGTCGTCGTTCCGGCGGGGATGTTGTAGCGGAGGAGCGATCGGGGCCGCTCCCCTTTGTCGAGCACACGCATCCCGTCGTCGTCCGCTGCGCTCGCATCCGCGGCGGTCTCCGATTCCTTGCAGCCGCCGAACGCGAGAAGCGCCCATGCACAGACCAAAGTGAGCGCCATCCAATCCCTGTTCATACCCTCACTCCTCTGCGAAGACCGTGTTCCAGTCGTCCTTCATGGAAACGACGACCCATCCAGCACTGCCGGCCGCATCGAGCGCCCGATCGAGCTTTCCGATCTTGCTCTCGCGATCGTACGCGTACTCGCGCTCGGCGTCATCATGGTGGAGCAATAGCCCGAGCCGCTCGCCGCCGCTGCCGAGCGTGGTGTACTCGAGCATCTCGAAGTCGCCGTCCGAGTTTCCAAACGCGAGGATCGGCCTCTGGCCAATGTGCTTGTGAATGCCGACCGGCTTGCCGCTCTTGTCGTCGACGAAGTCGACCTCAGGCAATCGCAACAGCGACGGCTTACCGGCTTGCACCTCGTACCGAGTCTCGATCGACGAACCGATCACCCGCTCTCTCGGAATGCCGTAGGTGGGATCGGCGAACGTGCGGATGAACTCGACGCTGCCCCCCGAAACGATGAACGTCTTGAACCCGTTGGCCTCGAGGTACCGAAGCAGCTCGAGCTGAGGTTGGTACTTGAGCTCCGTGTAGGGCTTCTCGAGCTCCGGATGTCGCGCGTCGCGGATCCACTCGGTTGCAATGGTTTCGAAGAGAGCCGCACTCATGCCGGTATGCGAGGCCATCAACACCTCGATCAAGCCATGGGGGCCGGCCGCCACGAGCGCGTCTCGGTCACCCTCGATGACCGCCCTGAATGGCTCTTGGGTCTTCCACTCCGGATGCACCTGAGCGAGGGCTCTCACGCGGTCCAGCGCGAACAGCAGCTCCGTATAGGCGGGCTTCTCCACCCAAAGCGTGCCATCGTTGTCGAAGGTTGCGATTCGCGCATCGGGTGGCACGTAGCTTGGGCTGTCCGCGTTGGTCACCGCTTCTACGAACTCGATGATCTTGGCCTTCGTCGCCGTTTCGTTCCAGGAGGGAAGAGGATCGACCGCCGCTTCCACTTCCGCGCCGGCGCTTGCTTCCTTGGCTCTGGGTTCTTCGGAGCTCGCGCATCCAAGCACGAGCGACACCGCTACGGCGAGGGCAAACCCCCGGACCCGGCTTCCAGTGAGAGTCATGGCGCGAACTGTACGTTTCACCCCATGGGGCGTCCAGCGCGTCGGACGGTCTTTTTCGCCGGCGCGCGTCGAACGCGATCGTTCGCTCGGGATCGAGTGCGCCTCGCTTAAAAGGGTCGCCCGGTCGTTTGGAGGGGGGGAGACACGACCGGGCGGGGGGACCGGCGGACATGTGGGGGGGGTTCCGCCGGCAAAGCTTTTGTTTTCAGATTCGGGACACTCAGTCCCAGTGAATTTAACGGTAGATACTCCGACCACCGCCGTCAATGCCGGCTAGTCCGTCGAGGTGAACTTTCCGGTGCAGTGCCTTACAGATCGGTTGGAAAACAGATGCCGAGCCGCGCTTCCGAACGCGCTGCCGAGTAGATCGGCTGCGACGTCTGCGAGCTCGGCAGAACGGCCGGGCACCATCGCTTGGTGGATCTCGTCAGACAGTCCCCAGAGCGCCGATAAGAAGACCGCGAACACGGCCGTGCGCCACAGCGCCGCGGACGGCCAGGTCCGACGCGCAGCGCCGGTACAAAGCCACCCGAGCACCGCGTACTCGACGAAGTGGATCGCCTTGTCTCGAAAGGGCAACTCTTCGACCCCGGGTACATGCACCTCGAACGACGAGATCACGAAGATCAGCGCCATGTAAAGCAGCGCAAACCGCCAAGGGCGAAGCCGCGCGATCGGCGATTCCTGGCTCAGGACACCCCTCCCGCATCGACGACGGACAGACGCCTGCGGCGCGAGCGCTCGGAATGGCCGTCCGCGCCAATCATGGAACCAGAAAGACTGTGGCGAAACGGCTCGTCGATGGTTACGGTGACGAGCTGGCCGGTCGGATCACACCCCGCGGGCGCGATCAGATGTACGATTTCGTTTCGCTCGCTCCGCCCGGCGAACCGCCCTGTGTCCCCCGGCGAAGGCCCCTCGACGAGCACGCGCAGCTCCTGCCCCACCAGCGAGCGCAGATGCGCCTGCTGCTGCATTTCGACCAGCGCGAACAAACGGGCCAAGCGGGCATCCTTGACCTCTTCTGGTACTTCATCGCCGAGCTTCAAGGCCGGCGTATACGGGCGAGGCGAATACTTGAAGCCAAACGCGGCGACGAAGCCGACGCGACGAATCAACTCGAGCGTCCCTTCGAAGTCGGCGTCGGTCTCACCGGGAAAACCCACGATGAAATCGCTCGATAGCGTCAGACCAGGTCTGGCATTCTTGAGCGCATCGGTGCGAGCGATGTAGTCCTCGACCGTGTAGCGGCGCGCCATGCGGCGAAGCAGACGGTCCGAGCCGGATTGCACCGGCAGATGCACGTGGGCTGGCAAGACTTCGAGCTCGGCGTGCGCCGCGATCAGCGCCGGTGTGATGTGACGCGGGTGCGGCGAGGTGTAACGAAGGCGGAGCAAGTTCGGGATTTCATGAGCGATCCGGCGGAGAAGCTCTGCGAACTGGGACTTTGACGTCGCCGTTTTCGATGCACCCTTCGCGGCCTCGGCGGCCTCGCCAGGCTCATGCCAAGAGTTGACCGTTTGCCCGAGCAAGGTCACCTCCCGGACACCACCGGCCACGAGGTCCCGGATCTCCCCGACGATCTCATCCGCCCGTCGGTAACGCTCCGAGCCGCGGGTATAGGGAACGATACAGAAGGTGCAGCGCTCGTCGCAGCCTTTCATGACGGTCACGTAGGCTGTCACCTCACGCCGGTCGGCATGGGGCTTGGCTCTCAGGAACTGGGGGTCATCCATGTCGAACTGGGTCCGCGTCACGGGCGGTGCTCCCTGCTCGACGTCGCGAATGAGCGCTGGGAGCTCGGCGATGTTGTCGGGGCCGAGCACGATGTCGACAAACGGCGCCTTTTTGAGCAGCCGGTCGCCCTCTTGCTGTGCGACACATCCAGCCACGGCCAGCACCGTGCCCCTCCGAGACTCCTTGAAGGGCCGAAACGTGCCGAGAAGGCTCATCAGCTTGTGCTCCGCCTTCTCGCGAACGCTGCACGTGTTGACGATGAGCAGATCGGCCAGGGCAGGCTCCGCCGCCTCGCGATATCCGCAGCCCCGCAGCACCTCCTCGATGCGACGCGAGTCGTGGACGTTCATCTGGCAACCGAAGGTCTGAACGAAGTAGTGCTTCATAGAGTGGGGGCCTAGCTTTAGCAGCCTCGCGGGACTGCCGCCAAACGGCCGAAATCACGCAGATCGCTGGCGGAATTGGGGCCCGTCGCGCTACAAGCCTAAGGTAGATGGGCGGCCGGCGATGCATCTGGCTCCTGCTCCTCGTTGCGAGCGGGTGCAAGACGATCCCAGAGGATGCATATGGCATCGATCGGATCCGTTTCACCGGCGTGGAACAGCTCGATCCCGAGGCACTTCGCGCCTGCATGGCGTCCCAGGAGCGCGACCGCGTCACCATTGCGTTCGGCACGAGCCCCGACCGGCAATGCGGGGTGCCGCCTTTCGATGGAAAGCGACTCTCCTTCGATCTCTGGAAGAAGCTTCGCAAGGGGTGGCCCACCCTCGACTCGGCCGTGTTCGACCGGGACATCGACCGCATCGAGCGCTGGTATCAGGCTCGCGGCTACTATGACGCGGCGGTCGTGAGCACCGAGTTCGATCCCCCATCGGCGGCGAGAGAGGACCGCATCGTGACCACGACGCCCGGAGAAGCGCCGTGTACCCGGGAGGGTGAAGGCGAAGGCTGCAAGGTCTCGATCGGCATCGAAATCGAAGAAGGCCTACCGGTCCTCGTGAAGTCGGTTCGGGTGAGCGGTCACGAGGGCCTGAACGAGAACGAGCGCAAGCAGATCGAAGACGCCGTCGATCTGACGATCGGGGCGCCCTTCGACGAGGCGCTCTACGAACGGAGCAAGCGGGCGATTCGGCGGCGCCTTCGAAGCGCGAGCTACGCGTGCGGCAGGGCGTCAGGCCGGGTGGAGATCGATCGCGAAGCACGCGAAGCGTTCGTCCAGCTGTACGTCGAGCCCGGACCCGCATGTGAGCTCGGCCAGGTGACGGTCACTGGGTACCAGGAGCTCCCGGCAAAGACGATCCTCGACGTCGCCGACCTGCACACCGGCGACAAGTTCAGCTCGGACGCGCTGGCCGATGCACAGCGGGCCGTCTACGCCCTCGGAGCGCTGGCGTCGGTGAACGTCACCGAAAGCCCGCGACTCGACGAGGAAGAACGGTGCACCGGAGTCGTGGACGTCAACATCGCCGTCGAGCCAGGGAGGCAAATCCGCTGGGGCATCGGTGCGGGTATCCAGAGCGGTAGCATCGCCACACTCACCCTGGACCAGGACACAAGAATCTCCGACGTGCACTTGTTCGGTTTGTTCGAGCACAGGAACTTCATCACCGGTTTTCGGCGACTGCGCATCGAGGATCGTCCGAAGATCGTGGCTCAGGACCCCTTCTTCCGCTTCGGCAGGGGGTTCCTCTTCGGCAACGAGCTCCGAATCGGGTACCGACGCCCGGCGTTCATCGAGCCGCGCACCATCGCTGCGATCGATTTCCGCCATGACTGGGGACCCGACCCGTTCGAGCTCTTTCGCCGGCACGACTTGCAGATTCGCGGCAGCATCTCACGCCCGTTTTTCGACGGCCGACTGCTGCTCGTCGGCGGTTTGAACTACGACACCTACCTAACGGTGGACCGCGATCCGCGATACCCGACGAGCTACCAGGTCGTCTTCTTCGACGAGAGCATCATCGTCGATCTGCGAGACGATTCGCGGAGCCCGCGCGCGGGCTTCTACTTCCGTGCAAGCGCGCAGCAGTCGCCAGCCAAGCTGAGACGCTCGTGGCAGTACATCCGCGTCTCGCCGGAGGTGCGAGGCTTCGCGCCCCTACCCCTTTCGTCGACCCTCGCGTTTCGGTTCGGTATCGGCGCGATGTTCTTGTTCTCGCGGGATCGCGACCGACTCGACCTCATTGGGCAGGAGCTCGGCCCTCAAAACTACCGGCTTCGCTCGGGTGGTCCGACGACCCATCGCGGCTTCTTCGGCGGATTTCTCGGTGACCCTGGCAGCATCGACTCGCTCAACCAAGAAGGCCAAGATGCCCGAAACGATGGCGGTCTGAGGAAATGGGAAGCCGGCGTCGAATGGCGCGTCCCGATCACCCAAGCGTTCGCAACGGCACTCTTCATGGACTTCGGAGACGTGAACCGCGGTGCGGTGTGGCGGTTCAACTACATCCGCGCGGCAGCGGGTTTCGGCTTTCGCTATCGCACGCCGGTCGGTCCGATTCGCCTCGACTTCGGCTTCTTGATCCCGGGCTGGCAGGTCGTGAACGGCCCCGCACCTCCGAACGCCTTCAACATCTTCCGGTTCATTCGCGGCGGTGTCCCAGGCGCCATACACTTCACGATTGGTGAGGCTTTCTGATGCGCTGGGTCGTCCGGCTTTTCAGTTGGTTCTTGGGATGGCCGCTCGTGGCGATCGTGTCGCTCCTCGCCAGCGTGCTCTTCCATCTGGACACCGATCTCGGTCGGAGGCTCGCGCGCGACATGCTCAACGAGTTCGTGTCCGGCGAGATGGACGGCACCATGCACGCCGGCTACATCGAGCAGCTGCGCCTTTGGCGCACCGTGGTCAAGGACACCTTCGTATACGACCCCGACGGCCGAGCGATCATTTACGGTGAGACGGTCGAAATCGGCATCGACCCCATCGCCGGGCTTCGCGGAAAGCTTCGCTTCTACTACGGCGACCTCATCAACGGCTGGGTCGATCTCGTCGACGACGGAGAAGGCGCACCCACGTTCCTCGCCGCCTTCGAGCCTGCGGACAAGTCTCCGACGGTCGGAGAGCCCTTTCATGCCATCGTCGACAACATGGACCTTCGCAACCTCGAGGTTACGGGCGAGCTGCTCGGTCTCGAAGGGATTCGCGTGGTCGACCTGAACACGAAGGGGCGGATGGAGTTTCATTGGATCACCGACATCGAGGTCTGGTCGGCCGATGGACGCATCGTCAGCCCGTTCCCGTTCGACGCTACGATCGACAACATCGTCGGCACGGTCCACACGGACTCGAGAGGCACGCAAGTCACGGCAGAGGCAAGCCGCGACGACGAGCACCTGACCGCGGAGCTCGTGTACAGGCCGCGAGAGGGCGCCACGCCAGAAGATCCGTACGACCTCGATCTCTTCGTGCGCGTCGAGCCGGTAAACGCACGAACTCTCTACGACGTCGGCTTCGATTGGGCGGAGTCGTTGAAAGGCGAGGGGCGAGGTTGGGTGCGGATCTGGGGACCCGAGGGCAACTACCGGTTGCAGGCGGACGTAGACACTGCAGGTGGCCAGGCCCGCGTCAAGGGAGAGCTGCCCGCGGAAGGCGTGACGCGGATCGAGATCGCCAGTCCCCGACTGAAGCTCGACGAGCTCGTCGGCGGAGCGCCCGACGTGGTGGCCAACGGCAAGCTCGAGCTGAGCTCCGACCCGAAGAATGAAGATGTGCTCGGGGTCGCTATCGAGACCGATGGCTTCAAGTACGACCCGTTCTACATTCCGCCCTTCGTCGCCAAGCTTCGCGCCCGCGAGGATGGGCTCGACATCGATTCGGTGAAAGCGAAGTACTCGGGCGGCGACCTCTACATGGACGGACACGTCGAATACGCGGGCGTGACGGAGATTCACACGTGGGGAGAGATCCCGGCGGTCAGCGAAGACCCCAACTTCCAACAGTTCGCTGAAGGCATCTCGGGCGATGTGGAATTCGACCTCCGCATTCGGCGGACGGTGGGCGGAGACTTCGAAACCAAGGGGCGGGTGCGATTCGACGGCTTCGACTACGGCGCGATCCGGGCGCACTTCTTGATCTTGGAGGGACGCGTCTGGGGCGACCCGATGGCGCCGAGGGTCGACCTCGAGCTCGACGGGGCCGCCGTGCGGATCGCAGGTTACCCCATCGGAAACGGTCAGGCCGTTTTGACGGGTGGCCCGAAGGAGTATGCGGCGACAGGCGAGTTCATTGCACCGGGAGATCGGCACGCGGAGTTCCAGGCGAGAATCGAAGCAAACGAGAACGTCTATGAGCTCAACATGGATACGATCGAGCTCGCGGTCGGCGATCTCTCTTGGCGCGGCTCCGTCCGGAATCTGACCCTCGATGTCGAAAAGGGGGTGTCCTTCGACCGCATCCTCATGGGACGTGGGCCACAGCGCCTCCAAGCGAAGGGCCAATGGCTCTTCGACGGCCCCGACGACATCCAAGCCGACCTCGAGAACTTCGATCTGGCCGTATTGCAGATCCTGTACCCGGAGGAGGCGTTCGAGTTCGAAGGTGGTGTCGATCTGCACTTCGAGTTCCGCGGCGATCTCGAGAAGAATCCGACGATCGTCGCGGAAGGCACGTTGACCGACGCGACGCTCTGGGAGATCGCGCCTGTGAATGCGGCGTATCTGCTGAACTACGAGGACGGCATGCTCGATCTGGACGCTCAGGTAGACATGGGCGGCCGCGGCAACTTCACGCTCAGCACGTCGGGCTTCATCGAACCGCTTCCTGGCGGCGCCGGCCCTTCGCTGCGTGAGGGTGTATACGAGACGACGCTGAGCACGGGCGCGATGGACTTGACGTTGCTCGAGCTGCTCTTCGAGGAAGACATGCCGGAGGTGGAGGGCTTTGCCGACGCGAGCATCCGCTTCTCGGGTCCGATCGACGCACCGTCTTTCGAAGGCACCATCGAGGTTCCCGGACTGACTCTCAGCGGCTGGGGTCCGGTTCAGCTCGGCTCCAAGTTCCGCTACGAGTACGGGGTCTTGCTCGCCCAGTTGCGCCTTGGCGACGAAGGAGGCGGGCTGTTCGAAGGCGAGAGCAGCTTGCTCGTCGACTTGGTGCATCTCGTTCAGAACCCGGAGGAAACGATCGAAGCGCTCGCCACCTCACCATGGCGCATTTCGATGAAGGTGCCGCCAAGGCGTCTGAGCTCCTTTCCCAAGTACCTCGGTGAACGCTTCGTGCCGGACGCCAACCGGCTACGCGTCGCCGGAAGCGCCACGATCGCAGGCGGCGCATTCCGAAGTCGTGGAGACCTTCATGCCAGCCTCGATTGGTTGTCGGACTCGTCGGAGGGGCTCTGTGGAGGCGATTCCAATCCGCGAGCTACGTTGCGGGCGCAGCTCGTCGACGGGTTGACTCAGATCTCGATGGACGGGGTCGTCGGCAATGCGCAGGTGCTGAACGTCGAGGCATCGGCCGAAACTCCGATCGACGCCTGGCTCACGGCCGCAGAGACCCCGCGCTGGCCGGTCACGCGAATCAGCGCCGACTTCTACGACGCACCCATGGAGAACCTCCCGTACCTCTGCAGCTACACGGCGGGCACCATCAAGGCTCAGCTCAGGGCCACTGGGTTGTTCGGCGACGATCCAGAGTTGGCATTCTCCATGACCTCGGACGACTTGCGCGCGCGCCGCATCGAGCCTGCACGCAGAACGGGCATGGTGAGCACGATCATCGAGACCCCTCCAGCCAAGAACAGAGTCTCCGGCTCCTACCAAGACGGGGTCGGAGAGGTAGACCTCGACATCGAGTGGTGGAACGGTGGCTCCACCACGATCGGAGCGCGGGTGCCGCTCCTCTGGGATAGCCAGCACCCCACCCCCTCGCTCGCGAAGCGCGGTGAAGTCTCCGGCCGGGCCGATTTCGACCGCATGCCGCTCCAAGCCGTGCTCGCGTGGATGGCCGGCGTGGTCAACGTCGAAGGCATTCTCGAAGGGGGCGTGAGCGCGCAAGGGTCGGTGAGGAATCCCAACTTCGTCGGCAGCGTGGACCTCAGCGACGGACGCGTGGACCTCCGAAGCGTAGGCCAAACGCTCGAGGAGGTGGCCGGCCGCGCGATCTTCGACGAAGACGGCATCGCCATCACCAACCTCGAAGCCAAGGACACGAAGGGTAGCGCCGAAGTCAATGGGCGGGTGACCATCGAGAGCATGAGCTTCAAGAAGGCCGACTTCGTGGCAAATGCGGACAGATTCCCGCTCCGGCAAGAAGGCTCGATCGTGGCCCGCGTCGATGGCAGGGCGCGAATGATCGCCGACTTCCAGGAAGAAGGGCTCGACGGCGAGGTTCGCCTCGAGTCCCTGACGATCGATATCCCGGAAAGCTCGGCGACACCGCAGGATCTCGCGCCGCATCCGGAGGTGTTTCTGATCGGCGAGTCCGACGAGCTCGTGCGCAAGCCACCAGCCTACCCGATCCACCTCAAATTGCGCTCGGAGGACCGTATGGTCATCATGAGTCGTGACCAACGATTTTTCGTCGAAGCGAGCGCCGACCTCGACACGACGGTTGCAGACGAGCTGCTGGTCGCGGGCATCGTGAAGCTCCACACCGGCAACTTCCGAGTCTTCGGCAAGCGCTTCGACATTCGCTCGGGCAGCATGGTGTTCATGGGAGACGAAGAGATGGATGCGAAGGTCGACCTGGTCGCGCGCCATTCGCTTCGCGGAAGCAATGACACCATCACGGTCACGGTGTCCGGACGGCTCAGCAACCCCTCCATCGAGTTCAGCTCGAGCGCCCCGACGAATAGCGAGGCCGAGGTGATTGCCCTACTCGTCACGGGGAGCACCCGTCAGCAGAGGGGCGCGGGGCCAAGCACCGCACAGGCATCGCAGGAGACGACCAACTTCCTGACGGGCGTGGCGGCCGGCCTGGCCTCGGCCTCACTCCAGTCGCAGTTCGGTGGCTTTGCGCCCACCTTCGGCATCCAGCGAGGGCAAACCTATGCGGATGACGTCGAGGGAGACACCGCGGTTCAAGTGGGCTTCAACGTCGACACCGTCCTTCCGGAGAATGTGCCGATTCGGGGCCTCTACGTCGAGGGCCAGTTCGTGGCGCGGCGCGCGGAGGGAGGACCAAACACAACCGGGCAAGCTCAGCGGCCCGGATTTTTGATCGAGGCGCTCTGGCCTCTAAACTTCGTGACCACTGGCACCTTTGCCCCTCCATCGAACTGGAGTATCGACATCACCTGGGAGCCTTGAAGCGATTATGAGACGCAAGCTATTCGGAACCGACGGCATTCGCGGCCTTGCCAATCGCGGCGACATGACGCCGGAGGTCGCATTTCGAATCGGCGCGGCGATCGCCTATCAGGCGGGCAAACGGGTCTCACACGTGCCGCGCATCGTCGTTGGCAAAGACACCCGGCTCTCAGGCTATCTCTTCGAAACGGCGGTCGCATCGGGCATCTGCGCGTTGGGGGGCAAAGTCTTGCTGTCGGGGCCGCTGCCGACGCCGGCCATCGCTCATCTGACCACGAGCATGCGCGCGGATGCAGGAGTCGTGATCAGCGCGTCACACAACCCGTATCCGGACAACGGCATCAAGATCTTCGGCGCCGACGGGTTCAAGCTGCCCGACGCGACGGAGCAGGAGATCGAAGAGCTGGTGTTCGGCTCCGAGCTCGACAAGCGGAGACCGACCGGGACGCGTGTGGGGCGAGCCGAGCGCCTCGACGATGCGCCAGGGCGCTACGTCGCTTTCGTCAAGGCTTCGTTCCCCGACGCACTCACCCTCGAAGGAGTCCGAATCGTCGTCGACGCAGCTCACGGCGCTGCCTATCGCACCGCGCCCCTGGTTTTTTCCGAGCTAGGAGCCACCACCCATGCGATCGGCGTCCGACCGAATGGCAAGAACATCAATCACAAAGTCGGCGCCCTTCACCCCGAGAACTGCGCGGGGGAGGTCCGTCGACGAAACGCCGACCTCGGCATCGCGCTCGATGGCGACGCCGATCGCGTGATCATGATCGACGAAAAGGGTCATCAGGTCGATGGGGACGTCATCATGGCGCTGTGCGCGACGCGCATGCTGCGTGACAAACGACTTCGGCGCCGCACACTCGTTGCCACCGTGATGAGCAATCTCGGTCTCGAGCGCGCCATGGAAAACGACAATGGCAAGCTCGTGCGCTGCAACGTGGGCGACCGTTACGTGGTCGAGACGATGCGCAAACATGGTCTCAACTTCGGCGGGGAGCAGTCCGGACACCTCATATTTCTCGATCATGCGACTACGGGCGATGGTCTCGTAGCGGCCATGCAAGTGCTGGCGATCCTGCGACGCGAGGGGCGTCCTCTCTCGGAGCTCGCCGCCGAAGTAATGGAGCGCGTCCCCCAAGTCCTCGTCAATGTCACCCTGCCCGACAAGCGCCCCCTCGAGGAGCTACCGAAAACCACGCGCGCCATCGCCAGCGCGGAGAAGGCCCTCGGCAAGGACGGCAGGGTTCTCGTGCGTTGGAGCGGCACCGAGCCGAAGCTTCGGGTGATGATAGAAGGCCCCAAACAAGACCGCATCGAAGCCATGGCGAACGACATCGCCGCCGAGGCGAAGCGCGAGCTCAAAGCCGCCAAATAGCGACTGGCAGCGGCGCCCCCTGCCCGCGAAGCGCTTCTAGGGAGAGTCGGGCAGCAACACGGTGACGGACGCGGGCTCGATCGAGACGACTTCGACGCCGTCGGGCAGGCCTCGGAGCTCGACTGGCACCGACACCGAGCTCTTGGTCGCCAGTGTACCGGTCAGATTGACGATCGCGAGAATGGAAGCCGGATTGAGTTGCTTCACGGTCAGCTCGGGGCCGCGAATCCTCGCCGCGACGGCTCGGGGCCGAAGGGCGCGCGGCACGACGCCCTCGGCATCCACGCGCAGCGGTGAGAGCACGCGGTCGCTCAACTTCTGCTGCACGCGAAGCGTCACCAGCACGGTCTGCGTCTCGAAGTTGGTGTTGGCAGGAGCCCCGACGAGCGGAATGTCTCGCTGGACGACGCCTGCTTCCAGTTCCGTGACGTCGACCTCCATGGAGCGAACGGTACGCATCGCATTGACCACGTCTCGCGGCCCATCGACTTCGATTGTGTCGGGGAATACCTCGGGCTCGCCTGCCCACTCGAGGCCGTCCGGCAACTTACCGTCGAGAAACACCTCGACCGGAACATCCCGAACGGCACGAGGGACCCACTTGAACGTGAGTGATGGAGGAACGACCTGAACGACCGAGACACCCGTCGGAAGATCGAACATCTCCTTCTCGAAATAGTACCGTGACTCTTCACGCGTCTTGAGCTTCACGTCGACGGGCAGAAGGTTCTCCTGGCGAATCGCGTTCAAGCGAGCTCTGCTTCCCTTGAGCCGCACGCGGACGCGATCGGGAGTCTCGGTCACGAGAATCATGTCTTCGGCGTCCGGCGGGGGACGAACGACGACGTCGATGTAGACGTTCCGTTCCATGTCCTCCGCACCGTGCACGAGGGAGAACATGAGAATGGCGATGCCGACCGCACTGGCCTTCAGCCCGAGATTCGACGTGAAGAACACACGAATGGCGTGGAGGGCGTCGACGAGCTTGTTCACGACGTTTCCTCGACCTTTTTGACCGTGATCACGGCGTCGGGGTTCTGCGATCGCGAGGTCTCGGGCGGCGCGAGCGTTGTCCGGCGGTCTGCGGCCTTTCGTCGAGTCGGCTTCGGAGCGTAGAACAGGCCATAAAGGGCGTCGCGAAGCGAAGCGACGTCCAAGTTCCGGACGATGTTCCCATCGAAGCAGAGCGAGATCGCACCGCGCTCTTCGCTCACCACCACCACCACGGCATCGGTCTCTTCCGTGATTCCGAGGCCCGCGCGATGACGGGCACCAAGCGAGCGGTCACCCCCGGCGGAGCCGGCCATCGGCAAAAAGACACCGGCCTGCCAAATACGGCCCTCGCGCACGATGACTGCGCCGTCATGCATGGGGTTCTCGAAGCTCGGAACGAAGATGCTGTGCAGCAACTCCTTGCTCACGGCAGCATCGACCTCAGTTCCACGCTCGATGAACTCGTCGAGCGCGGCGCTGCGTTCGAAAGCAACGAGCGCGCCGATGCGCTTCTGCGCCAAGGTGCCCGCGGCCTTGATCACTTCTTCGATCGTCTGGGTTTCCTTCGCGGTACGTTGACCGCGGAGGAGAGGTCGTCTGCCCATGCGCGCCAGCGCTCGACGAATGTCCGACTGGAAGATGATCACGACGATGACCGCAAGATAGGCGAGCACCGAATCGAGGATCGTCGTGACGGTCACCAAACCGATGCGACGGGCGAACAGGTAGCCGACGAATACGAGACAAAGGCCGATGGCGACCTGCATCGCACGTGTGCCGCGGAGAATGACGAGCGCCCAATAGATGAGGACCGCCACGAGACCGATGTCGAGGCAGTCGTGAAGTACTTCCCATGGGTTGCGCTGGAAGAAGCCGAGGAACCCGTCGCTGAGGTCGGTGGCGAAGCCGGTCAGCACCTCCGTCATCGCGCTCCTCCGCCCTGACACCAGAGCGCCTCCGCCACGGCAGCGGCCTGACGCATCACTGCCACGTCGTGCACGCGCACCGCGTCGGCGCCACCCGCGACACACATCGCCACGGCCGCCGCGGTGCCGCCCAAGCGAGCGTCGGCGGGTGGCGGCCCACCACTTTGGCTCGGCGCCAGCTCGGCAATGAATGATTTTCGCGAAGGCCCCACAAGTACACGGTATCCGGTCTTTCGGAAACGCCCAAGAGAACTTAGCAGCTCGGCCGACTGACGCGCCGTCTTGGCGAAGCCGAGGCCAGGGTCGAGCCAGACGGAAGCCCTCGGGACCCCCGCTTTTTCGACCCGTTCGGCGGCGGCTAGCAGCTCGCTAATCACGTCGTCGACCAAGTCGGCGTACTCCGTGTTCGGCCGACGAACTTCCCCACGCCCGCGGTTGTGCATGATGACGTAGTCCGCGCCGGCAGCGGCGGCAGCCTCGGCGAGCCGGCCTTCAGCCGCACAGCGGACGTCGTTGACGATCGTCGCGCCCGCCGCGAGCGCGGCGGCGGCGACTTCGGGTTTGACCGTATCGATCGAGACCCGCGCTCCGAGATCGCGAGCTACCCTCTCGACGACCGGTACGACGCGCGCGATTTCCTCCGCCGCGGACACCGGCCCGAAGCCCTCCCCATAGGTCTTGCCAGCAGGTCTGGACGACTCCCCGCCAACGTCCAAGACGTCGGCGCCCTCCGCCAGCATCTGGCGGCCGTGCTCGACGGCCGATCGCGGATCGAGGTAGAGACCGCCATCGCTGAAGGAGTCTGGCGTCACGTTGAGGACGCCCCAAAGCTCGAGCATCGGGACCTCCGTCAACTACCCTGCGCTAGGGACCTCGCGCGGACGGGGCTGAAAGATCGCGCCCTTTCGCTTCTCTTCGTTTTCGCGGCGCTTCTCTGCATAGGTGGGCACGCTCACGATGACCGGAGGGGGTAGCTCCTTGCCGCTCATGATCGCCTCGATCTCTTCGCGACCGAGCGTTTCACGCTCTAGGAGAGCCTCGGCGATGGCGTCCAGCTTCTCCCGATGCGCCTCGATGACGGTCTTGGCGCGGTCGTACTGCGTGTTGATGATCCGTCGGACCTCGTCGTCGATCTCCTTCGCGGTCTGCTCGGAGTAGTCCTTGTGATAAGTCTGCCCGAGGAAGCCCGATTCCTCTTTCTCGACATACGAGAGCGGCCCGAGCCTGGAGCTCATACCCCATTCGGTGACCATCGAGCGAGCGAGCTGCGTCGCCTTCTTGAAGTCGTCGGCGGCCCCCGTCGTGAGCTGCCCGAACACGACTTCCTCGGCGAGACGCCCGCCGAGGGCCATCGCGATCCGGTCCCGAATCCATTCCGCGCTGTAGCTTTGGCGGTCTTCTTCGGGAAGCGCCATCGTGAGACCAAGCGCCGGACCTCGTGGAATGATCGTCACCTTGTGAATCGGGTCGTGATTCGGAAGCATCCACGCAACGAGCGTATGGCCCGCCTCGTGGTAGGCCGTGGTCTTCCGCTCGTGCTCGCTGATCACCATCGACCGCCGCTCCGAGCCCATCATCACCTTGTCCTTGGCCATCTCGAAATCGGCCATCGACACGAGATCTTTGTCTTGACGGGCGGCGAGGAGCGCGGCCTCGTTGACCAGGTTCTCGAGGTCGGCCCCGGAGAACCCTGGAGTGCCGCGCGAGATGATGTCGAGCTGCACGTCATCGCCAAGGGGGACGCGGCGGGTATGAACCGCGAGAATGCCCTGCCGACCGTTGAGGTCGGGGCGGGGCACGATGATGCGACGGTCGAAGCGGCCAGGCCGGAGGATGGCTGGGTCGAGAACGTCAGGACGGTTGGTTGCCGCGATGATGATCACGCCCTCGCTGGACTCGAACCCGTCCATCTCGACGAGAAGCTGGTTGAGCGTCTGCTCCCGCTCGTCGTGACCCCCGCCGAGCCCGGAGCCGCGATGGCGGCCGACGGCGTCGATCTCGTCGATGAAGATGATGCAGGGTGCGTGCTTCTTTCCCTGCTCGAACAGGTCGCGCACGCGCGAGGCGCCGACACCGACGAACATCTCCACGAAATCCGAGCCCGAAATACTGAAGAACGGCACGCCCGCCTCGCCGGCAATGGCGCGGGCCAGCAATGTCTTGCCGGTGCCCGGGGCGCCCATGAGGAGAACGCCTTTGGGGATGCGGCCGCCGAGGCGCTGAAACTTCTTCGGATCCTTGAGGAATGCGATGATCTCTTCGCAGTCGTCTTTGGCTTCATCGATGCCTGCCACGTCCTTGAACGTGACCTTGTTCTGTGACTCGTTGAGGAGGCGCGCGCGCGACTTGCCAAAGCTCATGGCTTTGCCGCCGGAGGCTTGGAGCTGTCGCATGAAGAACAGCAAAATGCCGACGAGGAAGATCATGGGAAGCCAGGTCACCAGGATGCTGGTCCATAGGCTGTTCTGATCTTCCGGCATGTACTCGACGCTCACCTGGTTATCGAGCAATTGCTGATTGATCTGTTCGCCCATGATGCCGACGGTGACCTTCTCGTTGCGCGCGCCACGCTGACCCGGCTGCGCACTTTCATCGACGGATTTGAGCCAGTAGGTGTACTCGCCACTGTTCTCTTGCGGACGGATTTTGACCTTCTTGACCTTGCCCTCGGATACGTCCGTGACGAACTCGCTGAAGGGAACGCTCCGAGGCTGTTCCTCGCGCGCGACGAAGTTGAAGATCACGATGCACATCAGGATTACGAGAACCCAGAAGAGCAGTGTTTTTTGGCTTTGTTTCATTCGGTGAGTCGGGACGCGGC
>Ga0209536_100003813_pt1 | contig 23996 bp, 37 predicted proteins | sample DeeMarSeWOR28_12_FD_187461 | JGI IMG/M metagenome (GOLD analysis project Ga0209536, IMG submission 187461) | Marine sediment microbial communities from White Oak River estuary, North Carolina - WOR-2-8_12 (SPAdes) (version 2) | ecosystem: Environmental > Aquatic > Marine > Intertidal zone >...
TTTGCCAGTCATTAACGATGCTCCTGCCATAATTAATATCCTGCGACCTGTATTCGGGTTGTTTGTCCCTGCTGCGTGTGAAGCTTTAAGAGCTCGTGATCCAAAACGTCTCTAGCATCTGCCTCTGCTACTCTGGCTCGGTCTAGCTCACCGTTGTGTCTCAGATAATCCGAGTAAGAGCCCCGCACTAAATAGTCGAAGAAGATCACCGGGATCGAAACTAGATCCCAGTAGCTAGGCTGATCGGTTGGGCTGTTGCTGCCAGCAGCCACTGGCTGGTTGGCGGTATAAAATTGTCCCTGAGTGTTGTCGTAAACCTGATCACCGACTGCATAAGAACTGGAGCCGCTATACAGGTTCCCTGTCAATGATGGTGGTGATTTACGAAACCAGATCCACACTGTAGCGTTTGACTCTGCGATCTGGATTCCGTTCTCACTGAGGTACCATGTCAGATCGTCCTGATTCTGATTCGATTTCGGTGACTTATTCCAGACAGCGAAAACTTCCCCTATTTCAGTCTGCCCTGATTGTTTGAGGTCAATGTAGTTTCCCTCATCGCCTCCTGTCTGGGTGACCGTTCGGGACTCTGTTACTGCGACCTCTGGCCACTTGGCCGCCTGCCACGCGAACTTGATCCGCCTGCTTGTGAAGTCTCTGAACAGGTTCCACTCCAGCGTCGGCAGAGTGGACCTGTCTATCCCTGCCAGATTCAATATCTGACCGAGGACTTGATTATAATTAAGCGGATCACGAGCCATAGCCTACTTGTATTTTTCCAGTGCCGCCGCTTTTGACTTTTAAGTCAGGGTTTTTGTCAGCAATGTATTTTCGGAAGCTGGGATCTTTCCAGATCTCCTTCCCTTCCTTGCGAACCCACTCCTGATAGACTTTATTGTCTACCTCCATAGTGGCTCGACCAATTCCGTCAACGCTCCTGCGAGACTGGTTGTCTCTGGCGAGTTCGCGCTGACGTTGTTCTGCTCTAGCCAATATCTCCTCGCGGGAGCTATTGTATTTATTCACTAGAGCCTCCTTCACTGCCTCGGTGTAGTCTGACATATATGTTTAAAGTTTACCCGGGGTGGAGTGGGCCACAGAGTGACCCACTCGGTCCCGAGGTGCGAATTGCTGGGGTCGGCCAGCAAAGTGTTAGGTGATCGATTAAGGATTGAACTGTGCCAACCCGATTGGGTTGCGGACTTGAAGAGCAGCGCGAGCCTCGATCAAGAACCGCTCACCACCACCACGATCTTCAAACTTCTCGACGGCTGGGTTTTTGTTGATCCGCAAGTCGATTTTGTCCATGTCCAACAGGTAGCCACGACCAGCGTCCTGAGCGGTCCCTGCAGCATTGTAGCCGATGAAGTTGTCAGCGATGACCTCTACAGTTCCGAAGTCACCCTCGAAGATAGTGGTGCTGTTGCTGACCTTTTTCGCGTCACCAGAGAAATCGAAATTGCGGGAGCTGTATCCAGCAGTTGCGATGGTGCGCGTGAAATCGGTGAATGCTCGTCGCAGGGTAGCGTCACAGAGCAGTTTGTAGTCACCCATCATCCCCGTTGCTGACCAGATGGTCTGCAGGAGTGACTGGATACTGGTCTCGGTCAGAGACGCAGTAGCTGTGGTGATATACTGACCTGCCGCAGGGCGATAGGCAGCAGGCACCTGATGAGACGTTTGAGCTCCGATGTTGGCGGTATCACGAATCCACACGCCAAGGCCGCGCAGAAGATATGGGTCACTGCCATCATCTGCCTGATGCTCCTGATCGGACAAACATGTTGCTTCCATGTCGCGAAGAAGTTCAACGCCTTTCTTGGCGATTGCTTCGGCGATTTCATCGGACACACCTGCCACGTCTGACACCTCTTGTGCGAGGCGGGAGACCTGTGCGGTGCGGCGGAATGTCTGCAGATAAGAGCTCAGCAGGGCTCGGTTCGCAGCATGGTTCTCGTAACTTGAGACATCGGAGCCGTCAACAGTTCCGCCCAGAGATGGGGCGTCATACACGTCAACTGGCCACTCGATGTATGTGTTCCGGGGGGTAGCCCCTTTATTGACCAAAGTCATGAAGGGCGTTGCCTTCTCATCGACTCGTGTGAGCAGATCAAGCAAATCTTCGCGCTTGCCGATCTGATTGATTTCAAATAATCCTGCCATATCAGTTTTCGTTAGTTTATCATCGCAGCTTTAATAAAATCCTTTAGCCCACTTCTTGATCCGGTTTTGAAGACATCCGATTTAGCCTTTTCAATTCGTCTCGCAGAGTCCGATAATTCGGTCTTCTGGGACGATGGGGCTCCGGGCTGACGTGTGGGTTCAGGGGTTCTCGGTTTGGCCGCTGGCTTTTTCTGAGCCTGCTCTTGTTCGATGTAAAAACCGACTAGAGCTCTGGCCAAATAGAGATCGACATCTGGGAGGTTTCTGATCCCGGGATTCGATTCTTTAACCTGTTCCACCCACGCTCGAGCTGGACTTTCTTCATCTCTCAGCCAAGGGTATTTTGTTGCTGCAAACTCGAAGCTGCGTGCGTTCTGCAGAATCTGTTTTCTCCGTTTCGGAATGTCAGACTCACGCGAGAACTCAGCATTGAGGGCTAAATCCTCCAGCCAAGCCTCAGGATCTTCGGGGATGGAATCGATTCGTTTTTCGATCTCCCGCTCGACCTGATCAGGATCTCGCCTGTATCTGGCTAGTGCTCGTTTGGCCCACCTCTCAGCCGAGAGGGCTTCGTCCTCCAGTCGGTCGAGGTCATCCTCAGTTCTGGCCTGCATGACCAGATCGGAGATGTTCGACTCACTGTCAGTTTGCTGCAGTTTCTTCGATTCCAGTTGTAGCGTTTTCTGGCTCTCTTCTAGTGCCATTAGCCGCTCCTCCAGCTCCTTTTTTTGAGCTGTCAGACGGTTGATACGCTTCTGGTACCCATTGTGCTCAGATTCCGTCTCCTCCTGACTTTCCTCAACTTCTGGCTGCGCTTCAGGCTGAGGGTCGTCAGGAACTTGTGGTTCCTCTGTTTCAGGTAGCCTCTCGGTCTGGGGGCTCAAGCTGTCTTTGAGCGCATTACGGAGAGCGTCCATCCCGCCAACTACAATTTCTGCCTCCGAGGGCTGGCTGGCCTCGGCTGTTTCGGTTTGTTCTGACATGCTGTTTTACGGCTGCAGGTGGCCGGACAGAGCGTTTTACGTTCGCTCAGACAACGGTTTTTGTTGGCCTCGGGAGCCTGTCGAAAGTTAGACTCACCTAACATTGTTTGTCAAGCCTGCCTAGTGAGCGAAAATAATTGAAAATAATTGTTGAAATGATACGCATGAGAGCGTATATGTTTTGGTGTCAGGCGGGAAACCGACCCGCAAATTAAAAAGAAACGAAAAACAACGATTTGAATCTATATTGATCACATGACAGCAACAATGTATGGAAAACGTAGAGTAGTAGTGAGCCGGGAAAATCGCGTGAGTTTGCAAGGCAGCAAGTCTGGTCGGGGTGGAAGTTATGCCCCATGCGGGAAACTGGAGTTCATGAGCGGTAAGTGGAATGCAATAGGTCTAAGAAATGACGGTTTGCCTAGCGGTGTTTGGGTGGGTGAGTTTGAGACAAAACAGGAAGCTAAACGTGCTTTATTGGTTCATTATCGGTCAACTGACCATTGTTTGTTTCCTGAAGAGATTTCTGATTCCGGGGAGTTGCAATAATGCCAGCACCAAAATGAAAATCACCGGGGCGGGAAACCGCCCCACAACTTAGAAATCAAACTAAATTAGAAAGAAACATATATGATTAATTCCGAGGTCATTACAGTCAATCCAGAACGAGCCAAGCTTTGGCTGATGCACAACACTGAGAACCGAAATCTCAGCAAGAATCGAATCAACAAATATGTCCGAGACATCAATGCTGGTCTCTGGCGGTTGAACGGTGAGAGTATTAAAATATCAGACAGAGGCATTGTTCTCGACGGACAACATCGATTGGAAGCTATTGTTCTGAGCGGAAAATCAATCGAGACTGTTGTTATTTTCGGCATCCCTCATGAGCGCGGTGTATTTGAGACGATAGACGCCGGGCTTCCCAGAAGCGCATCAGATGCGATGAGGATCGAGGGCATGAAGTACGCCACTGTGATTCCCTCCGTCGTACGAGCGATCGCCAACTATGATTCTGGCACAACGTGGGATAGATCGATGAGTCATGTTGAGGTTAAATCGATAATCGACGGCGATTATGACAACTTTGAGCGAGCTGCAAAAGCGGCTGACGCGATGAAACATATCGTCGTCCCAAGTGTGTGGGGAGCGTTCTACTATATGGCCGCGAGAAGATGGCCAGAATCGATGGCCAACTTTCACGAGCAATCAAGCCACATGATCAACATCAGCTCTGGATCTCCAGTTATCGCACTAAACAGGTCACTATCCCTGATGCCAAAGAAGTCCAAAGCCGACAAAAATAAAATAATCGAGAGGTGCATTGTCGCATTTAACGCACACCTTCAAGGTCGCCAATTGGCGAAGATTAGTCTAGGGCCAAAACGTGCACAGATTTTGAAATGAACAATGACACACCAAAAGTCAGCGAAGCCGAAGAAGGCTTTTCTGGGAATATAAACCACGAGCAATGGCATCGCGCCTTCCGACTATTTTGGAAGAAACGAGGAATCACTGAGTATACATTTAACGGAAAATATAATAATGAACGAGACACTACAGACACTGCTGAAAACCCTTGAAGACTTGCTTTCGCTACCAGAGCAAGTTTCAAAGATAAGGCAATCACATACGGCGAGCTTGCAGACTTTGCAGGCGCAGGTTGATCAATTGCAGATCCCGAGAACAGCACCTACTGGTCTGATGCGATACCACTATGAACTGGACCCAAAAGATCCAGACGGAAGCTGGGATCGCATCTTGAAGGAAGGCCAAGCGGAGCAGCGTAAGGATTACTTAGAGGGAGAGGCCTACTGGACGAGTAAGCAGGGGAAATCCCCATCGGGTTACGGGTGGTTTGGGTCTGTGTCCATGCCTGTGATCACGCTTGTGGCGACAGCACCGGAGTATAACTTTAGGAGCACTAAACGACTCCCCGGTAGGTTCAGACTGTGGTCGCCTACAAGATGGGGCAGCACTCTGCGGTTCCACTGTGACCAAGGCCCGACCCTGCATGACAACTGGACAAACTCGGTTGGCACCCCATACGGGTTCAAGACGGATGCACCGATTGGGATCTACGTGGAACCTACCACATATGTGGACGACCAGTTCCACGTCAGACCGTTTGAGCAGTCTATTGAGAACTGCTTGATTGTCGCTCACAACGGGACGTTGCCGATATATCTGGCCGACAATCAGGATCGGTTCTGGATCAGGGACTGCAACATCCAGCAGCACCAAGGTGCACAGGTTGGGATTAAGCATGGGCCACCTATCCAGACGAGCATCATCCAGCAGGCACCCATGGCCAACGTGTATCTGGCAGATCCGAAGTTTCTGGACTTGCAGATGGAGGGTCCGCACAACGCACAGAGGCCACAGACTGCGATCTTCGCGGCTGGAAACAACATCCACATGCGGGGCTTGAACCTGTATGGCTGGCTACAGGGACCGTATCTCCATGGAGGCATGAATCGCTATGTGCAGGTGCAGGTCCACAAGTCCAATACCCATGATGGACGACAACCGCTTCCCCTGAACGAAGTGTGCGGGGTAACACTGAACAAGTATTTGCCCGGGGAGGTAGCTGAGTGTGTGGGTGCGGGTGTGGCGAAGTATGTCCCGGCGGCGTATGTTGCGCCGTCTACATTCGGAACTCACAGGAAGGGGGAAGGTTTGTATGGAGGTTAATCAACTGCCAACAAAGCCGGGACCATATTACTGGCGCGAGTCAGACGGGGAGGCTTTTATATGAATACACATTACTACGTCATTTTAGCGAGGCCACAAGGCAGTCAGACTTGGACTCCTCTGCCAATATCTCCAGAGGAAAATGGCGCAGGGAACTTCTTTGCATCGGCCATGAAAGCGCAAGCATGGCTCACAAACTGCGCCAAACCGTGGCATCGGAAAGTTTTCCTATCAGGGCCGCAAATCGAGGTCGAAAATGAATTTACAATTGGAAGGGTGGTGACTGATGAGTGATTTACCAGACAAGAGCGGAAACTATTACTGGCGCGAGTCAGACGGGGATGAGTGGACAGAATTTTATGAAGTCAAGAAACATGGCAGTGAACTTTGGGCGTCTCAAATGCTGCCCGCCGATTCCACTGATGAACCAGCATTTGGTCTTGTAGATGACTTAGGCGGCCAATGGCTCCCAATCCCGACCGCTGAGGAGCTGGTGGAGTTGCAAGCAAAGGCCAAGGCGTATGATGAGGGGCGCGAACAATGGCAGATTTGGGACCCTTGTCACAGCAAGATTGAGATGGTTGGCAGGACAGAGAACGAAGCAATAAAAGCTTTCAGAAAGTCAATCCCATCCAGCAATCCACCCGAACCGTGGAGTCAGTATTTGGCTGCTGGCTACACCTGCGAACCCGTAACGATAATAAGAAAGGCAAAGCGATGAGCAGTCCAGAACCTGACCAGATTGATATGTTGACCGAGCATGAATTAAGGCTTCATCTCCGTGAACTCGTGAAAGAACTCGCCACCCTCCGAGCCAAGGCGAAGGCGTACGATGAGGGTGAGACGCAATTCGCCATTTACAATGGGAAAGGCGAGTTTATGTGGTCGGACAACTGTTTAAACCTGCGTGAAAAAGCGGGCCTTCCTATTGGCTACACCTGCAGCAAGGTCCGAGTCTGCAAGGAGGCGGAGAAAGATTAACGGCCAGCAAACACCGTGCAACAACGGCTAGGAGAACCCAGCCCAGCGGTTCCGGTGAGAAACCGGACTGGCCACCAATTCAGAAATAGAAGATTATGACAAACAATAAACCACCATCGTGCGACCTGCCACCGGAGCACTACCAGATGAAGCTGAAACCGTGTCCGTTTTGTGGTTCTAGGCTAATAGACAAAGGGAGCGGCAACAGCATATTTTGCTTATGTTGCCGTTTATGGGGGCCAGACAACGACCCATACGGCCACAAATGGAACTCAACCCCACGCCGCTCTGAGGTGCTGGAGCTGATAAGGTTGGTGGAAACAACTGAAAGGGACCTCAGATTGTCTAAATTGTACGAACGATTTAAATCGGTGGTAGTTTTCGCCAACAAACTCAGAAAGGAGATTGGAGAATGAGCACCAACAAACCACCGATGACTCTCTATTTCCGTGAGAACCTATCAAACGTACACATGGACGGCAGTCACATGGATAATCGTTTCGGGCAGGCATTCGCAAACCGAAAACGGAAAGCGGATGTTGGCCCCTACGTCCACCTACAACAGTTCAAGTCAGATTTAATCAAGCGAGCCGAGCAACTGGCTATCGCTGCCGCAGAAGCAGCAGAATGCGACTTAGCATACCCGCTTGATGATTGCGTCAATTATTGGCTGCTGGACGCATACGACGAACTCGCCAAAGAAATCATAGAGGGGAAAGCATGAAAACCAAACACTGCATTAACTGCGGTCATGATGCTGAACATGAGCATCATGTTGTGCCTCGCGTTATGGGAGGAAGTGTTACGGTTCCGCTTTGTGAAGTGTGTCACGGGAAAGTTCACGACCGTGCGTTCGTTGATCATAAAATTTTAACACGCGTTGGGTTAATGAAAAAATTCCCAGAAGAGTCTTGCCGCGTTTTGTGGCTAATCTATGAACAGTGTGAATCTTGCTATGATGTTGCTCAAATGCTTTTTAAGGAAGGGCATTCGTTGACAGTCAGCAGGGTCAGACAATTGATTTACCGAATGAAAAGGATACCTCCTCGTGTTCTGGTTTATGAAGTATTTGGTGAGATTTTTGGTGATGATAACACTGGAAGCTGGGCTAAAGAGGAACTTGTTGAGTTTATTGAATCAGGTGGGCTTGACGGATTCCCAACAACCGGAAAAGCAATAGAACCATGAAAACAAAACACTGCTGCGGATGCAGCAGATCAATTATGCGACAGCATAAAACAACGAAAACTATTCGATAACATGAAAGAAGACAACACAACACCAAAATCACTACTCGAAATCGGGGACCAATACGTCCAAGCCACATGGCACCACCCCGAAGCCAACACTGAGATCATCGCCATCTTCAGATACAAAGGAGATGGTCAATGGGTCATGGATCAACCACTGCGGGGTCCATGGACCGTGTCCAAAGATGGCGAGGTTTACAACGACTACCGCATAGCCCCCGATGCCTTCAAGAGCGTGTCGGTTCACGCCATGTCTCTGTTTGCTCGTTTGCAGGAAGAAGGGGTGCAGGGAGCAAAGAATGCGTGGTCAGACGCAGGCGGAACAGTCTACGACCTATGAAGTACACTATCACATTCAAACTCCCACAAGAGCGGGAGGAACTGGAGATCCACCTTAAAGCGGTGGACAATGCCAGCATTCTCCAAGAATTGGACGAGACCATGCGTTGCTGGCTGAAACACGGCTTCCCAAAATGCTGCACACTGGAGGCCATCGCTCAGTATGTCCGGGACATGATCAACGAATGAAAATCTTGACCTCAATTATGGCTGTGATGATCGCCTCGGTTGCTTCTGCGAGCGACATCGTCTCAATGACGATCCTTGCAGAGGCCCGGGGCGAGGGGCCAGACGGAATGGCAGCAGTGGCTGCCTGCATACAGCAACGATCCCTGAATAGGTCCATGACACCGGAGGAGGTCTGCCTCGAGAGGAAACAGTTCTCCTGCTGGAACGTCAAGCGTCCAGCGGATCTCGAGCACCTGCTCAAGCTGCCTCAAGCGAAAACCGCCAATTGGCTATCCAAAAACCTGCACAAACTCAACCGAGCCAAAATCGGCTACGCTGATCACTATCACGCCGACTACGTCAAGCCGTATTGGGCTAAAGGTAGGACATCGACAATAAAAATAGGCAAACACATATTCTACAAATTAAAATGAAAACCATCGAAGCACACTGGGACCCTGAAGAGATGATGTCTCCTGACGCAGATCCGCAGGAGGAATACGATAATTACAGGGATTTCGTTAAAAGACACCCTACATTGACAGGCTTAACTGGCGAGGAATTCACTCTCGAAGACTTCAAGCGATACATAAATGGAATCAAACCACTTTGATCTTAAAGCAGTGTTCTGCGCGGTAGATGAAGATCGGGACACCGTTGTCCTGACCATCAATGGCGAGGAAGTTTCGACTAGGGAGGCTGTTGTCACTTTATGCGACAAATACGGCATGACGACACGGGATCTGGCTACACTCATGGCCGTTCCAGTCAGAACAGTCGAGGGATGGAGAACAGGAAGACCCAGCTCCATCCTGAACCGAATGAGGCTGGGTCGAGCTGCTGAGAAACTGTCAGAGGCTAATCCTCCTCAGGGCTTCCCTTGAGAGCATCGGCATACAGGTTCTGCAGAGCAAAATACAGATCCTGTATTGCCGAGAGCCTGCCCGCAAAATAGTGGCGATCCTCTGAAGATAGGCCGTGGCCAGACACATTGCTGGACTCGGCTTTGATCAATTCGTTCAACACCACATCCAACGCCTTCCTCACCGGGTGCTCTTCCTGTAGCGAGAATGCTTCCAGAAGCCACGGCTCGTGGCCTGTGAACCTGTATTCGTTATGCATTGGGGTTAACTCCTATTCTTCCGATCTGCGCGTTCTGTTGTTGAGTCAAACTCATCTGCAGGTTCTGCGCGAATGACTGAACCAGCTGCGAGAACTGCTCGTCGGATTCCATTTGCTGCTGGTATTTAGGGTTGTTCTGTATGATCTGCTGAAGGAACTGCATCTTGATCCCTGCAGACGGGTCGTTCTCAACGTATCGCGGCTGGTTGCCAAGGGCCATGAGTGCAACCTGATTGTTCATGTCGTCGTACATTTTCTGGCTGGCCTCTGCCTGCTCGATGACGAGTTCATCGGCCAGTGTTGGATCGATAACCTGCAGTTTCTTTCTGATGAGCTTTGTTCTGTCCACGATTCCCATGGTGTCTTCTGGTAGCACAAACTGAGAGATCGCCTGAAGTTTTTTCTCAACGAATTCGTTATCAAGTTCACGCACGTCAAAATGCAGCATGAAGTTGAATTTACGTGGATCTCTGGGAAGGGCCATGTTGGTCCCAGTCACTGTGGCAAACCTCTCGTCGGTGTCGAATACCTGAGTCAGATCCCAGACTCGACCAATGACAGATGTCATGTGCCTGAGCCATCTGTGGACATATGCCTGCTGCCTGAGCTGAGTCTCTACGGCTGGAACAGCAGCGTTCGGCCTTCCGAAGTATCTGTCGGTCCGCTGCTGTATGTGATCCATCAGCGCGAACGCTAAGTCAGCCCCTCTTCGGGGAGACTCCATCCACGTAATGTCACCCGGACGTTGCTCGGAGACCTGAACACCCGGGCCCACCTTGATTCTCTGTCCGTATCGAAGCGGAACTTTTAAGGGTGGCAGTGTCTCAAAACTTGACCTGTCAAAGACCATGTCAGCTTGAGCCTTGTATTCGGCCTGCCACGTTTTGACGATTTCTGCGACCCCCCGTGACTCGATAGGGCTGCGTCTCGTTTTTTCCCGTGTGAATGACTCGAACGGGTAGGTATCCCCGGCTTCAGTCACCAGCTTATGCTCAGCGTAGACCTCGTTTCCCTTGGAATCCTTCTCCATGTATGGCGAGAACACGGTCATGTATACACCCGGGGTCCCTGTGTCTGTCACTCTGCGACTATATGCATGGATGACTTCGATCAGGTTTGTCTTCTCGTCCATCCGCTCAGTAGAGCCTAGCACTGGGCTCAGGCCCTGATCCCACACCTGTGAGCTCCTGCCTGCTGTCCGCTTAACCTCGTCCACCCATTCCCTGCTCCACTCACCACTGGCCGCCTTTTCTTCCAGTTCAGCCACTGTGTAGTATTCCCTGCGGAAGATGGCTCGAGCTCTCTGGAGATCATTTGTCTCAGGCGGAAACAGAATCTCGTGGTATGGGCGAAGAGCCACAATCCGAGGCTGGTTGCGAGCCATCTCGGGAAGCTCGAACGTGGTCTCTCCGTCACGCACGATGTCGCGGATGTGTTTGAGTGCTTTCGATCTGGTCAGTCCGTCATTGCTGGCAACAAGCAGGTCAGCCAGATACTCCTCTTGATCCTGCAGCACAGCGGTCAGAGCATCGACTTGTTGGGGGGCATCTACTCCGAGGAAACCGGAGAGGGTTTGGAGGTTTATTGTGCGCGGGGTCTGGGCATAGCTACGATCCCAGATGACATGAAGAACGCTCCAACCATACTGTGCTGCATATTCTGCATGAAGCTCCAGCTCCTCTTCCCAGCCGGGCTGCATTAAAGTGCTCAGCATCCATCGCAGGTAGAGCCCAACTGCGGATGCCTGTTTGTGATCGGCGGCCTCAACTCCAGCCACATTAAGGGCTGCTCTGCTGATAGCCGATGTGGATAGGTTAACAATAAAGCTGCAGACCTCGTCAGCCAGCCTGATCCGAGTGTCACTGGCCCCTTCCCACGGAAAAGGCTGCCTGCCCAGATCCTTGGCATGTTTTTTTCCGTCTCGGCTCTGTCCTGTCCATGTGGCGAATCGAGTCTCGTCGGATTCGCGGACACGGTAGGTGATCCTCTCATCGGAATAAGCTCTTCGGTATTCCGAGCAGAGCTGGTTTATGTTGGGCTCAGTGCTAAGCTGCAGCCGATCGTCAATAGTGTTCATCTCAATAACTCAAGGTCTCAGTGCTATAATCCATTTTCCTCGGGACGTATATCGGGTCCATCAAAATCAAATACCTCAGGGCGTCTACTGGGTCCTTGCTGGCACCCTTCTCGCCATCTGAGTTTGTCCACGTCCTCAGACTGTATATTAGGTTCTGGCACTCCCGCGACACATAAAGCTTCGGCTCATTCAGGATGCTGATCTCCCTGCTCATATCATAAGCGAACAGGTTGTTCACCAGAGCACAGCTCTCATCGATATGAGCCATGGCAGATGGAACAAACAACAGCCCATTCTTCGTCACCTCTCCACCAGCTCCCCTGTCAGGGTTGGCCAGCAGGTCAATGAGACTCTGGTTGTGCTCCCTCTGTCCAATAACTGCTGTGCGACCTGCTCTCGGGTCAATATACCTCTCGTGTATGCCTCCATCGTTGACCTCAAGCTCTCTGATCAGCTTCTTATACTGGTCAATGTTCCTCCCACAGTCCGCAGTCTGTGCTGGCCCCTTCTTGCCATCGAGCTTCTCACTCGGGACAGCCCACTCCCCGTAGTTTGCCATGTCGGGCCACTCCCTATAAATAAACACCCGCCCAAGGTCGTCCACCTTCGCCCAGAGCATATACCAGTTTCGATCCCCCGGGGTAGGGTCCACAACCATATAATTGGTCCCCTCTCGAGGGATCTGCGAAGGTTCAATAATGTTGCGATCCGTGAACCTCGGGAATTTCCCAACCACAGGGTTGCTGACATAACCATAGGCCCTGATCTCTCTCTCCTCTCTCGTCCTGCCCTGAAGCGTCTGCTGCATCCGATCAAACGGCGAATACGGGTTCCACTCAGAGAAAAACCAAAAGATCTGCCCAGTTCCACTTCTGGTCCTCGCTTTATAAGGCATGTGACCTCGAGGAACCCCAGCCAGTGGGCTATCATCGTCCCCGATCAGCTTGGCAGGCTTCGTCTCCTCAATAATAGCCCCCTCCATAGCATCCTTGACGGTGCTTGTATACCCGTCGATCGGGGTGAAGGTCACAACCATTTTCCCCTTCCTGCTGATCAGCCTGTATTTGAGGGTCTGTATCCACGCCATAGGAACCAGCTCATCACACCAGATCAGATCCAGCTCTGTCCCCTCCATAGACGACAGCTCCTGAGAGTAATTCTTAAACCAACACTGACTGCCGTTAGGGGCCACAAAGGTCTTATTAGAGAAACCATTTTTCTGGCTGAAGCCGATGTTAACCACCGCCCTCTGGCCTGTCCTCTGCTCCTTCCATGGCAGTGGCAAATAGTCGTAAACATACGGCTGCTGGACCTGCACCGAGCTGTCATGTGTGCTGTGGCAGCACCACACAGCACTACGGTGCTTATTAGCAAGTGTGCGGACAACCCTCGAAGCCATATAGCGCGATTTACCTCCCCTGTTGCCACCGAATATGTAGACGATGTCTATGTCAGGGTCCTCCAGCGCATCATCAGCATCCTTCCAGTGTCGGAACAGACCTTTGGTATTGTGCCAGTCAGAGCCGTAGTTAAATGGATCTGCCTTCTCCCTGCGGATCAGCTCATCCCTCTGCTTGACATACTGCTCAAGAACACCAGCAGAGTCCATAGCCTGAGCCTCCTCACGAGTAGGGATCGGGAATACTGGGTGGGGAGTCCATTTCATATCAATACCTGTCAAGCCTCTGGGGCCTGCCCTTACAATACAACTTCCCGCTGCCCTGCTCCACCCACACAGGGATTCTGAGCCCCTTCTGGAACGGAGCACTGTCAGACACTCGGACAAGCCCCAAAGAAGTCTCCAGAAGCCTCTGGTTCATAGGCCTGCCAGTGACAGTAGCCTCCATAGGCTCCCTGCCAGCCTTCCAGCGGAGTTCAGCCGTATCCAGACCCGTCCTGCGGATCGCTTTGCGCTTGCGTTTAGTTTTCATGAAGTCGCTGTTTCTTGATAAGACGCACAGTAGGTGTTGAGGCTAAGAAGGATAGGTCCTTTTGTCGATTATTGTGTGAGGGGAAATCCGCAACGGAATCGCTGATTATTCGAAAATCCTGACCCCCTCCCCCCCTGTTTGGCTGTTTTCTTCGCACAATATTTATTATGTTCAGAGATAGGCTTGCCTAACTTTTCTCTTCTATCACCTCAGCATCAACAACTTTCGCTGGCTTGCAGCTTGCAATCAGTTCCCTTAAAGCTGAATCCGATAGATTGATCGTCTCGTGTCTAATAGTTGTACTAGGTTTCCCCATCATTGTCTCAACTTTGTCGATCAAGATTCCCACTGTTACGGGCAACTTATCGGGCTTCAGCTCTCCTGACTCTATTGCTGCCGAAAGCTTCTCTAATGCTGCATCCCTAGTCTTTATAAGGTCGCTTAGGAAAGCTTCTTGTGCCTTGGGATCTCTTTCTGCCTGCTTAACAATTTCTGCTGCCAACTGCGGGCTAATCCCGAACACTTCTGTCAGGGTTTCTGGTCCGAAACCCTTCTTGGCTGCCTTGACTACTGATTCATACCGCTCAGGGTCTGTCTTCTTCAGCCCTGACCCTGTATAGCGTTTGATTCCTGAAGCCTCCAGATCAGGATTCCATTTAGTTTTAACACCCATAAGAGGTGAAGTTGGATCAATTTCTGTGTGTACACTTCTGCCAACCTCCCAGCCGAGCGTACACATTTTCAGCCTCTAAGTCAATACATTTGAAATTCTTTGATTGGTATGTATGAGCAGATGGAGATGTCTTGAGGATCTTCTCTGTCAGATCTTCCACCTACCATCCACTCTGTGTGTGGGATGGTCATGTCTACGCATCCTAGAACGTCTGTCCACTGGACCCACAGCCTACAGTCTATGTCTGGGTGTATGGCAGCGTATGAGGCGGCATTCCTGAGCTTGTGGACGTCTATGAGGTAGGTTTCGTGAAGGGTTGATGGAATGGTCCTGCACTTGATCTCAACGAGGCCTGTGATCATTCCCTGTTTGGTGACTGCGTAGTCGAATGAGTCACGTGGAGGCAGCTTGATTAGGGCTGCTTCTGTGATCTCCTCGATCCTCATCTTGACGAGTGTCTCTCGATCCCTGTCAGCCTGTGACTCGTAGGTTTGTCGCATATTTCAGCATATTGACGATGTTGGTTTTGAGTTGTTGTTGGGTAGAGTCGTTGTCGATTATATAGTCTGGTTTGATGCTGTCTATCGCTGTCTCTGACACGTGGTGGTCGGAGGAGTCATCGAACCCCGGGCGATGGATTTTGACTACGATACCACCAAGTGAGCGAATCCATTCAGCCTCCAGCGGGAACCTAATATCATCACACACCATGACAGTGGTGAATGGGGAGTATTGTCGCCATGTGTAGTCTGCTCGCTTGACCCAGTAGTCGCTTCCGAATAGCTGCTTCATTGACTCACCATAGGCTTGAAGGACTGGCCTGATGATCTCCTTGTTTTTGTCGTCGATTGGAACACCCATGAGTCCCTGTATATCGATCTTGATAGGTGTGGCTAGGGAGATCCTGACCGAGTCGCCCTGCATGAGGTCCAGTATGATGTCTGCAGCGGTAGACTTTCCACTTCGTTTCTTACCTGATAAACCAATGATGGTGTGTGTCATAGGGATGGAGCAACGTCTGTTTCGGTTGACTTGTCAATGGGCTCAAACCTACCGCACCATTTAGTCCACTCCAACTCTATTTTTCCTGTCTTGCCATGACGATTCTTTCGGACGATGAAATCTACCCGGCTGTCGTTGGACTTATCTGGCTGGTGCAGGAAGCTGACGGTATCGGAGTCCTGTTCAATTGCTCCTGATTCCCGAAGGTCAGATAGAGCTGGTGCCCGTTCAGAGAGGTCTATGGCTCTGTTCATCTGGGAAAGTGTTATGAAGGGAACACCTGTCTCCATGGCGGCCATCTTCATTGTTCTTGAGATGTCGCTTATTTCGACAACTTTATTCTGATTTCGGTAGGAAGGGGGGACTATCTGCAGGTAGTCGACTATGAACAGCTTGACGTTCTTCTCTCGAGCCATCCTGCGTGCCATTGATCTGATTCTGTTGGCGTTGATCTGCACATTGTCTTCAATGGTGACAGGCAGTTTGGCACAGTATCCTGCTCCTGCGACGATCTTGTTGACATCACCTCTACCGGACTCCTTATACCACCCAATGTCCTCTCGGGTGTAGTTGCTGAGAAGCCGAGCCCCGATCTGATCGAACGGCATCTCGAAGGTAAAGTAGACCACGTGCTCCCCACGTGAGGCAGCCTCAAGCATGAGCTGGACAGCGAATGCCGACTTACCACAGCCCGGTCTCGCTGCGATTGTATTCATAGAACCCGGCTTAAATCCTCTCAGGATCGCGTCTAAGGGGGGTATCCCTGTTTTGCAGCCTGTGTTAGGCAGACCGTTAGGAAACGCAGCCTGAAGGCCATCTATGAAGCCTAGCCAGCCTTCTCGCTGATCAGTCATCCCAGAACTGGACTGTGTGACCTCATAGAAGTCGTTCTCGAGATTCTGCATGAGCTCCTTCGCTGGCAGGTCTTCTGAGAAGTTCTCGAGGGCATTCCAATACCTCTGAAACACGTTCCTCTTGAGTCTGGTCTCCTCGAGGCGCGGGTAGTGGTAGGACAGCATACTCGGAGAGTATCCATCAGAGCACAGTTTATTGACCAGCATCGCGGCAGATTTAACCTGATCCCGAACCGTGATGTAGTTCACCTCGATGGACTGCTCTGAGAGACTACAGGCAGCCTCCCACAGTTTCCGGTGGTGTATGCCGTGGAAATGATCTGCAGTGACACCGAGATCAACGGCCCTGTCAAACCCTCCCTCAAGAGAAGCACCAAGAACAGCGTCCTCGTCAGCGGAGCTGTGCGGAATCTTCCAGTCACTCATTCCCATAACTGCCTCCTCTCAATGCCTGACCAACCAAAAAGCCTGCGGTGAGACCTGCGTAGTTCTTTGAGACCCTGATCCTGTTCTCCAGCTCAGGATCAATATCAGTAGTAGTAGTTATTTTCTTTAGTTCTTCATTAGTTATAGTCGCACTGTGCGACACTTTTGTCGCAGAAAACGACACCTTGTCGCATAAATCGACAGGACTGACCATATCTTGCTGTGTGCTGTCGGGGTTTTTTTCTGTAGAATTGTCGATTTCTGCGACACTTACTTTATCGTTAACGCTTGATCTGGTCATAGTCTGTCCATGTTCGGTGAGGAACAGTTTCCTTCCCTCTTTACGTATCCAGCCAGAGTCGATCAGGCAGGTCAATGCCCTGTATGCTGTGGCTCGATGGACACCTATGTTTGTCGCTAATTTAGACACTGACTCCCAGCATCCGCTTCCTCCGTCTCTCATGCTTATGTAGCAGTAGACTGTGAATTCTATTGGTGCGAATCCCTGTTTAAACAGGTCCTCGGGTATGAATGGACGTTTCATTTTCGCAATACGGTTTGTTTGATCTGTTCGGCCAGCTCCCGTCCTTCCGGGCCGCATGACCTCAATCCCTGAACTAGAGACATCGCTAATCCCCTGTCCAGCTTCTTAGACAATAAAGCCTCCCTGCAATACTTTAAGTATGAATCAGTTTCATAGCTATAAGTGCTCGCAGGGAGGTGCACTATTTCTGGGTCAATGACCTCTCCTTCTGATGGATAGTAGAAGGATTTGGCCTCAAACCTGTCGCAGGCCTGCTGTATAACCTCAGGCAGTTTGTTCCAGTGGTCTCTGCGCAGGTATTTCACAGGCGATCGTACACGTTCAAGACCAGTGGCTCGTGCGGCGTATAATCAGGCCACACAGAGAGCCTCATACAGCTCTCCAGTGTGCTGTAGGCCTCGTCAAGCTGCTCCTGAGCCACCTGACGGTCGTTATCTGTAAACTCAACAATACAGCTATTGTATGGCCACTCTGTCTCGACCACGGCCCAATACCACTTGTCGATTTTGAGCCCAGCCTTCGCTGCAATGTTGCGATAGTTGACCTCCTGCCAAGCGTATTTCAAATTTCTGGCAGTTCGTTTGAACTCGAGAGGCTTCGCGCCACCTTTTCTCGTGGTCTTAAGATCGATCACAGTGGAGTCTGAGATCATGTCAATTCGGCACTTAGCGTCCACGCTGCCATGAAATTTTTGCGCGAACACGCTCACCTCAGAGTTGAAAAACTTGATGTCTCGAACAATGGGCAGACTGTAGAATCTGTCCGAGATCGCCATAGCCCTGTCGAAGTCATCTTTTTTGATGATCAGCTTACCGGAAGCTTCCTGCTCCTTCCACCACTCCTTATTGACTTTAAGACGTTTGTCCTGATTGTCTGGGGGACATATGCTGTGCAGTGCATCGAATTGATCGCGCTCCAGAATATAACTGTGACAAAGGCGGCCAAAAGCCATTGCCGTGCTGTCCACCCTCGGAGCCTGACCTGTGATTTTCCCGTGAAACTCATTCGGGTTGTCGATCAGCTTCAGATCACTGGTGGAGAGGGCTGAGTCAGCCCGGTAGACTGACTCAGCTAGGTCGTTGTAGACCCCGCTCTTAAAATTAGAACGGAGAATCTGTTGTTTCTTCAAGAACATGACCTTAACCTTTCACACTCATATACTCGGGGGACTCGGAGATTTTCTTCTGCATCCACTCGGGAACTTTGTCCCAGTTTTTGAGTTCGGGAGAAATCTCGAACTCGAACGGATCGCTCGTGACCTCACCACACGGCAGGCCCTCGGGCATCATTGATAGCCCCGAGATGTTGTCGTAAATCTGCTCGTCTCTACCCGGGCGGTGTACAATGGTCGCTAATGCAGGTTTGCCCAGCAGTTCCGACGAATCGATGCCACCGTCGATTTCTGACCGCGTCAACTGCTTCCCCTTAATCGCCACAACGTATTTGAACAATGTTGACTTCTCATTCTCTGAGTTAGTCACTACCACAGAACGCGCCAGCGACACGGGCCCATCCTCTTCCCTGAATGTGTGTTTCTTGTTCGGGAACTCGAACAATAGGCCGATCTGCTTTTTAGGACCGTAAAATGTATCTTGAGTTCCCAGATCCACCAACCCAACAAGAACAGCCACGTGGCTTCCTTCGGGTAGCATAACCCGCTCTTTCTTTTTGTTCATTTTTATCTTCATTTTGTTTCCTTTTGTTTATTTATTTGTATCCATTCCTCCAGTGCTTTTATGTCCGAGCACTGGAAAATTCTAAGCAGGTCCTCTGCCTGCAAAATCGCGATCCACTTGCCGTGGTTTTTCTTCCAGACCACCACAGGTATCTCGGTGTCTCGAGCATCCCCTTCTGCCTGCGCGATCCAGTCTCTAATTAATGCTTTCTCGGTGTTTTTGACTTCCCAATGAACAGGCAAATCTTTACAGGAAACGTCAGGGCTATCGTGGTTCTGCTGCGACTGGTGGAACCCTGTTCGACGAGCATCGAACCCGAAATACTTCAGGATTGACACCCACGCCCGCTCACCTCGAGCACCTTTCTGTTTACTGTTGATTTTGCTCATAAAACGTAAATGTGGCCGTATTTGAGATCCTGTATTCCGCCGCGCAGAACGCAGACGTGACCGAACGCCTTTGCAGCTTTAGCTTGTGCCCGCTCGGATTCCCTGAGACACCACTCCATGTTCGTGACCCAGCCATACTGAGCCCGCCACTTGTGGTCCGTATCCGGTAGCCACTCTGTGATCATGTCTGGCCAGTATGGAGGCAGTGTGCGATCTGGGATCTGAGTGACGATTTCAGGCGCATCCGCGCGAACTCCAGAAACGTATTCTCGCAGGTGTAGAGCCCATCGGTAGTAGGACTCCTCCCGCAGGCTCTCAACAAAGAACCAGTCTGCCCTGCTGGTCTCCTCGTTGCAGCCGTTTCGAGCCACAACAGCAAAACTGGCCCCACTGAGCTCCCGCAGAAGCCAGTGACTCATGCGCCGTGTGGCTGTCGGCTCCTTGATGCTCTGGTCGCCTGTGTATTGTCTGATGATCTCTGTGGGTTGCACGTCAATAGGCTCGCACACCTTTCCACCATTGACAAGTATTTTTTTTTCTGCCCGCAGAAGTAAAAGTGCAGGCTGTCAGAAATTAGCCTTTAAGCCGACTACTTAGGGGACAATAAATTTCAGTCCTGACCCTCAGGTGGCCGAGGGGTGTGACTAAAAAAACTTGACAAGATGTTGCAGATCCACACGAACAGCCTTCAAGGCTTCCTTGTCTTTTATTGCATGACAAGGTTGCCTGCATGATAGTTATCACATGAACTTGCTATACCTGAGTGTGCATGAAGTGCAGGAGTATGATGATTTAAGGATGTTTACCGAAATACCGAACATCACAGTGATGCCCGTTGGCAGGTATCACCAGAAAAACGCATCCGGTCTAAGGCCGTCTTTAAACAATGAATTCCCTGATTCATGGCGTAAAAGCTGGGCAACAATTAAGGGAACCGAAGAGCAACCAGACCAAAGGTTTCACATCACATCCGAAGCAGTGAAACCGTTTGATGTTATTATGGTAAATCATCTATGGGACTGGTTGTTCGGCAATTTAGAAGCCTTCCAAGGGAAAACAGTGATCTGGCGTGACATTGGTCAAATTGTTGACAAATGCGAGGACTGCTGGATAGCGGAGGCAGTAAAACACGGTGTTAAAATTGTTCGATACTGGGATGGATACCAAAGCAGATCAAACTATGCAGGTCATGATGCCGTCATTCCATTCGGAAAATTTGCTGGAGACTTTAAGAGGTGGAACGGACAGAAGTTAAGTGTCTATGGCATTTGTCAGCACTTTGTGAATAGAGGGGCAGCGTGCAATAAACAAATATTTGATAAAGTCGAAACCAAAATCCCAATGTCAATGAACGGAGCCCACAACGGGAAGCCGCACAAAAGCTACGAAGAGATCCTTCAAGACATGGCTGATCACCGCTTGATGGTTTATGGTGGCACTCGCCCAGCTCCATACACATTGGCCTTGATGGAAGCGATGTTCACAGGTATCCCCGTTTTCACGATGAAGGATTTAGGGTGGCCGAGCGCAATGGAAGAGCTGTTAACTCAAGAGCAGCTATGCGACACCGAAGACGAGCTGGTGAACAAGCTGGAGTTCTACATGAGCAAAGGCGATGAAACACTTCGCAGGATAAGCGATCATCAGAGATATATGGCGATGGAAAAGTTTTCAGCTTTTAATGTAATGAAGCTGTGGGATAATTTCTTCAAGACAATATGAACATCGAAAAAGTATATGAATGGTTTGAGCCGTATCGTAAAAAGTCTTGCAGCAGGTTTGAAACTTTTAAGGGTGCGCTCGCTCACATTAAATCAAGCGATCCTCTTATCGTTGAGACTGGCACTGTCAGACAGGTAGAGGACTACGGTGCCGGGTATTCAACATACATATTTGGTGAGTATGCTTCATTGTTTGGGGGAAGAGTCATATCAGTTGACATTAGCCCAGACAACATAAGGACAAGCATGGAATGCACGAGTCAGTTTAAGGACTTCATTACACATGTCGAAGGAGATTCCATACAATACTTGAATGAGTCAAAGTTGATGATTGATTTGCTTTACTTAGATTCAATGGACTGCCCAGTCGATGGTGACGCAAGCGATGCCCAAAGACATAACTTTTTAGAGTTCCTTGCTGCGGAAAAGTGTTTGCATGACGATTCTGTTGTTTTGATAGATGATTCTGGAGGATTCTCGAATGGAGGAAAAGCAAGGTGGACTGAAATATACCTTGAGGCAAGAGGATGGAATCCGGTGATCCGTTCACATCAGTCTCTCTGGGTCAAGAACGCGAAATGATGTCATGTTCAAAAGGCTGCTAGTTGGTAGTGCTCACTACGTCCCCGATTGGTGGAACGAGAATGGGTCGAAGTTCGAGAGGGCATGTTGCATCAACAACTCAATAAGGGTTGTGAAAGAGAAGCACGATGTGTGGTATGTGTCAGAGGACTACTTCATGCACAATAATTATGACATGAGAAAAATACTTGATGGGTGCTTAGGTGAAGATTTCTTTATCAGGATAAAATCTGCCATGTCCGGGGCTCCGCATTGGTATTCCTGCCCCTGCAATGGCACTATGCTTGTGAATGCCTGCCGTGACATATTGAACAATGCTACAATGTTAGGTGAACAAACCGAGCTATATCTCATTGGGTGCGATCTCGATTACTCTGGGGGCAAAACTCACTTTTACGATGGAGGAACCCCAGACCCACGAAGAATACCGGACGATGTGCTGAAGGGACACCTTGACAAGCTAACCTCTGACTATGTGCCTTATCACAGAATATATAACCTCGGACCACAGCCAAGCTTCCTGCCGTTCCCTGCTGGGAAGATATGATTAATCTATGGATTCGCTAAGCATACACTGCACGTCCACAAAGCACAGCATGTGTTTGTACAGGGACGTATTCCTTCCGTCTTACATTCAGCACTGCTCTCACATACCTCACACGCTTAAAATGCATCCGGGCCCGGAGGGAGGTAACGGAAATCACGGGTCTGCGGAATGGTTTTTTGGGACCAGAGGCAAACTGGAGTTGTGTGTATCAATGTGCATAACCAACCCATCACAAGTTGTGTGCATATCGGACGTAGACATGCTTTGGGTTGGAGACCCACAAAGAGAGCTGAGCGAGATCGAAGCGAACGAGATATATGTTACCCGCGACAGTCTGCTGGATAACAGGATCAATTCTGGGATCATTGCATTCAGACCTAGCGACACAGTTTTCTCAATGCTCACGTGCGCTCTGGATTACTCACGCATAAACAATTTGGATGATCAGTGTTCAATGGAGGCCACCCTGAAGACCAGAATGCTGTCATTAGGTTTCTGCAATACAAAGACGGTTGATGGAACGACACAGCGTGATCATGTGTGTTTTCACCCGACAGTCTCACAGCCAAGCGAAGGATTAAGTAGTGCATCAAAGAAAATGTCACACGTTGCGAATTATCTTTCACGTTTTGGAAATACGCATTGACACATAATCAAAATTGATCAACACTGCTCCTGCCCTCCCGATCCATTGTGGTGAGGGGACTTAGGGTTTCATTGAAACCTATTGGGTTGTTTGGACAGTGATACGACGACATCGCTTCGCCCCGCCTCTGCAAGCTGCTGGATACAGTATAAAGAGGCGGGGCGTTTGTGTTTACTGCTGCGACAAGTGCCGCTCTGCTGCCTCTACTGACTGGAATACAGGACCTATACGGCGTCCTGTGGGGCCATACACTCTCACACCTGCCCTGCTTGAGGTCTGGACAGCACGATGACCTTCTGGGGTTGTGTAAATAGCTCCTCCGCGATTATTGAGGGAGCGTTGAGGTGAGAACCTATTGGCCGCCTTTCTGGCCTCCATCTGTTTTTCAGATCTAGCCTTTCCGTATTCTGACTTCAGCTTGAGTTCACCCTTTTGTTTTCTCGGATCAAGCGATGTCTTTGTCAGCGTTGGCTGCAGTTCAGGGCTTGTGAGACCTCTGAGCTGCATCACTCGGAACACACTGGAGCCGATGTCTCCCTCCTTGGTGATCTGCTGAGTTGGCTTCATTTCCCCGGTCACCTCGTCCACTCGATCCGTAAATGCTTTTCTAAGCAAATCGTAGGCACTCATTCTGCCCTTGATGTTTGATATGGATTTCCCAAGGACTCCCTTCTGGTAGGCTGGGTGAACTGGTAGCCCCATGGATTTGGGGTCAACGATTACGTCAGGTGCTGTCTTGTCGAATTGAATAACTTTTACGATGTCGCCAGTTCTATAGCCGTCGTCATCTTTGTAGTCATTCAGGTTATTATACATGTCCTTCCAGAATATTCCGCCATGCTTCTTCTTGTAGTCATTAGAGGCGATCTGCTGCCAAAGAGTTTTTCTGCCACTAAAGGTCATGTCCGGGATCGCTTCCTCAATCTGAGCGATTGTCTTGAACTCAAATGTCTCCCACTTTGACGGCTTGCTTGGGACGAACTTCTCCCCTTTGGCCTTGGCTTCCGCTTTGGCTTCCTTGTCCTTCTTGATCCGATCCTGCTTCGCCTTCTTCTGAATCATGGCAGAAGCTTTTTTGAGGATTTGAGGCAGTTCTTCCTTCACTCCCGGAATGTTATCAACGTCATATTTGAACTCCTCCAGCATGACCTCGGAGTAGGTCTTGTTGCCAGCGACAGACTCCTCTTTCTGCAGCACAACGAGCCCGATGCCGTCTGTCTGTTGGATA
>Ga0209536_100003814_pt1 | contig 23992 bp, 21 predicted proteins | sample DeeMarSeWOR28_12_FD_187461 | JGI IMG/M metagenome (GOLD analysis project Ga0209536, IMG submission 187461) | Marine sediment microbial communities from White Oak River estuary, North Carolina - WOR-2-8_12 (SPAdes) (version 2) | ecosystem: Environmental > Aquatic > Marine > Intertidal zone >...
TATTCGGCTGTTCCCGACAGCCGAATGTCCCGAACAGGGACACCCGACACCTCCCTTCAACGCTTGTCGAATGTGCGAACTGGTCCGCTCCTACAGCGGCTGCTTCGGATCGTTCGCGAGCCAGTCGCGGGGCTCCAGGTAATCGTAGAGAACGGCTTCTTCCGAGCCGGGTTCCGGCTGCCAGTCGTAGCGCCAGGCCACCAGTGGCGGCAGGGACATGAGGATGGATTCCGTGCGGCCGCCGGACTGCAGGCCAAACAGCGTCCCGCGGTCGTAGACGAGGTTGAATTCGACGTAGCGGCCGCGCCGGTACAGTTGAAATTCCCTCTGGCGTTGGGTCCAGGCCCGGCCCCTGCGCCGCCGGACGATGGGCAGGTAGGCGTCGAGGTAGCTGTCGCCGACCGCGCGAAGAAATTCGAAACACCTCTCGAATCCCCACTCGTTCAGGTCGTCGAAGAACAACCCGCCCACGCCGCGGGGCTCGGCCCGGTGCTTCAGGTAGAAATAGCGGTCACACCACGCCTTGAAGCGGGGATACACGTCTTCCCCGAACGGCAGACAGGCCCCGCGCGCCGCCCGGTGCCAGGCGACCACGTCTTCCAGCACCGGATAGTAGGGGGTCAGGTCGTAGCCGCCGCCAAACCACCAGACCGGCGCCTCGCCTTCCTTCTCGGCGAGAAAAAAGCGGACATTGGCATGGCTGGTCGGGACGTGCGGATTTCCGGGATGGATGACGAGCGAGACCCCGAGCGCCTCGAACCGGCGGCCGCCCAGTTCGGGACGCGCCGCGGTTGCCGATGGCGGCAGACTGGCGCCGGTCACGTGGGAAAAATTCACCCCGGCCTGCTCGAACAGGGCGCCTCCCCGCAGAACCCGCGTGCGGCCGCCTCCGCCCAGGATGGCTTGCCCGGTTGGATTCCGATCGCCCTCCCCGTCGCCATGGTCCCGCGACCATGCGTCTTCGACGAAAGCCGCTTCGCCGTCCTCGGCCTCCACGGCGGCGCAGATCCGGTCCTGCAACCGCAGCAGATAGTCCCTGACGCTCTGTGTCATCAAGTTGCCCCCGGCGCTCATGTCATCCACTCCGGAGCACCCGGCCGCTGACCAGGTCACGAATTTCGCTGGGCCGCTCACCGGCGCCGAGGTCACCCGCCACGATGCCGCAAAGTGCGTCACCGAAATACTCCGCCACGCGCACCGCGGAACGGGCCGGCGCCTCCGCGCGGGGATTGGCGCTGGTCGAGACAATGGCTGCACCGAACGCCGCGCAGAGGGCGCGGCAAACCGGGTGTGCCGTCACGCGCAACGCAATCGTCGGATGGGATCCGGCAAGCCAGTCGGGAACCCAGGCGGCGCGCGGAAACAGCCAGGTGACCGGGCCGGGCCAGGTGGCCAGGGCGCGGTCCAGCAGGGCGCCTTCCAGCGCCCCCACGTAGGACTCGAAACGATCGAACTGATCGGCGATCAGGATAAGCCCGGCGTCGGCGGGCCGGCTTTTCAGCTTCAGCACCTGCCGGACCGCCGCCTCGTTGGCGGGGTCACAGCCGAGTCCGTAAACCGCCTCGGTCGGATAGGCGAAGACTCTCCCTGTCCTCAGGCATTCCACGGCCTGGCCGATCGTGATCAGCGGGCCGCCCACGGCCGCCACGTCAGTCTCCGGCGGCCTTGAGTGCAGCCTTCTCCCCATCGCGCCCGGCGGCCGCCTTGTTCGAACCGGCCTTCTTCTTCGTAGCCTTCTTCTTCGTGGCTTTCTTCTTCGTGGCTTTCTTCTTCGTGGCTTTCTTCCTCGGGGCCTTCTTTGTCGTGGCCTTCTTGCTCGCCGCTTTCTTCTTTCCCCCTTTCTTGCGGCTGGCCTTGTCGGGCGCCGCTGCCAGGGCAGCCAGGCACTCCTCCAGCGTCATCGACCCGGGCTCGCGGTCCTTGGGCATCCGCGCGTTCTTCTTTCCATCGGTGATGAACGGGCCCCACCGTCCCTTCAGGATTTGAACGTCCGTGCCGTCGAAAACATGCAGGATGCGGTCCAGGTCGGCCTGCTTCTTGGCGGCGATGACTTCCAGCGCATGTGACAGCGTGACCGTGTGGGGGTCGGCGTCGCGTAACGAAACGAACTTGTTGCCGTAGCGGATGAAAGGCCCGAATCGCCCGATCCCCGCCGACACGGTCTCGCCTTCGGGCGTATAGCCGAGTTCGCGCGGCAGCTTGAACAGCTCCAGGGCTTCTTCCAGGGAAATCGTTTCCAGGCTCTGCCCCGGCCGGAGACCGGCGAAACGTGGTTTCTCCTCGTCTTCGACCGTGCCGATCTGGGCATGCGGTCCGAAACGGCCAAGGCGAACCGACACCTCGCGGCCGCTCTTGGGATCCGCGCCCAGGACCCGGGTGGCCTTCGCATCGGCGCGGCTGACCGACTCTTCCTTGTCGCGAACCCGCCGGATGAACGGCTTCCAGAACTGCATCAACGGCGGAATCCAGTGCATCTCGCCGCGCGAGATTTCGTCCAGCGTGTCTTCCATCCGCGCGGTGAACTCGTAGTCCACGTAGGGCTCGAAGTGTTCCTCGAGGAAACGTGCGACGACCCGGCCCGTGTCGGTCGGAGTGAAGCGGCGCCGATCGAGTTCCACGTAACGTCGGCGCACCAGTGTCTGGATGATGCTGGCGTAGGTGGAGGGCCGGCCGATGCCGAAATCCTCGAGCGCCTTGATCAGGCTGGCCTCCGAGTAGCGCGGCGGCGGCTCCGTGAAGTGCTGTTCCGCCCGGATGGCTTCCAGCCGCACCACGTCGCCCTCTTTCATGTCGGGCAGGCGGGCCTCTTTCTCTTCCTTCCCTTGAGGCTGCGATTCCTCGTAGGCGCGCAGGAAGCCGGGAAACGCGATCACGGACCCGTTGGCCCGGAAAGTGGCATCGCCGTCACAGTCGAATTCGACGGCCACCTGGTCGATCAGGGCCGGCAGCATCTGGCAGGCCATGGCCCGGCGCCAGATCAGGTCGTAAAGCCGGTATTGGTCTTCCGACAGCTTCGCCTTCAGCTGGTCCGGGTGCAAAGCGGCAGAGGTCGGGCGAATGGCCTCGTGCGCCTCCTGGGCGTTCTTGGACTTGGTCTTGAATGCATTCGGCCTGGACGGCAGATAGTCCGCCCCATAGCTGCTCTTGATCTGCGCCCGCAGGTCCGCCAGGGCATCGTTCGAGAGGTGAACCGAGTCCGTACGCATGTACGTGATCAGCCCCTGGCTCGAACCGTTGATCTTCACGCCTTCATACAGCGATTGCGCCGTGCGCATGGTCCGCTGGGCCGAAAAGCGGAGTTTGCGCGCGGCATCCTGCTGCAGCGTGGAGGTGATGAAAGGCGGTGACGGCCGCCGCTTCCGCTGGCTGCGGTTGACGCGATCGACGCGAAGCCTGCCGCCGGCGGCCCGGGTCAGCCGGTCACGGACCTGGTGCGCACTCTCAGCTGTCGTGATATCGAACTGCTTGAGGCGTGCGTCCTGCAGGCGCACCAGCCGTGACTGGAACGCCTGGTCGTCATGCTGCATGTCCGCCTCGATCGTCCAGTATTCCTGCGCTTCGAATCGCTCGATTTCCCGCTCACGCTCGACGATCATCCGCAGAGCAGGGCTCTGCACCCGGCCGGCGGACAGCCCCGTCTGGATTTTTTTCCACAGCAGCGGTGACAGGTTGAAGCCGACCAGGTGGTCCAGTGCGCGGCGGGCTTGCTGGGCGTTGACCAGGTCCATCGAAAGTTCGCGCGGGTTGGCCACGGCCTCCTTGATTGCCCGCTCGGTAATCTCGGAAAATTCTACGCGGTAGAACGGAATCTTCCCGGTGAGCCCCTCTTCGCGCAGGATTTCGTAAATGTGCCAGGAGATGGCCTCGCCCTCGCGATCGAGGTCCGTGGCCAGGTACACGGCCTCCGCGCCGCGCGCCGCCTTGATGATCTCGCGGACGTGCTTTTCGCTGCCCTCGTTCAATTCGTAGGTCATTGCAAAATCGTTGTCCGGATCGACGGCGCCATCGCGCGATGGCAGGTCCCGAACGTGACCATAGGACGCGAGTACCTTGAAGTCACTTCCCAGGTAACGGTTGATGGTCGCGGCTTTCGCCGGAGATTCTACGATCAGCAGTTTGATGTGGAGCTCCTTCTGTTCTTGTTGTTTTTATTAATGGCGGTAGTCCTGCTCGGTGTCAAACATCAGGTCCTCCATCCAGGCATAGCTGGCTTCCTGCCCCGGCTGGTTGAACAGCACCATCAGGACCACCCACTTGACGTCATCCAGCGTGATCTCGTCGCTTTCCAACGCCATCAGGCGGTCGAGCACCTGCTCGCGGCGCTGCGCGTCGAGGATCCCGATGTTCGAGAGGTACAGCAGGAAGTCCCGGCAGGTCGTGTCGAGGCGGTTGATCTCCGAATCGATGAATACGCGGATGGGCTCCGCGGTCAGCATGTTGAAATCCGGCTGGTACCGCTGCTCCGCCAGGCCATCGAGCCACTCGAACGCCTTGTCGATCTCGCCGTTGCTGAATCCGGCCTCGTGAAGATTTTCTTCCATTGACTCGCGATCGGGCTGCTCGTCGGGTTCGTCGTAAAAGTAGTTCTCGAAAAGGTACATCAGCACGTCGAGTACGTTCTCTTTCATTCTTGACCTCTTGTTCTACGGCTGAATGCCCCGCCCGGGTGCGCTTCGACCATTCCTCTCAGCTCCAGCAGGAGCAGCATGGCCGACACGGCCCGCGCCGTCAATCCGCTCTGCTCGATAATCAGGTCCACGGCCTTCGGGTCGTGGCCGAGGCAGGACCAGAGCCGCCGGTACTCCGGATCCGCATCGAATTGGGGGTCGACCGTGCCCAACTCAAGCCCCGCAGGCTCTGTTGCCGGCTCGCCGGCCGCAAGCTCGCCGCGCAACTGGTCGGCCAGCCGGCCAGCCAGCGGCGCCAGTTCCTGCGTGATCTCGGCGACGCTTTCGACCAATTTCGCTCCGTCACGAATGAGCCGGTGGCAGCCCTTTGCCAGTGGATTGTGAATCGATCCGGGCAAGGCGAACACGTCGCGCCCCTGGTTGCCGGCCATGCGCGCGGTGATCAGGGTGCCGCTCCTCAACCCCGCCTCGATGACCAGCACACCGAGGCTGAGCCCGGAAATGATCCGATTGCGGGATGGAAAATTCGAAGGTCGGGCCGGGGTTGCCGGCGGAAACTCGGACACCAGGGCGCCGCTCTGCCGGATGCGCCGGGCCAGCGCTTTACCGGAAGCCGGATAAACGCGGTCCAGCCCGGTTCCCATGACGGCAATCGTGATGCCCCCGGCGTCCAGCGCCGCCTCGTGGGCGACGGAGTCGATCCCCGCTGCCAGGCCGCTGGTGATCGCCATGCCGCGCCGCGACAATTCGGAGGCGAAGTCGCGCGCGTTGTCCCGGCCACCCGCAGTCGGATTGCGGCTGCCGATCACGGCAACCTGGGGCTGCCACAGGAGGTCGGGGTCACCCGCCACGTACAGCGCCGCCGGAGGCGACGGGATGTTTTTGAGCAGGGGCGGAAACTGCTCGCTATCGGCGGTCAGCAGAAAGTGGCCCGGCGCCGACAGCCAGTCGAGGTCCATCTGCAGAAGTTCCTCGTCGGGGTTACTCAGTGCATCGACCGCCTCCGCCGGCAGCCGCGCCTGGCGCAGGGCTGCACGGGAAGCGGCGACCAGTGCGTCCATGCCCCCAAACTGATCCGCGAGTTTCAAGAGCCGCGCACCCCCGAGTCCGGGAGCACGCAATGCGATGAGCCAGCTTCTGTGATTCGTGACGACCACCCCAGGTTATCAGCATGCGGTTGTCAGCATGCGGTTGTCAGCGCGCACGCATGCGCGGCGGGGATCACGTCGCCCCGGGTGCGGCCGAGGCGCATACGGCCCGCCGGGCCCGTGCTGCCTGCATGCAGGTTGTGAAAGAGTCCCGGTTCCCTGCGTTCTTACGATCCGGTCAGGTCACATCCTCTCGTCGGGGTGCCGCAGCATGTCGAATTCCTCGACAACCCGGGCGCCACTCATGACCATGCCGTAGCTGATCTCGTCGAAGGTCCGGAACACCATGACGATGCCATCGAACACGTCGGGCAGGCGGACATCGGCATCCTTGGCGAAACTGCCCCAGCGATAGCCGGTGCGGTCTACCACCATGTCCCCTCTGCCGAATGCCGAGAACACGTGCCCCGGCTTCAGACCCTGGTTGGAGCCCCCGTTTATCGACACGATCTGATGGATGCCGACGCCGGAACGCTGCCCCGAAGTGCCAAGAACCCTCAGCCCGTCAGGAACGCTGTCCATGGCACGCGGGAAGAAGGTGCTTTCGTAGCCCGGATCGTTATCTGGGAGTATATAGTCTCCGGGCTTCACCTCTGTACGATCCCGGATGATATCCAGGACGGAAATTTCCCCTGCCTTCGCCACGCGGACCCTGCTGACCTCGATCAGTTCGTAGCCCACGGGATCTTTGGGACGGCGGTTCCAGGGGTGTTCGGAACTGTACGGGTTCTCGTCGCGATCCCAAACGTAGGGAACCTGCTTCCAGTGTTCCTTCGGCAACACGCGGCGGATTTCCTGCGGATCACCGATGCGGTCGTAAATATTCGACAGCCTGGCCACCACGTATTCCTCTCCCACCTGCGCATCCAGGCCGCGGCCGTACGTGACGTCGGTGTTCGTCGAAGTAAGACGCTGATCCTCGTTCGCCACGATGTAGGGAAGTTCGGCGAACTCTTCAGGGGAAAGGATGCGCAAATTCCGGACGAACGGTGCGATCGAGTCGAAGGGTATCGCCTGGATCGCGTCACGATCTGAAGCGCGAATGGTCGGGCTGAGCTTCACCGTGTCGCCGCGGCGCAGCCTGAGCTGCGGCACGCCGTCGACGTAGACCAGCGAAATGACATCGCCGGGATAGATCAGGTGCGGGTTTTCGATTTGCGGGTTGGCATGCCAGATCGCCGGCCATTGCCAGGGCTTGTCCAGGAATCTTCCGGAGATGTCCCACAACGTATCGCCCTTGACCACGACGTATTCGTCGGGGTGATCGGAGCGCACCGACACGTCCTGTGCCACGACAACTCCGGTCAACCACAGAGCCGCAAAGGTGAGGTAGATGAGTCTTCTGATCACGTTCCTTCCTCTCTAGTAGGCATCCAGCCATCTGTCAGATGCGGTCAGTATTTACTCTGGCGAACGGGGCCCGCCATTCGCTATCATAATAAATGCTCAGGCAAAGTTCATCTTAATTGTTTTTAGCACCTGTAACTGTATGGCTAAATTAGAAATTCTGGAATTTCCCGATGCTCGGCTCCGAACCGTGGCAAAACCGGTCGAACAGGTCGACGACGCTTTGCGACGTCTGATCGACGACATGGTGGAGACCATGTACGATGCCCAGGGCATCGGGCTCGCGGCTACCCAGGTCAACGTGCACCGGCGTCTGCTGGTTCTGGATGTCAGCGAAAACCAGGACACGCCACGCGTTTACATCAATCCCGAGATCCTGGCCCGAGACGGCAGTGAATCGTGCGAGGAGGGGTGCCTGTCGGTACCCGGCATCTATGCCGAGGTGAGCCGCGCGGCGATGGTTCGCGTCGCGGCGCTGGACCGCAACGGAGACCGTTTTGAAGAGGATCTCGATGGAATCCACGCCGTATGCCTGCAGCACGAAATGGATCACCTGGAGGGGAAGCTGTTCGTCGACTACCTGTCGCCGCTCAAGCGCCGCATGGTGACCAAGAAGCTCGAGAAACAGCGCAAGACAGCAGGACCGAAGCCCGCACGGGCGATTCTGTAGCGCTGATGGAAAATCCCGGCCCACTTCGCATCCTGTTCGCCGGGACGCCCGAGTTCGCGGCCGTGCCTTTGCGCCGATTGTGCGCGGAGGGCTTTGCGCCGCTGGCTGTGCTGACCCAGCCGGACCGGCCGGCCGGGCGCGGCCGTGAACTGACGGCCAGCCCGGTCAAGCAGGCGGCAACCGCGGCCGCGATCCCGGTTCATCAGCCCGTTTCCCTGCGGGAACCGGCTGCCCATGATTTGCTGGCCGCGTTCGCACCCGACCTCCTGATCGTTGTCGCCTATGGCCTGATCCTGCCGCCCCCGATCCTCGCGATCCCCAGGTTCGGCTGCTGGAACATCCATGCCTCCCTGCTGCCGCGCTGGCGTGGCGCAGCGCCTGTCCAGCGCGCCATCGAAGCCGGTGACGAGGAGACCGGCGTTTGCATCATGCAGATGGATGCCGGCCTGGATACCGGCCCCGTTTTACGATGCGCCCGCATCCGCCTGCATGCCGGCGAAACGGCCGGCAGTCTGCACGACCGGCTGGCGGAGCTGGGCGCGCAGACGCTTCTGGATTGCCTGCGCCGGCTGGCCGGCGGCGAGACGCCGGTTCCGGTGGCGCAGGATGAAACAGGCGTTTGCTATGCCGCAAAACTCGAAAAGGGAGAGGCCGAAATCAACTGGGCCGAAGCGGCTGCCGTCATCGAGCGACGGATTCGCGCCTTCAATCCCTGGCCGGTCGCCTGGTGCTCGATTGCCGGCGAACGGACGCGCATCTGGAAGGCGGCCCTGCTGCCGCGGGCAACCTCCCGCCCGCCCGGCACGGTACTCGCCGCCGGCCGCGAGGGGATCGACGTCGCCACCGGGCGCGACGTGTTGCGCCTGCTCGAACTGCAGCGCCCCGGAAAACGCCGCATGTCCGTCACGGACTACCTGAACGCGCGGCAGCTGCCGGCCCGGCTGGGCGGCGAGCCATGAATCCGCGCCCGGCCGGCACCGCCCGGCTGGTTGCCCTGCAACTGCTGGCCCGGGTGCTCGACCAGGGTGCAAGCCTGGCCGAGGCCGAAGTCGACACGCGGCTGCCGGACCCGCGCGACCGTTCCTTCGCCCGTTTTCTCGCTTTCGGCGTGCTGCGCTGGCTCTCCGCTCTGGAATGGCTCGCCGCGCAATTGCTGCGGCGCCCGTTGAAGGCGCGTGACCGTGACCTGCAGCGGCTGATCCTGATCGGACTGTTCCAGCTCTGGCAGGAGGGTGCGGCCGACCATGCCGCCGTCAACGAGTGCGCCGAGAGTGCCCGCACGCTCGACAAACCCTGGGCCGTGCCCCTGATCAACGCGGTTCTCCGCCGATTCCAGCGCGAGCGCGGCGACCTGCTGGCCCGGCTCGCCGGGCGAGATGAAGGGTTTGCCCATCCGCCCTGGCTGTTGCATGCCCTGCAGCAGGACTGGCCGGATCACTGGCGCGCCATTGTCGCGGCGAACAACCAGGCCGGCGGAATGTGGCTGCGGGTCAGGAGAGACGCCGACCGGGCGACCCTGAACGGGCAACTGGCCGAGGCGGGCTTCACCACAGCCTTGCATCCCGACGCGCCGGATGCCCTGCGGGTCGAACCCGCCGTTTCCGTGGAGGCCTTGCCGGGATTCTCCAGCGGCCTGGTGTCCGTGCAGGACCCTGCCGCACAGCTGGCTGCCGGCCTGCTGGAACTCGCGCCGGGACAGAGGGTGCTCGATGCCTGCGCAGCCCCGGGCGGCAAGACCTGCCACATCCTGGAGCGGGCCCCGGATGTGAGGCTGACCGCGCTCGATCTCCGGCCGGACCGGCTGGAGCGCGTCAGGGAAAACCTCGCGCGGCTTGGATTGGACCGGCATGCCGGGCTGCGGCTGGCCGTTGCCGATGCCGCAGAACCGGCCGGCTGGTGGGACGGCATTCCGTATCAACGCATCCTGCTGGACGCCCCCTGCACGGCCACCGGCGTCATTCGGCGGCATCCCGAGATCAAATGGCTGCGGGAGCCCGGGCAGCTTGCCCGGGCCAGCCAGTTGCAGGGGCGCATGCTGCGGCGCCTCTGGCCACTGCTGGACACCGGCGGTATCCTCTTGTACGCCACGTGCTCGGTACTCAAAGATGAAAACAGCAGGCAAATCGGACAGTTCGTCGCGCACCACCCGGATGCGGAAGTGACGGCCCCCGATGTGGACTGGGGCCACCCCCTCGAGTTCGGACGGCAGATTCTGCCGGGCGAACGGGACATGGATGGCTTCTATTATGCGGGCTTGCGCAAGACCTGAAGCCAGCGGCGCCGGCTTGCTCGCGCTTCTGCTCGCGCTGGCCGGGTGTCAGCCGCAAGCGGCGGGAGGCCAGTTCGAAATCGATTCAATCGAGTCCCGGTGGGTCAACGGCCGCGTGAACGTTCACTGTGAGCGGACTCTGCGCCTGAGTGACGAGGCGCGCCGCGCACTGGCGCATGGCGTGCCGCTGACCGTCGAACTGGAATTGATCCTGCGCAGCACGGCCACTCAAACCCGCGTCGCCCGCGAAGCGGCTGCCTATGAGATACGCTACCTGCCCATGAGCGAGCACTACCAGGTTTCCAACCTGGCCGACGGTCAGGTCGGGACCTACCCCCGCCTGCGCCACGCGCTGGCGGACCTCGGCCGGCTGGACCTGTCGATCGGCACCGGCGCCCTGCCGGCCGGAGAGTACGAGTTGCTGGCGCGGAGCCGCCTCGACCACAGCAGGATGCCCCCGCCGATGCAACTGCCGGTGCTGCTCGACAGCGGTTGGAAGCACGCCTCGGCGTGGACTTCCTGGCCGCTCATCGTCGATCCGGAGGCATAGGCTGACCGTGGCCCACTCCCCGAACCGGGCAAAGAGGACCCGCCGCTTCCTGTTCAGGACGCTGCCGCTGGCGGCCCTGCTGGCCGCCCTGCTGGTCTCGCTGTTCCTGGTCAGCGGCGTCCAGCAGGAGGGCGGCGACGCCTCGCTGAACGACCGCTATCTCTGGGTATTGATCGTCACCCTGCTCGCCCTGGTGATCCTGTTCTGGAGCATTGGCTACCGGTTGTTGAGCCTGGTGCGCAACGTGCGGTCCGGGGTCCCCGGCGCGCGGCTGGCAGCCCGCTGGGTGCGCAATTTTCTCGCGTTGTCCCTGCCGCCGGCGCTGATCGTCTTCTTCTTTTCGGCCTGGTTCCTGTCCAGCACGATAGACAGCTGGTTCGATGTGCGGGTGGAGGAGGCGCTGGCCGATTCGCTCGAACTCGGACAGGAGTTTCTGGACACGCGGACGCTCGAGGTGCGCAATCAGCTCAGGGAAACCCTTGACGAGCTGTCCATGCTGCAGGAAGACGGTGAAATGTTGCGGCGGGCCCTGCTCCAACGCGTGCGCGCTTCCGGGCCGACCGAGCTTTCGATGATCGAAACCGACGGCACGCTGGTCGCGACGGCGAACATCAGCGCCCTTACCGGGTTGCCCGAGAGGCCCGGGGACTTCGCCCTCGTGCAGGCAGGCCAGCAAGGCGAATACGCCGCCGCCGAACCCACTGCCGACGGCAGCCTGCAGATTCGCGTTATCCAGCTGATGCCGGCCGGGTTTCCCGGCGGTTCGCCCCGCTTCCTGCAGGCCATTTACCCGCTGCCCCCCGACATCACCACGCTGGCCAGCACGATCGAGCGGGAATATTACCGCTACCAGAACGTCAGTTACCTGCGCGGGTCCCTCAAGCAGAGTTTTCTGCTGATCCTGACCCTGGTCCTGCTGCTGACGATCCTGCTGGCTATCCTGGCGGCCCTGAACTCGGCCCGGCGCATGGTCTCCCCGCTGTCCAGGCTGTCCACGGCAACCCGTGAAGTGGCGGCCGGCGACTTCGGCAAGGAAGTCGCGGTAGGACCCCGCGACGAAATCGGATTCCTCGTGGAGTCGTTCAACCAGATGACGCAGGCGCTCAAGTCGGCCAGTCAATCCGCCGAGGAGAGCCGGGCCGAACTTCAGGCGCAGGGCGAGTTTCTCGAGGCGGTGCTCGGCAATCTCTCCTCGGGCGTGCTGACGCTGGACCATGAAGGTCGCCTGATCACGGCCAATGCCGCCAGCATCCGCATTCTCGGGCTGCCGGAAAGATCGGCGGGCGACCTGGCGAACAGCCGGCCGGCGGGGCGGCAACTGGAGTACCTGCGGCAGCATGCGCCCTTCCTCGAGCCGTTTGTCGAGGCCATCCGGCGGCAAACCGATCGAGGCAAGAACGAGTGGCAAATGGAAATCCGGGTCGATCGTCCCGACGCACCGCTGGTGCTCCTGATGCGCGGTACGCGCCTGCCGCTGCTGACCCCCCCGGGCGAGGGGCCCGGCTTCGGCCAGGTCGTCGTATTCGACGACGTCACCATTCTCAACCGGGCGCAACGCGATGCCGCCTGGGCCGAGGTCGCCCGGCGCCTGGCGCACGAGGTCAAGAATCCGCTCACTCCCATCCGGCTGGCAGCCGAAAGGCTGCGCATGAAGCTCAGCGGCAAACTCGGCGACAGCGATGCTGCCATGCTGGAGCGCGCCTCCGACACCATCGTTTCCCAGGTGGAAGCCCTGCGCAGGCTGGTGGACGCCTTCGGAGATTATGCCCAGGAACCGCAGATCAGCCGGGAAGCCATACGCCTGGACGAATTGGTGCGAGAAGTCGTCACACTCTACCAGCAGGGGGATACCGGCCTGCGATTCACCCTCGATCTCTGCCCGGGACCACCCGGCCTGGCGGCAGACAGCGGCCGCCTTCGCCAGATGCTGCACAACCTGATCCGCAACGCCCGGGAGGCAGGTGGCGACGCCGGCGCGGCGATAGACATCCGCAGCCACGTCATCACCGACCAGGGCGGGACCTGGCTGCTGCTTGAATTGCGCGACGGCGGCCCAGGCTTTCCGGCGGCCGTGCTGGAGCAGCCCTTCGAGCCCTACGTCACCAGCAAGAGCGGCGGACGCGGCCTCGGCCTGGCGATCTGCCGAAAGATCGTCTCCGAGCACAACGGCCGAATTGCCATCGCCAATCACCCCGAAGGAGGGGCCCGCGTCGACGTTCTGTTGCCGCTGGATGCGCCCTGAAAGCCATGAGGCCGGACAGGCTAGGCATCCTCTCAAGGTTGGAGTAAGCTGTTGCGCACGCGCAACAGGCTTCGGCTTTCCATGTCCCAATCACACATACTGGTCGTCGACGACGAACCCGACATCCGGGATCTCGTGCGGGAAATTCTCGAGGACGAAGGCTATCGGGTAAGCGTGGCCGAGAACGGGTCCACCGCCCGCGCGGCCTTTGCCAACGAACCGCCTGATCTCGTGCTGCTCGATATCTGGATGCCGGACGTCGACGGCATCACCCTGCTTCGCGAATGGTCGGCCGGCGGCGGGCTGGCGTGCCCGGTCGTTGTCATGTCCGGGCACGGGACAGTCGAGACGGCCATCGAGGCGACCCGTCTCGGCGCGCATGATTTCGTCCAGAAGCCCATTTCCCTGGCGCGCCTGCTGGCCGTCGTCACCCAGGCCCTCGATTCCGCGAAGGACCGGCAAAGAAAGATCGCCCCACAATACGCCGCCACCACCGAGCCCATCGGAAACAGCGCCGTCATGCAGGTGCTCCGGAAAAAGGCCGAGCAGGCGGCCCAGCACGACCTGCCCGTCCTGATCACGGGCGAAAAGGGCTGTGGCCGGGAAAACCTGGCGCGCTTCATCCACAAGCAAAGCGGACGAAGCGGCGAATTCGTCACGATGGACCATCGTGAACTGGGCTCCGGGAACTGCCGGGGCTATCTCTTCGGCAGCGTAGCCGGGGATACACACCAGCAAGGCGTGTTCGACCGGGCGCGCGGCGGCACCCTGTTCATCCCGGAACTGCAGGAAATACCGGATGCAGCGCTGAAGATCATCCACCAGGTCCTCGAGTCCGGGAGTTTTGTCCGGGAACACGACAGCGGCATCAGGGAACTCGATTGCAGATTGGTGGCCAGCGCCTGCAACGCCTTGTTACAGCGCGCCCAGAAAGACGAGACCATGCAGCAACTGTACTACCGGCTCAACGTACTGCCCCTGCAGTTGCCGCCGCTGCGCGAGCGGCCGGATGACGTGCCGGAACTGCTGCGTTTCTATGCCGACTGGTTTCCCAACCGGGAAAGCCTGCCTTACCGGCAATTCTCGGTCGCCGCGCAGAATCGGCTGCGCAACCACAGTTGGCCGGGAAACATCCGTGAATTGCGCAACCTCGTCCAGCGGCTGCTGGTGCTGGGCGGCGAAGGCGAAGTGACCGTGGCGGAAGTCGAGGAGGCCCTGCGGCAGAGCCCCGCGCAGGCGCCGGCGGGGTCGGTTGAACACCCCCCCCTGTTCGACTTGCCCTTGCGCGAGGCCCGCGAGCAGTTCGAGCGCGACTACCTGGTGTACAAGCTGCGTGAAGCGGGCGGGAGCGTCGGCAAACTCGCCGACGCGGTAGGCATGGAAAGGACGCATTTGTACCGCAAGCTGCGCGCTCTGGGCGTCGACCCCAAAACAGCGGCAAGCAGCGGGGAAGGATAATGAAGATCGTCATCCTGGGGGCCGGGCAGGTGGGCACCACCGTGGCCTACAGCCTATCGAGCGAAGAAAACGACATCACCGTGGTGGACGTCAACGCCGCGCATCTGAAGGAGCTGCAGGACCGCCTGGACATCCGCGGCGTCCTCGGCCACGCCTCCTATCCGACCGTGCTGGTCAGAGCCGGCATCGAAGACGCCGACATGATCATTGCGCTGACCAGCAGCGACGAAGTCAACATGACCGCCTGCCAGGTCGCCTACACCCTCTACAACACGCCGACCCGAATTGCGCGCATCCGCTCGTCGGAATACATCGACCAAGGCCGCCTGTTCGACCGGGAGCACTGCCCGGTGGACGTGCTGATCAGCCCGGAGACGCTGGTAACCGAATACATCGCGCGCCTGATCGAGTATCCCGGCGCGCTCCAGGTGCTGGATTTCGCCGACGGACGCGCCCAGTTGGTCGCCACCCAGGCCTACGCCGGCGGCCCGCTGGTCGGGCGCCGCCTGCACACGATGAGGGAACACATGCCGGTCGGCGCCGAGGCCCGCGTCGCCGCCATCTACCGGCAGGACAAGACCATCATTCCGGACGGGAGCACGGTCATCGAGGAGAACGACACCGTGTTCTTCCTGGCCGCGCAACGCAACATCCGGACCATGATGAAGGAATTGCGGCCGCTGGATAACCCGGTGCGGCGCATCATCCTGGCCGGTGGCGGCAACATCGGCAGCAACCTGGCGCGCCAACTGGAGCGCAACCACCACGTGAAGATCATCGAACGGGACCCTGCCCGCGCCGAGTCGATCGCCGAGAACCTGGAAAAGGCCATCGTGCTGGTCGGGGATTGCGCTGACGAGGAATTGCTGCGCGAGGAGGCCATCGACACGACCGATGTGTACTGCGTGGTGACCAACGACGACGAGGCCAATATCCTGTCCTCGATGCTCGCCAAGCGCATGGGGGCCGAAAAAGTCATCGCAATCATCAACCGCCCGTCCTACGTGGACCTGGTCGAGTCCAGCTCCATCGATATTGCGGTGTCGCCGCAGCAGATTACCATCGGCGCCCTGCTGACCCATATCCGGCGGGGCAACATGGTCCGCATCCATTCCCTGCGGCGCGGTGCCGCCGAGGCGATCGAGGCCGTTGCCATGGGTGACAAGCGAAGTTCCAGGGTAGTCGGCCGGGCCATCGAGGACATCGACCTGCCGGCCGGGACCACCATACCCGCCGTCGTCCGCGGGGAGGAAGTCATCATTGCCCACCACGACACGGTGATCCAGGAGAACGACCACGTGATCCTGTTCGTGCCCGACAAACGCCAGATTGCCGCCGTGGAACGCCTATTCCAGGTGGGCGCCCTGTTCCTCTGAGGACATGATGGGCTTCACCGCCGTACAACGCGTCGTCGGCTTCCTGATTGCCGGCTCGAGCCTGATGATGCTGCCCCCGGTTCTGGTCTCGCTGTGGTACGGGGACGGCACCACCGGGCTGTTCCTGACCAGCGCCGCGATTCTGCTGGCGCTTGGCCTTGCGATCTACGTGCCGGTCAGGCACGTCAAGGAGGAACTGCGGCTGCGCGACGGATTCCTGATCGTGGTCAGTGCCTGGCTGGCGTTGGCGCTGGTCGGCGCCGTGCCCTTCCTGCTGCTGACGTCCCCCGAATTGAGCTACGTGGACGCCGTGTTCGAATCGATGTCGGGCCTGACCACCACGGGCGCCACCATCGTCACCAACATCGACGCGCTGCCGCGGGCCATACTGTACTACCGCCAGCAACTGCAGTGGCTGGGCGGCATGGGCATCATCGTGCTCGCGGTGGCGATCCTGCCCATGCTGCGGATCGGCGGCATGCAGTTGTATCGGGCCGAGACGCCGGGGCCGATGAAGGACGCGAAGCTTACCCCGCGCATCACCGAGACGGCCAAGGCCTTGTGGCTGATCTACGTCGGGATCACGATAGTCTGCGTCGTGGCCTACTGGCTGGCCGGCATGAAGCTGTTCGACGCGGTAGGGCATGCCTTCAGCACCGTTGCCATCGGCGGTTTCTCGACGCACGACGACAGCCTCGCGTTCTGGAGCAACCCCACCGTCGAGGCCGTGGCGATCTTCTTCATGGCGGTCGCCGGCATCAATTTCGCGCTTCATTTCACCGCCTGGCGCCGGGCCAGCACGCAGCCGTACTTTCTCGACCCCGAACTCCGCGTTTACGCCTCGCTGCTGCTCGCCTTTTCGGTGGTGGTCAGCTTCGGCCTGTACCTGACCGGAACCTACGAGACATTGGCCACCTCGTTCCGCTACGGAACCTTCCAGGTCATTTCCGCGATGACGACGACAGGCTTCACGACTGCGCCTTTTTACACCTGGGGCGGCGCGCTGCCCGTGATCCTGATGCTGCTCGCGTTCATCGGCGGCTGCGCCGGCAGCACGGCGGGCGGGATGAAAGTCATCCGGGTCATCCTGCTCTACCGCCAGTCCGTGCGCGAAATTCTGAGGCTGGTCCACCCGCACGCTGTGTATCCGGTCAAGATCGGCGGCCAGCGGACTTCCGATACGGTGATCAGCGCCGTGTGGGGCTTCTTCTTTCTTTACATCGCCAATTTTGCGGTCATGACCATCATGTTGACCGCCACCGGCCTGGATGCCGAGACCGCCTACTCCGCGGTCGGGGCATGTATCACCAACCTGGGTCCGGCCCTGGGGTTGGCCGGACCCAACTACGCGGCTCTGAACGACACCGCCAAGGTCGTTCTGAGCTTGGCCATGCTGCTCGGGCGTCTCGAAATCTACACCCTCCTCGTGCTGCTGACGCCGGCATTCTGGCGGGGCTGAAGGGCTCGGTCGTGGAGTTCGCGCGCCTGCTCGACATGGTCGGCACAGACCGCGACAGCGCCATGCTGCGACTGACGCTGTCCCGCCTGCTGGCGGCGCAGGGGCAGGTCGTCCAGGCACAGGCGCACCTGGAGGCCGCCGTCGGCATGGACCCGGGTTACACGGCCGCCTGGAAGGAACTGGGCAGGCTCCGCCTGCAAGGAAACGACGCCGAGGGCGCCGCCGAAGCCTGGCGCCAGGGGATCGACCAGGCGCGGAAAAACGGCGACAAGCAGGCCGAAAAGGAAATGACGGTATTCCTGCGGCGCCTGGGTTGAAGCGCGTGTAGGAGCGGCTTTAGCCGCGATGGTTTCTCTTCACCAGCAAGGAAATCGCGGCTAAAGCCGCTCCTACAGAAAAAAAAAGCAGATCCCACACAAGTACTAGGCGTAGAAGTCCGCTTGGCCCTCGGGCTGGGTCTTGAAGCGCCGGTAACTCCAGAGGTATTGCGGCGGATCGATGGCTATGCAGTCCTCCACGGCGCCATTCACCGCGGTCAGCGACTCAATCAGGTCTTCGGAGTGGATGCGCTCGTCGACCGGCAGGACATGGACCCGGTACCTCCCACCCCGCAAGCGCTCGCAGACGCAAGCCAGCACCACGCAGTTTGTCCGCTGCACCAGGCGGGGCGCGAGGACTCCCGTGAGCGCCGGAATCCCGAAAAAGGGGACGAAGCGGCCCTGCCCGCGGGACGGTTGCTGATCGGGCAGAACACCCGCGCCCTTGCCCGCCCGGATGTGGGCATACAGCTGCCGCAAACCTGCCGCCGTCGCGGGGATCAGGTTGGCTCCGCCACGCTGGCGCTTTGCAAGCAGCGCACGCTCGAGCCCGGGATGCGAAGGCGGCTTGTAGAGAATGGCGATGTCCGGAATCCTCTGCAGATAGATGCCGAGGTATTCCCAGGCCCCGAAGTGGGGGGCCAGCACGACGACGCCCCGCCGGCTGGCGAGCGCCTCCTCGACCAGGTGTTCGTTGACCATGCCGTCGCACAGCGCCTGCAGTTTTTCCACCGGCCAGTACCAGTTGTGGCCGGTTTCCAGCACCGAACAGAGATAATGCTTGAAGCTTTCGCGTATCCAGCGCTCTCGCTCATCCGGGTCCAGGTCGGGGAAACAGCGCTGCAGGTTGCGCACCGTCGTGTGCCGCTTGACCGGGGAGAGCCGCAGAACCAGCCCCGCACCGCGCTCGGCCAGCCAGTAAGGCATCGCCGCGGGCATCAGGCTGAGCAGCCACAACACGAATTTGACCATGTAGACCATCGGCACCTGCCCGATAAGCGGGCCGCAGTTCGGGGGACTGCGCCTGATAGAATGGGACGGCCGACCGTCAATAAAGCCGGGCACGCCATGATTGCATTGATACAAAGGGTATCCGAAGCCGCCGTCCATGTTAATGGCGAACTTGTCGGAGAGATCGGACCGGGGGTGCTCGCCCTGATCGGGGTGGAGCGCGGAGATTCGGAAAAACAGGTCGGCCGCCTGCTCGAGCGCCTGCTGGCCTATCGCATTTTTCCGGATCCCGAGGGCCGCATGAACCTCGACGTGCGCCAGGCGGGGGGCGGATTGCTGCTCGTGCCGCAGTTCACCCTGGCGGCCAACACGAACAAGGGCAACCGGCCCAGTTTCACGTCGGCCGCGGAACCGGCGGAAGGAGAGCGGCTGTTCGAGCTTCTGGTTGGCCGGGCCCGCAGTCAGCTGGCCACCGTGGCCACGGGGCGCTTCGGAGCCCACATGAAGGTCGCGCTGGTCAACGATGGCCCGGTGACGTTCTGGCTTCAGGCGCCCCCGGCCGCCTGACCGCGCACCGACGCCTCGCCGTTGTCCTCGCTGCCGAATTTCTGCAGCTTGCGGGTCAGCGTGTTGCGGCCGAGCCCAAGCAGTTCAGCCGCCTTCTGGCGCTGTCCGCCGGTTTGATCCAGGGCGCAGTCGATCAACACCCGCTCGAGTTCATCCTGGGCGCGCCCGAACAGGTCGCTACGGCCCGACGCCAGTTCCCGGCGCGCCCACTGGCGCAGGGACTCCGACCAGGTCGCGTCGACCTCGCTGGCTGTGCGGGGGCCGAACATCTCGACAGGCAGGTCTTCCGGAAAAATCTGGTCGCCCGGCGCCATGACGCACAGCTGCCGGCAGAGGTTCAGCAACTGGCGGACGTTTCCAGGCCACTCGTAAGCTTCCAGCACACGGATCGTCTCCGGCCGCAGCCGTTTTTCTTCCAGACCCAGCTCGGCGGCGACCTGCAACAGGAAGCGGCGGGCCAGCATCCCGATGTCTTCGGTCCGCTCGCGCAACGGGGGCAACGCGATTCGGATGACATGGAGCCGGTGGTACAGGTCTTCCCGGAAATCGCCGTGGCGCACCTTCTGCTCGAGATCCTGGTGAGTCGCTGCGATCACGCGGACGTCCGCTTTCAGCAGGTCCCGCCCGCCAACCCGGTAGTAGTCGCCCTCGGCGAGCACTCTGAGCAGACGGGTCTGCAGGGCCAGCGGCATGTCGCCGATCTCGTCGAGGAACAGCGTTCCACCCGCGGCTTCCTCGAAGCGGCCCACGCGCCGCGAGTGCGCCCCGGTGAACGATCCTTTTTCATGGCCGAACAGCTCGGACTCCAGCAGTTCCGCGGGAATCGCGGCGGTATTGATCGCGATAAACGGACCCTTGGCGCGCGGGCTGTGCTGATGCAGCACCTGCGCGACCACCTCCTTGCCGCTGCCCGTCTCACCGGTGATCAGCACGCTGATGTCGGAGCGCGACAGGCGGCCGATGGTGCGAAAAACCTCCTGCATCGCGGGAGACTCTCCCAGCAGCCGGCTGCCGCTTTCCTCTTCGGGCGACCGCGGGATGACATCCATCTTCGCCACCGCGCGGTCGACGACGGAAATGACCTGGTCGAGATCGAACGGCTTGGGCAGGTATTCGAATACGCCCTTCTGATAGGCGCTCACGGCCTGGTCGAGATCGGAATAGGCGGTCATCGCCATCACGGGTATCTCGATGGACAGTTGCTCCAGCATGTCGACCACGCTCAAACCGTCTGCATCGGGCAAGCGAATGTCGGTCAGGATGGCCCGCGGATGGCCGTGGTGCAGGGCCTCGCTGACCGCTTGCACGGTGTCGAAGCACTCCACTTCGTAGCCCCGCCTTCTGAGAGCCCGCTGCAGGACGAAGCGGATCGCTTCGTCGTCGTCGACGACCCAGATGTCGGCGCGCCCGCTCATGCGAGCCCCGCCTCCGGCATTGCGTCGCCATTGCCAAACGGAAGGTAAAGGGTAAAGCGACTGCCCCGCTCCAGCGCCTCGAAGGTCAGCAGTCCGCCGTGCGCCGACGCGATCTGCTGGGACAGGGCCAGCCCAAGGCCGGTGCCGTCCCGGCGGCCGGTCACCAGGGGCAGGAACAGCAACGAGCGCAACGAATCGGGAACCCCCTGGCCATTGTCGATGACGTCCAGCCGGATCACGCTGCCCGGCCCCGCCTGGAGCAGGGCGTTTCCATGCTCGACCCGGGTCCTGATGACCAGGACGGAGGCGTGGGCCTGGCAAGCGTTGCGCAACAGATTCAGTATCACGCGCCGGAGAGCCGACGCGTCGGCCCGGAGGGTCGGAATGCTCGGATCAAAGTCGCGCCGCACTTCCACCGACTCGCCGAATTCGGCGGCGAGAAGGTCCACCGCCTCGTCCAGCAGAGGGTAGAGCTGGATTTCGTTGCGCTCCAGTTCGGGCTGTCCGAACCGCTGTATCAATTCGTCGATGCGGTCGGATTCGCGCATGATCAGCCGGGCCAGCGTTGCGAGTTCGCCCGATTCCAGTTCGTCGGCGAGCATCTGCGCCGCGCCGCGAATGCCGCCCAGCGGATTCCGGACCTCGTGTCCGAGATTGCGGCTCAGTAGCTCCAGCATGCCCGTCTGCAGCTCACGCTGTTGCAGGCGAAGGCGCAGCCGTTCCCACTCGAGGTCGTGGAACTCGAGCAGGACATTGCCTTCATCGGTTCGCTGAATGGTGCAGTCATAGGTGCTGTTTCCCATCTTGAGCTCATGCAGGCGCACGCCCTGGCTGTCGCCCGGCAAGTGCAGAATGGCGCCACGCAGTTCTTCCGGGATGACAGCCACCTCCCCAACGTGGTGGCCATGTGCCCGGTCCCGGCTGACCAGCAAACAGTGCTCGGCCGCGTTGTTCATCAGCTTGATCCGCCCCGCCCCGTCCAGGTGGACGACGGCGGTGTCCAGCAGATCCAGCAGCCCGTGAGTTCTCGCCGTGTCAGCAGTCACTCACGCTCCGGCGCCTCAGGGGCCTGACTGGGTGGGCGGCGGCACGGCCCTCTGGTTGAAATTGACCGAGTTCTGGTGAACGAAAAAAGTCACCGGTTGCGTGGTGACGATGACGCGCTTGCGCGCGTCGAGCAATTCCGCATAAACGTTGTGCTCGCCCCGATCCAGCGTCAGGCTGACATTCCCGATCGCGGGCACGTCCTGCGGCGTTTCGTCCACGTACAACCTGGCCGACATGTCGGGCAGCGGCGGCTCGGATGTACCCCAGCCGATGACGACGGAATTGGCCGTACCCCAGAAAGTCTCCTCCTGCTCGGGCTGGGTGATGCGAAAATCGCTGTACTGCCTGCGCAACTCCCGCGCAGTAGGCGCCGGCGGCTCGCTGCTCGTGGCGGCTTCGACCGTCGGTTCCGGCACCTGGATGTCGCTCTCGATCACGGACAACGGCGGCAGATCCATCGGCTGCGCCGTGTCCGATGGCCGCTGGTCCGTAAACGTCACGTTCCCGTCCTTGTCCACGACCTTGTAGATCTCGCCCTGGGCCGCCAGAGTCAGCGGCAAACACAAAGCCAGCAAGGCCGGAAGCTTCCTGATCATTCCTTTGTTCATCGACGTGCACCTCCCCTGGTGTTTCCATGGCCGGCCCCGCGAGCCTGCGGGGCCGCCAGACGGCCCGGAGCACGTAATCCGACACAGGGGCGGAGATACCCGGGCCTGCTACAGAGAATAATACATATCGAACTCCACCGGGTGGGTGCTCATCCGGAAGGTGGTTACTTCCTTCATCTTGAGCCGGATGTAGGCGTCGATGAGGTCATCGTCGAACACGCCCCCGACCTTGAGGAACTCCCGGTCGGCATCGAGTGCCGCAAGGGCCTGGTCGAGCGTTGCGCACACCGTCGGGATCAACTTCTCCTCTTCGGGCGGCAGATCGTAGAGGTCCTTGTCCATCGGCGGGCCCGGATCGATCTTGTTGCGGATGCCGTCCAGGCCGGCCATCAGCATCGCGGCGAAGGTCAGGTAGCCGTTACCCGCCGGGTCGCCAAAGCGGACTTCGATACGCCGCGCCTTCGGGTTGCTGACGAAGGGGATGCGGCAGGAAGCGGAACGGTTGCGCGCCGAATACGCCAGCATGACGGGCGCTTCGAAACCGGGGACCAGGCGCTTGTAGCTGTTGGTGGTCGAATTCGCGAAGGCGTTGATCGCGCGAGCGTGCTTGAAGATGCCGCCAATGTAGTGAAAAGCGGTTTCAGACAGGCCGCCGTACCCTTCCCCGGTGAAGAGGTTGGTGCCGTCCTTCGCGATCGACTGGTGCACATGCATGCCGGAGCCGTTGTCTCCGACCAGTGGCTTGGGCATGAAGGTCGCGGTCTTGCCGGCAGCGTGGGCCACGTTGTGGACCACGTACTTGAGCATCAACAGTTCGTCCGCCTTGCGCGTCAGCGTGGAGAACCGGGTGCCGATTTCGCACTGGCCGGCGGTGCCGACCTCGTGGTGATGCACCTCGACGCTGATACCCATCTTCTCCATGATCCGGCACATCGTGCCGCGCAGGTCGTGAAGGGAGTCGACCGGGGGCACCGGAAAGTACCCGCCCTTCACACCGGGGCGATGGCCGAGGTTGCCGCCTTCGTACTCCGCGCCGGTGTTCCAGGCGCCTTCTTCCGAGTCGACGTAGTACGAGCAACCGTGCATGTCGACATCGAAGCGCACGTCGTCGAAGACGAAAAATTCAGGTTCGGGCCCGAAAAACGCAGTGTCCGCAATGCCACTCGACTTGAGGTAGGCCTCGGCGCGCTTCGCGAGCGAACGGGGGCACCGGTTGTAGCCTTCCATCGTGTTCGGTTCCAGCACGTCACAGCGGATGATAAGCGTCTTGTGCTCGGAAAACGGGTCGCGCACCGCCGATGCCGGGTCGGGCATCAGCACCATGTCGGACTCGTTGATTCCTTTCCAGCCGGAAATCGAGGAGCCGTCGAACATCTTGCCTTCTTCGAACAGGTCCTCGTCCACGGCGCTAAGCGGCAAGCTAACGTGCTGCTCCTTGCCCATGGTGTCGCAGAATCTGAGATCGACGAACTTGTACTTGTCTTCCTCGAGGGATTTCAAAATCTTGTCAGCGGTCATCATTCAGTCTTCCTGTGGTGGTGTTCCAAAATGGTTCAGGACTTACATGCAGGACCCGTGCCAAACCATGTCAAGGCAAGGACCCTCGAATAATCTGGAGATAGCTGCACTTTAGGCAATTTTAGGGACTGATTCGAAGTATTTGCGCAGAAAGGTGTCGGAGGCACCCGCCCGAATCCAAACCTCAGTATACCAAACGCACCATACTAGTGCAATCATGAATCGGGTATGCACCAATATGGTGCGTTTACCGGATCAGCCAGAGCAGCACCACCCCCAACATCAGGCGATAGACCACGAACGGCAGCAACCCAACGCGTCTGAGCAGGGCCAGAAACGCGGCGATGCAAACCCACCCCGCCAGCGCCGCAAACCCCAGCGCAAGGGTGAATTGCAGCCAATCGATCGCCGCGCTGATCGCC
>Ga0209536_100003816_pt1 | contig 23986 bp, 25 predicted proteins | sample DeeMarSeWOR28_12_FD_187461 | JGI IMG/M metagenome (GOLD analysis project Ga0209536, IMG submission 187461) | Marine sediment microbial communities from White Oak River estuary, North Carolina - WOR-2-8_12 (SPAdes) (version 2) | ecosystem: Environmental > Aquatic > Marine > Intertidal zone >...
CGCCAACCTCGGCGTCGCCGAGATCCAGGAAAAGGCGTGAAATGCGCTTCGTTAGAACCCGAATTTAGCCGCAGATAAACGCAGATAAACGCCGATATGTATTGTCGAAAGGCGAAATACCTTGGGCGGAACGGATTTGGTACAGGTTCAACGGTGGCGTGTTAGCTCTGAGCCAAGACACGGGTCCGTGTCCACGATTGAGGGACACTCGTTGGTCGTCGTGGGTGCTTAATGTGGTTTGCTTTTCCTTATATCTGCGTTCATCTGCGTTTATCTGCGGCTGATAATGTTTTTCGGTTTTCGATGTAGGGGTTACGCATGCGGCAGATAATTCTCGATACGGAAACCACCGGCCTCGAAGCGCAGCTGGGCCACAAGCTCATTGAGATCGGCGGCGTCGAGCTCGTCAACCGGCGCTTCACCGGCAACAACTTCCACCGCTATCTCAACCCCGAGCGGGAAAGCGAAGCGGGGGCGCTCGAGGTCCATGGGCTCACGAGCGAGTTTCTCCGCGACAAGCCAAAGTTCGCGGAGATCGCCCGCGAATTCCTGGATTACATCAGTGGCGCCGAGCTCGTTATTCACAACTCGGCGTTCGACCTGTCATTCCTCAATCGGGAGCTCGACCTGGCCGACCTGAAGCCGGTGACGGATTACTGCGTCGGGATCGTCGATACCCTGCGCATGGCAAAGGAGATGCACCCGGGCAAGCGCAACGGCCTGGATGCCCTGTGCGAGCGCTACCAGATCGACTATTCCGCACGCACGCTGCACGGCGCGTTGCTGGATGCAGAATTACTCGCCGAGGTCTACCTCGCGATGACGCGCGGGCAGGAAACTCTCGTCATGGAAGTCGAAACCGGCCTCGCGTCGGATTCTGGCGCCGAGACCGCGGCGGGGGAGGTCGAGCTCTTTGTCCTGCGCGCCAGCGAGGAAGAGCTCGCTCAACATGCGCAGCAGCTCGAGGACATCGACAAGGCAAGCAAAGGAGCGTGCCTCTGGCGCGCGCTTGATAAGGCGTGAATCGTGAATCGTGAATGGTGAATAGTGAATGGACGAAACGGTTGGTTTTTAGTCGTCCATGCTCATCGCTCATCGCGGACGTCTTATTACCCGGGAGGTTCACCCCTCGCAAGCCGTCCGGCAACCGTATCGATCAGCCGCCGCGAGATGCTTATTGACCCCGGCAGTTTCGGTAACTCGCGCGGGTCGAACCAGTGCGCCTCGACGATCTCCACTCCGTCGGGGCGCAGCTCGCCGCCCGCGTATTCCGCGGTGAAGGCGATCATCAGGGAGTGGGGGAACGGCCAGGGCTGGCTGCCGAAGTAGCGGATGTTCTTCACCTCCACGCCTACTTCTTCGCGCGTCTCGCGTCTGATGGTGTCCTCGAGCATTTCGCCCGGCTCGACGAATCCTGCGAGCGCCGAGTAGCGCCCGTCGGGCCAGATGGGCTTGCGCGCGAGCAGAAGCTTTCCCTCGTGGGTGACGAGGATCATGACGGCAGGGGAGACAGGCGGGTAGGTTCTATAGCCGCAGGCCGGACAGCTGCGTGCGCGCTCCTCGCCGCGTGCCTCGGTCGGGTTGCCGCAGCGGCTGCAGTATTGGTGGTTGCGCTCCCAGTCGAGCAGCTGATAGGCGCGGCCGGAAAGGGCTGCGAGCGTTGTCTCAACGAGGCCGAAAAGATCGCGCAACCCAAGCGCGACCCATCCTTCCGGCAGCGCCTGACTCTCGGGAATTTCCACGGCGTAGCTGTGCCGCCCGCCATAGAGGCCCAGGTAATGGCTGCGCGAGGGCGCGAGGCCATGCTCCCCGAGATCGTTGCAGCACGGCATGGCAGGCCGCTCCGCGCCGTTCAGAACCAGTATTTCCTGGCGCCGGAAGGCAAACCACAGCGCGGGCTCGGTGCGCTCAGCCGGCGGGACGACCAGCGGTGTGTATTCTTCGCTCATGGAACTGGAACGTAGAGTAGCGGAATTGGGGCGGGCGCGGGAAGCGCGGACAAGCTTGCCCGGCGGTTTGAAGCGCCTCCCTCGGCGATGCTAAAATGCGCCCTCCTCAGGGGTGGTTAGCTCAGCGGTAGAGCACTGTCTTCACACGGCAGGGGTCACAGGTTCGAACCCTGTACCACCCACCATTTTTCAACGCCGGCGCGCGCGGATTGGCTGAGCGTCGTGTCGCTAAAGTGCGCGCGCTCGCGCGATATTCCGGCACAGTTGAAGCCCACAACGTGCGTCGGGTCGAAATAATCACGAATAAGGTGATACGTTATTTTTTTGGGCCTTCGTGCAGCGCCTGAAATTTATAAAAACGCGACCGCCAGACGTAGTCTTTGTAAGCGTGTTCGATCGCGGTGGGCAGGAGCTCGGGCCGCCCCCAGTCCGCGTATTTCCAGTCCCCGAACTTGGTTTTGGCTTCCTCGACGCCGACGCCGCGGTCCACAAGCTCCGCCACGCGTTCCTGTAGGGTTACGAGGTAGTCCCGGTAGGTCGCTATGGCTTCCGCGCCCCCACCGACGACGGGGACTCCATGTCCTGGCACGACTGTATCGCACTCGAACTCCGAAAGCGCATCCAGGATTGTCAATATTCCGCCGAAGTCGGTTGTCTTGCAGCGGCCATGCGCCCCGGAAAAAACCAAGTCCCCGGCAAACAGCACCCGCCTTTCGGGAAGATAGATGACCAGGTCGCCCCTGCTGTGGCCATGCCCCATAAAGACCAGCTCGATGTTTTCGCCGCCCAGCGTGATAGTGGCCCGCTGCTCGATGCCTATCTGCGGAGTTAGATCCGCCGGATTTTCCAAATCACGGGCGAGTTCGGGATTGTATTTTCGAATATGGTCGACCCAGACTTGCTCCTTCATTTTTTCATGAATGCTGGCGCGACATACTTCTGAGGCCAGAATAATTGCTCCTTTGCGCCGAAACAAATGATTCAGGGAAAAATGATCGCCGTCGTCATGGGTGTTTACAACGTACCGGACCGGGGAAGACCGGGTGAGGGAGTTGAGGGAGGCCATCAGAGCATTGCAATGCTTGATGAACCCATCGACGAGAAGCGAACCTTCCGGGGTTACAAAAATACCCTGATTACCCTCTCCGCGCGGGCTGACCTGACAATAGGCACCTTCGCCGAGTTCTACCAGGCCTCCAACTTCCGGGTCTACTGCCATTTTTCCTCCTCGCACACGCGCTCATGCAAGACACAGATCGGGGACGAACGTCAGGAGTGTCGGATCAACTGGATCGCTGTGGCGCTTGCTGACCCGCGCCAGGCGGCCTCGACACCACCTCTCGGCCGGTCCTAGACCATCGGTCCCGGCCGTTTCAGATACAGATCCTTGATCGAGTCGGCCGCCCAGCACGCCAGCGCGCCGATCGTGCCGGTCGGGGGATTGGCGCTGTTCTGCGGGAAGTTGCACCCGCCGATCACGAACACGTTGGAGACGTCCCACGACTGCAGGTATTTGTTGACGGCGCTCGTTGCCGGGTCCGCGCCCACGGCCGCGCCGCCGACGTTGTGTGTGCTCTGGTAGGGCACGATGTCGTAGTGGCCCGCCGTGGGCTGGGCGCTCATGAGCGAAGGATTCATCGCCTTCGCGATTTCCTCCGCCTTCTTCGTGATCCACGCCGATGCCTTGCGCTCGTTGTCGCCCCAGTCGAAGGTCATGCGCAGGAGCGGCAGGCCGTTGGCGTCGCGGTAATTGGGGTCGAGGTCGAGATAGTTCTGACGGTAGCTCTGGCAGGCGCCGTGCAGCCGGACCGTCAAGTTGCGCTGGTAGTAGCGCGCCGCCGCGCGCTTCCACTCCGCGCCCCAGCGCGGTGTGCCCGGCGGCACGTGGATGGACTTTATCGGCATGGCACCGCTGCTCGCGACCGCGATGTAGGCGCCGCCGAAGAAGTCCAGCCCCGAGTGGTCGAAATTGTCGCCGTTGAACTCGTCGATCGCGGTGCCGCGCGCCCCCCCGCCCATGAACGGGTTGAACACCTTCTCCTCGAAGAAGAGCGTGACGCGGCCGGCCGACTGGTAGGAATAGTTGCGGCCGACCACGCCGCGGTTCGTTGCCGGGTCGTACGGCTTCCCGATGCCGGAGAGCAGCATCAGGCGCACGTTGTTGAAGGTGTACGCTGCGAGGATGACGAGCTCGGCGGGCTGCTCGAATTCGCGCCCGGCTGCGTCGAGGTAGGTGACGCCGGTCGCGCGCTTTCCGTCCGAATCCAGGTTCACCTTGATGACGTTCGAGAGCGGGCGCAGCTCGAAGTTCGCCTGCTTGAGCAGCGCCGGCATGACGGTGGTGAGCGGATTGGCCTTCGCGCCCATCGAGCAGGCGTGGCTGCTGCAGAAACCGCCGCGAATGCACTGGCCCAGCATGAGCTTGTAGGGATTGGTGTAGGCCTGCGTCTGCGCCGCGACCGGGTTGACGTGCGGGTGATAGCCCAGCTCGCGGCACGCGTTCGCGAACAACGTGCCGGCGTAGTTCATCGAGGAGGGCGGGTTCGGGTACTCGCGCGAGCGCGGCCCCTCGAACGGATTGCCGCCGGGCTGGATCTCGCCGTTCAGGTTCCCGGCCTTGCCGCCGACGCCGTAGAGGTGCTCGAACTGGTCGTAGTACGGCTCCAGCTCCTCGTAGGTAAGGCCCCAGTCCTGGCTGCTGCATTCGTCGAGGATCTGGCTCTTGCCGTAGCGCTCGATGGTGCGGCTGCGCGTCTCGAAGTCCCACGGCAGGAAGCGCCGGGTGTGGGTGCCCCAGTGCAGCGAGGTGCCGCCGACGGCCTCTCCCGGCTTGAACGAGCCCATCTCGCGCATCGGCAGCGCCACCTCGCGCGCGTTGTTGCGGAACGTGATCGTCTCGCGCGAGAGGTCCTGGAAGATGTCGCTGTGTCGGTCGTATTTCAGCTCGTCGAAGGTGTAGGGTGACGCAAAATCATGCTGCGGATCGATCACGCGCCCGCGCTCGAGCGCCACCACTTTCAGTTCCGCATCCGCCAGCTCCTTGGCGAGTATGGAGCCGACGACGCCGGTGCCGACGATTACGGCGTCGACGGGTTTGAGCTTGGTCGGCGTCATCGCCCGCTTCTCCCCTCGTCCTTCAGCTTGACGTGCTTCGGCAGGCCCTGGCTGTCGAGTTTCACCCGCTCCTGCAGGACGTCGAGGATGCTCACCGGCTCGACGCGGTACGGCACGTTCTGCTCCTCGATGAGATCGTTGTAGTCGGATGCCGGCACGCCCGGAAAGCCGATCAGCTTCCAGCCGGCCTTGTCGCGGTTGCCGCCGTACATCGGGTCCGCGAAGAAGCCTTCCATGGTGTTCCGTAGCAGCAGCCCGAAGAACAGCTTCGACGAAACCGATGCGAGCTGGATGGCGCCGCTCTCCAGTCCCTTCAACACCTCGTCCTGCTCGCGTGGCGCCAGGAACTCGAACGCCTTCTGATATTGCTCGAGGCAATGCACGTTCACCTCGCGGATCGCCGCGCGGTAGATTTCCCGCGGCGTCAGGCGCGACTGGAAGCCCTGCTGCGGCGTGCCCTCCGGCCACGGGCCGGTGCGGTAGTTTCGGCCGTGCGAGCCCCAGACGCTGACGAGCTGCTGGTCGATGAAGCCGGTGACACCGGATCCCTTTGCGCCCGGCCCGAGATCATCAGCCGGTATCAGCCGCTCGACCGCCGCGTCCAGGAAGCGGATCTCCGGTTGCGTCAGGTATCGGTAGGTTTGAGATTCGGGGGGCATCGTTGTCTCCCTTGCGTTCGCGGCAGCAGTTCCACTTGCTGGACCTCGGCTGGCGGTTGAAATCCGTCGCGGCAGCATAAGGGGATGGATCTCGATGCGCAAATGCGGCTGGCGCGGAGGCCTTTATGGTCCCCTCGCGGGACCCAGTGACTTTACTTTCTTTGCGCCCTTGATAGACGGGGTCAATGTGACTTTGCCGCTGCGCGAGTTTTTCGCTTGTGGAAAATCTCACTCTGACCCTATTTGCACAATACGATGTGCCGGGCAGGAGCGTCGAGAGCATCAGCTTCTGCCGGCACAAAAGATCGTTCAGTGGCCCTTCCCGTCACACCTGGGTCGGGCTCGGAGCTGCTCAGGTCCGCAATGCTTGCGAAGGTGGCGTTGGGTCTCCTATCCTTCACAACCTGCCCCAAGAATTCAGTTCGAGGAGAGGAAAGCGCATGAGAATTGCCCGATTCAGCGTTGATGGCTGGGAGAGCTACGGACGGGTGGAGGGCGACCGGGTCCGGGTGATCCAGGGCGACATCTTTGGGAAGCACCAGGAGACCCAGGCTTACTACCCCCTGGACCGGGTCAAGCTGCTGCCGCCCACCCGGCCCACCACCTTCTGGGCAGTGGGGCTGAACTACGCCGCCCACATTGCCCACCAGGAGGTGGCCCTGGACGCCGAGCGCATCAAGCGCGAGTCCCAGGGGTTCCGGCCCTGGCACAAGGGCGCCCACTGCATCATCGGCCAGGACGAGCCGGTGGTGATTCCCGCCGACTCCGACTACGTGCACTACGAGGGCGAGCTGGTCATTGTCATCGGACGGCCCGCGCGCAAGATAACCCCGGAGGAAGCGCCACACTTCATCCTGGGCTACACGATAGGCAACGACATCAGCAGCGAGGGCTCCTGGCACAAGGACATATCCAACTGGCGCAAGAAGGGCAGCGACACCTTTGGCCCAGTGGGTCCGTGGATCGAGACCGACGTGGACCCCCACAACCTGGAGATCATCACGCGGTTGAACGGCAAGGAGCGCGACCGGGGCAGCACCTCCGGCATGGTTCGCAACTGCTACGCCGTCGTGAGTGGCATCAGCAAGTACTGCACCCTGCATCCCGGCGACCTCATCCTCACGGGCGCGCCCGGGGCGGTGGAGGGGATCAAACCCGGCGACGTGATGGAAGTGGAAATTCCCGGCATCGGCATCTTGCGCAACCCCGTCATCGGGGAGGATTAGCCGGGCGCGCCCTTGGCCTCCGGTTGAAGGGAACAGGGTTTTTGTATTGCCATGGTGTGAACGGGTCTCCGGCGGCAGAGTTCAGCGATTCTTTGTAGCCGTGTATTAGAGCGGGGATACTTTGGGGCCGCTTGAGTCCGAAATTGTCACTTTCTGTGGTCAGAGCACGGAGCCGGTAGTCGTAACGTGTGTTGATCTGACGAGCAGCATAGCTAAATTCTAGATTCACACGGCACCGCGCGGGTAGCAGGATCTCAATCAACGACCCCCTGGTTCGTAGTGGGACTCGTGTTATTAGCGATTAATTAAATCAGGAGCTTGCAACGCTTGCCAATTTGATTTCCAGTGTGACTCAGTCACAATCGAAGCATACCCAGTCACAATTTAGGCACAGTTCATCCACACCAAATGGTCCGGATTCTCACGCTTCGAGTCATCGCTTGAACTGCATGTTGAAGCCGACGAATATTTGCCACTTGGGCCAGCCCGCGCCTACAGCGATCACGAGCACAACGGCCAGTGCGATCAGCGCAATTTTCAGGATATGCATGACGCATATCCTCCTTCAAAAGCTTACAGCCAGCCCGATGCCGAAACCCGACACATTGTTGCCAAAGCGATAGCGGCCGACCAGCCGCAGGCGGCTAATGTACATGTCATAGGCGCCGGAATCGATCTCGAAGCCGACACCTATGGTATTCAGATGATTGAAACCCAGGACGCCCGCCTGATCGCCGAGGTACGATGAGTAGGCGTATTCCAGTACGTAGCGCAGCGGGCGATCCAATGCGGTGAGCCCCGTGGGCGCACGCCATCGGGTCCACAGGCTCGCAGTGGGGATGTCTGCGCGTCCTTTCACCGCGTCGGAGGTCTCACCAAAGCTCTCGAGCCGCAAGTAGGTATAGCGAAGCTCGACGTCGATCTCGTAATCGGGACGGTAGCGTTCCCAGTCGAGCATCACGGATCCGCCGTAACCATAGGCGCTCAGCCGCCCATCTCTGAAGAAATCGTCGACCGGCAGGCCGGTCTCCGCTTCCACTAGCAGGCCGATGAACGACGTATCGCTTTCCACGTGGCCGAGCGCAAAGTTGGCGATCGGCCGCAACTTGAGCTCGGGCGCAATGGGAAAATCCCAGCCGATGCCCACCGTCCCCGCGAAGCTGTTCCACTTCAGCGGGATCGCCTGCTGTTCGTCTCCGCGCGTCGCGATGAAGGTGGGATCGTAGCGGCCGTAGCCAACGCCGCCTTCCAGGTAGAGCGGGAAATCCTGGCTCGGCGTAAATCCTCCAGCGAACTGGATGAACCGGACGTTGGGGTCGCCCGACTGCGGATTATTGATGGAAAGTGAACTCGCCGACATGTCGGGTACCACCGAGTAGCCCAGCAGGGCAAGAACCCCGTTGACGCGGCCTCGGACACTGTCCCCTATGAGCGTGAAGTCCTGCCCCAGCGCTTGTATGGGCAAGAACAGGCTGAACGCAACCAAAATCCGCAGCATGGCGATGCGATGTCTTGAACCGGTCTCAAAAATCCCTGAAACTCGCAAACGAGAAATGGCTCCTGACACCCTTTTTTGTTTCCTCAAAAAAGCCTCCTGGAACCTTTTTGTTGCTCTTGTGGAACCTTTTTCGTGCTACTGAAAAGGTTCCTGGCACCTTTCTTTGTGCCTCTGGCACCTTTCTTTGGCCTGGAAAAAAGTTCCTGGTATCTTTTTCGGCCGTTTTCGGCCGGCACGCTACCGGCGCGACCGCCGGATCAGCTCGCGACCCCCGACGCCCCAGTGGCTCAGCACTTCGGTCAGATCCCCTAGGCTTGCGTCCAGCGTTTCAACCTGCTTCATGGAAACGATCTTCACGTTGCCCGCAAGGGGTGTCGGCGCACGCGGCACCATTACGGTCGCGTAGCCGTCGCCGTGCTCCTCGATCAGGTACGCGAATTCCCTCTGCCCATCGCTCGAGACCATTAAAGCGGGCCTGAAGGTGCCGCCCTCGCCGATCTCAACCATGCGGGCGGCGAGGCCTTTCAGCACACCGTAGAGCGGAATGCGGCCGACCGTGTTGCGCTCGAGCCAGCGGCCGACGCGCTGACCAGTGGCCGATTTCGCTATCATCCCCAGCACGAACGAGGCCAGGAGAATAAGCGCTACTGCTAGCAGCGCCGGCGCGCTAAAGGCCTCGATCCACGCCTTGGGAAAGAAATCGGCTATCGGGGCTGCCAAGACCACCATCAGCTCGAAGAGCTCGATCAACATGAGCTCCAGCAGCAAGAGCGGCAGGAGAATAAACAATCCACCAAGCACGGTCGTCTTCAGAAAATCTGCGATCGTCTTCACGTGGCGGCCTCCTTCCGTTTGGGTACAACGAACAGGTGCGTCAGCGAATCAGCGTCATGTAGATGATGCCTGCGAACAGCACAATGTAGATCCATCGGCCGTAGGCATCGAGCTTCTGTGCGAGCGCGATGCGCTCGGTCTGCGCGAGCCGGCTGGTGACGATGACCTGCCCGAGCGCAAAGAACACCAGTATCGTCGATCCGAGAATCAGCTCGTCAAGCCGGGTGAGGTAGGGCACCGGCGGCAGCCTCGTGCGCAGCGCGATCAGGAACGCTACCAGCGTGAACGCGGACGCGGTCGCAATACCGATCTGCGCGCCCCATGATTCGGGATTGAGCCAGAACACCGTCCATGCCATGAGGACGATGAACACGAGAGGCAGGACAAAATTCCAGAGGAAGTATTCGGGTTCGCGCTGGACGAGGATCACGTGGTCCAGACGCGAAAACTCCTCGACCCCGACGCGCAAAGGCTTGACGACGTCATCGGCGTAATTGTCGAGCGTGCGCCAGCCGGCGACGGAAAAATCCCGCTTTCCCTCGATTACGAGATCGCCCGGTACCAGTCGCACGATTCGGGGACCGTAACTGAACGACGCCAGCCGTGCGCGCAATTCTTGTTTGTCAAAGGGAAAGTCCCTCATCAGGAAGCGCACCGAATACTGCCCCAGCACTTGCTTCTCATGTCGGACCGTACCATCGTCGGCGATCCGCACGGTCTCTCCCAGGGCGCGAAACTGCGCGCGCAGGTTCAGGACTCGCACGTCCGGATGCCAGATTTGCTTGAGGCTCAGCCGGCAATTTGCCAGCGACCCGCCGCGCGCTCTGGCGCTGAGCCGCGGGTCCCGCCAGCGCATGGTGAAAACGATGTCAGCACGAAATGTCTGATCGCCATCATTAACCTCAAACAGGTCGACGATCACGACGCCGACATCAACGGTGACCGGCTTGTTCTCCTGCTGCGGCGGAGTTATCCGGAGCGCGCCGGGGATTGCACATGGACCAGCTACCCCCATCTCCGCAGCGAAGCCGGACGCCACGCTGGCGATCCCAAGGGCCAACCCGAGGAGAAGCGATAGAAGGCGTCGTAGTTTCACACACATGGTGACAAGAACCCGATCCTAATAACGTCCCTTCCCCGCAGACCTCGTGGTGTCGACGCGTTGAGCCTTCGCGGCGATGCTCGGTACTGTCTGCTTGCGCGCCCGAGTAAATGGGACCCGTGCATTTTTTTAACGTTAGCTTATCGCCTGAGCGCAAAAAAACTTACACTGACCCCATTATCCTGATGTTTGCGCTGGCGGCTGAACTTCGATATCCAGCTCGCCTGGCAGGAGCGCCCATTCGAGCCACTCGATCTCCTGAAAGGCGCGCGGCTTTTCTGACAGAAACAGGACCGCACGCAGGCCGTCCGTGTAATACGGATCCTCGGTGTAGTTGTAGCGCGGCGCCTTGATGGATGCAGAGCCTACTCCCGTCACGAATCCTACTCGCGCGAGGTACTGAGACCGCGCGAGGTCAAACAGTACATAGAGACGCGCCTCATCCACCATCGGATCGATCTTGTGGGTGACGAAGGTCTTGCTGGAGAACTTGACCCCGATGTCGCGGCTGATCTGCCCCACCCAGACGTCCTGGCGGTCGAACCTGACCGGGGCGAGCCATAAACGAAGGTGATTGCGTTCATCGACGGTCTGCCGCGCCTTCTGCAAGGCGACGTCCTGCGGCCTGCCGAAGACATAGAGCGGCGAGACCGGAGACGTGCGATAGCGCGAGCCGAACAACGACGACCCGATCGTCGCCCAGACAGTATCGGAGCGGATCGTCTCGGTGAGGTCCCACCCCTGGCGCACGAAGGTGGCCAGCATCCGAAGCCTGTCACCCACGACAACCAGATTCAGGGGATCGCCGTGCGTGGCCTTGTCGCCGCCCAGCACGCAGCATGGCAGGGATTCCAGATAGGCGCGCAGTCCTTCGAGGTCGACCTCGCGCAGCTCTTGCGGCCGGTAGAGCGTGCGCGGATCGACCCGATCGAAATCGGCCTCGAAACCCGGCACCGGCAGCACGAACTCCAGCGTCCGGTTGTCGCGCTCGCCGATGAGTTGCACCGTGACGGCTTTCGCGCCCGGGTCCAGGTTGGTGTAGACGAATCCACTGCGCTGCGATCGCGGGGGAATCACGATTGGGATGTGAGCCCGATTGAAGCGGCGTAGGAAATCCTCGTATGCGCCTGAGCCGCGCGCCTGCCAGGCAACCTCCGACGGTGAGAAATAGTCGGGATCGATGCTCAGCAGCATCAACACGAACTCCTGTAACTCATCGTTTCTTAACTCCAGCCAGACCGGCTGTATGCCTTTGCTCGCCAGTGGCGCTCCAAACTCGGTCTCGCTCTCGCGGGCACCGAGCACGGATATCGCCACCTCGACGCCAGCCGCTTGCCGACGCTCGACGCGCTCGCGGAAGTCCCGCGTGTCCGCCTGCGGTGGCGGAACGCTCGCGCAGCCGCCGATGAAGAGGAAGCCGGCCAGCACCAGCGCCGGCCACACACCGGCAGGCTCGGAAAACCTTCCCATACCCGGGCTCTCCTATTTTGTGCCGCTCGGTTGCGTTACTTTGGCGTACCGGGAGGTTCCGCAAACCGCGCACTGGCGCCATGAATGAACAGCGCCCGCAGCTTGTCCCAGAATTCGCCACCCAGCACGAACAGGCTGGCGAGCAGTAACAGGTCACCGCCGAGACTCCAGCCCAGCGCTTGGATGGCAATCCCTGGGGTCAGGTGGTGAGCGTATGGCGCAAGCCAACCGAACAGCAACGGAACAGCAAACATGACAAGCCCAATGCGATAACGAACCGGGCCTACCGAATCGGGCAACGCGTAACGCTTCAGTAAACCGAACGCTTTTGATTTCAGGTAGTCGAAACCGCTCTTGCCCATCACCGCCGCCGCGATCACCCACAGCAATTCGGGTATGCCGAGCAGCAGGAGTCCCGATAGCGTCGCCTTCCACTCGGTGGACAGATCGAGCGCGTTGACCAGAGGCACCAGCAGCGGGCTCAGCAGCCCCGCGATGAACAATGCGACGCCAATCTGGAAGCGTATGGTCTTCTTGGGCTGATCTGTCATCTTGCGGCCTCGTTCGATCTCTCGTGAGGCGGAGGTCGCCTCCTAGGGTGCCACGCTCAATTGTCTCCACACACGGCACGGGCGCCTTGGCCCATCCGCACCCGCCTTATCAACTTCCATAGACCTGCTTGCCATCCATCCAGGTCTGGGAGATCTTGATCTCCGAGATCTTCCTCGGCTCGACCTTGCGCGGGTCGTTCTCGAGGACGACCAAGTCGGCGAGCTTTCCGGGCTCAAGGCTGCCGATCTCGCTTTCTGAATGAGACAGCCAAGCCGCATTCCGCGTGACGGCTCGAATCGCGGCCTCGACCCCGACCCGCTCCTGCGGTGCAAGGATCGTGTCGGGCTCCTTCCATAGATCCCGTACCACTGCGACGCGGATCAGATGCAGGTTGCTGAGCGGCGAGACGGGGGCATCGGAGTGCATGGTCCAGGTGAGACCAGCTTTTTCGACGCTGCCGCAGCGATCGAGCAGTTGAACCTTTTTCGGGCCGAACACCTTGTCGCGCATTACGTGGCCCCAGTAGTGCACGTGGTTGATCAGAAAGCTCGGCCCGATCCCGAGCGCCTTGCAACGGGCGATCTGATCATCGTGCAGGATGGAGCAATGTTCGATTCGGCACCGCAGCGACTTGATGTCGATCCCCTGGCGCTGGGCGTTCTCCAAGGCATCGAGAATGGCGTCGATAGCGGCGTCACCGTTGCCATGCAGAGCCAAGGGCCAGCCCTGCTTTGCACGTATCAGGACGTGTTCGTTGAGAACCTTCGGTTCCACGTAGAAAATACCTTTGGAGTCCCGGCCTACGTAGGGCTCCCGCTGTCGTCCGGTGTAACCCTGGTTGGAACCGTCGACAACCATCTTCCAGCCTGATACACGCATCAGGGCATCGCCGTAACCGGGCTTGGCGACCACCTTGTCCCATTCTTCCGCCTTGCCGTCGAAGAGATAGGCGCGGATGCGCGACTTCATGCGGCCCGCGGCGAACATCTTCTCGAATCCCTCGATATCCGCTTCGGCCCCAAAGGCACCGGCTGCCATATCGCACAGCGTCGTGATGCCGTGGGCGGCGGCCTGCTCGCCGACCTCGATTCCGGCATCGACGAATCCGGTCTTCATGCGCTTGACGATGGCCTGGTTCAGCAACATCACCGGCAGGTGGGCAATGACGCCGTAGAGCACGCCGTTGGGTGAGCCGTCCTGGTAGCGCCCATACTGAGCGCCCTTGGGATCAGGGGTGTTTTTCGTGATCTTGGCGAGTGCCAGCGCCTTGCTGTTGACATAGGCGATGTGGCCGGAGGCATTCAGCACGAAGATCGGGCGATCCTTCGAAATCTCGTCGAGCTCCCGGGTGGTCAGCTCGCGCGGGGGTTCCAGCAGCACCGGATCGAACTGGCGCGCCACGATCCATTCATTCGCGCCGGTCTTCGCGGCCACCCCGCGCAGGGCCTTGAGGCAGGCCTCGAAGGTCGGCTGCTTGAATGGCCCGACGTCCTCCGTATGCCCGAAAGCGGCGAGCAGCGCGAAATGCATGTGCGGCTCGATGAAGCCGGGCAGGACCGTGCGCCCGCCAAGATCGATCACCCGCGCGCCGCGACCGGCGGCGCTCGCGACCGCCTCGTCGCTGCCGACGGCCAGCACGCGGTTGCCCCGGATCGCCAGGGCCGCGTGCAGAGAGAAGCCGGCATCCACCGGCAACACCACGCCATTGCGGAATACGACCGTCTCCGCGCCTGCCGCCGCGGCCAACGGGCCGTGCCAACCGGGGACCGACAAGCCTGCCAGCACGCTGGCGCCGGCTTGAACAAATCGTCGTCGGTTCATCGTCATCGTTCTTTCCTCGGCATCGTGCGTCTATGTCTTCGCACCGGTCGCGACACGACGGGATCGAATGCCGCCAAGCAAGCCCCACAGACCGGCTCCGAATCCGAACAGGTTCAGTGCAGCGCCTGCCCAACGCCAGAATGGCGTTGACCACAGGGACGCTTCACCCGTGAATGCCTGGTAAACGGCGGCGAATGCGGCCAGGGCGCAAAGCGCGCTCAGGATGGCGAAACCGATACGATTGAATCGCGCCGCCAGGTAAAGAAGCACAGCAACGACGCCCATGATGCCGGCCAGCGTCAGCGATGCTGTCGGCCCGATGCCGGTTCCGGTCTTCGCAATGAGGATGACGCCGGCGACATTCCAGAGAACGGCACCCGCGAGCCAGATGAGGACGCAAATGAGCGGTATTCTTAGTCTCTTGTCCATCATCGGCTATTTCTTCACAGGGAAAGGCTTCCCTTCAAACACCGTCCCCCAGACCGGGATGTCTTTGAGTTTCTCCGAGCTCACTGCATACGGGTCCTGTTCCAGCACGGCGAAGTCGGCCATCTTCCCGGGTGTGATGCTGCCGATCTCGTTCTCCATGCGGACGGCGTAGGCGGCGTCGATCGTGACCGCGCGCAGCGCCTGCTCGACGGTGATGCGTTCATCCGGGCCGAGCACCTTGCCGCTGGCGGAGAGCCGGTTCACCATCACCCAGGCCAGCCGCAGCGGTTCGGCGGGTGCCATGGTGAAATCCGAGTGCAGGGAGAGCCTGACCCCATTATCCAGGAGCGATTTGCCGCGGACCATATAGGACGCGCGCTCCGGCCCCAGGCCCACCTTGGAGTAGGCGTCGCCCATGGTGTAAAGATAGTACGGCTGCGCCGACACAACGACGCCGAGTTCACCCATGCGTTTGGTCTGCTCCTTCGTGAAGTAGCCGGCGTGATGCATGGTGAAGCGGTGATCCTTGCGCGGGTTCTCTCGCAGGAGCTTCTCGAGCACGTCGAGCGTCACCTTCATGCCGAGGTCGCCGTTGACGTGCACATGAATCTGATAGCCCTTGTTCCAGAACGCCCTGGCCGCCCGTTCCAGCTCATCGGGCGGCATGATCCACTCGCCTTTGTGGCCGTCGGTGTAGCCATCCTGCATCTGCATGTACTGGGAGTAGAACGCGCCATCTGCAAACAGCTTGACCTGCTTCGCATCCCACCGGATGTGGTGCCTGTTCCCCTTTGGCAAGCTCGCGTAGGCATCAGCTGCCTTCTCCAGCCCTCCGTAGCGTTTGGTGATCAGCTCGCTGCCCACCGGGATCAGGAACAGCCGAAACGGCGTCTCGGCGTTCTCGTATGCGGCTTCCACTGCCGCAAACTCCTTGTCCGGATCCATCGCACCGGCTGCCATGTCGACTGCGGAGGTGATGCCGCCTCGATGGAGGATCTCACGTGCTTGTGCCAAAGCGGGCATTAACCGCTCCGGGGCCATCAGGTACGGCCCGACTTTGAGAAGGAAGTGCTTTTTAAAGCCGGCCTCAAAGAGCCAGCCTTTTAGCCAATCCACTTGCGGATCCTTGGGATCATCGCCCAACTCCTTCAGCGCTGCCGAGTTGAGAATGACTTCGTGGAAGGAACGGCCCCAAACGATGATCGGACGCGTCGACGAAATCTTGTCGAGGTCCTCCCGCCAGACGTCACCGTGAAACAGGGTATGGTGGCCCCAGGTCCACAGCATCTCCTTCGGGTCTTGCATCCCGGCTTCGATCTTCTTCAATCGGGCGAGATAGGCCTCTTTGCCGCGCACGGCCTTGACCGGCCCGCTGGGGAGATTCCAGTCGAATGGGGTGATGAACTTCATCTGCAGGACAAAGCCGGCTACGAGCAGCGGATGCAGATGGTTGTCGATGAAACCCGGCAACAGCACTTTGCTCTTGAAGCGGTCATCGACCACGTACTTCGCGTTGCCGAGCCTTCGGCGGACCCCGTCCAGGCTCCCAACGGCGGCGATCTTGCCGTTGGCAACGGCAACCGCGGTTGCCTGCGGCGTGGACTTGTCCATCGTGATGATCTTGTTCGCCGTGTAGACGACAGTCCCGCCGGCCTTTTCCTGCGCGTGAGCGATCGATCCCGGGCCGCAGAGCAGGGCGAGGGCGAAGGCAACGCTCAGGGGGATTGTTCTAGCGGGTCTCATGCTGCTTTCTCCTGTCAGATGGATTCAGCACTGCAGCATCACCGCGCGCACCGCTATTTGGCGCCGATCAGCGGGACGAAGGCGATACGGAACGTCCACTTCGGCGCGATGTCGTCGTTTCGCAGGTTGTACTCGATGTCGAAATACACCCGCGTAGGCTGATTGCCGAATCGGACGAGCTTCTCGATGCGTCCGCCAATTGGAAGGTCAACCCATCGGCTCTGACGCAGGTTGTAGGTGTAGGTCACGTCGGACAGCCCCGCCGCCCACCCGCCGCCCAGGTCATAGCTGGCGAATGGCTGAAGCGTGAGGGCGCTTACGCTCGATCGGTCGCTCTTGCCGGCGACGCTGAAGAGGCCCGTGCCGAGCACGCCGTACTGCCACCTGCCGCTCTTGGTGATCCCGACCAGCGCGGGGCCGAGCGACCACTTCTCCGTGCCGAGCGCCGCGTCGGTCGCAGTCGGCACGCTCAGCACGCCGCCGACGCCGAGCCGTCCCCACGGTTGATCGAAAATCAAGACATCCAGGAGCGCTGTATCCGCAAGCCCTCCCTTCTTGAAGGTCGGAATGTAATTCGGCGGGCCCGGATTCTGGTCAATCGATCCGCTCAGGCCGGCGAGGTCCGGCGCGTGCGTCACGTAGGACGCCGTGATGCGCGCGATGTGGCGCTGATCGCCGAGCTTGAAGGGAATGATGGGTTGCAGAACGACGCGACCCATGTCCTGGTCCGGTGCGTTGTGAAAACTCGCCGTCCAGTCGTAGCGAATCTGAAAGGCCGTGATCGAGGCGGTCGGATCGCGCGCCTGCGCCGCAAGGTCCTGCTGCGACCAGGCATTGACGGTCCACATCAAGGCGAGCGCGACACCCAGTGCGCTCAACATCGCTTTTCCTGTTCCCGTTGCAGTCGGTTTCATCGCGTCCTCCTGCCGCCCCCGGCGGCCAGCACCCAACGGATTGAATCGATCAACGCCAGATCGTCGACCGGCTTGCGGAAAAACGCTGCTCCACCCGCGTGAATCGCGCGTTCGCGTATATCTGTGGAATCGACCGCCGTAAGGAAGACCACCGGCAGCTTCAGGTTGCGCTCGGCGAGCAGGCGCGGCAGTGCGAGCCCGTCCTCGCCTTTGAGCCGGATGTCGGCGACAACGCAGGCATCCTCGGTCTTAAGATCTGCTTCGAGCAGCGACGCGAGCGAGTCGAACGCGACCGTGTTTATCCCGGCGCTGCGCAGCAATCGCGGCAGCGCGCGGCGAATGGCGGGGTCGTCATCGACCACGTAAACCGTAGCCGTAGTGGTGGCCGTCGCATTCACGGTCACCTAGTCTGCTGCGGGATGTGCGTCGCGCCTATTGGCCTTTGGTCCAATCGCGGCGATGCGCGCCGCTAGACGGCACCGGGCTGATGGCCGGTGCCGCCCCCGCCGACGAGGCGGACCAGCTCGGCCAGTGATCGGGCGCCGGTTTTCTCCATAACGTGCGCGCGATGGACCTTGACCGTCTTCTCGGTGATGCCCAGTTGCGCAGCGATCTGCTTGTTGCGCAACCCTTGGACAACGAGGCGCATGACCTCACGTTCACGGGCGCTTAGCGCCGCGAGACGCGCTTGGCCCTGGAGTTGCGCGGCGCGGCGCCCGAGCGCCGCCCCAATGGCGGCAAGAAGATTCTCGTCATCAGCCGGCTTCGTGAGGAAATCGACAGCACCCAGCTTCATCGCACGCACGCTGGCGGGAATATCCGCATTGCCGGAGAGAAACACGATGGGCAGGGCATCGGCGTCGCGCGCCAGCCGAGCTTGCAACGCAAGTCCGTCGATGCCGGGCATCGCGACGTCGAGCAGCAGGCAGCCCAGGCCATCGTGGGGCGGGCGCGCGAGGTAGGCCTCTGTGCTGGCGAAGGTCTCCACCGCATAACCCTCCGCGCTCAGCAGGCGCTCGAGCGCGCGCCTCAGCGAGTCATCGTCGTCAATGATAAAGACGGTGGGAGGCGCTTCAGCCATTGGCCTTCACCATCGGCAGCGTGACCCGAAACTCGGCACCGCCACCGTCGCGATTGCGTGCCTCGATCGTTCCACCGTGTGCCTCGACGATACGTTTGCAGAGCGCCAGGCCCATCCCCAGCGAACCCGTAGTCGAGGTGTAAAACGAGTCGAACAAACGTGGCATTGCTTCGGCCGAAATTCCGCGGCCGCGGTCGGCGACGCTCAGGCAGAGCGTGCTATCGCTCAGGCTGAGCGCAAGACGCAAAGCCCGAACGGCCCGCGGAACCTCGCGCAGCGCGCGGATCGCATTCGACAGCAGATTGAGCACGACCTCCTGCAAGCCGACACGGTCGGCCTCGACTGTCCATGCCGGATCCCCGAGCTCGAGCGCGAGCCGGATGTCATGCGCCTGCAGCTCGGCACGCACCAGGTCCGCGGTCTCGCGCACCACAGCTGCGAGCGAGACGCGCTCGCGGTGGCCTGCGTGCTTTTGCAGCAGTCCGCGCAGGCGATGAATCACCTCGCCCGCGCGTTTGTCGTCGCGCACGACGTCATCCACGATCTCACGCAGCTCATCGACATTCGGGGCGGGGCCAGCGAGCTGTCGCCTGGCTGCCTGAGCATTGGCGAGGATCGCAGCCAGCGGCTGGTTCAGTTCGTGTGCAATGCCGGTGACGAACTCGCCGAGCAGCGATGCCCGCCCGAGGCGCTCGAGTTCTTCGCGGGCCTCGCGCGCATCGCCTAACGCCGCAGCACGCTCGCGGGTGAGAATTGCAGTGCGCCGTGCGCTGTCGACAAGCTCGTAGGCAAGAGCAAACACGATCGCGAGGTAAGCGAAACTGACCATATAGGGCATATCCAGCAAGCCCGCATCCACGAGCGGCGCCTGGATTCCTGCCATCACTATGAACAGCAGGCTGCTCCCTGCAACCAGGACGGCCGGCCGGCGCTCACCTGCGCGCCAGGATTGAAATCCGGCGTCCGCGATGAACGCGAGGATCAAGACCGACGCGATATTCGGCACCAGTACCCATGGATTCAGCGATCCAAGCGCGTTGGCGTAAGGCTCGCCCCAGACAGTGGCGTGGGCATCGAGTTCTGTGATCTCCGTGAATACGACGCTATACGGATAAGCGAAGTTGATGACGAGCGTCGCGCACCAAAGCAACGTGATCGTGATGGCGAGCCACGCCCGGCGTGAGTGGAGCCGCAGATGGATGAACCACACTAGCGGCACCAGCAGCGCGAAGATGGTGAGGTTTTCCCACTGTAGCAGCCGGCCGTAGCGCGCCACATCCTGCGACTTCATCAGCGCCAGCTCGACCAGCGCGGTAGCGGTCGCAGCGAACGACATCGTCGCGGAAAGCAGATAGAGCTTGCGCTGGGGTCGGGGCTCGCGCACGGAAAGCAGAATCTGCGTCAGGCCGATGATCGCACAGGCGCCGGCGCACATCGACCACGCGATGGTAAGCAAGCTCATGAGCGCATTGTCGCTGTTTTGGGTCCGTACATGACGTACCAGTCAAGTCGACGCAATCAGAACAACTCGGCACCGGCGTGTCAAAGAGGCAGTAAGGCTTCCAAGCGCTCAGCGCACCGACCCGCCCGCCGTCCCGATCCATTTGAGATTAACGATCGCCTCGCCGGAAGGCAACCGACCGTATCAAAGGGGCAAGGAATAAATTTTTTCGATACGGAAGATTGACGTACCCGTCGCTTTCGCTGGCGACCCTCAGAGTGGCAACCAGGTTGTCGAAAACGTGGAAGACCACGCAAGCAACTATAGCCCTGCATGCGTATCAATGTTGACTGGTAAATCGTGACAGAACGTCAACAGGCGCTCGCGGTGCGAATGTACCCAGCACTCTCTAACTACGGTTTGACAAACTTTTCGCTGGGTATTGAAGTGGGTACACTTTTGGGACCACTTGCGTCCGAAATTGTCACTTTCTGTGGTCAGAGCACGGAGCCGGTAGTCGCAACGTGTTGATCTGACGGGCAGCATAGCTAGAATCTAGGTTCACACGGCGGGGGTCACAGGTTCGAACCCTGTACCACCCACCGCTATTTTTCCCGACTGCGTGAATGGTGCACAGAATCCGTGCTCGCCGGACCGTTGGGCATTTGCGCGCGATTCACGGAAGTGTTGGTCCACTCACCATTCATGCTCTTCCGTGAGTAGACGGTGCCAGTGGAAGTTTTTCGACACCCGTCCTTCGCGCTTGATGGTAATCTTGGAGCGACGTCATTTCTCGGCATTCAGGAGGAGAGCTTAATGTCAAAAAAGCTGGGTATCGGCGATACGTTGCCGAACTTGACCATCAACCTTGTCAAAGGCGGAACGATCGACTTGCCAGGCGGCATCGGCTCGAAGTACGGGGTGGTTCTGTTCTATCGAGGTCACTGGTGACCGTATTGTCGCCGACAGTTGGTCGGCTTCGAGACGCTCAAGACTGAATTGGACGCAGTCGGTGCCAGGGTCTTCGCCGCCAGTGTGGATCCTGTTGACAAGGCGGGGGAGGTCGCGGCGGAAGTGTCGTTTCCGGTGGGATATGGGGTAACACGCGATGTCGCCGACAAGCTGGGTTCCTGGTGGGAGGAGCGTCGCAGCATCATTCAACCCTCGGAGTTCGTCATTGATGCGGGCGGGAAGATTCTTGCGTCGAGCTACAGCGACGGCCCCATCGGCCGAATCGACGCGGCCGACGTTATCAAGTTGATTAACTTCCGCGAGGCGCAGCTGCGCAAGTAGCAGAACAGGCCGGTCACAGCTGGCGTCGAGGGGCTGCGCTTGCGGAAGGTGGGCGGCTGGGTTGGGTTAACGACGATCGGCTGACGGCTGCTTTCCGCCCAGAAGCGCGCGCTTGCCAGCGAGAAGGGCGAGCTCAAACCCCGACCGGGTCGTCAGACAGCCTGCGCAGAGAAGCCCCGCGCGCGGGGCTTCTCTGTCTTGCCGATCACCGGTCGCCAGGTCTGGGCGGATACGAGTTCCCGCTCCTCGACGGTGTTTTCCACCACGGCCGGCAATTGCTGCCTCATTTTTTCATTTCGTCCTTCATCATGCCGTCTTTCTTCATGCCGTCCTTGGCCATGTCCTTCGCCATCTCGTCCTTGCCCATCGCGTCCTTTTTCATGGCGTCGCCCTTACCCATGGTGTCCGTCTTCATCGTGTCGCCCTTGCCCATGGCGTCCTTTTTCATCATGTCACCCTTGTCCATGGCATCCTTCTTCATGCCCTGGGCGTAGGCGCCGCCCGCGGCGAGCGACAGACAACATGCAAGTGCGGCGATAACGAGCTTCTTCATATCCATTTCCTTTCAAGTTGAGAAAAAAACACCTGGGGCGAAGAGTGTTGACCTTTGCCCCTTCCGAATGACAGATGTCCGGTCACGCTTCACCTGTCAGGATCCGCTAAACCAGTTGTACCCCTGGTCCTCCCAATACCCGCCCGGATACTCGTTGGTCACGAAAATCGCGACGATGTGCTTGGGATTCTTGAATCCGAGCTTGGTCGGCATGCGCAACTTCATCGGGAAGCCGAAGGGCGCCGGCAGGATCTGGTCCGCGAAGCGGAAAGCGAGCAAGGTCTGCGAATGCAGTGCTGTCGGCATGTCGATGCTGGTGTAGTACTTGTCCGCGCATCTGAAACCCACGTACTTCGCAGTGAGGTCCGCCCCGACCCGTTTGAGAAAATCGCTGAATCGCACGCCGCTCCATTTGCCGATCGCGCTCCAGCCCTCGACGCAAATGTGGCGCGTGACCTGAGAGACCTGCGGTTTCAGCGCGTAGAGTTCGGGCAGCGTCCAGGACCTCTTCTCGCGCACGAGACCGCCCAGCTCGAGCTTGTAGCTCGCCGCGTCAACGGCCGGCACTTTGTCCATGCGGTAGTAAGCGTTGAACGGAAACGGCATGGTGATCGCGCTCTCCGGAAATTCCGGCGCGAGCCGGTCGGAATCGAAGATCCACGCCTGCACGCGATCGTTCCAGCGCGACATCGTCCACAGGACTTTCTGCAACGCTTCCGCGTCCGTCACGCTGCACCCCGAGAGCAGCGCCAGCGCGCCGAGGCTCAAACCCTGGCGCAGGAAGAGCCGCCGCTCGATTTTCTCGATCTGCGGGCGAGAGTGGCCCTTGAGACTTCCCTGCATGCCGGACAAGCGCTTTGTCATGTCAGCCTCCTTCGGCCGCTGGCGGAACACGCGCGCGGCCGGTGAACATGGTCGGCAACGTGCGCGGGACGAGCAGCACCATGACGACGTGGACGATGACGAACAGGATGAGCGCCGCCATCGCGAAGAAGTGGACATAGCGCGCACCTTCGTAATCGCCCATGAACAGGCCGAGCGTAGAGAACTGGACCGGCTTCCAAAGCACAAGTCCGGAAAGGACCAGGACGATTGCGATCAGGATGGCGCTCAGGTAGGCCGCGCGTTGCGCGGCGTTGTAGACCCGCAAGTCATCGTGAGCGAGCTTGCCGCGCAAGGCTGCCGTGATGTCGCGCCAAACCGCTGCTGGAGTGATGGGCAGCAACTTGCGGCGGAAATGGCCGGACGCGATGCCGTAGGTCACGTAGACCAAGCCGCTCGCAACGAGCAGCCACATGGCTGCGAAATGCCACTGCAAGGCGCCGGCCAGCCACCCGCCCAGCGTCCAGTCTTTTGGAAAGGTGAAGGCGAAAAGTGGCGACGCGTTATAGATGCGCCACCCCGAGGCGACCATGATGAAGATGGCAACGACGTTTATCCAATGGGTGCTTCTTACGACCAGTGGATGGACCCGAACGGTATTTGGCCTGGCGGCGCTCATCCGCTTACTCTCCTGAATCGACGAGCCTGCCCTCGCGCGCTTCCTGCAGCGCGGCAACGGTCAAGATCGTTTTCATCGGCGCGGTCATAACAGCCGCTCGCCGAAGCGAATCGGAAGCGACAGTGTCAACGAGAAATCGTCGGCGTCATCGGTCAGGCCGATCCCGAGCGACAGGTTCAACAACGTGCCCCGTGCAACCAGCGTGGAACCACCGATAAGGAAAGTACCGACCGTCTGGTCGCTGCCGCTGATCTTGCGTCCGAGTAGGGTCGTTTCCTTCTGGTGCGAACCGAAGAGCTGAAGACGCAGGGACGTCTCCGGGCTTAGCGCAATGAAGCTGCCGAAGTTCGCTGAGAAGATTTGTCCGGGTTGGATCTGGTCTTTCTCGAAGACGTATTCGTAGGAAAGCCCGCCGACGAATACCAGCGGGTCCTGTCTCCTGGTCGCTGTCAGCGATCCTGTGAGCTCATGAAACCCGGCGCCGAGGGGGACACCGTTCTCCTGTGCCCGTCCGCTATCCGTATCCCAGGTGATGCGACCCACCAGGTCGGGACGCCACAGGTTTTCCCGAAGGAGCGTCTTGGCCAACCCGACACGCACGTCCCCCAATCCGCTGCCGGACTCGCTCGACGCATCGGTCGGCGCGAAACCGACGCTGGTCACCGACTCGACATCGCGCCAGCGATAGGGCAACCCGATCTCCAGCTGCGAGTCCTGGGGCAGTCCGAGGCGCAGCGCCAGGTTCGCGGTCAGGCTGTTGGCGTTGAGTTCTGTCTCACCGACGAATGTCGTTCCCCCTGACGTAA
>Ga0209536_100003817_pt1 | contig 23978 bp, 19 predicted proteins | sample DeeMarSeWOR28_12_FD_187461 | JGI IMG/M metagenome (GOLD analysis project Ga0209536, IMG submission 187461) | Marine sediment microbial communities from White Oak River estuary, North Carolina - WOR-2-8_12 (SPAdes) (version 2) | ecosystem: Environmental > Aquatic > Marine > Intertidal zone >...
ATATACTTATCCAAATGTTGAGGAAATTATCATTCCTGGCTCAAGTAAAAATCCGAAAAAAGAAGGATATGAACCTAAATTTATGGAATGGGGGATAATTAATAAAGAGAATTTTGTTGATATTTATGAGATACCAATCAAACGATGGGATCCCCTCTCTACGGTCAAAATAACATCCGAAGATTTTGGGCTTCGAAAGGAGCGAACTCGATATTTTGGGCATTACTCCTATATTTCCCCAATCAGAAGTACAAGACCGAAAGGGTTTAAGACAAAGGAGGATGAGGATGCCTTTTATGACTGTTCAAAAAAAATGGTGAAGAGATTTAAGGATGTCTTTTCTTCTGTTGTCGAAGGAAAAATTGTTCATGATGATTGGGGGATACCACTCGGTGATGGATATACAATGATTATAGCTCAAGATGAGAAAAGGAGAGATGATCCTTTTTTAGAAACACCTCATCAAATCGAAAAAGTACCAGAGTCAACTAAAGCCCTCACGTTAATAAATAGATATCCTTCAATGGCACGAATAATAGATTCTGAAACTGAAAGTTATATTCGTCAGAATTTACCTTCCCACCTTAAACTATCAAAAGGAATCAATTTAGTTACCATTTCAAGACATTTTTATCCGTCACTTTGTTTTAATCTTATCCCTGAAGATGTTTTGGCAGGAATTTTCCTCTCAATGAAAGCTTCGATTCTCTATTGCATTGAAGAAGCCATAAAAAATGATTATTATGATATTCCGGTAATGCCTTTTTTTAACATAGGAAGTAAAGTAGGTGGTTCCCAACCTCGTATTCATAGTCAAACATTCATAGATCTGAATATGGATGGTCATGGGAGTCGTTTAGAGGGTTATTTAGAAGCATTTAAAGAGATGGGCTCAAGTTGTCATCTTTGCAAAACATCGCATGGCAATTCTGACAGAATTATTTTGGAAACTGATTTTTGGACATTCTATAACACAGGTAGTCCAGTAAGGAATTATCATATTCGTTTCCATCCTACGGAGCATATCAGACGATTTTCACAGTTGAAAGTAAATCAAGTTGAAGATTTAGCTTGTTCTTTAAAATTAATCTTTCAAGCTATAGATGATTTAGATATCGATAAAAACCGCAATATCTTATTCAATAGCTGCCCATTTGGGTATGATGCTGATTTTCATTTATTTGCGGATATAATTCCGCATGAGGTAATAGGAGGTGCAGAGATGGCAGACGACATGCGTGTCGCTAGAAAATTACCTCACGTAGCTGCAAAGGAAATTCGAGACTCATTAGAAAAATATGTGAAATAAACAGCTAGGAGAGTCCTTTTTTTCAAAAAATTAACAACTTTTTTAAATCAATTAGAATTAGATTTATATCTATTGTATTAGATTTATAATATGATACTCTACTCGATGAATTCATTTTTGGACTTTCCAAAATCAAAGAGAAATCTGCTATGACACGTGAATGGTCTGCTATTATCTTGGCTGGTGGTAAAGGCACACGGTTAATGCCTTTGACTTCTTTAATTCCAAAACCATTAGTCAAGGTTACCAATGTCCCAATGGTTGATTACTCAATAGCACATTTAGTTTATGCAAATATTAAACACATCATTCTTGCTCTAGCCTACAAGGGAGAAAAAATCAAAAAACATATAGAGAGAGAATGGACATCAGATAAATTAGGTGATGTAGAGTTGGAATGCGCAGTCCACGACAGTGTGGGGACAGCAGACGCTTATAGATTATTAATAGATCGCGTAGATTCTGAAAATGTAGTTGTAAGTATGGCTGATATTGTTACAAATCTTCCTATTAAAGAATTTATGAACTTCCATACCGAGAAAGGCGGATTCGCAACAATTTCAATGAAAACAGTGGAGAGTCATATTTCCCAGTATGGCGTAGTTCTTTTGGATAAGAATCGCAAAATATATCTTTTTTTAGAAAAACCCGCCCCGATGGAGCTTTATGTTAGTAGTATGGCTCAAAAGGCCGATCTGTTTCTCCATACGAACGTTATAAACACTGGAATCTATTGTTTTAACAAAGAAATCGGTAACATTCTTGTTGAAACAGGTTTAATAGATTTTGGTAGCGAAGTTTTTCCTTATCTCCTTGAAAATCAGTACGATTTGTATGGATTTGTTAAAAATTATTATTGGATGGACGCGGGCAATGCAACCACCTATTTGTGGGCAAATTGGGATCTACTGAGAAAATATGTTTGGCCAATCTCACCCAATGGAGATGATTATGATGGAATTTATGTAATGGGAATAATTAACTCTGGACAAAATATTATTATTGAACATCCTAGTTGTTTTGGGAAATCTGTACGATTAGAAAATCGAGTGAAGATTAAAGAGCTCTCTTCAATTGGTCAGGAAGTCGTAATAGGAGAAGATACGGTTATTGAAAAAAGTGTAATCTGGGATAATGTAAAAGTTGGGGCGGGTTGTATAATTACTGAAACGATAATATGTAATGATTGTGAAATTGGGGATAATGTTGTGCTCGAAAGAGCTATTGTTGGACCTAACTGTAAAATTAGTGAAAATTCACAAATAAGAGATCAAACTTTAGAACTCGGGACAAATTATAATAAAATATAATGAAAGGATACTTTGGTCTAGTCTTACACGGTCATATTCCTTGGTGCAAGAAGTCAGGAACTTGGCCCGCCGGCGAAGAATGGCTCATGGAGGCTATGAATGAAACCTACATTCCTTTTTTAAATATTTTAAGAGGTTTAAAAAAAAAAAAAGTAAAAACAGCTATAACAATAAATATTACGCCAGTATTAGCTGAGCAACTCGCAGATGAATATATGAAACAACGATTCTCAGAATATATGGAGGATCTAAGAAGAAGAGCGATAAGTGATACCAAACGCTTTGAAAACCATCCTGTGCGAAAAATAATAGCACAAATCCATTTAACCACCATCGAAAATGTATTACACACTTACTATCAAAATTATTATAGAGACATCTTAGGTTCATTTAAATGGCTTCAAGATGAGAACATGATTGAATTAATTACGTGTGCTGCTACTCATGGTCTTCTACCCCTCTTTGAAAGTGATTCTGGCATTTTTTCACAAATACAATTAGCTGTAGATACGCATAAGAAGTATTTTAAAATGGAACCGCGAGGTATTTGGCTCCCAGAATGCGCATATCGCCCCAGAGAATTTAGAAATAATGAATTTCGAGAGAGCATTGACTATTGGTTAAATAATTCTAATATTGATTACTTTTTTGTTGATTCCCATGGGATCTTGAATGCGGAAGTTAATGAACTCAAAAATGCCCAAAATTTACATACTAACGTTGGTTATAAGCTGGAATCTGGAGTTTCTGTGTTTGGGAGGAACAGAAACACAAGTAGACAAGTATGGGATGCAAAAATTGGATATCCTGGGGATGAATATTATCGCGAGTTCCATAAAAAAGATAATGAATCAGGTTTACATTATCATCGAATTTCAGATAAGAATCAACTTGAAAAAGAACTTTATAACAAAGAAAAAGCTATTTCAAAAACAGAGGCTCATGCGACTCATTTTATTAATATTTTAAATAATGAGCTTGAAACTTTTACAGATTCCCCTCAATTGGGAGAAATAATTATTTCACCATTTGATTTTGAATTGTATGGTCATTGGTGGAGTGAAGGACTTATTTGGCTACAAAAGGTTATTGAATTAATTAATTTAAATGATAATGTAGAAATGATTACTATTTCTGACTACAATAATAAATATAAAGATCAGTTTTCAACTATAAGGATGCAATCAAGTAGTTGGGGTGAAGGGGGAGATTTTAGGGTATGGAAAAATCCCGAACATGGGTGGATTTGGCCTTATATTAATGGATCAATCAAAGAATTTGAAAGTGTTTTAGAAAGTAATCTGAATCCAAATAGATGGGAAGAAAGGATCTTAAAACAAATTGCTAGAGAACTGTTGTTAATGGAAGGAAGTGATTGGCCTTTTCTTCTTTATACAGCACAAGCTAAAGAATACGCTAATCAACGTTTCCATCATCACCATCAGAGATTTCTTAAGTTGATTTGGGCTGCCAAGGATTTTTCTGATAAGAGCAGGATTTCTGAGCAAGATTTAGAAGATATGGAATCAATTGATTCTTGCTTTTTAGATATTAATATAGATTATTTTAGAAAAAGAGGTTAGGATTTCTAATGAATTATGAGTACGTCACATGAAGTACGTTTTAATGCACGCTCTGCTACAGATCCTAATAACACTTGGCTTAGCTTAGAGTGAATTCCTTTTACACCAACAACAACAAGGTCGTATTTCTTCTTTTTCACAATTCTTTCAATATAGTCTTCAGGATATTCTTTAATGACCAATTTGGTTTTAACAGGTACTTGTACTTCCTCAAAAATAGCTTTTTTTTCGTCTAAGATATCTACTCCGATTTTTTCAATTTCGCTTTCGCTAAGTCTTTTGATTGAGGTTTTTTCATCTAATTTTATTTGTGCAGAGCCAGTTGAGGTAGTAACATTAAAATATGCATCACCAGCGTAAGGAACTGTCAATCCATGGGATGGAGGTGAGACTTTTTCCAGCATATGTTTGACAGAGTGGAATATTGTAATTTCACTGTTCCATTTTTGATAGAATCCAATAATTATTGAAGTTGCTCTGTTAATATGAGTAGAACCATCTGTAGCTAATAATATTTTCTTATACATTCACATCTTCTCTCAATATTTTATTGAGATTAACAACTAGTAATTATTAAACTTACTTTTTTTAGTTTATAATTTTGATTTAGTTTTAAACTGTTTAAGCATTAATACCTGAGTTCATAGAAAAAATTTATAATTTGATATAATCACCTTTATCTACTATTCTGAGTTAATGATCTAAAGAAAAACTCTAAGTATTAAAGTGGTGATTAACCTATTTTTGACAGAATTTTACTTGGTGTTGATGATTCAGAAGAAGCTATGCGAGCGGCTAAACGGGTAATAGAAATCCAGAAAGATTCTGGGGGAAATGTAGTCGCATTTCATTCTACGATACACCGCAAATCTGATAAGAATGAAATGGAGCATGCTAAAAAGATAATAAATGAGATTGAGAAAATATTTGCCGAAGCTAACGTTTCGATTGATACCAGAATAGTTACAGACCAAAAACCTGAGGAATATATTAAATCTATTTGCTCATCCGAAGAGTACAATCTCATTGTTCTCGGTTATAGTGGGACTCACGGACTTTTAAGGCGTAGAATATTGGGATCAATCCCGACTGAAATTATGAATAATGCTTTATGTGATGTTCTACTCGTAAAATAATAATCAATGTTTTTTTTTTGGATTTTTTTTACTCCTTTTTTGTTATTTAATTTTTCAAAAAAGGTTTTAAATCGATATCTTTGAATATGTCATCAGCTTTTTCAATAGTACCTAGGAAATGCCATTCTCCTTCATCCACATGAGTACCACTCCCGTACTTTGAAGCCATATCATATAATCGGTTAAAATTTTCATAATGAAGAGCTACTCTATTCTCTGCATAATCTCGGGCTGACCAGGTTGTTATTAAGAATTCCCAGTCTGAGCTTTGTAGTAATAATAATTCGCGTGCTAGTTGTTTTAAAATTTTTACCAAGTTTGGATTGTCTAAATTTTGAAATTTCGACATGATTTCTTCGCTCTTCACTTCACATTCGTAAATACGTTCCCAAACCCAAGTTGTCCATTCATTTAACCAAACCCAATGTGATGAAGCTTGACCCCAAGAACCTTCAATTACACTTACAACTTTATTGGGTGGATTCTTTTCGAGATAAAGTCGAGTGTTTGTTAATTCTATTTCAGGATCATCTTCCATCCATCGAAGAATGCGTGCAATCCACCAATTTCCTTCAAACCACCAGTGTCCAAAAAGTTCAGCATCATATGGTGCAACCACTATGCCTTTCTTCCCATTCTTATCCCTATACTCTCTTAAAATATCTTTAGTTAAATTTATGTAATGACTGGCGTTTTCATCTAACTTTCCTGGAACATCATCAGGCCAATATAACATTTTCTTTCCCAAATCGAGCTTTGGGCTCGTAACGCGCCAATATTTCATCCCTCCAGGATAATGCTTCTTATGGAAGTCTAAATACTCCGCACAACCTGGATAACCATGTTCTCCACTCCATACAACAATCCCTGTCTTTTCATCTCTTGTGAAAAAACCTACTGGAGCTCCTGTTGATGGATCAGTAGAAACAAGATAAGCTTCATACTGAGATTTCTCAAATGAGGTTGGAATTTCTTCATACTGTGATTCAAATTGCTTCCAGAGTTCTGCCAGCAACGGAAACCGAGCAGCATAGACCCCCTGCGATTTTCCCCCTAATAACAATGCAGTGTCTATAAAGAAGTATTTCAAGCCATTTTTCGCGAGAAAGTATTCAACACCAGGTCGATCATATTCTTCCCCCGAAATTGGATTTTTCCATCGATATCCTGGACGATAGGCACATTCAGGAAGCCAAACACCTGTAGGAGATCTTCCAAAATGTTTTTTATAATTATCTACAGCGGTCTTGAATTGAGCGTTTATCGAAGATTCTTTAGAGAGTAAAGGAGCATACCCATGAGTTGCTCCAGAGGTGATTATGTCTATGAGCCCCATATCTTGAAGTTTTTTAAATGCACCTACAATATCTTTATTATATCTATTTATGAAGTGCTCTTTAACCCGTTCATAGAACTCTTGCCACCATTTAGTTAACCGGATTCTACCTTCTTCATATTTGTTTTCAGTAAAATCTTCGTAGTCATGCATGGCTGCATTATATTTATCATCTAAATATCCCATAAATCCATTAATAAATGTAGGATGACGTAGCATCTCACATAAAACGGGTGTAAGACCAATAGTTAGTTTTGGGTGATATCCATCATCAATTAGTTTATTAAGCTCGATAAGAAGAGGGATATAGGTTTCTGCCGCCGCTTCATTAACCCAATCCATACCATGGGGCCAAACACCATGACCTAACACCCATGGTAAATGGGCATGAAGTACTAATGAAAAAGATCCTAGAGTTTCAGACATTTATATTTATAACCTATATTAAGATTTAGATAAATGAAGGTTCTTTTTCTTTTTTAATTTTTCATAATTTAAATATTAAAAAACGGAGAAAACTTTTAATAAAACGTTAAAGTTATATATTCAAGTTTAGCTATGTAGAATATAATATTTCCAATTGAAAATTAATCATTACTTCAAGGTTGAAATCTAAGATGACTCATGCCCCAATTACGAACCTCAACGAATTATATAAGGACGGGAGAATAATCGGAAGAGCAAATTATGTATTTACTCCCGAAATTTCAAGTTCTATAGGATCTATCCATGGGAGTTTGTTTAAACAAAACGAATCAATCGTAATGGGGAGAGACTATCACAATGATAGTCGGATGTTGAAAAGAGCTTATACCTCCGGTTTGATGTCTACAGGAATAAATCTATTAAACCTGTCTGACTGTACGTTTCCCTTATTGCAATTTACTATTAGACGTTTCGGGGCAAGTGGAGGAGTATACTTATCAGGAGGTCATTTATACAGTGAAGATGTGGGGATAAGATTTTTGGATGCCGGTGGTATTGAACTCTCACAAACAGAAATCAATAGAATAATTGATTCTTATAATATATACCCTAAAAATGTCAGGAGAGTTGACCCAAATGAAATTGGGCAATTAACGGCAATTCCTCAAACAGCAGATATCTATGTTAAATCCTTGCAGCAATTTGTAAATAAAAAGAAGATAAGAGAAGCAAATTTGAAAATCGTTGTTGATTGTTCATACGGTCCTACTGGAAAAATAACTCCTCTTTTAATCAATGAAATTGGAGTTGAGGTTATTGCTTTAAACACTCATTATCGGGAACGATCGTCTAGCCCAGTTCCGAGTATCAATACGATACGAAACACTGCCGATATCGTGAAGGCTTCAAATAGCCACTTGGGAGTTTGTTTTGATGTAGATGGATCAAGAATATTGGTTATCGATGAAAACGGGTTAGAAATAAGTTTTGAAGATCTACTTATGCTTTTTATTACTTTTGATCGACGAATTCAAAATTCAAAAGCGAACACAATAATAACTACTCCCTCCATTCCATCTGTTGTGAAAGAATTTATTGAAGATGGAGGCTTTCCATTAAAGCAGGTTGAAAATTATCCCGGGGAAATTTCAAGACAAATTAGAGAAGAAAGAGCGTGTTTTGCCGCTGCGGACACCTTAAAATTTTACTTTCCAGAATTCAGCCCTTTCAGCGATGGTAATTTTATTTTATTGAAAATTCTTGAAATAATGACTACCCAAGATGACTTGTTAAGCTCATTAACAAGAGGCTTTCCGAAAGGTTCAAAATTAAATAAGACTGTACCAATCTCCCCCGATCTAATGGAAAATGTTCACAATCGCTTAAGAGAAGTGGTAGAAGAAAAGGGATACAATTACCACGATATAATAAACGAACTGAAAATAATAGATGATGGTGGGTTTGCGCTGATCAAGGTAGCACTGCATAGAAATGCCATAATTCTCTCGGTTGAATCAGAGGATAAGAAAAGTGCACAGAAATTGATGAGTAACCTAGAAAAAATTATTTCAGAGCTATAAGGTTAATCTTGGATTTTAAAGCTATTTGCCGGGGATTTGATGGAACTGAGGATTTTCGATAATAGACTATTGGTCTCATTAAGATTTAATATTAAATAGGACTAAATATATAATAATATTAAAATATAGTTACTTAAGAATAATAAAAGGATGATTTAATCGTGGCAATCGACATAGGTACTATATTAATGGGGATAACTCTCTTTGTGATTTTTGGGATATTTTTAATATTTGACTTATTTCGTCGAAATGAGAAGTATGCATACCTTGCTTACATTGTAGCAGTCATCCCCGTAAATTTCATTTGGGGTATGGGATATGATCCCCTATTTTCTTATCTAATACTCTTCATCCTATGGATTATTACACTACTACGAGATACTATTGGGATGTACTTAAAGAAAGATAAAGAGATAAATGAGATTCTCCTATATCTCGCACTAAGTATCCTTATTCAATTGATTATTAGCGCAATCTTACCTGAAACAAATCCGAGTTTGCAAATGTTTACGGAAAAACTCTGGTTTTTTTGGCTCCCAAATGTGCACTCGCCTATTTTTACTAATCCCCTAATAGTAATCGGATTTAAAATAGCTGCTACAATTCTGGTGTTCACAGTTATCATTCCGTTGATTTTAGATATTAGAGACGAGCCAATAAGTACACCTATTTTAATTGTATTTGTGGTTATTTTCATATTCCCCTTTCTGTTTCTAAGTTATGTATGGCTCCCAGAATTTATGGTTATTTTAACCTTCTTATTTTCGGTAATTCTTTTCATACTGTTATTACTCTTAACGAAGAGCGGTAAAGAAACTAAATAAAAATATCAATATTTTCTAATCTTTTTATTATTATTTTTATAGATAATTTGAAACAATAAGAGAACTAAGAAATTCAAATAGGATTATTTCTTAATGTTGAATAATGGCAAAGAAAAAAAGCAAAGATGTTTCTGAAATTGATGTTGAATCCTCTGATGTGAAAAGTTCTTATGCCCTGCAAGATCTACCAGGAGTCGGAGACGCTACATTAAAAAAGCTAAAAGATGCAGGAATAATATCAATTAGAACCCTTGCAATGAACCCGTTGAGTAAGCTAACTGATGAAGTTGGGTTGGGTCTTAAAACTGCAGAGAAGTTAGTGAAAACAGCCCAAGATGTAGAGAAAATGGGATTTAAATCAGCGGATATTATTTGGGAAAAACGAAAATTATTAAATAAATTAACAACAGGTAGTCAGAATCTAGATGATTTACTAGGAGGTGGATTTGAACCAGGGGCAGTCACTGAGTTATTCGGAGAATATCGTACGGGAAAGACTCAAGTTGTCCATCAACTATGTGTAAATGTGCAATTACAATATGAACAAGGGGGTCTTGAAGGTAGTGCCTTATATGTAGATACAGAAGGTACATTTAGGCCAGAAAGAATAATCCAGATGGCTAGCGGGCTTGATTTAGATTACAATAATGTTCTCAGAAATATAACTGTTGGACGTGCGTATAATAGTGACCATCAAATTGTATTGGTTAAAAAAGCTCCTAAAATTATTGAAGATAAAAACATCAAGCTAATAATAGTGGATTCTTTAATAGGTCACTTCCGTAGCGAGTATATAGGAAGAGGAACATTAGCTTCACGGCAGCAAACGCTAAATTCTCACATTCATGATTTATTAAGACTGTCTGAAGTATATGATGAATTGGTTGTAGTTTTTACTAATCAAGTTTCTGCTAAACCCGATGTATTCTATGGGAACCCCTTAACTCATACAGGAGGGCACATTATAGCCCATGGATCAACGATTAGAGTATTTCTGAGAAAGGGGAAGGGTGAACAACGAATAGCGAAAGTTGTTGATGCTCCCAATATACCTGAAAGTGATACAGTGTTTAGTATTACCGAGGATGGAATAAAAGATTAAAAAGAGATTTAATATAAGAGAAAAGATTAATAATTAACATTTACGTTGATATCAATCCCTTCTCTAACAGAAGCTGTAATTGTACAATATTGCTCAAACATCTTCTTACATTGATTAGCTCTTTTCTTTATTTCTGGATTTTTTATTTCTGGATTTATATTGACATCTATTTTTTTGACTCTCACAAATCCTTTTTCATTCCTGAATATAGTAACAATGGCTTCAGCTTCTAAATCTTCAATGGTAAAATCCCTCTTACTAAAGCAGAATATAAAACTTGCACTTAAGCATCCTAATACTGCCATAGCTAATAAACGAGAAGCATCGGGACCTAACATTTCTGATTCGATTTTGTTCGTTTCATCAATAATGCAATCCTTAATACATAAGTCTCCTAGATCACATTTAAAAATCATATCTTTTTCCAAAGAAAGTTTTACCTTAACTTGAGATTCAGGCATAAGTTTCACTCCTTTTTAGATCTTAATGTATTAGGTTCTTTTAAAGAACGATGAATATATTTGATAATATCCTTTTTTAATTTTTATCTTCAATCTTTTTTATGATAAAATGACGATAGAGGTGGAATGCTAAAAAGAGAAAATAAATTAAGACGAATGGGAAATAGTCTAATGCAAAGAAGACAAAAGAAATCATCATTAAGATAAAAATTCCAACTTCAATTATCATACATACTTTACAACCATAATATTTTTTATCAAAAAATGACTCTGGTCTTTTGTAGTTTGATAGATATCTTTCTAGATTCTGAATTTCCTCTTTTGAAATCAATAATTTTAAACCAACTTGTTTTTTCGGGAAATAGAATAGATTTGTACCCCAATCAAACGTGTCAATCAGCACATGAATTAAGTAACTTAAACCGCTAACAATTAAAGCGATCCAATTAAAAATTAGGCCAAAAATAAGAACTAGTGTTCCAGGGATAATAGAATGAGTAATTAGCATTCTATGATTTTTATCTAATGCAAATTTAGAAAGGAAAATATCAAAATCACATAGAAATGCAAATATAACTACCATAAAGAATTCTAAGAAGTTAAAATTGAAATAAAACTTAAAAATGGATGCAATAACGACCCCAATTCCAAAATGTACATTTATGTGGATAAAACATCACTCCCATTTCTTAATATAGTTTTTTTCCTTAACTCTTTCTAAAACTAATTCTTTGGCTACCGTTCCATATAGTCCTTTTTCCTCAATTAGGAATGAAGAAGCTGCTGAAGATAAAAGGGCAATGTTTTCAAGAGCTTCCCATGATTTATTAGAGAGGAGGAATTCATATAAAAATATTGAAAAATAGACATCCCCCGCTCCAGTTTCATCCATGACTTTTTTGGGTTTAAATGCTGGAATCTCTATGATAGAATGTCCTTTACTAAAAATCATAGATCCTTTTTCACCTAAAGTCATAATAAAGATTCCCTTTGAATTAAATTTCTCAAAATATTGTATTTTACTTTTATAATCTTCGTGCTTATCTGTTAGAAGACTCATTTCTTCTTCAGATCCTTTAAGAATCAATTTATCTCCAAAAAGATTTACAATTCTATCAATCCTTGTCCCTACTTCTTTATTTAAGGAATAAGAAACCTTCCCATCTTTATCAAATCGTCTAACAAAACCCTGTAAATCGATGCCAAAATAAACATATGGAAAGGAACTTGATAATTTTTTTAGATAGTTATATGTGAGTTCATTACATAATGGTACTAATGCTATAGTATCAGGAGGTTTTTCCAGATATCTTCGGGGTATATCATTAAACTCAAGATTTGGACTTCTTGATTTTAGGTATAAAGTCCTCGTATTGTTATAATAAAGTAACTGAAAGTGAGTATTTCTGACATTTGAATATTTTATTCCTCCCAAATCAATATTTTGAGTTTTTAGTAAACCAAGAAAAGATTTATCAAAACTTTTTTCTCCTATATGGGAAATTATGCTCAATTTAACCTTTTGAGTATAAGAGCTTAAAGCTAAAGAACCATATGACACGCTTCCACCCAAAGTAGGGGCATTTTGCTGGTTTGATCGAATTACATTGTCAATTGCGAGATGTCCCACAAAATATAGAGAGGGATTAGGACTAATTTTACTCCTCATTTATTATGATTTTAATTCTTCAATAATTTTATCTTTTTCTTCAATGGTTAACTTCAATTTATTTATTTTCTTTTGTAGGTCATCAACGAGACCTGACATCGTTCCTTGAGGTGCTTTTTTTTGAGGTTGATTTGATTTTTTAAGCTGTAATATCATTTGATCTTTCTCTTGCAATTTTTCATTAAGATCTTCTACCATCCTTGTTGCTTCTACGAGGGAAAGAGCTTGAGGAGTTGTTTTGGATGCTTCCTTAATATTTTCGTGCAATTGGGATATCTCCTTTCTTAAATCTTCATTTTCCTTCTTTATTTCTTTTAATTCGTCTGGTTCGAGTTGTTTACCCCTTGATTCAACCGCGTTCTGGAGCTCTGATTTCTCTTGAGTGAGTTTATCAATTACTCTCTTATATTTATTCAAATCTGCTTGAAGATCTTGACATAATAATTCTAAAGTTTTCGTTGAAGTCTGATCAGATTGAGGTTCTATTACTTCTGAATTAGCTGTATCCACCGGAACAACATAATCCACATGAGAAGACGTTTCCTTACCAATAAGTTCTTCATTTAATTGGGTTAACTCTTGATTTAATGTAGTAATTGTTTGTTCCAAATCATTAATTTGTGAATTTTTTTCCGATAATTTTGATTTTAAATCTTCTACTAAGGATTGTGGAACTTCTGGCTTAGTTTCCTCCATTAATTCTAATGCAGATGTAGCATCATTTAATCTCAGCTTTAATCCCGTAATTTCAGAGTCTTTTAAGCTTATTAGATTATCCCTTTCTGTTAACCTTATTGTTAAACTTTTCACATTATTATTCAATTCAGCAATTTCCAGTTGAAGATTATTTAATTGGCTTTGATCAGTTGAAGATGATTTCTTTAATTCTTCCTTTAATTTTTCATTTTCTGCAATAGTTCTCTTAACAATCTCTTCTGTTTTGGTAAATAATTGTATGTTTTCCTTAATTTTTTTTCTTAATTCTTCGTTTTCTTGTTCTACTTCTTGAATTCGATCCAAAGTTTCTCCAATTGCACTTGGTTTAGAGGGATCATTCATCATCTTTTTACGCCATAAACTTATAAAATCTTCTACTTTTTCTCTATCTTCTGACATTTTCCTTTTGGATTAATAATTATACTTCATCAAATTATTCTTTAATCAAAACTCCTGAAAAATAACCCACACAATATCCCCCTATACTCCCCGTTTTTTCAGAGCTTGTATAATATTTCAGAAGTTCTCCTCTTGTAGCATTTAGATTCCTGCAAATTAACATTAAAGTAGTTATAGTTTGGGGTCCACATATCGTTGTTCTTAACGCAGCATCAAGAGTTTTTTGAGGATCTAGATTTTCAAAGTTATTGATTACTTCTAAATCTATATCTTTAAACCTGCGCATATCATTTGTACTATTTACTGATTTATGCGACATATCAGAGGATGCAACAATAACAACATCCTTATCTGAAAGTTGTATCGCTTTAGTGACATCATTAGAGATTTCGTTTAATTTTTTAAAATCTTTTGTACCGCATATCTTAATTGTTACCACTTTTACATCCTTCTCTTGGGAACAGTACTTTATAAACGGCATTTGGATTTCTATATTATGTTCTTGTTCTGCTTGGAATCCCGTGAAGAGTGAGTTATCATCCTCCACAATATTACTATTGTCCACTATAGTGTTTGATAAATCTCCATCTATTTTCAAATTTCCTAAGGGTGTTTCCCATTCACCTTTACTCATTAATGCCACTTTAGAATAACCTATATGATCTGTGCCTAAAACTATTACAGTATCGGGAATTTTTTCTTTAAATAAGTTTAGGTAAGTAAAAGCAGCACAAGGTCCAGAATAATCCATCCCTGCATGAGGCGAAACCCCTCCAATATATTTTCTATCGGGGTTATTTAAGGATGAAAACTCCTCCTTAGGACCGAATTGATCATCAGTAAAATATCTCTTTAAAGCGGTAAGTAGACTTTTTTGAGAACCTTTATACCAACTTCCTGCATGAGATGCTTTTCTAAGTACCATTTTCTAAATAATTAATCGTTTTTATTTCAATATTAAAATTATTATTTTGAAGCTTAAATAGTTTAATCTAACCGTAGTGAAATTGTAAGAATTATTAAGTTATAGATTATAACTATGTAATGATGAATGAAGTAAGAGAAAATCAGATCTCTCTTGATGATATTGATATACCAGAAAAAATACCCACCAAGTTTATTAATTCGAGAGTAATCGTTTTCAATCCGTTATATGCATCGTATCTTTATGTAAAGAAAGGATTTTTTGGATCCCCACTTGGTATAAACAAACCACGATTAGAGTATTTTTCCAAACCAAGTGAATTATCATTGATAGAGGCATATTATCTATTAAATAATAATGAAATCACTATTTTTGATGTAAAGGAAAATAAGGAGCTAGATGCTAAGGAGTTCTTTACAATTGCAAAGAAAATTCATCATAAATTTGAAGAAAAATACATAATTTATAAAGATTTGAGGGATAAGAAATATGTCCCTCGCCCAGGGTTAAAATTTGGAGCTGATTTTGTAGTTTATCGTCGCGGTCCTGGTCTTGAACATTCATTGTTTATGGTTCATGTTTTACCTCATGATTCTGAGATTACAGCAATAGATATGGTTAGAGCGGGTCGTTTAGCAACATCAGTTAGGAAAAAGTTCGTGATCGCAAATCCATTGACAAATTCGTATTATTTTTTTGAATGGTTCAAACCGTGAGAATACGCAAAATTGATCGAAAGTAAAAAACGCCTTAAATACTTAACGAACGTAGCTTCTTTACTACTTCATCTTTTATTATTCCAATTTTGTGGTATTCTTCATTGGGTATCGTTTGGTTTATCTTCACGATTTTGGTAATAAGATCCTGATCGAGTAAATTTTCAATTAATACCCCACGTCTAACAAGTTCTTGACCTTCATTATAAATTAATAAAATCAATTTAACAACTGCTAACAATTTCTTAGCATTGGTATAATTGTCGGTATCTTCGTAGGCACTTTGAATCAAAAAACCGTTTTTTATCAACCTAGATATAAAGAGTATTAATTGTTGATGCTCCGGTAAATTTTTTTCACCTAAAAGTTGGATCACATATTTAAGTTCTTGCTCTTGAGCTAAGATTTCATTAACTTGCTTTCTACACTCTACCCAATCAATATCCATTTCTGGCCAATCAATATCCCTTTCAAACCACCAATTAGCGATATAATTTGGATAATTTGAATAAGAATCAAGCCAATTAATGGCAGGATAGTGCTTTAAGTAGGCTAAATTCGGATCTAGTGCCCAGAATACTTGAACCAATCTTTTTGTGGTTGAGGTAACGGGTTCACTAAAATCTCCTGCAGGGGGAGATATCGTCCCAACAATTGTGAGAGAGCCAGATCTTTCGTTTCCTAAATAATCTTTTCCTAAAGTTTTTACAACTCCTGCTCGTTCGTAAAAACTGGAAAGTTTAGAGGGTAAATAAGCGGGATAGCCTTCTTCAGCAGGCATTTCTTCTAACAATCCTGAGATTTCTCGAAGAGATTCCGCCCATCTTGATGTGCTATCTGCTAATACAACGACATCATATCCCATATCTCGGTAATATTCTGCTATTGTAACACCCGAAAAAAGACTTGCTTCCCGTGCTGAGACAGGCATATTAGATGTATTAGCAATGACTACAATTCGTTGTAATAAGGGAGTATTAGTCCTAGCGTCTATTATTTCAGAGAATTGTTTTAGTATATTGGCAATCTCATTCCCAGGCTCACCGCATCCTATAAAGACAACGATATCTGCATTGCACCATTTAGCTAAAGATTGTTGAATGACCGTTTTGCCTGTCCCAAATCCTCCAGGGATTGCAGTAGTCCCTCCTTTAGCAAGAGGGAATAATAAATCAATTACACGAGTTCCAGTGATCAATGGAGTGTTTGGATTTTCTTTCTTTTTAAACGGTCTGCTATTTGTTACCGGCCATTTTTGCAACATTGAGAATGATTTCTCATTACCCTTGTCAGATAATCGATAAATCACGTCAATTATTGTAAAGTCTCCTTCTTCAGCAATATAGGATATCTTTCCTGATTGTTTTGGGGGTACCATTATTTTATGTTCCAGAGCTTCAGTTTCTTGAACAGTTCCAATTATATCACCTTCCCCAACCTCCTCATTCATTTTTCTTAAGGGAATAAAATGCCACTTATGTTCCCGTGATAAGGGAGGGTATTTTATACCACGGTTTAGTTTTCCAGAATCCAAATCTTCAAAAACCTTTTCTAAAGGTCTTTGGATTCCGTCAAATACGCTTGCTATTAAACCAGGACCTAGCTCCATAGATAAGGGTTCATTCAATCCTACAACTTCCTCATTCAATTTCACTTTCATAGTGTTTTCAAAACACTGAGCAATAACGTGATCTGGAAATATTTGTATTACCTCTGCTAAAATATCATGTTTCTCTATCTTAATCAAACTATGGATTTTAACACTATTTTCAAGGCCCTTAATATTAATTAGGGATCCATTTATAGCTGAGATAAAACCTTTATTTGTTTCCTTCATTGTTTCTTCCACTTATAATCAACTCCCATATTCATCTCAAAACTTATTTTCTCAATTTTATTTTTTAATACCTAAACTGTCTTTTGCAAAAAGGGCAACGTTTAACGAAATTCGGTATAATATTCCCGCACTTTTCACATTTTAATACTAAAGGTTTATTATAACTCGCCTCTAGACTAACGGGGCGAAAGATTTTTGGTTGTGGTTGTCTAATTTTTTCTGGAGCAGTCTTTATTTTCTGCTGGCTCATTGAAGATGTTCTTTTCCTATCGGGATACAATCTAGAGTAGAGGGTTCTTTTTTTTTGTCTAAAGAGTGGACCGATTGAAATTAAATATAGAAATAAGAATACTATTAAAAGACCCAACGGATTAATTCCAAGATTAATCAAGAAAAAGTAAAGAAAGATTAATATAAATAGGTATACCACTATAAATATCAATCGCCGTGTTAATTTTTTCCGTGTAATTTCTTTATTATTATTTTCTGTCACTCTATTTCATAAAACTTTTAGTTTTATCTTAATGATAACTAGAAGTTAAAGCTCAATCAAATTTTTTAGATATATAACTTATAGCTTTCTCAAGCTCTTCCTTTACTGTTTTAGTATCAATTTCTCTTTCAATTTCTTCATAAATCACATCTCTTTTGATTTCCCCGCTAAATTTCATTACAGAGTAATCATTATCTAAATAAAATGGAAAGTAATCTATACCAGAACCTTGATAGAATTTGAAGAAGAACTCATAAAACGTTAGTCTCAGGCTGTTAATAAATACCAGTATTCCTTCTAAAAGTATTACAATAATGTTTCCAAAAGTTAAGCCGATTATATTCACTATCTCTACTCCAATACTTTCTCCTTCAATCAACTCAGCCATTGCATTTATAGCAAATAGGAGAGCAATATGTGCTAAAGCTAAAGCGAGTAATCTAATAAAGGAAGCAACATTACTTATAACTGATAAAACAGTATCAAAAGCTTCTACGGATCCTTCACCCAATAGACCTCCAAATGATTCTTCTTGTAAATAAGATATTTTAAAAAGTTTTCCAAGAGGTTTCAGTATTAATAGTAGAATTCCGGGGATAATAACAAGGAAAATCGGATAAGGTGGACCAACCCAACTATTAATATCAAATCCCCAATTAAATAATAAGACAGCTCCTCCCGTTAATAATAATATTTTTACAAGTGAATCACTTAGCGCGAGGAATTTCCTTTTCTGCTTCCAATAGTTTAAAAATTGAATGAACCAACCCAAATTGATTTGAAACACACCAATTATAATTGCAAAGTAAAAAACATCTAAAATATTACCTAGTGGGTCATTTAAAGACCCTATAATCGGAAGTATTATTGGATTTTTTTCAAAATCCCAAAGCACAATTCCAAAAATTTCTATTTCATCATGTCCTAAAAATTCTCCGTATAGAAACCCTACAAAGAATGCAGCCCATCCGCAAAAGAAAATTATCCAACTAAGGCGCAAGATGTCTCCTTTCCGTTTCCTAAATATTAAGGCCCCTAATAAACCCGATATTATTAGGACTATACCATGACCAATATCCCCAAACATTAAACCAAACAAAAGTGGAAAAGTAAAAGCAATTATAGGAGTAGGATCAATTTCATAATAAGTCGGAGTGCCATACAATTTTGTGATTGTCTCGAAAGGTCTAACCATAAAGAAATTCTTCATTACTGTAGGGGTGATCTCTCTTAAATCATCAGATTTCTCATCAATTTCTTCATCTTGTATTTCTATTGGCTCTAATTTCATTGGTTTTTTTGCATTTTTAGCTCTCTTTTTCTTTGAGCTAAAAGTTTCTTTCATTGGATGTTTTTTAGATATATTGATTGACTCAATTGTGATATTATCCTTAAAAATCTGGAATAGAGTTTGAATAGTTTCCTCTTTCAACGGTCGTGGCACGAAAAACTTTAGAATTAGGCGATCAAGACTAGATTTTTCAAACTGTCGTTCTGCCCAATTATATTCTTCTATATTTTGGACAATTTCACCAATACCTGCAAGCTTGATCATATTATCTTGTACAATACGTGTTTGCTCCTTCTGATACCTTGATATTAAATTCTCAATGAAATTGATTTCTTTATCAATTCTTTGAAAGTTAATCCCCTCACTAGTAAAATACTTCTTTAAGATCGGCACTTCCTCAGAATGAATAATGCGAATTCTTGCGTTAAATTCATTTTCTAATCCATATGGATAAAGAATATAAAATCCAATCCTGTCAGGAGTGAGTTCAAACGTATCGTAAAAATTGGGAAATTCTGATGTGTCAAATAGGTTCTGCAAATTAGATAAGTTTTTTGTAAATGTTGAGAAAACACGCAGTTTAAATTGATTTAGGCTATAAATTTTTTCGGTATTGAGATCTAGCTTTTGTAAGACTCTATAACTGATTTGAATCTCTCTTAGTTTATCTAATTCAATAATCCCTTGAGAAATATATCTCTTTAACTCAATGACTCGGTTCGCATAAAAATCAATTTCTTCGACAAGGTGGTTAATTAACTCTAATAAATCTGTAGCTTCAAATACGACTCTATTCTCTTTCTGAACTTTTAAATTTGTAAGATCCCAGGTGGTGATCTCTAAACGATTGTAAAGAGAATTTAGACTTTTTCTCAAAGCCTTAATTTTTTGGTAAATCGGATCTTTTTCTTCTATTTGACTTTTTAATTTAGGTTCTTCTCTTGGCTTTAGGTGAGCAATATTCATATTAGAGAGTTCAATTAGAAATTGATCTTTATAATTCTCATTGATCTCAACTTTTAATAAACTAAACTGATCCTTTTTACTCATTTTCCTATCATTATCCTATAATTTTTTGGTTTTTTAAGATTAAATCCTTCGTTTTTTTTAACCTAACATAATTTTCTCTTTCGTTTTCTTCTAAAATCTCTCGTATTTGTTTAATATTGACTCCTAGCCGAGGGATTATCAAATTTTTTAACCCATTTATCCTACGATTTACTTTTTTAAATGTAATTGCATATTTTAATGTTAAATCTTCAATTTCGGAAAATTTTATTAAGGCATCAAATAATTCTTTGATAATAACTACTAAATCATCTAAAAAATGACTAGTGTCTTCAAATGTATACGCAGGAAGGGTTTCTTCTTGAAATAAATTGTATTTAATTTGAGGAAAAATTATTCCTGCCTTTTTTTGATATTTTATATCGATTTTGGGATTATATTGAACTCGACTCAGATTACTGATCAGATGTACTCCATTTTTACCCATTTCTTTATATGTCTGATTTAATTTTATAAGAGCTTGTTTAAATAAGGTAAGAAAAACCATCCTAGCTTCGCTAAATTCTTCCCATAATCGTTTTATTTGAAAAGTTAGTTGTTCACGTCTAAATTCCAAAAAAGATTCTCCTTTTACAGCAAAAGTTAATCTTTTCTGTAAACCGATGAGATTAGTTTTTGTAGCTTTAACATCCTTGAAACTGATATTTTACACCTTTGGTTGATAATATTTATCAATATATTTTTGACGAATCCTAAATAATTGGTTTGCTGATAAGTTTGAAAGAACATCCCATGCAATTGAAAAGGATTTGTCAAAATCTCGATTTTCATCGGATTTCTGATTTAAAAACATTTTTTCAAAGTCTAAGCCAAAATTTAAGAGATTTTTCTGATCATAGTTTAATCCATCTTCTCCTACAATAGAAATCAGGTCCTTAACTTCTAAATAGTTTGAATATGAAGCTAATAATTGTGAGCTTAAATCTGCGTGATCTTCCCTAGTTCTTTCTCTACCAATTGCATCCTTCATCAATCGAGATATTGACGAAAGTACTTCGAATGGGGGATAAATTCCCTTTTTGTGGAGGTTCCGACTGAGAACTAATTGACCTTCAGTTATATATCCGGTAGTATCAGGAATTGGATGAGAGATATCATCATTTGGCATGGTAAGAATGGGAATTTGGGTAATTGAGCCTTTTTTCCCCTTTATTTTACCAGTCCTCTCATATAGTGAGGCGAAATCAGAATAAATGTAACCTGGATATCCTTTTCTACTTGGGATCTCTTCTTTCGCAGAGCTAAGTTCTCTTAAAGCTTCCGCATAATTTGTCATATCTATAAGAATAACTAGAGCATGCATTTCCTTTTCAAATGCAAAATATTCCGCAGTGGTCAAAGCTACTCTTGGGATAATTAATCTTTCGATTATTGGATCATCGGCAAAATTAATAAAAGATATGATATTTTGCACAGTCCCACTTTCTTGAAAACGATTTAAAAAGTAAATAGCCTCATCTTGAATTATTCCAATACCACAGAAAATTATAATAAATTGTTCTTCTGACGCAACTTTAGCTTGTGTAGCAATTTGTGCTGCTAATTTGTTATGAGGTAAACCTTGACCGCTGAATATAGGGAGTTTCTGACCTCTAATTAAAGTAAATAATCCATCGATTACTGAAATACCTGTTTGAATAACATCTACGGGGTATTCTCTTGCAAAAGGATTAATCGGAACTCCATTAATATCTCTCTGGACATCTGTAAGAATATCTGAACCCATTGCAGATTTTGTTCTTATATCAATTGGTTTGCCCAGAGAATTAAATATATGACCAAACATGTCTTTTGATATCTTTACATTAAAAATATCTTCAGTGAATAAGATTTCAGCATTTTCCGTAGACAATCCAGTCGTATCTTCAAAAACTTCGACTATGATGATTTCCTCACTCATATTTATAATTTGCCCGGTGCGAATTATGTCATCATCTGACCTTATCTTAACAATCTCTCCATACTGAGCATCATGCTCATTTTTAAGAAATAAAAGAGGTCCAATTATCTGTTGAATTTTCTTATAAATAACACTCATCTTGATTAAAACACTCCTTGAGAAAGTTTCAAGGACGCGATTTCATTAAGCATCTTGTCCTTTATTTGTTCAATTTTTTGAAATTTATCATTAGGGATACTACGATTCATCCGTAATATGGTATTTACTGATTCCAGAGATTTAATATCCTCTATTATAAATCCTTGAGTTAGTAATTCCTTACTTTCCTTGTATAGTAAAAGAATTATTTTGATCATTCCTAATAATTTCTTTACTTCTGTGAAATTATCAATGTCATCAAAAGCATTCTGTATTAAAAATCCATTTTTAATTAACTCAGCTATAAAAATAACTAGTTGTTGGTTTTCTGGTAGATTTTCCTCACCAATTAACTGCCTAATATACTTTAATTCATTATCTTGAGAAAGAATTTCGTTTGTTTGATTGCGACATTCGAACCAGTCAACATCAATCTCAACCCAATCAATATCTCGCTCATACCACCATTCTGATATATAATCTGGATAGTTTGAATAAGAGTTTAACCAATTGACAGCAGGGTAATGTTTGGAATAAGCTAGATTCGCATCTAAAGCCCAAATGCCTTGCACAAAATTCTTTGTAGTGGCAGTTACAGGTTCGCTAAAATCACCACCTGGTGGACTGATTGAACCTATAATAGTTAAGGATCCGTTTTTCTCTTTACTATTCTCATCTCTGCCTAATAAATGCACAATACCAGCTCTTTCATAAAAACTGGAGAGTCTTGATGAAAGATATGCGGGATATCCTTCCTCTGCGGGCATTTCCTCAAGGAGACCAGAAATTTCCCTCAACGATTCTGCCCATCTTGAAGTGCTATCAGCAAGAACAGCAACGTCATATCCCATATCTCGATAGTATTCTGCTATTGTAACCCCTGAAAAAATACTTGCTTCTCGTGCGGAAACGGGCATATTAGATGTATTTGCTAAAAGTACAATTCTATCCATTAAAGGTTGATTAGTCTTTGGATCAATAATTCTAGTAAAATCCTTTAGTACATCAGCAATCTCGTTGCCCCGCTCTCCACATCCCACGAATATAATAATATCTGCATCGCACCATTTAGCTAGAGATTGTTGAATCACAGTTTTACCTGTGCCAAATCCACCAGGAACACCAATTGTTCCGCCTTTAGTTATAGGAAATAAAAGATCTATAACTCTTATCCCCGTAATTAACGGTTCATTTGGTGACATTCTCGCTTTGAAGGGTCTATGCGTTGTTATTGGCCATTTTTGTAACATTGAATATGAAGTTACCCCTTCATGATTCTCTAATTTATAGATTTCATCCTCGATGTGATAATCACCTTCTTCAGCAAGATATATCACCTTACCTGACCGATTAGGAGGTACCATAATTTTGTGCTTGATTATTGGAGTTTCTTCCACAAAACCAATTGTATCTCCTCCTAATACATCTATATTAACCTTATTTGTAGGTATAAAATGCCATTTTTTAGTTCTTGATAGTGAGGGAATCTCTAATCCTCTTATTAGTTTTCCACTTTTAAATTGGCTGAAAGCAGTTTGTAATGGTCTTTGAATCCCATCAAATATGTTCCCTAATAAGCCTGGAGCTAATTCCATTGAAAGAGATTCATGAAGGTTTAGGACCTTTTCATTAATTCGTAGGTTCATTGTATTTTCGAAACATTGGCAGACTATATGATCTGAATAAATTTGAATAACTTCTCCTAAGATATTGTGATTAGTTACTTTAACCAAATCATGGAGTCGGATATCTCTTTCT
>Ga0209536_100003818_pt1 | contig 23977 bp, 16 predicted proteins | sample DeeMarSeWOR28_12_FD_187461 | JGI IMG/M metagenome (GOLD analysis project Ga0209536, IMG submission 187461) | Marine sediment microbial communities from White Oak River estuary, North Carolina - WOR-2-8_12 (SPAdes) (version 2) | ecosystem: Environmental > Aquatic > Marine > Intertidal zone >...
CATGGCAGGCTCAAAGACAGCATCCGCCAGGCGGCCGCCCAGTATCATCGCTACCGGTGAGCTGATTTGCGCGATAAGACGCCGGGTAGCGAACACCTTGCCCTGGATATCAGGGGACACCTTTGCCTGCCAGATAGCCTGGCTCGACCCATTAACCAGCGGCATGAAGAACATTGCCAGGAAGGCTCCGACTGCCCAAACTGGAAAACTCTGGCCCACCCCTATCACAATCTGCCCGAATACGCTCAGGAGGACTAAACCGAGGAGGACACCGTGGATTCGCCTCTTGAAACCTCCCCAGGCAGCAACCACCAGACCACCGACAACTCCCCCTACGCCGAACATCACCATGGTTGTTCCAAGAATCACTTCGTTGTTAACAGTTCGATCAAGGATCATTGGTGCAAGCAGGATCATAGTCAGCCCGAACGTGAGATTCGTAGTAAAAAAGATAAGCAACAGGCCAAGCAAGCTTCGATTGGAGAAGATGTACCGAAAACCGAAGATTGACTCTTGGAAAAGAGTCCCGCGGCTGGCGCGGCCAGCCGCGGTGAAGCTGATTCGAAGCGACGCTCCCGGTTTGGACGCCGCCAGACTGGCCGGTGCATTGGCGCGGTTCGAGCGCGAGGCTCAAGTGACAGCCAGCCTCCAGTCGGCCCACACGGTAGAGCTGTACGACTTCGGAACGGCAGACGACGGGTCGCTGTACTACGTTATGGAGCTGTTGGAGGGAGTCGATCTGGATCAAGTGGTAAAGAAATGGGGGCCACTGCCGCCGGAACGGGTCATCTACATTCTCAGGCAGGCTTGCGCGTCGCTGGGTGAAGCACACCAGCGCGGCCTGGTGCACCGGGACATCAAGCCCGCCAACATCTTCTTGTGCCAGCGAGCCTTCGAATACGATTTCGTGAAGGTGCTGGATTTCGGTCTGGTCAAAGGGCACTCCAGCATCGATCCGATCGAGCACCCGCCACTTTCCAGGGTGGGATTCGTCATCGGTACACCAGCCTACCTGGCTCCCGAGATGGTGCTGGGTGAGGAACCCGACGGGCGCGCCGACCTGTACGCTCTGGGCTGCGTGGCCTACTGGCTGCTGACGGGCCAGGTCGTGTTCGAGGAGAAATCGATCCCCGCCTTGCTGGTCGCCCACAGCCAGAAGACACCGGTACGCCCCAGTGCGCGCGCAGGCCTGGCGATGCCAGGCGGGTTGGACGATCTGGTGCTGGACTGCCTCGCCAAGGACCCGGACCACCGCGTGCAGAGCGCCGACGCGCTGTCCCAGCGCCTGGACGAGATCGAGCTAGCTGAGCCGTGGTCAAACGCCAGCGCGAGGCGATGGTGGGCTGACCATGTCTGAGGAGTGGAGGACACCAAGAGTGCTAGAGCGGGGCATTCAGATCGTGTCGGGCCGCTGCCATGTCTCCCAGGGATCCCCCCTCCTGCTCCCGGCTCCCCGCTCACTGCTCACTGCTCCCAGCTCCCTGCTCCCTCCACTGCGCCTAGCGACTGCCATCCTAGTCGTGCTTCTCGCCTCCGCTCCGGGAGTGGTCGCTGCCCAGACCATCAGGGGCGTCGTGGTGGATGCCACGTCGCGCAGGCCCGTCGGGACCGGCTTTCTGGTGCTATTGAATGCCGACAGCGCAGAGGTAGCGCGCACCCTGTGGTCGTCAGACGGCCGGTTCACATTGCGGGCGCCGCGCGGCGGCAGCTACCGCCTGCGGTCGGAGCGCATCGGGTATCGTGCCTTCGTGACCGACGTGCTGCAGGTCCCGACAACCGGTGCAATCGAGCACGATCTCGCAATCAGCGCCTTGCCGGTTGCGCTCAACACCGTCGAGGTTCGGGGCCGGGACCGCTGTCAGGTAAACCCGGTGCGCGCCGCGGAGACAGCCCTGGCATGGGAGGAGATCCGCAAGGCGCTCGCCGCCGCCGCATGGGAGGGCAACGAACAACTCTACCGGTTCCGCAGGTACACCTACGTCCGGGAGGTGAATCGCAACGGGCGCGACATCCTGCGGGAGGACGGGCAAGTCGTCACCGCGGTGGCGACGCAGCAGTATGTGAGCCTCACGGCGGAACAACTGGCCGAGTACGGCTACGTCGTGACGATCAAAGGTGACCTGGTCTACTACATCCCGGACGTGGACGTGCTGCTGGACGATGCCTTTCTCAACACTCACTGCTTCCACGTAGTGCGCGATCCCGCCGAGCATGCGGGACTCGTCGGTCTGGCATACGAGCCGATGACCGAGCGGGACCGTACGGAGGTGCGCGGGATCCTCTGGATCGACGAGTCCACGTCGGAGTTGCGCACGATGGCGGTGGGCTTCACGGAGATCCCGGGCCGAGTGACCGATGACCGCATTGGAGGAACGCTCGACTTCATGCAACTGCCCTCGGGCGCGTGGATCGTACAACGCTGGGAGATCCGTACACCCGTGCTGCGCTGGCGTGGCTCCGCCGACCCGGCGATAAGGACGCGGCGCGAGCGGGCGGCCATACGGTATTTCCAGTACTCCGGAGGCGAGATACTGGAGATCACTGCACGCGACGGTTCCAAGACGTATCCGGCCGCCCTGGCACATGTGACCGGTGCGATCTTCGACTCCACCCGGGTCGAACCGCTGGCGGGAGTGCGGGTCACCATAACCGGAACCGACTTCGGGGAGGAAACCGACAGCAGGGGTGAGTTTCATCTCGCGGTACCCCTCGAGGGTGACTACGCGGTCAACTTTGCGCACCCGTATTTGGACTCCATCGGGTTCACTGCGCCCGACCAGAAACTGAGCCTGGCGCGCGGGTCCGAGAGTTCCGTGTCCTTTGCGATTCCACCCGCCACGGCCATGATCGAGCGCCTCTGCGGGGAAAGTCCCGACAACATGGAGGGCAAGGTGGTCGTGGGCCTCGTCACCGCACCGGACGGTGACCCTGTGGCTGACGCCGCGGTGAGAGCATCCTGGCAACGGGTCGTTCCCACGGACAGCGGCTTTGTCTCGAGCGACTTTCAGCAGGGAGCGCTCACGGACGAATCGGGGTTCTATGCCCTCTGTGGTATCCCGGTGGGGCGACCGGTCGAGTTGACGGCGGAGCACAGGTCAGACGAGAGCAGCACGCTGGAGGTCATCTTCCCTTGGACGGCCGACGGTCAGCTGCTCATGGCGCGGGACCGCACGCCGGGGGCACCCTATCCGGAATCCCATTCGCTGGTACGCCCGATCTGGAAGGTGGATCTCCAGCTGGGGGACAGAGAGCGGCCCGGGCCGGAAGTTGCCGGGGCAAGAGCGCTGCAAGGCATGGTTGCCGACCGCATGACGGGGCGTGGCCTGGAGGGAGTGACCGTCGACCTCAACGGCACTATGACGACAACCACTCGGCCGGACGGCACGTTTGATCTGGCCGGTGTCACTTGGGCCCCGGGAACCAACCGAATCTCGTTTCGACAGCTGGCATATCGGCCCTGGATTCAGGAGTTGCACGTCGAACCGGACAGGTCGAAGCTGGTCGTGAGCGTGCTGCTCACCTCGAATGCGATCGCCCTCGATCCGGTGGTAGTGGAAGCCGAACGGGTCCGCCGCTCACGCTACCTGGAGAACCAGGGTTTCTATCGCCGGAGAGAAAAAGGCTTGGGATATCATGTGTCCCCTGAGCGGATCGAAGAGCGGCGTGCCGCAGTGGCCGACGTCTCCGATTTCATCATGGGTATGCCCGGCGTCACCATCATGGACCTACCCGAACCGATCGAGGGACTCTCAGGCAGGTTGCTGATGTTGGGACACGGCAGCCGGCGCTGTGTGCCGAACGTGTACGTGGACAACGTCCCGTACAACTACGACGGCACCGTGCGAGACCTGGAGGTCATCGCACGGCCCGAGGATGTCTACGCCATCGAGATCTACCAACGCTCCTCTGAAGTACCGGTGGAATACGCTACCGGCGGGGCCCAGTGTGTGTTGGTTTTCTGGACCCGCAGGGGAGTCGGGCCGCCGTAGCGCAGCGCGCCAGTTGCCTCCCCTCGCTCACCCCTCCACCCCCGCAGGACCGCACCCAGTCCATACTTCCAGGTGGCGAAGCTGAGCATTGCGTGGGAGATTATCACCGTGCTGGGTCGCCGCAGCGATGTTCATGGGGACCTGGCGATCGATGGCCCACGAACGGAGGTGCAACCATGGAAGTGCGACACACAGTATCACTGTTGACCCTCGGCCTAATCGCGGGCGGCCTGCTACTGGAGCCCGATGAAATAGCGGCGCAACAACCGGTGTCGGTAGGACAAACCATTCCGGATTTCACGCTCCCGGCGCTGCAGGGAGGAGACGTCACTCTCTCCAGCCTCAGGGGCAAGACCGTGCTGCTCATCTTCCCGCGCGGGAAGTCAGGTGGCGGTTGGTGTCATGTGTGCCATTACCAGTACGCCGAACTGGCGGAGTTCGACGAGCAGGAAGGACTGCGGGAGAATCACAACGTAGAGATCCTGTTCGTGTTGCCGTACGGCCCTGAGTTGGTGCGTGAGTGGGTGGACACGTTCCCGGCTCAACTGCAGGACATAGAGAACTGGAAGAACCCACCCGACCAGGCGAATCTGGATGAACGGCAAAAAGCGCGGATGGAGGCAGTAAGGCGGAACTACCCCAAGCAATTCAACATCACCCGCGGCAACGTGCCGGTACCGTTCCCGATCCTGATTGACGCCGACAGGGCGGTCTCCCAGGGGCTGGGGTTGTTCACCACCAATTGGTCCGGAGCCGAGGCCGAACAAAACGTGCCCACGATCTTCGTGTTGGACGGCAACGGGGTAGTCCAGTTCAAGTACCACAGTCAAAATACAGTCGACCGGCCGGGCCCGGACTACTTGGTGAGAGTAATCGAGCAGCTGGTTCCGCACGGCTGACGAACGCCGGTTGGGAGTGGGGCGCGGGCGGCCGGGTTGAGCGGTCGCAGCCGGCCGGTCAGCCCGGCCGTCCTGGCCAACTCCGGTTGCTGGCACAATACTAGTGCTTGACCTCACGGCCACAGCGTGTGGGGACCAACACGTCGGTGGCCTTTGGCGTTCGGCCGCACGGTGCCTGCGGGGCAGTGAACCCGCCCGCCAGCAGACCGGCCGGGTCCGCTCGGACGGTGGTCGGCGATCTAGCCGGAGTGGATCATGAGACCGAATCTCAGCGGTTTGATCTGCGTAGTACTCATCTCGGCGCTACAGCCTCTCAGCACAGTCGGCCAGCAATCCGTCGCGCAACCGCAGCTAATCCCCGATTCCGTCACGGTAGTCCCTGGCGCCCGCTATGCGAAGAGTGGCTTCGTGAGGTTCTTCGCAGGCGCCGGACACCGTGACCTGTGGACCGTGCCGCTCAAAGTGGAGGTAGTCGACCTAGCGACGTTTGGTGGCGGTCTCACGCCGCTGAGGCTGGGCGGCGGCATGACCACGCGCACCCTGCACGCGCTGGGAAACGACGGCAAACGCTACGTGTGCCGTTCGGTCGAGAAGTACGCGGGACAGGGTATCATCGAAGAGCTGCGGGGGACGATCTACGAAGCCATCCTGCAAGACCAGATCAGCAGTTTCCATCCATCAGGGGCACTAGTCCTTCCACCGCTGCTGCAAGCCGTCGGCGTGCTGCATGTGGAGCCGGTGTTGCGGGTGCTGCCGGACGACCCGCGGCTGGCCGAGTTCGGCGACCTGCTGGGCGGCGAGTTGGTTCTGATCGAGGAACGGCCTGACGAAGGACCTGACGACACTCCGGGCTTTGCCGGCAGCCGCAGAATCGTGAATACCGCTGAATTCCTGAAGGAACTCGAGGAGGACCCGCGTAACCGGCTGGATTCGCGTGGCTACCTGACCGCTCGGCTGATAGACCTGCTGGTCGGCGACCGCGATAAGAGCGTCAACAACTGGTGGTGGGCCAGGTTCGACCGGGAGGAAGGGTATGAGTGGCGGCCCATACCGCGTGACCGGGATCAGGCTTTCATTCAACTCGACGGTGTAACCAAAGGGCTGCTCAGACTGTACGAGCCCCGGCTGGTGAGGTTCAGCCAGGATGTTCCCAACGTCGCGGGGGTGACCCGCAGCGCCTGGGACATAGACCGGCCGCTCCTGGTCGGACTGGAGAAACCGGTGTGGGACTCGGTCGTCACAGCGGTGCAGCGACGACTCACCGACTCCGTCATCGCCGCAGCAGTCGAGCGCATGCCCCCGGAACACATACAGCTGTTCGGCAGGGAGATGACCGAGCATCTCGAGGCGCGACGCGATCGGCTACAGCAAGCCGCCGAGCAGCTCTATCGGATCGTGGCCCAATACGCGGACGTGCACGCCACCGACGTGTCCGAACGGGCAGTAGTGGACTGGGCTGACGACGACCACGTGAGCGTCACTGTCTCTACGGAGTCACCGGACGAAGAGCAGGGCAGCGGGTCAGTATCCTGGACGAGAAGCTTTGATCGGAGGGAGACGCGCGAGATACGACTCTATCTTCACGGTGGCGACGATCGGGTGGTGGTGCGCGGCAACGGGAGGAACGACATCAAGTTGCGCATCGTGGGAGGGGGTGGGGCCGACGAGTTGGTCGATTCTGCAGCAGTAGGGGGGCGACGGATCCACTTCTACGACGCCGGTGGCAGAACCGACTTGGCTCCGGGGTCCGGCGTGGTGCTGGTGCGGCGTGACGCCCCACACCCCCAGTCTTGGGGGGAGACAGGGCCACTCAGTCCCGATTGGGGAGGCAAATGGCTGCCCCGACCGGCGTTCCCCTACACGTCCGACCTGGGCATTCTGATCTATGCCGGGGCGACCCGCACGACGTACGGTTTCCTCAAGTACCCCAACAAGGCCACACTGCTGCTGGGAGCAGGGATCGCACCCGGGGATGCCAAGTACGTGGCCGATCTGCAGTACCGAGTGCGCGACCTGGTGCCAGGAGTACACGGCTCGTTCGAACTCGGCTATTCGGGAATCGCGACGCTGCACTTCTACGGTTTCGGCAACGACACCGAGGCAACCGAATCGCGGGATTTCTACAAGCTGCGGCGCGGGCGGCTGTTGGTGAGGCCATCGCTCACAGTGGCGCCGGCAAAGCAGATGGAGCTGGATTTCGCCCTGCGATTCGAGGCTTCCGACACCGACACTCTGCCGGACGAACCCAACTTCGTCTCACAGACGCGTCCCTACGGAATCGCACGATTTCTCCAAGCGGGAGCCGAGGTCGCAGTGAAACTAGATCTGCGGGACAATCCCGGTGCGGCGACACGCGGCGTTCTGGTCGAAGCTGCAGCTCGATTCTTCCCCGCCATGCTGGACGCCGATCAGGGCGCGTTCGGTAGGCTCACCGGAGGAGCGTCGGTCTACGTGCCTTTCTCCCAGGCCGGGAACCAGACCCTGGCACTCGGAGTCGCAGCGGAGAAGTTGTGGGGCACCTATCCGTTTTACGAGGCGGCCTTCCTCGGTGGGCCGCACCTGTTGCGGGGCTTCCGCAAGGAACGGTTTGCGGGAGACGCGGCCTTGTTGGGCCGGGCGGAGTTCCGCGTCCAGCTGGCTAATGTCGGTTTGTTGGTTCCCTGGGATGTCGGAGTATTCGCATTCACGGACGCAGGCCGCGTGTTCGTAGCGGGTGCGAGCCCCGGAGGCTGGCACGTCTCGGCGGGAGGCGGGATCTGGGGCGCCCCACTCTATCGCAGGTTCACCGGCAACATCACGCTGGCGACAAGCAGTGAAGGTACAGCATTGTACATCGGCAGTGGCTTCGGGTTCTGAGCCACTGTTGGCTCACTACCGCTTGAGTTTCTCCAGATACTGCCGCCGCACTTTGGCCACCTTGGGCGCGATCACCGCCTGGCAGTAGGGCTGATTCTGATTGCGCTCGTAGTAGTCCTGGTGATAGGACTCGGCCGGGTAGAATGCCTCGAGCGGCACCAGCTCGGTCACAATCGGATCGTCCCAGACCCCGGCTGCACTGAGTTGCTCCATCACCTCTAGCGCCTCCCGCCGTTGTGCGTCCGAGTGATAGAAGACAGCCGAACGATACTGCGTACCTGTGTCAGCGCCCTGTCGGTTGAGCGTGGTTGGGTCGTGGATGGTAAAGAAGATCTGGAGCAGGTCCCGATACGACACGACGGTCGGATCGAACGTGATCTGCACGACCTCCGCGTGGCCTGTCGCACCACCACACACCAACTCGTAGGACGGATTGGTGACGTGTCCGCCGGCGTACCCCGACACCACGCCCGCGACGCCCCTGATCTGGCTATAGACTGCCTCCAGACACCAGAAACATCCGCCTGCAAGTGTCGCAACTTGAGTATTCAGAACCATCAGCGGATCCCATCTGCCAGTAGTGTGAAGCTGCTCTGTTACAACACGCATGTCGCGGCGGCTGTTCCACGCACCAAGGATCCACCCGCTCAGCACTGCCTTCCCGGGAGCGACGGATCCTGTAGCTCGGCGCTGACAGCTGGCAGCCCCTGCTACCGTGGCGGCGCAGCGACTTTGCGACATGGATCACTGAATGTGGCTCCCGGGTATGTCTATATAGGGACCCGGCAGGGACCCAAGGTGCCTCTGGACCGCCCTCTACTGGTGGAACTCCTTGGAGACCAGCAAGACGGCCGGGGGCATCTCCTGCCCTCGTCATCTCCCATACGAAGTTCAACTGACTCGGCCTCGCGGTGTCGCAGAACCTGCGGCGACACGGTCGAGTTGTGTGGCAGAGCCTAGTAAATAGTCCCTGGCTCAGCTCGGAAGGTACCGTTCACCTGCACGGAGTCGCCGACGGTACCTGAATGATAGGAATCCTCGTCGAATGCTCCAATGAGTTCGAAGGCTCCGGTGATTTCCTGAAACTCGGAGGTGTCGATGGTGAGAGTTCCCGTGACCGAATGGAACGTAGCCGCCGCCCCCGCAGCGTCAGCGAACGCATAGAGCGCGAAGAAATCATCCAGCGGAATGGCACCGCCACCCACGTCAGCGATGGTGTAACTGCCAGGCCCCGGTACGTCGAGGTTCTCCCGTTGGAACCAGACGACGTTGTAGATCGTACCGTTCACGTCGCCCGTCCACAGGTAGAACACGAAATAGATCTGCCCGACGTTGTTTTGGGTGGTGCTGTAGATGGCGTTGCCGGACAGCTGTAGGGTATCGGTTGCGAAGGCTACCGTGGCGCTGTAGTCGCCCCGCTCCGTGGGCTCCGTCGAACTGAAGCTGCTGCTGGCACATGCGGTGTGTGCAGCAGAGATGGCCAGCAAGGCCAAGCCAAACCCCCATCTGCCAACTCTACCCGCTGCTGAACCAAGACTCGTAATCATCGCTCACTTCTTCCTTGCAAGACCGTTCCGCCCATCTCGCTTGCGAGGCTGCGCGCAGCGGCAGTCAACTCAACACCAAAGCTGCCCAGCAGCTACTGGGCTCCCAGTCACCCGCTTTGGTTCCACCGGTGGAAGATAGCATGATAACCGTGCGGCCTCGCGGCGTCGACTCCGCCCAGAGGTCGGCTGGGACGGCTGCAACTGCAAACGACTCGACTCGAGACTAACTTCTTGCGTTACCGTCGGTCAGGATTATGAAAGGTAGCCCGTGCGCGATGAGTGCGACTCCGACTGCGAGGGCGACACGCTCCAGCCAAGGCAGTACATCGGCCACGGCCCAGACAACCAGGACGACTCCAACTGTTACCGCCACCAAGCGGTGCAGTTCACGGTGACTCGGCTTCATCGGTTCCTCCTTGCGAGCGCCATCAGATCGAATCTGCCCTTCGCACCCCGGTGCTGCAACTAGAGGCAGTCGGTACTGCAGGCTGCTATGCCGATGACCATGCTGAAGCCGTGGATTCTCCGCCGTCAGCCAAGGGCCGCAGCAACCTCAGGGTTGCAGCGGGTTGACGATCTCCAGGGCGCGGAACTGCAGGAAGTCGGTGTCAGTCGTATAGATGCGTCGCACGCCGTGCTCACCGATACCGCGGCGAATCCTCTTGCGCAGTGTCCCTGTGTAGCCGAGGTTGAATTTGTCAGCACGGCACAGCAAGAACATGCATCCCCACACCGGAGTGTTCTGGGTAAGCCTACTCGGCGGCGGCGTTCTGGGCTTCACCGCAGCGGCGGTTCGGTTGTCCAGTTCGCCACTCGAGGGGCGGCGTTGGGTCATGGTGTTGGGTACCATAGCCGGATTGATACTCGGTGGCGTGGTTTTCTTTGGGCTGGCCCTGGCAGGCGCCCTGCTCGGTTACTCCACAGACAGGACGGATTCCTGGGTGTTGCTAGGACCCGCACTGCTGATCCTGCTGTTCCTCTTTGTTGGTTTCGCGCTGCGCAGAAAGTAGGGCGCTGGGTTCCTGGTCGACTAGTGGGAGTGCAGAGCGCTATAATGTCGGTACCGCCGCTACTTCTCCGGTGGTGCGAGACAGCTACGTTCCGCCGCGGCGGTCGGCGCCTTTCACTTGAAAGGAGAGACTCGCCATGCTCAGCTCCCCGCGCATCCGTCGCTACCTGACCGGCATCGGCCGGTCAGCACTACTTTTCGTACTGCTGGGTCTCGGGTGGCAACCCACCGAACGAGCCGCATTACCCGAAACCGTCCATCCCGACGGCTGTACCAGTCTCCTGGTGGGCCCGCTCGCGTCGACGGACGGCTCGACCATGACGAGCCACTCCTGCGATTCCGGAACCGACCGTACCTGGATCAGCATAGAACCGCGGCGCAACCACCCTCCAGGCTCGATGGCCACGGTCTGGCTAGAGCCGAAGCGGTCCACCGGCCCGCACGATCCCGACCGGATTCCTCGGGGCGAGATTCCCCAGGTCGCCGAGACCTGGAAGTTCATGGACGCCGCATACCCCATCATGAACGAGCATCAGCTTGCCATCGGGGAGACGACCACGGGAGGCAAGCGAGAACTCAAGAGCAGCGAGGGATTGATTGACGCCCCCGAGCTGTACCGGCTCATTCTGGAGCGGGCCACCACCGCGCGCGAGGCGATTCGCCTGGCTGACGAGCTAACCAAGGAGTACGGGTATATCGACTGGGGCGAGTGCTTCACCTTCGCCGATCCCGAGGAGGTCTGGTTTTTCGAGATCCTGGGGCCCGGCAGGGGAAAGGTGGGTGCGGTTTGGGCGGCAGTGCGCCTGCCAGACGACCACATCGCGGTGAGTGCCAACTCCCATCGCATCCGTCACATCGACCTGAGAGATCCGGACCACTACATGGCGTCTGACAATGTCTTCTCGCTGGCCCAGGAGATGGGGTGGTGGGATCCCGACAGCGGCGAGCCGTTCGAGTTCTGCTACGCCTATGCCGATCGCACCAGCCTCTACTCGAGGCGGCGTGAGTGGCGCGCGCTCAGCCTGCTGGCGCCTGCGCTGGGATTGGATGCCAACGCCGAGAACTTCCCGCTGTCTGTCAAGCCGGAGAAGACGGTCTCCGTCCAGGACCTGCTCGCGATCTTCCGGGATGCGTACGAGGACACACCGTACGACATGACGCGGCGGCTGACGGTGGTGAACAGCGAGGGCGAGGCGGTGAAGAGCCCGGTAGCCAACCCCTTCATGAACTCCGATCTTAGAGAGCTGTTAGGAGTGGAACGGGAGCGGACCATCGCCTCGCCAACGGCCACGTATGTGCAGATCACCCAGTCACGGAGTTGGCTGCCCGACCCGATCGGCGGGGTAGTCTGGCTGGGGTACGACAACCCGGCGACAACTCCCCACATCCCATTTTACATCGGGATCACCCAGATGCCGGAATCCTACATGGTGGGTGGCCGCAGAGCCTACCGGCGAGACTCTGCTTGGTGGGCATTCCGGCGCGCCAGCAAGTTGTCCTACTTCCGCTACCAGGACATGAAGGGCGTATTGCAGGAAGTCTGGGAGCCCATCGAGCAGGAGGCATTCGCACGTCAGGATTCACTGGAGCAAGAAGCGTTGCGGCTCTACCAGCAAGATCCTGAATTGGCCAAGGCGTTTCTCACACGATACAGCCACGACTTAGCCAACCGGACCGTGGAGCGCTACTGGCAGCTGGGAGACGATCTCTGGACCCGCTTCAACCGGGCATTCTGAGGCGGCGCACCCGAGAGAGATGCAAGAGTAGGAAGTCTGCACCGGGCGGCAGCGTGGCCGCGGTGCACTGGGTCGGGCAACCGGGACGGTGAGGCCCTAGCGCCGCGGCTCCGCCGACAGCCGAGCAATAGTCTGTCTCACCTCTTCCACCCACGGCTGCATTTCCGGATCGGCGTCTTCCCACAGCGCGACAAACCGGCCGTAGTAATCGATGGCCTGCTCCCAATCGCCGCGCTGTTCGTACAACTCGCCGACCCGCACGTAGGCGTGCGCCAGGTGCCCCGCATCGTTGCCGTAAGACGCCGAGGGCGTCTCAACGAACCGCTGGTAGAGAACCAGCGCGGAATCCGCCACACCCAGCTGGTCATACAACCGGGCCAACCACGGATCGGCACACGTGGCACAGGAGTTCCCGTCGTCCCACTGCCGGAACTCGGCGATCGCTTCTTCGAGTCTACCCTCAGCGAGCGCGGCGACTCCCAGCGCACCGTGGCGATTGCGCTCCGTATCATCAGTGTGGTCGGCCTCTGGGGTAGCATCGAATTCCGTGATCAAACCGCGGCCACGTTCCGGAGCGCCGGCGGCGGCATAGACGCGCGCAAGGTCGATGTAGGGACGGTCCAGCGGTGCGAGTGACTCAAGCGGGTAGCGCTCCAGAGCGTCATCCAATATCCTGCGCGCTCGTGCCGGATCGTCGAGCAGCAGTCGCTCCGCCAAGGCGCGGATGGAGGCACGTGCCAGGTAGCGGCCCGCCAGATCCCGTTCGGCTGTGAGCACAAGCGCTCTGTCCCAATCCCGCTGCGCCCGGGCCATTTGCCCCCTCATGGCCGCCAGGTTCCCCAGCCACAAGTAGGCCAACGCCTCCCAGAACACCCGGCCACGTTGCTCTTCTATCAGCGCGTAGCCGAGCTGCTCGACAGCATCGTAGTCCTTGCGATAGGCTGCCCCGAAGATGCGGGATATCGCAACCTCGGGATTGCTGGGGAATCGTCGCTCAAACCGATCGACTATAGATGACGCCGAATCGAACATGCCCATATGGTTCAAGGACCCAGCGAGATTGCTGTAGTGCAACCTGCTAGTTGAGTCCACTGCAAGTGCCCGGGCGTAGAACAGCGCGGCCCTCTCGTGCTCACGCAAAGCGCTGTAAACGGTGCCCAGGTTGTTGATCGCGTAGATATCGGTGGGATACATGTCGAGCACGGTGGTGTACGCGCTGATCTGCTGGTCCCGGTTGCCCGTAACCACGGAGTGATATGCTGCGGTTACCAAATAGCGCTCCCGCTCGGTGAGGGCATCCCGGTACTCGTAGGCCTTCGTGGCCGCCTCCACCGCTCGCGACCGGCGCTCGGCGCGATTGTTCAGGATTATGGCCAACTTGCGGTAGGCCATAGCGAATGTAGTGTCTAACGCGATTGCCTCTTCCAGCAGCTGGACGGCCCGCGGATCGTCACCCTGGTTCGAAGCGTGCAGACCCTGGGAGAACACGCGCAGCGCGCGCATGGAACCGGTGGTCACCCGCTCCAGTGGCTCGCTGCGGCGAATGCTGCGCAAGGATTCCCCGAACCGTTCCCGCAGACCCACCGAGACACGGTCCACCACTTCCACCAGCTCGTCTTCGCTGCGGGCCGTTTCCTGCAGTGCGGTCAACACATCGCCGTCCGCGGAGACCAGGCGTGCGGAGATCGAGTAAGCGCTGCCCACCGACACTATCTCCCCCGTGACCACCGCGTTGATGCCCTCTCGCTGCGCCGCCTCCAGGGCCACGGCCGCATCCAGCCCGTCCGCCGGATCTCGCTGCATGAGCACGAGAATTCGACCGGCCTGCGCTGGATCGACGATCGATACGGCCCGCGACTGTGACAGGCCGATGCGCATGAGTTCGGTAACCGTGGGGCCGTGCGCCGAGTCGGCGGTGCGGTTCTCGAAATCGGCCAGGATGATGCGCTCCCGTTCCGCGATGGCACCGCTCGTTATGAGGGAAGCCGCCGGACCGATGCCGAGTGCCCGCATTCCAACGTACCCGACGGTGACCAGCGCCAGGATGCCAAACCCGACCAACCCCGCGAGCGACGCTCCACGCCAGGTCAGCCGCTCCAGCGTACCCGCGGCGCTCGTCACTCCAGCAGTGCGGCGGCGCTCCGCGAGGCTGGTGGCCACTACTACGGGGAGCCCGACCACCAGAAGCCCTATCGCTCCAGCGAACACCCAGATGGGGAGACCGAGCTGAATGACCAGCAGGTAGATGAGTGCTAGCAGCGCCAGCGATCCCAGTGCGAACACCCCACCAGCAAGGAGCGGGCTGGTCCGCATGGGAGACGGGCCGGGCGTCGGCGCCAGTCCCGGAGCGCCTGTCACAGCGACATCCCGCAACGCCTCGGCGAACTGCGCGGCCGGGCTGAACCGATCGGCCGGTGTCTTGGCAAGGACGCGCGCTAAGGCAGCCACGACCTGAGGTGGCACCGCAGGCCGCAGCGTGGTCACCGGCGGAGGCTCGGCCGTGAGGTGCTGGTGCACCACACTTTCAACCGTGGCGCCGGTGAACGGCGGCTCTCCAGCCAGCATCTCATAGAGCACACAACCGAGGCTGTAGAGATCGCTGCGGCCGTCCAAGTCCCGGCTTCCCGCCGCCTGTTCGGGGCTCATGTAGGTGGGCGTCCCAATGGCCAGCCCCGTTTCAGTCAGCCGCCCGCCACCCGCCTCCGTGATCGCGCGGGCGATACCGAAGTCGGCCACTCGCGCGTGGTCACCAGCCAAGAGAATGTTCTCCGGCTTGATGTCCCGGTGCACGACATCGCGTTTGTGGGCGTAGGACAGCGCATCAGCCACCTCACGCGCGATCTGCAGCGCGTCATCCATTGGCAGCTGCTTTTCCCGGGCCAGCCGGTCACGCAGGGATTCTCCCTCCACGAATGGCATCACGTAGTAGAGAAAGCCGTCGGCGTCACCTGAGTCGTACAGTGGGAGGATATGCGGATGGTCTAGTCGAGCCGCGATCTCGATCTCGCGGAGGAACCGCTCCGGACCCAGCGCAGCGGCCAGGTCGGGACGCAGCACTTTGATGGCCACCTGACGGCGGTGTTTCAGATCCTCGGCGAGGTATACGGTGGCCATCCCACCGCTGCCGAGTTCCCGCTCAACGGCGTAGCGCCGGGCGAGGGCAGTCTTGATTCGGCCCAGTTGGTCGGTCATGGCGAGTGTTCCGCACTGGTGACTCGCCTAAGGTATGAGTTGGCGTAGGGTTAGGCTAGGTGACAGCGGTTGCCACCGCGAGCCGGACGGCAGGTCGCTGTCAGAGTGATGCGAAGCCCGACTCGCTTGACTACCGTGGTTCGCGGCAGCCTATTTGGTGTCGTGCACCGCCTGGCAGCAGCTTGCAGTGGGACGAGTGCGGCGGGCTCGGCTGGCGCCCCAAGGAAGGTATCCATCTGAGAATCGGAGAGTGGATCGAATGAATGCCGTAACAAGGCAGTATTGGTACTACAGGAAGGCAGTCGTGGCGCTGTGCGCTGTCTCGCTCGGGCCGTTACTGGGTTGCCAGGATCGCCCAGCCGCCATGGCTGTGATCGATGCCGGCGCAGCAACCACTCAGCCGTCCGACCTCAAGTTCGAGATTGCCATCCCGCAGTCAGTACTAGACGAGACTGTGACCGGGAGAATGTTCATCATCATCTCACGCAGCAACGAACCCGAAGTGCGGTTTCAGGCAGGCCGGACCGGTGTTCCCTTCTTTGGCGTGGACGTCGAGAACCTGAGTCCGGGTGAACCTGCCGTGATCGACGGCAACACGCTGGGGTCGCCGCTCGAGAGCTTGAGTGAACTACCTGCGGGAGATTACTACATCCAGGCGGTATTCAACAAATACACCGAGTTCCAACGGTCCGACGGCCACACCGTTTGGATGCACAAAGACCAGTGGGAAGGCCAGAACTGGAAACGCTCGCCGGGGAACATCTACAGCAACGTGCAACGAGTGCACATCGATCCCGCTTCCGCGGACGTAATCGCAGTCGAGGTAACGAACATCATCCCACCGGTCGAGGTCCCGCCCGATTCGAAGTACGTGAAGCGGTTCAAGATCCAGAGCGAGATACTGACCGAGTTCTGGGGACAGCCAATGTACTTGGGTATGGTAGTGCTGCTGCCGGTGGGATATGACGAACATCCGGACGTCAACTATCCCGTGGTGTACAGTGAGGGACACTTCTCGTTGAGTGCGCCGCTCGGCTTCGAGAGCGACCGGCGCAGCGTGCGCGAAGAATGGCTGGGACCCGATTTCCCGCGATTCATCGCCGTTACGCTGCAACACCCCTGCCCGTACTTCGACGACTCGTACGGGGTCGATTCCCCGGCCGTCGGGCCGTACGGAACCGCGATTCACGAGGAACTGATCCCCGAATTCGAGCGCAGATTCAGAGCGATCCCTGAGCCGTACGCGCGGGTGCTGACCGGGGGTTCAACGGGAGGCTGGATATCGTTCGCGTTACAGGTCTACTACCCGGATTTCTACGGCGGCACGTGGTCCTTCGCACCGGACCCCCTCGACTTCAGGAACGTCGAAGGCATCAACGTCTACGAGGACGTGAACGCGTTCTACAAAGTGCATGAGTGGCGCACGGTTCCCACGCCGAACAGCCGTGTCCCCGAGACGGGTGAGATCAACCTGACCTCGAAGCAACGGAACCACTTCGAGCTCGTGAACGGCACCAAGGGCCGCTCCGGAGAGCAGATCGACATCTGGTCGGCCGTGTTCGGTCCGCTGGGCGACGATGGCTATTTCAAACCGTTGTTCGACAAGTACACCGGAGTCATGGACCCGAGTGTAGCACAGGCGTGGAGAGAGAACTACGACGTCAGGTACTATCTGGAACAGAACTGGTCCAGGATCGGGCCTAAACTGGTCGGCAAGCTCCACATATTCGCGGGCACGATGGACAACTATTATCTGGATATCGGCGTCAAGCACACCGAGGCTTTTCTCGAATCGACCACCAATCCGTACTACGCGGGATCGGTAACCTACGGCGCGCACGGCAGCCACGGCTGGCGGCCCATGTCGAGCGCTCAGCTGCTGCGGCTGATGGCCCAGCACATCATCAAGAACCGTCCTACCGGGACCCAGGTGGACTGGATGTATTGAGCATTCGGTCTCACAAGTAGCTTGCGCGAGAAGGCTGCCGGTGAGCTTACCCGGCGGCCTTTCTCATTGACATCCAATCGTCGCTGCAGACCCACTGCATCGTGACATCCTCCGCGCAGCTACAGCGTGAGGCGGCACTGGCACCGCTAGCTGTGACAGCCCAGCGCCTGAGCTGGCAACACAGGCTGGTGCCCCACAGCCATGCTATCTCGCTAACAGTCGCCGGCTCGTTTCGCGTCCGCGCACGGTTGCCACGGCTTACCGGTGTTGTTCCCCAGCCACATATTACGCCGGCAATCCAAAGGAGCTGGAAGATGGGCGTACTGTGCCGTATCAGAACCGTTCTGCCGTTGCTGGCCTTGCCGCTCACCGCCTCATTGGCGGCTCAGGAATCCGACGTTCCCGGTCCTTCGTTCAAGGACATCCTGGATCTGCGCGGCATAGGTGGGGCTGCGATCTCACCCGACGGAGAGACGATCGCGTACACCGTTCGCAGCACGGACTGGGAAGAGAACGGCTATGACAGCGAGATCTGGCTGGTGCGTCCAGGCGAGGAACCGTTCCAACTGACTCGGACCAAGGATGGCAGCAGTACCAGCCCAGCGTGGTCGCCTGACGGCCGGTGGCTCGCCTTTCTGGCCGATCGCGGCGACAAACAGCAGATCCATCTCATCAACCCGCGGGGCGGTGAAGCACATGCGCTAACCGATGTGGAGGAGGGCGTGGGAGGGTTCGAATGGTCGCCTGATGGACGACGCATTGCATTCACGAGCAACGAGCCCCAGAGCGAGCGCGACAAGGAGCGGGAGGAGACGTACGGTGCGTTCGCAGTGGAAGATCAAGAGTACCGTTTGACACACCTTTGGATTATCGAGTTGCCGGATGGACCGGGCACGGCGACAGCCCAGCGTCTCACCGAGGGGGCGGACTTCACGGTCTCCGGCTTCGCGTGGTCGCCCGACGGTGAAGAGATAGCGTTCGGGCACACGCCGGACCCACTCATCAATTCCTGGCTGCAGGCCGACATCTCGCTTGTCGACGTGAGTTCGCGTGAGGTGCGCTCGCTCGTGGCAGCGGACGGGCCGCAGAGCAACCCGACCTGGTCGCCTGACGGCGACTGGATCGTATACCAGGCAGCCGGCCCCGATGTGACCGCGGTCTACTACACCAACGGGCTGTTCTACAAGATCCCCGCTGCAGGGGGAACGCCGACGCGTCTGGCCGTCGATCTGGATGAGGATCCTTCTGTCACTGCCTGGACACCGAACGGCATCTATCTGGTGGCGTGGCAACGAACCAAACGGCAGGTGTTCCGCGTGGATCCCAATTCGGGGCATACCACCGCGGTCGCAACTACGCCGGACCAGATCTGGTCGGTGGACTTCACACCCGACGGCCGCACGATGGCGCTGGTGGCAAGCCAGGAAGGTTCCCTGAGCGAGGTGTATCGCTCGCCGGTCGCCGGATACAGTCCCTCCAAACTCACCGATATGTCCGACCAGATTGACGGATGGGAGCTGGGCACGAGTGAGGTGATCGCTTGGCAAAGCCGTGACGGAACGACCATCGAGGGCGTACTCCACAAACCGGACAACTTCGATCCCGCGCGGCGCTATCCCCTGTTCGTCGTCATTCACGGCGGTCCGACAGGAATCGACTACCCAACGGCCGTCACCGGCTCAGTATATCCGGTGCACCAGTGGCTAGCGAAGGGCGCTCTGGTGCTGCGCCCCAACTACCGTGGGTCTGCTGGATACGGTGAGGCCTTCCGGTCTCTCAACGTGCGCAACCTCGGCGTGGGCGATGCCTGGGACGTATTGTCCGGCGTGGACTACCTCGTCTCGCAAGGGATCGTCGACACTGACCGTGTGGGAGCGATGGGGTGGAGCCAGGGTGGCTACATCTCTGCGTATCTAACCACCACCACCGATCGCTTCGCGGCGATCTCGGTCGGTGCCGGGATCTCGAATTGGGTGACGTACTACGTCAACACGGACATACATCCATTCACGCGTCAGTACCTCAAGGCGACGCCATGGGAAGACCGCGATATCTACGCCCAGACCTCAGCGATGACGTTCATCACTCAGGCCACGACCCCGACGCTCATTCAGCATGGTGAGTTCGACCGGCGCGTGCCCATCCCCAACGCATACGAGCTATACCAGGGCCTCCAGGATGTCGGAGTCGCCACCAAACTGATCGTCTACAAGGGATTCGGCCACGGCATCAGCAAACCCAAGGAGCGGCTCGCGGCTGTGTGGCACAACTGGCAGTGGTTCGGCAAGTACATCTGGGGTGAGGAGATCGAACTTCCCATCGACGTGGGGGAAGAAGGGACGGTGAAGGATGGTGAGGGACGGTGAAGGATGGTGAGGGGAATGGCGGTATAGGGCGGGAGAAGAAGGGGCGGTGAAGGACGGTGAAGGACAGGGCGGTAAAAGGCGGGAAAGGGCGGCAAGAGAGGTGGCTGGGTCAGCCACCGGGCCGCACCTCTGCACACCTCACCGTGATCGACACGCCGGTCCTCACGGTGCGCAGCAATCCACCTGTCGTGACTTTGGCGACCACTTGTGGTTCAGTGGGTGAGGGCACCAGGAATATCTCTGTCATCCCCTCTGCGACCCACCCCAGGCTGGACGCGCGATCGTGATCAGTGCCGCTTGTCGGGTCGGGCCGGGCACCGACCTGGTAGTAGACGGCCACACCTCCCGGCTGGGATCGGTTGAAGACCTCGACGCGCCAGTTGATGCATTGTTGAAATGAGGCTTCCCCACTTGGGGCTACATCGGTCTCAGGAGACTTTGCGCAGGCGGAGCCCATTAGTAGCAGGGCCCCGGTGAGGGCGAGAGTCGACTGGCGCATGTGCCTCTCCTGACAAGTGGGAGTATGACTCCGCAACTGAGACAAGCTACGTCCCGGTCGGAGGATTGTAAGCAGGCCACCTGAAAGTACCCGGTGAGGTCGGCTTGGTGCCATAGGCAAGGGCGGTAAAGGGCGGGAGAAAAGAGGGACGGTGAGGGAGACGGCGGTAGCGACAGTTCTCGGCCCAGGTGCGAACCCATCTCGCGATCCGAAGATCCGGAGTCTACTCTGGTTCGATACGATTCACGTTGGGGAGTCTGTCGAAGTCCCGGTCGAAGCTGCAAATGCCCTCGAGACCATGAGCGAGAACTACTGCTGCGTGCAACGCGTCGCGCGCGCTGAGGTAGCGGTGAGCATCCAGCAGTATGCGAGCGCGGTCGGTAGTCTCCGCGTCTATCGCCAGCACCACGGGGAACACCCGGCGCGTCAGGTCGTAGACCCGTCTGCCGTCCGCCCACCGCTTGATCGCCTTGCAACGGTGCAAGATCTCTTGCAGGGCCTCAGCATCGACAGCCGCCTCAGCCTCACCACGCGCCACTCGCTCGAGAAAGGCAATGCTCCTAGTGCGGTTACGGTGTGCGGCACCCGCCGCGTACATGATGACATTTGAGTCAACCAGGATCATGGCAGCAGCCTGCTTGCGTCGGGTACCGACTCCATCTCCATCTGTCGCACGGAGGCAACCGGCAACCCTAGCGTGGCCAACTCCTGCACGGCCTCGAGGCGGTCTTGCGAAGAAACCAGACCGTACTGCCTCTCGCAGGCTTCCCGCACGAGTGCGCCCAGGCTGCTGTCGCGTTGCTCGGCGAGCTTGGTCAGTTGCCGGTGCAGTTGGGGAGTCAGCAGAATTGTGGTCTTCTTGGAAAGCTCCATATGTACCTCCGTATATGGAGCATAGGTACCCTCCTAATTGCTGTCAACGAGGGAATAGGCGGTAGAAGACGGGAAAGGGCGGGAGAAGAAGGGACGGTGAAGGACGGTGAAGGACGGTGAAGGGGAATGCGGGACAGGGTGGGACAAGGCGGAGGAGACTGCCTGACATAGCGGTTGCGCTCCAGCCAGGGAGCTCGTACCTCACGGTCGCTCGAGCAGACTTGCGGCCGCCTGCACCTGCCTGCATGCTTGAGGGTCGCCCTCCGCCACCATGACTCTCCCAACTGCGGTGGCAACGGCGGTTCCCAAACGATGTTTGGGTGACGCTGCCGAGTTTGATATTGCCCGACAGTTGAAGTACGTCGGTGGCCCTGGTGGCCCCGCCGCCGTTGTTGACGCCGTAGCTGGACGCCGTTGTAGACGCCGCAGTTTGACGCCGTTGTAGACGCCGCAGCAAGACGCCCGCCCGACGACGAGACCGCCGAGTCATCGGCGCAACGTGTGCCAATCACCAGGAGCATACGATGCCGGTGACACAATCCCGCCGGTCCCGCTGGTCTGCGCTCATCTGCGCCGTGGTCTTCGTTCCCGCATGCGGAGGCCCGGCCCCACTCACCGTAGAGATGCCGCTCCATCTCGAGGAGCACCTGCACGCCGCCACGATCGTCGGCTCCGAAGCCCCGTCCGACATACCCGAGCCCGTGGAATGGCGTTTCGACGAGCCGCAGCCGGGTTGGCGGCCGGTCGAACCGACCCCGGCGGGATGGGAAGCTGTAAGGCCTGTCCGAGTTGACGACGCCCTGCGGCTGCCCTTGGCCGCAGCGAATCGTGTCTACGGTCCTCGCCTGGCGGGCAACATCTACGTCACTCTGCCTGATTGGACACTCGAGGACTGGGGGAGCGTCGAGATTCGCGCCCGCACTGAAGATCGGGTGGACCATATCGGGATCAACTTCAACCACGACGAGAGCAACCTCAGGAGCGTGTTTCCCCTAACTGGCGGCGACCGGACTCCCGTTATCACAGATGGTTCGGTCCAGACGTACCGTCTGTCGCTGGACTACCCGTTCACGGGAAGGTGGGAAGGTGCATGGACGGACCTGGGTATCTGGTTCTACAGCCGGGCTGATGAGGATGCAGTGGCGCTCGACATCCTCTCAGTACGGGTGATCCCGCGAGAGGCCGAGTTCGCCGAGGAAGGCGTAGGCGTGCGAGAGATGCGGGGCAGTGCGCACGCTGGCTTCGAGCCGATACGCCGCACCCTCTACATGCACGCGCCCGGCAAGATCGCCTACCCGGTGCGAGTTTCCGAGGATGCGCGGCTAGATGTGGCACTTGGAGTGCTGCGCGACGATGCCCCGGCGACCTTTGCCATTACGGTGACGCCACAGGACGGCGCCGTCGACACGTTGTTCGAGGAGACCCACTCCGACCGCGACCATTGGGGACAGCAGTCGGTGGATCTGTCCCACCTGTCGGGAGAGACGGTGACCCTGGCGCTGGAGGCAGACTCCGAACAGCCAGGGACGGTGGCCTTGTGGGCATCACCAACGGTCAGCGGTCCCCGCGCCACTGAGAAGCCCAACGTGATCTTCTACGTGATCGACGGCGCAGGCGCGGAGTACATGAGCATGTACGGCTACAACCGTCGCACGACTCCTAACCTCGAGCGTTTGGCTACCGAGGGAGCTGTGTTCGAGTGGGCCTATAGCAATTCCAGTTGGACGCGACCATCGACGGCATCGTTCATGACCTCGCTGCAACACAGTGTGCTCGGGGGCGAACGGGCCGGGTTCAACGTGGTCCCCGACGACGTGCCGACGATGGCTCAGCATCTACACCGGGCTGGTTACCAGACCGCCGTGCTCACCGCCAACCCGAATGCCGGTCGTATGAGCGGTCTCGAACGCGAAGTGGATTTCTTCTGCGAGGATTGGGCGGACTTCTTCTATGTTGGAGGTCTGGGGGGGCGTCGGGAATCGTCGAGACACCTGCACGACGCGTTCTGGGGATGGCGGGAGGCGTATCCGGGAGAGCCGTACTGGGTGCACTTCCAGACTGTCGACGTCCATGAGGACTTCCCTGCTGTGGCTCCGTTTTCCGGCTTGTTCGTTGGCCCACAGCAGTTGACGACGTGGGAGGACTGGAGAAGCCGCCTCCGGGAGACAGACCGCGGCTGGTGGTTCTGGTCAGACGGTTGGGAGGCGACTGGCATCAGCCGTGTTGCATTCTGGAGTGTGATGCAGGGCTTGTACGACGAGACCATGGCCTACAACGACCATCAGATTGGACGCCTGGTAGAACGGCTGAAGGCCGAAGGCGAATGGGATAACACGCTGCTGGTTGTCGCGGCCGACCACAGCATCGATGCGGCGATGGGCGATATGGCGATCGCCATTCAGGACTCGCTCCCACCCCGCTGGAGCCAACCGATGCTCCGGCCATCGATCACCAGGATTCCGCTCATGTTCGTCTGGCCGGGTCATATCGAAGGAGGGCAGCGGTTCGACGAGCCGGTCGTCTCGATGGTCGATGTGCTGCCGACCCTGCTGGATCTCCTGAACTTGCCGATGCCTGAGGTCACGATGGGCCGATCGCTGGCCCCCACGCTACTAGGCACAGGTGAGTTGGAGCGTCGGCCGGTGATCCTGGATGAGTTCGTGTTCGACGTGGAAGCCGGTGTGCTGCGTGGCTACATCGAGGTGATCGACGGACGCTGGGGCGCATCGCTGGAGATCAACCCAGAGCCGCCTGAGGAGGATGAGGACGAGGAGGATGCGTTGTGGAGGCGTCCTGTCCCCCTGTTGCTGTACGATCTGTGGAACGATCCCTATTGCCTGCACAGTGTTCACAAGGAGCGTCCCGGTCTGGTCGAGAAGTACACGGCGTTCTTGGAAGCGCAGTGGGAGGCTCACCAGGCGCTGGCGCAGCGGTTCACTCCTGGTGAGCAAGTTGAACTCACTGCCGAACAGCTCGAGACGCTGCGGGCGTTGGGATACATCCAGTAGGGAAGGAATACCGCGCAGACCAAACACTCGGCTGCCAGGTCAACGGTCTGTAACA
>Ga0209536_100003819_pt1 | contig 23975 bp, 17 predicted proteins | sample DeeMarSeWOR28_12_FD_187461 | JGI IMG/M metagenome (GOLD analysis project Ga0209536, IMG submission 187461) | Marine sediment microbial communities from White Oak River estuary, North Carolina - WOR-2-8_12 (SPAdes) (version 2) | ecosystem: Environmental > Aquatic > Marine > Intertidal zone >...
CCTTGCGATAACTGATGGAAATATTTTACATAGCCTTTATATCCTTGAATCATATGATCAGTCCGACTCAGAAGATCGCAGAAACCACATTTGGCGTGTTTTCCACCAGACCAGAGAGATTGATGCTAGATATGAATCTCCTTCTCCTTGGCCACCAGGCGTGGTAGAGCAAAATGAGATAGATGCTAACCTCTCACCGACCATAGAACCGGAATTGAGTATCACTGCATTAGCATCTAATTCTTTTGGGGTCGAGAACGATTTACAAGAATTGAATGACTACAACCCCGCTTGGTCAATATATATCAGTGCAATCTCTGTTTCTCTCTTCATTGTCTCTCTCCTTGTATATTTCTTCATGAAACTGCGAAATTAATCAGGGTTAAAGTAGTGTCTCGCCAAATTTTCAAAGGAAAATTAACGAAAATATTATTCATCGCCCATCAATTCCCACCGATTTCAGGTAGCGGATCATATCGGCCCGCAAAATTTGTAAAATACCTTCCTCAGTTTGGTTGGCAACCTTATGTGGTGACAACACAGAGGACCAAAAGCTTTGCCTATGATGCGGAATTGTTGGAGGATATCCCTGCCAGCACGCCTATCCTGCGGATCCATTCACCTTTTCCGAAACCACTGGATAAAGTGATGCAATGGTTGGCAGAGCATTCTCCAGTTCTCAATGAAGATCTGAAGAAGACCTATGATGCAGAGTGGAATCCTAAATCAAAAGCTAAACAGGTGCTTAGGATTTTCCTGAAAACCCTCTTTATTCCATTAGCAATAATTCAATACCCACCTCTCGATCGGGTAGTTTATTGGTCTCTAAGGATAATATACCCGGCATACAAATTAGTCAAAAAAGAACAAATCGAAATCATTTTTTCCACCTCTGCACCCTGGTCGTCAATGCTGAGTGGTCTGATCTTGAAAAAGCTCACCGGGCGTCACTGGGTAGCTGATTTAAGGGATCCCTGGACGACTGAAGAACTTCGATATCGTACAACAAGTTGGAGAGGTGTGGTTGACCGGTATCTCGAGCGTTTGTTTCTGCGGAATGCTGATATCGTAATTGGCGTGACCCCTAATTGGGTGGCTGATCTACAATGCCTTGCCAGGGAAGAAGAAGTGAATGGGAAGTATGAATTAATAACGAATGGATATGATGAAACGGATTTCGGAAATATTCCCCTTCCACCGTTAAGTGTTGCATCTGGCATATCAATCTCTCATGTTGGAAGCATGTTTCAAGGGGGGCTGGAACCGATATTGTCCAGCCTGGAATCAACGAATGGTAAAGTGAAGGAGCGGTTAAACTTCAAACTTGTAGGGTATCTCCATCCTTGTGATCGAGAAAACCTGGAAATTTCCTCCTCCAGAAATTCATTTTCATATCACTCATCAAGAACTAGTCATGCGCAAGCTCTGCAAATGATGCAAGACTCGCATGTTCTTCTATTGAGCTTGCCTTTTGAATACTATCCCGGAAAGGTTTTCGAATACATGCGCCTTGGTCGCCCGGTTCTCGCGTTGGTACCGGAAGGACCCGCCGCGAACCTGATTACGGAAGCACAAATAGGATGTGTAGTCAACCGGGTAGACATAGATGCACTATCTCAAGTATTCGAAGATATTGCCCTTGATTATGATGGTTTCGTTGAACGTTATTACCGGCCAAACTGGGAGTTTATCAAAAATTTTGAGAGAAAAAACCTAACCAAGAAGTTGGCTGCAATTTTCGATCGAGTAGCTGCATAATTTTTGAAGATACTGCCCAAGTCAGGGCATCATCAATCATTACTGTTCTGTTTATTTGAAATATCTCCTGGGTTCACAATATAGCTTGAAATGAAGATAGCACTCGCAGTTCATCACTTTCCCCCCAAATATTCTGCTGGAGCTGAACTGCGCGCTTTCCGCACAGCTCGATGGTTGACAAACCAGGGCCATGATGTACAGGTGATCACGATAGAGAGAATTGATTCAGATTCGAAGGAAGAATTAATTTCACAAGATGATATATACCAGGGAATAAGAGTCCACCGTATATCTTTTGATATAGCCCGAGCGCAAGATAAATTCATATGGGAGTATGAAAACCCCTGGATAAATGACCATCTTAGTGAATTTTTGGGTAAGTTGGATTTCGATTTATTCCACCTGATCAGTGGATATTTACTTGGCGCTGGTGCAATCAATGCTGCACTTTCAAATCAAATCCCGATTGTTATCACCTTGACAGATTTCTGGTTCTTCTGCCGCAGGATAAATCTTGTTCGTCCAGATGGCAAACTCTCTGATGCTTCTGTGTTTGATTCTCAGCAATGCACAAGGTGCAAGTTCGAGGAGGATAGAATTTATCGGCTAGCAGCTAAGTTGATGCCGGCTATATTCGATTATCTCTGGGATAATGCATTCGAGTCTCCCTGGGAAAAATTTACTCACGTGCGAAGAATGAAGGGAAAATTTGAGCAGAGAAATGCCACGCTTGTTCATGCTTTATCTCAAGCACAGGCAATTGTGTGTCCATCTCAATTCTTAATCGACGTCCTTCTCTCCAGAGGTTTCAATGAAGAGAAACTACATTATATTCAACATGGATTGGATAAATCAAATTGGGCACCTGTCTCTAAGAAGAAAGAGGATGGGATTTTTCGGATCGGGTATTTAGGACAGATTGATAAACATAAGGGAGTGCATTTACTCATTGAAGCCTTCAAGCATCTGGACACGGATATCCCTCTTGAATTATGGATTTATGGTGATGGTTTATCCGATCCGGGGTATTATAAATCCCTGAGAAAATTCGCTGACTTGGACCCACGCATAAGGTTTCTCGGCAGGTATGAATACAGTCAAGTTGCTAATATTTTCTCTGACCTGGGAGTCCTGGTAATTCCATCCATTTGGAATGAAATTGGGCCTTGGGTGATGTATGAAGCATTTGAAACAAGAACACCAGTTATCGCAAGCGATATCCCAAATATGTCTCATATCATCGATCATGACCACAATGGCCTATTATTTAAGTGTGGGAATACACATGCTCTCAAAGACCAGCTTCAGAAGGTAGTCGATGATCCGGTATTAAGAAGGAAGCTTATTGATGGGATAAAACCGGTCAATACTCTTGAGAATGAAATGGAAGCATTATTTCAAATTTATCAAAATATCACTTGAGATAACCACACAGTAGTTAGGAATTGATGGATAAGCCAACATACAATTCAAGCCAGGGATCTACAGGTAAGGAATCGAATTATTAATCAGGAAACAGCTTCTTCTCCACTAGTTTATGTAGTGATCCTAAATTGGAATAATGCAGGGGACACGATTGATTGTATAAATTCCATCATGGATTCGGAGTATAAAAATTTTGTACCTGTTGTTGTTGACAATGGATCAATAGACAGTTCGGTTGGAGAGATTCAAGATACATTCCCTGAAATTGAGATGATTCTGTTGGAATCAAATTTGGGTTACGCAGAAGGGAATAATGCAGGAATAAAGCAAGCGCTAAACTCAGGTGCGGACTATGTTATGGTCCTGAACAACGATACCCTGGTTGATCCGTGTATGTTAGGTGAATTAGTGGCACTTGCCGAATCAGACGAGAAAATTGGCATGGCTGGCCCATTAATGTACTGCTTCCAACCACCAGATATAGTATTTGCACGTGGAAGTTTCATAGATTGGCAGAAGGGTGAGACGTTCAACCGGGAGATGTTCCAACCCCTGAAATCACCGGTGGGGGAACTGAGATCGGAAAGGGTAGATTTCATCGCAGGATGTGGGGTGCTGGTTTCCAGAGAATTTCTTCAACAAGCCGGTTACCTCGATCCGATATATTATCTGAATTATGAGGATGTGGATTGGGGAGTACGTGCCCAACGAGCAGGTTTTGAGGTCTGGTATACGCCGAGCGCAGTACTCTGGCATAAAATCTCAGCGACGCTCGGACAAGCCTCTCCAATCAATACCTATTACACGACACGAAATGCATTATTATTTTTCTGGAAGAATTCTCCCTCACGCTATCGATGGCAAGCACTCATATTGATTTTTCTGCGTACAATACGAACGATTGGTGCCTGGACATTCAAACCCAGGTATTGGAGTGATTCCTTTAAAAAACTCAGGACTGCAAATATCCTGGCTTTACGAGATTTCTCTCGCGGACAATTCGGTAGAATTGGGGGGAAAGACTTTTAGGAGAAAAGTAAACATTCCGGCAGTTTTTTTCAAAAATATTGAATACTTCGGATTTAAGTAATGCGTATACTTTTTTTGTCTGCCTGGTTTCCATATCCTTCAGATAATGGCTCCAAACTAAGAATTTTCAATCTATTAAGCGGTTTGTCTACAAAGCATGAGATTACGCTATTGAGTTTCGCGGATGATCCAGGCAAGGCTCAGGTAAATGGTTTAAAGGAGATTTGTGATTCAGTTCAAGTTATTTCAAATAAAGAATACAATGCGCATAGCAAGCGTGCATTACTCGGATTCTTGGGTCGAAAACCACGAGTATTAGCTGATAGATATGTCCCGGAAATGAATGACCTGATCCAGAAGGAATTATCCTCAGGAGCTTATCAACTAGTAATTGCTTCACAAACTTACATGGCTGATTACCTGGTTCGCAACTTGGAAATTCCTGCTGTATTTGAAGAAGTTGAGGTTGGAGTTTTTACCGATGCAGTCAGATCAGGAGATAATTGGTTTCACCAGGTTCGACAACAATTTACGTTATCTAAATTGCAATCATATCTCCGAACTTTATTGCCAAGATTCTCTATGAGTACGGTAGTTTCCGAGAAAGAAAAAGAATTACTTCAGAGTCTTGTTCCAGATTATCCGGAGATTGAGGTTATCCCCAATGGAGTTAACCTGGATGCATACATGGACGTACATGTAGAACCTCAACCTGGTAAGTTGGTCTTTGCGGGTTCTTTGACCTTTAGCCCAAACTATCAAGGCATGCAATGGTTCACGGGCCGGGTATTACCTCAGATAATTGAAACGTATCCAGAAGTGCAGCTCACAATCACCGGGAAAAATGACGGAATAAATCTACCAGGGGGAAAACACGTCCAGTTGACCGGATATATTGATGATGTCCGTCCCATGATTGCATCCTCCTGGGCCAGTATTGCTCCAATCTTTTCAGGTGGAGGAACAAGATTGAAAATCCTCGAAGCATTTGGGCTGCAAACGCCTGTTATCGCAACAAGTAAAGGTGCAGAAGGCCTGGAAGTTGAGCATGAAAAACATATCCTCATTGCTGACAGTGAAGATGAATTTGTGAAGGAGACGATCCGGTTGTTGAACGATGCGGATTTACGTCAAGAGCTTGTTGAAAATGCATTCCAATTAGTGAGTGAAGAATATGATTGGAAAGTTATTATGCCAAAATTTTTATCGCTTATAGAAGAAAGGATCAAATAGAGGGAGAATGTGTACCAACCAACTCCTTGAAATAATTTGAAGTGTTTGTATGAATATCTTAGGGATTCGGTTTTTCCATCAAAATCACTATGTGATTAAAATCCTGATCATACTCGGTGTTCTGGTATTTTCCTTTTTTGTGGGGCAATTTCTACCACCAAAATTCCTGGCCTACATCCTTATATTGATCCTCGGTGTGGGTGCTTTGCTGCTTCATATCTTGAATCCCCTGCTCGGTTTGCTAGCTATCATTGCAGGAGGAATGTTGTTGAAATTTGATTTAGGAACCGGAACAGCAACCCGTTTAAATATTGTCGTAATTTTACTGCCAATATTGATGGGGGTTTGGTTTATTGATCGATTCGTCCGCCAGAAGGAAATTCGTTTTGTTCCTTCTCGAACAAACCTTCCGATCATTATGCTGGTTTTAGCCAGCTTACTCGCATTTGGCATTGGACAATTGACCTGGTTCTACTATGCTCGTCAAGCACCATTACTAAGCCAATTAGCTGGATTATCAATATTTATCCTCTCCGCTGGGGCTTATATATTTACTGCGAACGTTATTGGAAGTATCAAACAGTTGAAAGTATTAACCTGGGTATTTATTACCGCAGGTATGATCATTGTGGTTTCCAGGGTTACTCCGGTCATTGGGGGAATAATTGGTGGTTATCTTCCCAGAGGTGCCACGGGTAGCTTATTCTGGGTTTGGTTGATCGCAATGATGTACAGCCAGCTACTGGTAAATCATAAACTCGGTATGCCTGTTAGATTCGCCTTGCTCACTTCTATTGCTGCTACATTATTTGTTGCCGTTTATCTGGGTTATAACTGGAAATCAGGTTGGATCCCACCTCTCGTCACGATGGCTGCCATAACTTGGCTGAAGTATCCCAAATTGCGGTTTATCTCGATAATCGGTGGTTTAGCCGCGTTTGGATTGATTGCTGCAGAACAAATCCAATCCGATCAATACAGTTATGTGACGAGGTTGGAAGCCTGGAGGATCGTGCTGAATGAGATCATTACTGTGAACCCAATATTTGGACTTGGTCCCGCAAATTATCGATTTTACACGCCATTATTCCCCATCATGGGATATTGGGTAGAATTTAATTCACATAACAATTACATAGATATCATCGCTCAGATTGGAGTGTTTGGCTTGCTTGCTTTTCTTTGGTTCGCTTTCGAGGTTTGGATCTCGGGTTGGGGACTCATAAAGAAAGATTTGGGTGGGTTTGGTAATGCCTATGTAATTGGGGCATTGGGGGGCCTGGTTGGCATGCTTGTTGCAGGTATGCTTGGGGATTGGGTGATTCCATTTGTTTATAACGTCAGTCTTAATGGGTTCCGGGCTAGTGTTTTGGGGTGGATACTTCTGGGAGGGCTGGTAGCGTTACAGCATCTCTATGTGACAACTCAAGACAATTCAGAAAAGGCGTCCTAACTCCTTGGATCTATCTATCGTTATCGTAAATTGGAGAACAAGAGATTTTCTTGCAGAATGCTTGAAATCTGTATTCTCATCCAAATTAGACAGAAATTTTGAAGTTTTGGTTGTTGATAATTGTTCTAATGACGGAAGTGTGGAGTTAATCAATGACCAGTTTCCAGAAGTGCATTTAATTGCTAATAGCACAAATGTCGGATTCGCACGAGCAAATAATCAGGCGATTGTTAAAACCTCAGGACAGAACATCCTGCTACTAAATCCTGATACCATCCTAAAAAATGATGCAATTGATTTGATGGTTGAATATCTAACTCTTGAACCTGGAGTAGGAGTTGTGGGACCACGCTTACTTAACCCGGATGGAACTCTACAGATATCTGCTTTTCCTGAACCGACATTAAAGCGGGAATTCTGGCGCATGTTCCATCTAGACGAAGTTCATCATTACGCTGAGTACCCTATGGATGAATGGTCCATTGAAGCAGAAAAGGAAGTGGATGTATTAATGGGGGCTTGTTTTCTGGTGCGGCGTAAAGTATTGGACCAAGTAGGATTACTGGATGGTGATTTCTTTGTTTATTCCGAGGAAGTTGATCTATGTACCCGAATTCGGGAATTTGGCTGGCGATTGATTTGGTTACCAACTGCAGAAGTAATACATTTCGGCGGGCAATCAACACAACAGGTTTCCCAAAAAATGTTCCTACAACTCTACCAGGGAAAAGTTCAATATTTCCGCAAACACCACTCAACTCCTGAGGTTTGGCTATATAAATTCGTTTTATTACTTGCGACATTGGCACGATTGATGTTAACTCCATTTGCATACCTGGAAAGCTTTTCCAAGAATGGTGAACTTCTCGGATTAATAAAAAACTATCGGCAATTGCTTCAGGTATTACCGAAATTGTAATTATCGATTTTCAACAAAGGATCAATAATTTTCGCCTTGTAGAAGTTGGACCTTGTTACCAACCATATGCTAGATTTTTCCCAATATCACTCGGATGAGCGGCGAGTAGCTTCATTAACTTCAAGAGATATAATCGAAGTTTCTATAGTCATCCCAATCTTTAATGAATTTCAAAATTTGGCGGCCCTGTATGAGTCACTTCGACCAGTTACTGCCTCCCTTGGAAGGCGAACAGAAATCATATTTGTCGATGATGGATCCACGGATGGAACATACGAGCAATTGAAGGGTATCCAGAAGATCGATGCTTCTGTCTGGGTAATCCGGTTAAGGAGAAATTTTGGCCAGGCAGCAGCTTTTTCGGCAGGTTTTGACATGGCTCGAGGGAGTGTGATTATCACCATGGATGGCGATTTGCAGAATGATCCTGCAGATATTCCACTGCTGGTTGAGAAAATTGACCAGGGGTTTGATATAGTCAGTGGCTGGAGGATAAATCGCAAAGACAATTTTTTCACCCGGCGCTTGCCTTCCCTGGTAGCTAACTCATTAATTTCCTGGGTCACCGGCGTAAAACTCCATGATTATGGATGTTCATTGAAGGCATACCGTGAAGAGGTTGTAAAGAATATTCGTCTTTATGGTGAACTGCACCGGTTTATCCCTGCCATTGCGAGTTGGATGGGGATATCGGTGGCTGAAGTTCCAGTGAATCATTTTCCCCGGAAACATGGACACTCAAAATATGGTCTGGGTCGTACCTTGAGGGTTTTTCTTGATTTAATCACCGTCAAATTCATGCTTAACTATGCGACACGTCCACTGCAGATATTTGGTTTGGCTGGTCTGATATCCTTGTTGGTTGGGCTGGTTATCTCCGGGTATCTAACTGTTTTGAGACTATTCTTTGGAGAGGCATTAAGCGATCGACCTATTTTACTTCTCGGTGTATTATTGATCATGCTGGGCTTCCAGCTGATCTTGATGGGGTTGTTAGGTGAGCTGATCGTAAGAACTTATCACGAATCCCAGGATAAGCCGATTTATGCAGTGAGAGAAATTCTCGGTGGGGGAAAAGAAGATTATTCAAGCGACTCCCCTGATGTATGAATGCATGTGAATATCAATTACACACCTGAAGCTCGTGGTGAAATTGTGTGATCGATGAAGATTTTGATGATCGCACCACAACCCTTTTTTGAGCCGAGGGGAACCCCGATCAGTGTACATCAACGTCTGACCGGGTTAACAACTTTAGGCCACCATGTTGACCTGGCAACATACCATCTGGGTGAAGATATTGAACTACCTGGATTGAATATTTTTCGTATGGTTAAAGTTCCAGGTATCAGGGAAATAAAGGTTGGCCCTTCTTGGCAAAAAATCCCACTTGATTTTTTATTGATTTTAAAATCATTGGAGCTCCTATTCCGCAGGGAGTATGATGTCATTCATTCTCACGAGGAGGCAGGATTTTTCTCCATATTCTTATCCTCTATTTTCAATCTGCCCCACATCTATGATATGCACTCGAGTTTACCTAAGCAGCTGGTCAACTTCAAATTTGGGGATAACAAATTCATGATCAAGATCTTTGAGCTGCTGGAAAGATGGGTGATTAATACCTGTGACGCGGTGATAACCATTGGCCCTGACCTCGAGAAGTATGTCCGGGAGATTAATCCGAATGCTCGTGTGCAGATGATTGAAAATCTGCCATTAAATATCGATCAAAAATATAATGAGATACCGGTTGAGATCCAGGAAAGGTTTTTACAGCAGAAAGGATTAATTATCGTTTATACAGGGACTTTTGAAAGGTACCAGGGGGTAGAAGTATTAATTAGGAGTTTTACCCAGATTGTTAAAATCTTCCCTGGGGCATGCCTAATCTTGGTTGGAGGTAAACCGGCACAGTTGTTTGCGATAAAGGAACTCATAAATGAGATGGAATTGATTGACTCGGTTCAATTGACGGGTATAGTTCCTCTCGAAGATGCAAATGCATATTTACAGCTTGCAGATATCCTTGTGTCTCCCCGCATAGAAGGAACCTCGGTACCGCTAAAAATCTACACCTATTTAAATGCAGGTAAAGCAATATTAGCGACCAATATCCCGGCACATACTGCTGTATTGAGTCCGGAAACGGCCTGCTTAGTCTCCCCAACCGAGGATGGAATTACCACTGGTTTGACATCACTGCTTGCTAACGATCAATTACGAGCTGCATTAAGTTCCAATGGAAAACAATTAGCTGAAGAGAAATACGGACAAACCCAATACCTGAGCAAGCTAGAAAAGGTATATCAAATATTCTCAGATAACAATCTTGCGAAATCAGGTATGAAGAGAATATCTAGTAAGGAATGATGGTTTACTGATGTGCGGGATTTGTGGAATCATTAACGCTGAACCTGATCGTCCAATTGATGTAGAAGCCCTGCAGAGGATGACGCAGGCAATAGCACATCGGGGCCCAGATGATGATGGGTATTATTTTAACGACCATGTTGGTTTTGGTATGCGCAGACTAAGCATTATCGACCTGGTAACTGGCGATCAACCTGTAAGTAACGAAGACCGATCTGTGACGGTTGTATTTAACGGGGAGATCTTTAACTTTAAAGATTTGTATAAAGAGTTTATTGCAAAAGGTCACAAATTTTCAACCAAAAGCGATACTGAAGTGATAGTTCATGCCTATGAAGAATTTGGAGAAAATTGTCCCCAATACTTCAATGGTATGTTCGCTTTTGCTTTATGGGACGAGAGAAATAAAAGGTTGATACTTGCGAGGGATCACCTGGGCATTAAACCGCTGTATTATTATCTTGATGATGACTGCATAATCTTTGGTTCAGAGCTAAAATCAATAATTCTCAATCCTGTTGTCAAGCGGGAGGTAGATCTCTATGCGCTCGATCAATTTCTCACTCTTGAGTATATCCCCACACCGCGAACGATATTTAAGAATATATATAAATTACCTCCTGGTCATAAATTAATTTACCAATCAGGCCAGGTAAAGATTGAGCAGTATTGGGACATCCCAGATATCAGCCCTCCCAAAGACGAAAAGATTGTCCAGGAAATATTAGTTGAATTAATTGATGACGCTGTCAAAATGCAACTGATGAGTGATGTTCCACTTGGTGCATTTCTAAGCGGAGGAATAGATTCAAGCAGCGTTGTGGCTTCGATGAGCCAATCATCCTCAGAACCAGTGAGAACTTTTTCAATTGGTTTTGATGACACCACATATAATGAACTACCATATGCCAGGGAAGTGGCGAACCGGTACAAGACCTTCCACACCGAAGAGATTTTAGAGCCGAATATTGTTGACCTGGTTGAAAAACTGGTCCGTCATTTAGATGAACCTTTTGGCGATTTCTCAATATTTCCAACCTACCTGGTATCTGAGGTTGCCAGGAGACAGGTAAAGGTTGTTCTTTCTGGAGATGGTGGCGATGAAGTTTTCGGTGGATATGATGCGTATGTCGCACAGAGGATGGACAGTTACTATCGTTACCTTCCAAAGGGAATTCGTAAGCAAGTTCTTCCTGGAATAATGGCACGCGTACCTCCGCGACCTGAGAAAAAGGGACTGGTAAATAAGTCAAAACGTTTCATTGAAGGGGCAGCGCTTCCATCGCCCCTGCAGCACACACGCTGGATGATTTTTCTCTCGGAAAATGACCGAACAAATCTCTACAAGCCAGATCTCGAAGCTTCGCTTGCTAGTCATAGTGCAATAGAAACCTTGGAAGGGTATTTCAGTAAAAAATCCCACTGGAACCCGCTTGCCCAGCAGCAGTATGTCGATATAAAAACTTACCTGGTGGATGATATTCTTACCAAGGTGGACCGCATGAGCATGGCAGTTTCCCTCGAAGCACGGGTTCCACTGCTGGACTACCGCATCGTTGAGTTCGCTGTTAACCTGCCTCCCGAAATGAAGATTAAAAGGGGAGAAACAAAGCGAATTTTCAAGAGAGCGATGGCAGACCGCCTTCCACAAGCTGTACTGGAAAAACCAAAACAGGGATTCAGCATCCCCCTGAAACACTGGCTGAGGAGTTCATTAAAACCGATGATGATGGACTTGCTCTCGGTGGACAAAATCCAGCAAAGGGGATATTTCAACGATCAATGTGTATCGGCCTGGATAGCTGATCATCTGGATGGGGTTGAGAATCACAGCCACAAGTTATGGGCATTAATGGTTTTCGAGATTTGGAACCAGGAATTTATTGATTGTTGATTTCTGGGATGCATATATCTGATGACACAACTATCCAAGGTGTGGTGGTAAATTCTGCAATTCAGGATCCAATGGAAATGTCTGATCCACTACTGATCGCCATTCGTGATTACTGGAATGACCATATCCATGATCTGGAAATTACGACCGAACCTATTGGATCACGTGGATTTTTTGACCAATTAGATGAGTATCGTTTTGATAAATTACGCTACTTACCTGAGTTGGTTGATTTTAATGGTTTCAAAGGACGGAAGCTGCTTGAAATTGGTTGTGGTTTGGGTATCGACCTGGCGAGATTTGCCCAGGGAGAAGCGGATGTAATTGGAATAGATCTGGCGGAAGTTGCGATAGATTTGGCGAAGGAGAATTTTTCACAACTAGGACAAGAAGCCGATTTACTAGTGATGAATGGCGAGGCGCTAGAGTTTACTGATGAGAGTTTTGATGTGGTTTATGCCCACGGTGTAGTCCAGTACACTGCGCATGCTGAACAAATGATCTCAGAAATCGCAAGGGTATTGAAACCTGCCGGCGAAGCGATCATCATGGTTTACAATCGAAACTCCTGGTTGAATGTGATGTCGAAGTTGATGAAGGTAGAATTGGAACACGAGGACGCTCCGGTCCTCAATATGTATTCTGCAGGTGAATTCAGGAAGCTGCTGGCACCATTCAGCAAGGTTTCATTGATTACAGAGCGATTTCCGGTTGAAACGAAACTCCATAAAGGATTCAAAGCCGAAATCTACAACAAGGGATTTGTGAAGATATTCAGTTTATTACCCAAATTCACCATCCGGTCCCTCGGATGGCATCTCATGGCTTTTGCGGCTAAATAAATTATTCAATGCATAGGGATCCAACAAAATTATCCAATAAGCTGTTTGATGTTCTTGTGATCGGGGGTGGGATTTATGGTGCTTTTATTGCCTGGGATGCTGCTCAGCGAGGATTATCGGTTGCATTGGTTGAGCAAGGTGATTTTGGACAGGAGACTTCAGCCAACAGTTTGAAAACTGTACATGGGGGCTTGAGATACCTTCAGGATTTCGACCTCGAACTTGTGCGAGAAATGGTCAAGGAAAGGAGCACCTATCTGCGGATCGCACCACATCTGGTTCAGCCTCTTAAATGTATTACCCCAACATACCAACCTATCACAAAGAGCAAGCTGGTGATGGCAACTGCCTTGAAACTATCCGATTTAGCCGCTTTTGACCGCAACAAAACGCTGGATAAGGATCATGAAATCCCATCCAGCTACATTACATCCGAGGAGGAATGTAAAGCTTTATTACCCGGGTTGCCCAACCAAAGGGTAACCGGGGGGGCAGTCTGGTATGATGCCCAAATCTATGATACCGAGAGATTTACGTTGGCTGTAATTACCTCAGCTGAAAAAGCAGGTGCTGAGGTTTGTAATTATGTGCGTGCAAACCGCCTGCTAATACAATCACAAGAAGTAAAAGGAGCGACGGTTGCCGATACATTCACGAATGATGAGTTCGAGGTAAGAAGCAAGGTTGTTATTAATTGTGCCGGTCCATGGATTGATTCCGTCTTCAAGGACTGGTACAAAGAGTCAGGAGATACTTTATTCCAACCTTCGTTGGCTGTTAACATTATCACCAAGACAATTGTCGTGGATCTTGCGGCTGGAGTACCCAGCTGGCAAGAACAGGAGGATTTTGAAGGATCAGATAACAAGGTTTCCCATATGTTGTTTATTTCCCCCTGGAGGGGAAAATCGATTATTGGGACATTCCATTCTCATTATCTAGACGATCCAAGTGATTTTTCATTACAGGCAATTAATCTGGAAGAAATTATCCAGGAGGTAAACTCAGCTTATCCTGCTGCTGAATTGGAACTAGCGGATATTGAATACGTACATTATGGTTTCTTACCGGAAATGCCGTACGCTCAAAATCCTGATGTCAGGTTAGTTCGAAAGAGCCGTATTATCGATCATCAAGAAAGCGATGGATTATCTGGTCTATTCTCGGTGATTGGTGTTAAGTACACCACTGCAAGGCATACCGCGGAAAAAATTGTTGACCTAGTTTTCGAATTTCTGAACGTTGATGGACCCAGCTCATCCACCAGTATCGAGCCAATACACGGTGGTGAAATAAAAAATTTTGGAGGATTCCTTTCACAAGCTATTCAATCTGATTCAACCAGATTGTCTCCGGAAACAATCAATCATCTGGTACGTAGTTACGGGACGGATTATTCGCACTTAATTGATCTAATAAAATATGAAGAAAAGGAATCTACGCTAGATATACTTTCTGAACCGGTGATCAAGGCCCAAGTGACTTTTGCAGTTCAGGAAGAGATGGCTGTAACATTATCTGATGTGATCTTCAGACGAACGGGAATTGGTACAGCAGGTTTCCCAGGAGAGAAAGTCCTGGAGACAACCGCAAATATCTTGGCATCGGAAATGAGCTGGTCACCGGCGGAAGTAAGGCATGAGCTCGAGGTAATCAAGGCGAATTATTGGAGGCATGGTATCTCCACTTGAGGAGAGGCAAGCATGGAGTTGTTCAATTGGTTGCAGTAAAAAGAAATTCCACCAATAATATCAGTGAAAATCAAGAAGCCTGGCAGTTGAAGTTGTTTCGCAAATCATTGAAGAAACAGCAGAAGCTTAAAGCATTGGAAAAAATTATCGGAGAAAATCCTGGACAATCCTGTTTACTGATCACTTGTGGTGATAACAACGGAGCATTAAATTGGTACTTAAGAAACACCGGTGGAAATTGGAGCTGGGTTGATGCTGAGCAAGACAGCATTGCACAGATAAGCGAAATTACTGGTGATGAAGTAACCGAGATGGACAAAGATAACCCTTCTTTACCGTTCCCGGATCATTGGTTCGATGTTATTGTCACTATTGATGTCCATGAACATTTACTCAAACCTGAAATAATAAATAAAGAAATTGCACGTCTAATAAAACCTGGCGGCCGGGTAATCGTAACAACACCGAATGGGGATAAAGACAAATCAGTTACTCGTTTGAAGCATCTCATTGGTATGCGTCCAGAAGACTATGGTCATATTGTGATCGGCTATGACGTTCCGCAACTACGGGAACAGATGGAAGAAGTAGGTCTAACTGTGTACCAGGATGCAAGTTATGCCAAGTTTTTTACCGAGTTGTTGGAGCTGGGAATCAATTTTACTTATGTAAAGATCCTCTCAAAGCGCAGTGATACCAGGGTTGAGAAAGGCCAAATCACTCCTCAGAACCTCGGTCAAATCAAGTCTGTGGAGAAATCAATGAAGCTATACTCGTTTTTTTATCCCGTGTTCCTGGTCATTTCGAAGTTGGATATCCTGGATCGCTCACCCCGAGGATATGCTGTGATTGTTGCTGCAAGGAATGATTGATCCATGCGGGTCTTGATCACTGGGGCAGGAGGGTTTATCGGCAGTCACTTGGTTGAGGACCAACTTTCGCAAGGTAACCATGTGACCGCTGTTGATCTCAACACCAAACAATTAGAAACCTTAGCATTCGATGATCGACTTAAGATAATTCAGATTGATTTTGTCGATCCCGAATTTGTCAAGAAAGAGTTAAAAGGTCACGAAATTTGTTTTCACCTTGCCAGCGCTCACCTGGAAACAGGTGTAGGTGATGATTATTTCTGGAAGGTCAACGTGGCTGACACCTTGGAGTTCGTGAGGTTCTGTCACGAAGCTGGGATCGAGCGCTTTATTCATTGTTCTACGGTTGGTGTGTATGGTGATATCCAGAATCCACCTGCTGATGAGGAATCTGAATGCCATCCAAATGTTCCTTATGAACTTTCTAAGCTAGCCGGTGAGAACGCTGTCAGAGAGTATGCAGTGAACGAAAGGTATGCATTGGTGGTACTCAGACCAGCCTGGGTATATGGTCCAAGATGTTCACGCACTGAGAAATTGTTTCGCATGATTAAAAAAGGTCGCTTCTTCTTTGTAGGAGATGGTAGTACACTGCGACATCCGATTTACATTTCGGATATGGTGAAAGGATTTGAATTAGCATCGAAATTTTCGGGTACTCCTGGTGAAATTTTTATTATCGCTGGAGCCAAACCGACCACCCTTCAGGAATTAGCAAATAAAATAGCAGATGCATTAAATGTGCAAAATCCCAAAATTAGGCTGCCAAAGTCGCTGGTTTGGGTTGGTGTTACAGTCCTCGAATTGTTTGCCGGGCTTACCGGGATAAAGGTTCCCTTCACCCGGCGAAGTTTGAAATTCTACACAGGAAATACCGCTTTTTCGATTGCTAAAGCCCAAGCAATGCTGGATTTTCAGCCTCAAGTAGGTTTGGATGCAGGTATTAAACGAACTCTCAATTGGTTAGTCGAAGAGAATCGCATTTAGCTCACCAAAATCAACATGATCTCTGAACCAGGAATGCAGAAAAACCAACCTGACCGACGACCTGGATTACACCGGAAGATTTTTGATCCAGGGAAATCTCCTTCGAAATTGTATAGGGAAATGGTGGTTGGGAGTCAAGGTTGGGGAAGATGGTTTTATTATGAATTGGTAATTCTTCTATTTGGTTTTCTTCCTGGTGTTATGGGTTTGGCCTTAAGACACATATTCTTCAAACCGCTCTTTGGAAATGTAGGTCGAAATGTTGTCTTCGGCAGGAACTTGAATATCCGGCAAGCCCATAAGATCGAGATTGGGGACAATGTGATTATCGATGATGATTGTACACTGGATGGAAAAGGTGATTCAAACCAGGGTATTGTAATCGGTGATTATGTGACAATTGGTCGTTTTAGCTCCCTAGTTTGCAAAGATGCAGATATCTTAATTGGTTCGCATGTCAATATCGGTACAAATGTCAAGATAATCGCTGCAAACCAGGGAAAAATAGAGATTGGCAGCAGCATAGATATCGGATCAGGATCCCATTTTTCGGGGGGAAGTTATGATTATTCTGCTACTGACCTGCTTCCTTCTTCGCAAAGAATTGAAACCAAGGGGATTATCCTTGAGGATTTAACCTGGGTAGGAGCAGGGGTAATTATTCTTGATGGAGTAGTGATTGGAAATAAGAGTATCATCGGTGCTGGGGCAGTCGTCACTACAGATATACCAAAAATGACAATCGCCGCAGGAGTACCAGCAAAAGTCATCCGCCAAAGAACAGAGTGATGTGTTTTGAAACAATCCACGAAGAACATACTTAACTTCATCGGAAAAGTAACCGTCAGCGCGGTCTTGATCTGGTATTTACTCTCGATAACCGAATTCTCTGCAGTTATTGCATCTCTTTCATCAGCTACGCCTTTCTGGCTTGTGATGGCGTTTCTAACTTTGATCCTGGGAAAGCTGATCACCAGCTATCGCTGGCAGATTCTGCTCAAGGCACAGAGAATCGATATTCCATTAAGGTTCTTGATTGGCTCGGTATTTGTGGGGCAATTTTTTAACAGCTTTCTGCCTACTACCATAGGGGGTGATGCCATGCGAGCGTATGATACTGCCAATCTAAGCAAGCAATCAACAAAATCCGTAATTTCGGTATTTGCAGATCGGTTGATCGGTGTTTTTGCTCTGGTATTACTTGCATTATTTGCGTTGTTGATTGGATTCCTTAGCGGCCAAGATGTCAGTTATTACTTCATTCCAGTAATGCTTGTGTTTATCTTGTGCTTGTTTGGTGTGCTGCTTATGTTCAATGCACACTTGTTAAATATTGCTGATCGCATATTGACCTTAATTCGGCTGGATAAAGCGGCAGGTAAACTCAGGGAGGCATACTCATCATTTGATACTCTAAGATCAGCTCCCAAGGTTTTGATGTTGGCCTTCGTGGTTTCGATATTATTGCAGGTGAATGTGATCCTATTCTATTATTTCATCGGAATATCTTTAGATTTCGGTGTCTCCTTCTTATATTTCTCGATGATTGTCCCTGTAGCCCTAGTTGTTTTACTGGTTCCATTCTCGATTAACGGAATTGGTATTCGAGAAGGGATCTTTGTCTTTTTATTAACCGGTGTGGGGGTGGATTATAAAGATGCGATTGCCTTCTCCTGGATATCATTCGGCTTGATGCTAACACAAGGTGTAATTGGAGGTATCGTTTTTGCTTTGAGAGGAGTTCGGTTGGGAGACTCGAAGGTAGAATCTTCCATCACCAATAAACCAAATCAATCGTAGACAAGCAACAACATACTCCATAAGATTAATTACCAGGGATTAATAAGCTAGTGTATTCACCTAGTCCTCCCGGTCAGCCAGATCTTAATAAAATTTTCAATTATTTTGTTGTAAGATAATAATGACGCAGTGGGGTGAAGTGATAACTGCTGCGGGTGGATTTCGAATATACTGGCAGAGATCATTTTTATCTGCCAGAGTAGAATAGGTAAATTTTCAAGTAATAACCAGGGGAATTTTCTTGTGATTCAGGTAGATTTCAAGGAACCCAAACCCAAATTTACCAGACGGTTTAGCATAATTGGACTGCTGGTTTTATTTTTTATTTTCGGAATTAATTATAAGATAATTGAAGCAAAACTTGATCAATCGGTTCTCCAGGCTGATGGAATCCTACTTTTTTCAGATAACTTTGATCGACCAGACAGCACTTCACTTGGCTTTGGGTGGATAGAGCATGAAGCTGCAGGGGCACAAGTTGGAATTCAATCTAATCAACTCTGTTTTACTGATACATCGGATGTAGTGAACAGGCCTATTGCGCAGAACACTTTTCAGCAGGTCTCAAGCGGGCAGCTAAAGTGGAATTTTCTTTTTAATTGGACCCGTGATAGTTATGAGGGTACTTACCGGTTATTTATGCAGCTAGGAGACCAGTCTCAAATCAGCAGTGACGATCAAAATGCTGGCATTGCTGTAAACCTCGTCTGGACGAAAATAAACAACATTCACCAAACCCTTGGATACCGGAAGTCCGGTACGGATACGGGATTGGCCATCGTGAGTGGGTCAACAGATGTCACGGTCTTGGTGGACCTGGATGCCAGTACATATCAGCTTTCGCTGAACGGGGAAATAATTCAATCAGATATACCATTTGATAATCAAGTTAACTTAAATTCCTTGCGCTTCTTCACGGATGTTCTCAATGATGAATTTTTTTCTGGAAGGTGTTTTGACAACCTAACTCTTGAAACCATATCGTCAGGATCACCAACCACATTCCCGTCACCGACATCCACATCTACACCAACCCGCACCATTCAACCCACCGGCACGCCCATCCCAACTTCTACCCCGACCCTGGCTCCATCTGAGACTGGTGTATCTTCCCACACTCCTACCGTGACCGTATACCCGACATGGGCACCTTCACCCACGCCATATTCAACTCCAACCGGAGAACCGACCCAGGTCCCAGTTTTTTCAATTCATACAAGTGCTGAAATTGAATTCGATGGACCTTCATCTACCGGGATGGGCTCTCCTAATCCATTTCTCACAGAGGTTGACATAAATTTCACCAGTCCAAGTGGAAAGACATACCGGGTTCCGGGATTCTACGATGGTGATGGAAAAGGTAATATCGATGGCAGCGTATGGAAAGTCAGATTTACGCCTGATGAAGTTGGTACCTGGTCATTTTTATCTGTCAGTCAAGAACAACTTCTGGATGGAGAATTGGGCTCTTTCGTTGTGATTGACGAACAAGAGTGCCAGCCTTACCAACCCGGGGGATTACCAGAATTTCAATGTGTTGGGCGGCTTGAATTTTCAGGAGATCATTATTTAAGATTTACAAAGGGAACGTACTGGTTAAAAGGTGGAGAGGATGATCCCGAGGATTTTCTCGGTCCAGGAGTCAATGCAGGTTTTGCGAACAAATTTCAGGCTATCGATTACCTTGCCAACCAGGGTGTGAATTCTTTATACATGATGTTGAACAATGTTGGAGGAGATGGAAATAACGTATGGCCTTGGGTTGGGACTACACCAAGTGAGGCAGCTGCCAATGATGAGCGTTATGATGTGTCAAAATTGGCAGAATGGGAAGAGCTATTTGGTTATTTACAGCAGAGAGGCATGGTTCTCCACTTGGTTTTTGAGGATGACTCAGGTTGGACAGGTTTTAACCGTGAGCTTTATTACCGCCAAATGATCGCCCGCTTTGGCCATCACAATGGCCTGATTTGGAATATTTCCGAGGAGTACAATGAAAACTATTCACCAGAACAGATAAAATCCTTCGCCCATCTCATTCGAGAATTGGACCCTTACGATCATCCCATTACTGTCCACCACGCATTATCATTAGACAATTGGTTGCCGTTTGTTGGGGATGCTCACTTTGATTTGACTAGCTTTCAGACTGCTCTTGCCCCCGTGAATGGGAGTGCATCTTCCTGGTTTTCGAGGGTTGAAGAATCTGATAGAACAATTCCAATCTCATTTGATGAAACTGGCCGCATCACTCCAACTGATCAAGCTTTAGCAAGACATATTATCTGGTCTGCATATCTTGGGGGAGCGAATTTTGAGCTGCACACATATCCCATAGGATCATACCAAGATTTCCAATATATCATGGCTGATATGGCAAGGGCTCGCCAGTTTGTCGAGCAGCTCGCTTATTGGAATATGCGACCGATGAACGGATTGATCCTTTCTGGTACTGCATATTTATTCGCAAATATCGGTGAGGTGTATATCTCCTATTTGCCAGGGGGAGGAAATATTCAATTAGATCTTTCAGCTGATGAGATAACATTCTATGGCGAGTGGTTCAATCCAAGAGATGATTCTACCCTCTCAATTGGACAAATCCAAGGAGGGTCCACACGGCAATTTTCAGCTCCATCCAGCAATGATTGGGTATTGAAGCTGATCAACCAGGGAACTACACCCTCTGCAACGAGCACTGCGACCCCTCAGTCGTCAGCAACCTTAACTAGCACACCATCCATAACAGCTACTACGACAGGCACAGCAACCAGTACAAGCACACCAACCAGTACAAGCACACCAACAGAGACCCCGGCACCTGCTGCGACTGCAACAGACACGCTGGTACCCACATTACCTGGTATCAGTGAGACAATTGATGTTCGCATATTGGGGAGTGATAATGATGCTGAGGAAAATGAAAGTGGGGGAATGTATACGACAAGCAGTGACCTGGAGCTGGTCTTCAGCGGGGGGAACCAGGTGGTGGGGATGAGATTCACCGGGGTGGGGATACCTAAAGGAGCAGCGATCACAGGTGCATACGTGCAATTCAAGGTGGATGAACCAGACTCGGAGATCACAAACCTGGTTATTGAAGCGGAAGCAGTTGATAATGCGCCAGTGTTTACGACACAAAATGGTGATATCTCGATGCGGGCAAGGACAGCTGCGCAGGTCAATTGGTCACCAGGATCCTGGCTGACGATTGGGGAAGCGGGTTTGGAGCAGCGGACACCAGACATATCAGCCATCATTCAGGAGGTCGTAAACCGGAGCGGGTGGGTGAGCGGCAATGCCGTGGCGATGATCATCACCGGGAGCGGAGTGCGAACTGCAGAATCTTATGATGGGGATTCAGGAGGCGCGCCTTTACTGCATGTTGAATACACAGAAGGGGAGCTGCCAACACCTACCGGAACACCAACGGTTACCGTAACTCCTACCAGAACTGCAACTGTGGTGGTATCAGCAACGTTTACGATTACTGCAACTGCACATCTAACCCCAACCCATACAAGCACTGCTACTTGGACTCCGCCAGCGACTAGTACCCCAACAACAACACCTGTGCCCAGTCATACTTCAACCTTTACTGCAACTCTCTCTCCAACGATGACGACCACCCCAACAGCGATAGCTTCAGGGACCATTCTTTTTGAAGACAACTTCGATCGCCCGGATAGTCCCATCGTTGGAAATGATTGGGTTGAATTTGAAGCAGGTGGTGCAGAAGTTAGATTAAGCGGAAATCGTTTGTGCTTCGTGGATTCTTCAGACTTCACGAATTTGCCGATCGTCCACCACACGATGTCTGAGATTGTCTCTGGGAAGATCATGTGGGATTTTGATTTTGATTGGCAGAGAGCTGGAAATGAGGGTCAATACCGTTTATTTATGCAGTTGGGTAATATAAGCGTGATGAACAATCAAGATCAGGATGCTGGCATCGGTGTGAACCTGATGTGGACCCGGTTGAGCGGAACCAACGAATTATTGGTATACCGTAATGCTGGGATTAATTACCCTATCAGGGTGATCAGTGGCCTGGTTAAGCTCACTATTGATGCTTCATTGGACACATATACCTACGATTTGTACCTTGATGAGGTTTTACTCCAGGGTGGTATCCCATTCGATCATGAATTGAGTTTGAATAGCGTGCGAATTTTCACGGATGCGTTGAACGAGCGAAATTTTTCTGGACGATGTTTTGATAATATGCGCCTGTTGCGAGGTACCCCAGGTGGAATGGAGACATCAGTTGTTTCCTCGGTACCATTCATTCCATCAGTGAGAATGACAGATAGCTCTGATGTGGAAGCACCAGGTGGTCTGGTATCAGGTTATTCCTTAAAATGAGCATCTTGTCACTTGTGGATACAGCAATTAAGCGGGGAATTATTTTCTGCTAGCTTTGTGTTTTTTTCTTTCTAGCGAAGCGTTTGATTCTTTTCGAAATTCAACCATTTACAAATCAATGCGTTTTTCTGTGGTCACATGAAACGAAAATATTTATTAATCTCGGTATTACTTCTCTTGATTGCGAGTTTGCCGGTGATCGTTCCCTATGTTTATTTGTCTGGTGAGCGTGAATTTCAAGAGATTTCAATTCAAGGTGAAGGATTTCAGCTTCATGGCGTAATCTCTGAAGGATTAGATCCTCGTGGACCATGGATAATCCTGGTCCACGGCAACCGGAAATCAGGTCAGGATCATGCCCTCTATGAGAATATCAGGGAAAACTTGCCAGCAGATTTCTCCATCCTTGCAATTGATCTGCGGGGATTTGGAGATTCAACAGGCGAAGGTGATAATCAATTTCCTGAATCTATAAACCGGATTGCAGATCTGAAGACAGCAGGAAATTTCCTGTCCGATAAGTATGGTATTCAAACAAACCAAATCATGCTTATTGGGCATTCGTTTGGAGCTGCGCAAGTCCTGCATGCGGCTCAGGATGAAGCTTATATGCTGGTTGTACCTGTGGGACTAGGTGATTGGGACGCACTGCTTGATTCGGATTCAAGCATCGAGGGATACCAGCAAAAATTCGAAGCCAATACTGGCATTAAAGTTGATAAAAGTGAATTAATAATGAATGCAAGGAATTTTTCTGTTGCATCGTTGTTTAAGGATTGCCCGGAGTCGCCAGTCTGGTTCGTCTATGCCGGCCAGGATGATGCGATCCCAGTGCATAGAGAACCGTTTAATTCCCTATCCGATATATGTCCTGGTATGGTTCATTGGCGGGAAATTCCATTCTCGGACCATATGTATGGAACAGAGATGGAACGATTGCCCGAACTATTGCGTGGAATCTATTCCCGGTTGTCACAAAGCTTATTGATTTTCAACTTGAATCAAATACTTAACTCTACCAGGTGATGCTTATTCACTCTTGTAAACATTCTGTTTAATCTCTACGGACTTATTGAGAATCTACAAGATCAAAACTTTGATTAAATCCCAGCCTGTTCAGATTCTTGGTTTTCTCATTCTGGCAGCATTCTCAGTGAGCTGCCGTGGGATGACCTCGCAAGAAATTTTCTCCAATCCTTCTCCTAAATTACCGAGTCCATCAATATCTGTTTCAGTGGAATCAACCCGGGAACATCCTGCACCTTCGCAAGCATATACTGCAGCTACTAAAGAAGCAAGTTCGAAAGAAACCTGGGAAAATGATGGGCAATATG
>Ga0209536_100003820_pt1 | contig 23969 bp, 25 predicted proteins | sample DeeMarSeWOR28_12_FD_187461 | JGI IMG/M metagenome (GOLD analysis project Ga0209536, IMG submission 187461) | Marine sediment microbial communities from White Oak River estuary, North Carolina - WOR-2-8_12 (SPAdes) (version 2) | ecosystem: Environmental > Aquatic > Marine > Intertidal zone >...
GACCTGGCCGGCGCGCTCGAGATCGCCGAGCTGCCCCCCGACGAGGTGGCGCGCATCGACCCGCGAGGGATCGCGCTCACGACCGTGGCAACGCCCGCCGATGCCGAGCGCGCCGACGCCCTGCTGGCGGGAGGCCACTGACCCGCGACGGCCCTGCTGGCGGGAGCCGACTCACCCCCGGCCGCGCTCGCCGAGGATGATCCGCGAGATCGCAATCATGCGTTCCGAGGCGTCGCGCAGCTCGTTTCCGGGGGAGTCGTCCGCACCGAGCACCTCCCGGGCCGAGGTCTCCCAGTCGTCGAGGACCCCTCGGGCCGCCGCCTCGAGATCCTCCGCCGCCAGGCCTCGCGCCCGCTCGAGCCGGGTCGCCAGCGCGCGGGCGGCGTCGATCCCCGATGCCTGGAGACAGTTGATGGCATCTCCCACGGTCCGTCCGAACTCGCCCCGCACCGACATGTCTCCCCCTCGCTGGCGCGAAGTGTACCGGTCAGAGTGCCGCGATCGCGCGCCGGACGACCCCCGGCTCGGGAGCCGGCGCGTCGGGGTCGAAGCGCGCGCGCTCCAGCGCGGCCAGGCAGTGAGCGGCGGTCTCCACGGCCGGGGAGAGATCCCCGCGCGCCAGCAGCTCCTCGGGCGTCAGCACCGCTGCGTCGGAGACGTGTCGCGAGAGGGCGGCGCGCAGGGACCGCGCCTGCGCGGCGGCATCCTCCTCGGCGGCGTCGATGGCGAAGTCCGGCGCCCGCGACCCGCGACTCAGCACCCACCACGAGGCGAGGCCAAGCAGCAGCATCCCCGCGCCGACTCCGAGCCAGACCGCGCGACCGCCGCCTTCCGAGGGACGGGACGGAGCCGCGGGTCGCTCGACGGGCGGAGGCGCTCCGCCCGCGGCACGCGGGTGCACGATCACGCGCTGTGCGTCCACCACCGCGGCGGCGTAGGCACCTCGCTCGGGATCGAAGTAGGGGATCACCAGCTCCGGCAGCTCGAGGGTACCCGTGACCCTCGGCACCAGGTCCATGACGAAGTGACGCCGCAGCATGAGCGCGCGTCCGCGCTCGAGCACGAGCTCCGGACGCTGCACGAAGAGCTCCGCGCCCTCGACCTCGGCCGGGAAGGCCGCACCCAGCACCCACAGGTTGCCCGCACCGCGCAGCAGCAGGGCCGCCCGAACGCTCTCGCCGAGCCGAACCTCGCGAGGCGTGAGCGTCAGGTGCGGGAGTACCGGACCGATGAGCCCACCGAAGCCCTCGGGGCGACCGTCCTCCGGAGGGTCGGAGACCGTCAGTACGGCCGCGGGCACCGCGGTTGGGACGTCGACAGCGCCCGTGCGGCAGCGCAGATCCGGCGCCTCCAGCGCAAGAGCGCCCGCGCGCTCCGGGAACAGCGCACGCAGCTCGTCTCGGATGTAGTAGACCGCGCCCTCGCGCTCGACACGCCCCCCGCGCGTCTCGCCCGGCAACACCTCGGTGCGCGTGCGCGGAAACGTCAGCGGACGACTCCACTCGATCGACTCCACGTCGTCGCGCATCAGCACGCGTGCCCGATACCTCACCTGCTGACCGACGTAGGCGTGCTCGGGCTCCAGCGAGACTTCCACGAAGCACGTGGCGGGCTGGCCCGCAGCGACTCCGGCGAGCGCGAGACAACCCATCGCGCTCCCCACCGCCCCGGGCCCGCGCAATCTCACCAGACGGGTCCTCCGCCGGCAGGCCTGGCGCGACGCGCAGCCGCCGCGGACTGCAACGCGCGAGCGGGGTCGTCCTCGATCCGCTCGAGCCTGCGGCGGCGTTCGGACTCGCCGAGGGGCGTCCGCGCCGCCGGCGCTTCGGCGGCGGCGCGCTCGGCCTCTGGCGCCTGGTCCGGCGGCGACGCCTCGCGAGGCGGCGCCGGAGGCGGCTCCCTCTCCTCCGCTGGAGGCGGTGGAGGGGCCTGCTGACGCAGCGCCAGCAGGGTCCACTCCAGGTTGAAGCGCGCCTTCGGGTCGCCGGGTACGAAGGCCAGAGCGTCGAGGAAGGCGGCGCGGGCCGCCTCGAGATCGCCCTCCTCCAGGGCGGCGACACCGAGGTCGTGGTAGGCGACCGCCGCCTCCCGGGGCGTCCGCGCTCCGATGGCCGCGGCGAGGAAGGCCCGCGACGCCGCCCGGCGCTGGCCCCGCTCGAGCCGTGCCGCCCCGAGTGCGACCAGGGCCGCCGGATCGCCAGGTCGGGCGCGAACCTCCGCCTCGAGCGCGGTGAGCGTCGCCACCCCGTCGCCGGCGAGGGACGCGGGTGCAGCCATCAGCACCCCACCGGCCACGACCGGGGCACCCGCCCGGCGCAGGAGGCTCCCGAAGCGGTGCCGCCCAACTGCGCGGGGGCGCGGCAGTCCCTCGAGCAGCAGGATCGCGAAGGCGAGCGCGGCGAAGGGCAGCACACGCACCGCTGGAACCCGACGCTCCACCCAGGCGGCCGCGGCCCCGCCGGCATCGCGGCGAATCGCGCGGGTGGCGGCGGCGAGATCGATGTCACCCCATTCGTCCGACGCCAGCAACGCGCCGTCCGTGTCGGTCGCGAGGGAGCCCAGTCGCTCGAGCTGCCGTCGCGACACGACCGTGCGTCCGGAGCGGTCCACCAGCGGCACGCCGTGGTCGGGCACGGTGGCTCCCCGCTCGGTGCCGAACGCGGCGACCACCACCCGCACCCCGGCCCGAGCGGCCTCGGCGGCGCCGAGGTCGCGACGGCGTTCCGGGTCCTCGCCGTCGCCCAGCAGGAACACGATCCGCGGCCGCGTGCTCCCCGCCTCGAACGCCGGCAGCGCGGCGCGAATGCCCGCGCGCACGTCCGAGCTGCCCGGCGTCACGAGCCCCGTGTCGATGCCGGCGAGGAGCTCCGCGATCACGCCCCGGTCCGGGGTGAGCGGCGCGAGCAGCACGCCGGCGCCCGCGTAGGCGGCCAGCCCCACGCGGTCCGCCGGCTCGAGTCGCGCCAGCAGCTCGCGCGCAGCCCGACGCGCGCGCGCGATCCGGCTGGGCGGAACGTCCCGGGCGTCCATGCTCCGGGAGACGTCGAGGGAGAGCACCACGTCCACGCCCGTCGCGGGGACCCGCTCCACCCGCTCCCCGATTCGCGGTCCCAGCAACGCCACGACGATGGCAGCCAGGGCGAGCAGCAGCGCCGCATCGCTGCGGAACGTGCCGTGGGCGATTCGGCCCGCGGATCCCAACAGCCGCAGGCGCCGGCGTCGAGCGACCAGCGAGGCGAGCGCCACCGCGGCGACGACGAGCGCCAGAGCCAGCAGGAGCGAGATCAGCCACTCGGGGTGAGCCAGTCGCAGCGCGCTCACGGCAGCCGCCTCGCGAGCACCCGGGCCACGCCGAGCTCGCCCAGCAACAGCGCGCCGGCCAGCGCCAGCAGCGGCTCCGGGCGCTCGACGCGGCGCACCCGGTGAGGCAGTGCGCGCGGCGCGCGTTCGAGGGCGTCGATCTCGGCGTAGACCTCGCTGAGGTCGCGCCCGCGCCGCGCGCGGAAGAAGCGTCCGCCGGTGGCGCGCGCGATCGCCTCGAGGCCCACCGCATCCACCTCGTGACGCTCGAGGTGGAGCGCGCCGCCGCGATCCTCGACGGGCACCGGCGCAGCATCCTCGGACCCGATCGCCACGGTATGGACCCGCACTCCCGCCGACTGCGCGAGCTCCGTCGCGGCCTCGACCGAGATCGCGCCGGCGTTGTGCCGACCGTCGGTGAGGAGCACCACGACGCGTCCGGGCTCGGACGCAGCGCGACCGGCGCCCCCGGCACCCAGAGTACGCTTCACGGCCAGGGCGAGTGCCTGGCCCAGAGCCGTGGCCTCGCCCGCCATTCCAGACTCCACCCGCGCGAGCCCCGCGGAGAGGATGGCCCCGTCACTGGTCAGCGGGCACTGGGTGAAGGCGGTCTCGCCGAAGACCACCAGGGCGATCCGATCGCCCTCGGCGGCCCGGGTCGTCGCGAAGCGGGCCACGACGTCCCGCGCCAGGTCGAGGCGCGTGCGCCACTCGCCGTCCACCTCCGTGTCGAGGGCGCGCATGCTGCCCGACGTGTCGACGACCAGCGTCATGTCGAGACCGAAGCCCGGCTCCGGGGGCGCGCGGTGCACACCGTGGGGCCCGGCCAGCACCAGCGCCAACGCCCCCAGCGCGACCCCACGCGTCGCCAGGGCCACGACCCGCGGGCCGTCGACGTGACGCGCACCGGCTCGCCGGGCCTCCGGCAGCTCGGACCACTCGAAGGCGGCCGGGCGGGCCCGGGCCATCTTCCACCAGAGCCACGCGGCCAGGACCAGGCAGAGCACGAGGAGCGCCGGGCGGGCGATCCCGTCCACACCCGACGCGGCGAGCACCTCCACCAGCGGCGTCATCGAGGCTCCACCGGCGTGGTCTCTTCGACGAAGGCGACCGCGGCCTCGAAGAGCCGCTGCATCTCCTCCGCCGCCCTCCCGTCGACGCCCGGGCCGGGGAAGCGGGCCGTGTCGAGAGCGTCCAGAAGCTCGACGAAGCGCGGCCAGCGCGTGGTCATGGCGAACGGCGGCTTCGCGTTTCGAAGCTCCGGGGTGGTGCGCACGCTCGCATCCCCGCCGTAGCGTCGCACCACATAACGCCGCAGCGTGCGCGCGGCAGCATCGAGGGCGGCCCGCGGATCGCCGGTCAGGAGACCGCGCGCATCCTCGAGCTCCTCGCGGGCCGACTGCCACGACGGGCGGATCGGCGGAGGGGGTGCGTCCTCCAGGGGAGCGGCGAGTCGACGTCGTGCCAGGATCACGAGACCGATCGAGGCCAGGGCCAGCCCCGCCCCCGCGGCGAATGCGCCCACGAGCGCACCCCGGCCCGCGGGCGAGCGCGGCAGCAACCGGACGCCATAGGGGGTCCGACGGGTCGGCGCGTCTCCCAGCCCGGAGACGATCTCGAGCGGCAGGGCGTCGTAGCCGAGCGACGAGGTCTCGCCTTCGGGAGACACGACCTGCACCTGGCCCGCAGGAAGGTCGAAGCGGCCGATCTCCAGCGCGCGCACGCGGAGCCGGGTGCGGTGCACCCAGCGCGACGGCTCCTTCACCACCGGCAGCGGCTCGCGCCCGATCCAGACGAAGCCCCGCAGATCCGAGGGTGGAGGCGCGGGCCGGACGCTCCAGCCGGGCTGCGTCACGACGGCGAGATCCACCTCCGCCACGTCGCCCAGGGCGACCACCGGCGGCTCGAGCACCAGGGCCACCCGCGGCTGGGCGGGCGCGGCGATGCGCGGGTCCGACGCTCCGCGCTCGCAGGCCGGGACGGCCAGCCCGATCAGCAGCACCAGGCCGAGGCGACGCATCAACTCCCCCGGTGCCAACGGCGTCCCGCGCGCTCGTTGAAGAAGCGTCCGAGGGGATAGACGGGATTGCGATCGGTACGAAGCCAGACCACCTCGGCGCCCACCCGACGCAGGCGCGCGGCGACACGTCGCCGGCGGGCCTCGCAGGCCTCGAGATAGCGGCGGCGAGCGCGACGCGAGCTCGTGTCGAGCACGAGGGTCCGGTCGGGGCGCTCCGGATCGGCGATGCGCACGGCACCGACCCGGGGCAGGCGCAGCTCCCGAGGATCCACCGGCAGCGCGGCCACCAGGTCGTGGCGCCGCGCCAGATCCTCCAGCGCCGCCTCCGACTCCGCGCCGAAGAGAGCGTCGTCGCGGAAGTCCGAGAGGATCACCAGCACGGCCCGCCGACGCGCGGCCGCTCGAATCGCGCGCAGACCGATTCCCAGCCGGGTCGCGCCGGCGCTCTGCTCCGCACACGCGACGGCCGTCGCGACCAGCAGGCGTCCGTGCGCGATCCCGCGACCGATCGGCACCTTGGCGCGGACGCGATCGTCGAAAGCGACGAGGCCCGTCCGATCACCGGCGCGACTCGCCGCGGCCGCCAGCAGTGCCAGTGCATGGGCCGACGTCGCGGCCTTCGAGGCACCGACGCTCCCGAAGCGCATCGACGCCGAGACGTCGAGCGCGAGGAGCAGCGTCTGATCGCGCTCCTCGCGGTGGCGCTTGACGAAGGTCTCGCCGTGACGCGCCGTCGCGTTCCAGTCGATGCTTCGGACGTCGTCACCGGGGACGTAGGGCCGCGACTCGTCGAACTCGAGCCCGCCCCCCCGGAACGCGCTGACGTAGTTCCCGGCGAACAGACCCGTCGCCTCCCGTCGACTGCGCACGACCAGCAGACGCGCGGCACGCGCCAGATCCTCGGAGGAAGCGTCGAAGCGCTCGCCGGGAGACGCCACCGGCGCCTCGCTACGCGGTCTCGACGGATGCGAGCACCGCGTCCACCACGTCCTCGGGTCGCACGCCGTCCGCCTCGGCCTCGTAGGTCACGATGACCCGGTGCCGCAGGACGTCCGGGGCGACCCGCTTCAGGTCGTGGGGCGTGGCGAAGCTCCTGCCGTCGAGCAGTGCTCGAGCGCGAGCGGCGCGAACCAGATACATGGACGCTCGAGGCGACGCGCCCAGGGCGACGCACTCCCCTTCGAAGGGGGAGCCCGAACCCCGGACGCGAACGGCCGCCCGAACCGAGGCGGGCTCCCGGGTCGCGCGCACCAGTCGGACGGCGTAGTCCACCAGGGCCGGCGCGACGTGAACCGCCTCGGCGGCGCGGCGGAGCGCCGCGAGCTCCGCGGGATCGAGGACCGGCCTCGCCGAGACCGCCTCGGGGCGGTCGCGATTCACGATCTCCCGCTCCTCGGCCTCCGACGGATAGGGGACGATGAGCTTCAGCAGGAACCGGTCGATCTGCGCCTCGGGCAGGGGATAGGTGCCCTCGAGCTCGACCGGGTTCTGGGTGGCCATGACGAAGAAGGGATCGGGGAGGGGAAAGGTCTCATCGCCGATCGAGACCTGGCGCTCCTCCATCGCCTCGAGCAGCGCGGACTGCACCTTCGCCGGGGCGCGATTCACCTCGTCGGCCAGCAGGATCGGTGCGAAGATCGGCCCCTTGCGGACGACGAAGGCACCGCGCTCCGGTACGTAGATCGGGGTGCCCAGCAGATCGCCGGGGAGCAAATCCGGCGTGAACTGGATGCGTCCGAAGCCCACGCCGAGTGCCTGGGCGAGCGTCCGGATCGCGGTGGTCTTCGCCAGGCCCGGAACTCCCTCCACCAGGACGTGGCCCGTCGAGAGCAACGCCGTCAGCAGCCCTTCGACCAGTGCGTGCTGCCCCACCACGACCCGTCCGATCTCGCGCTCGAGGCGCTCCAGGGTCTCTTCGGGGCGGTCCTGTGCGGCTTCCATCGATGGCTCCGACCTGCGCTCCCGTCAGCTGCGGATGCGATCGACGAGACCCGTCGTGCGAATCCCGGGCACGACGCGGAGACGCTCGACCCGTCCGCCGCGACCCTCGACCACCTCGCGTCCCACGATCTCTTCGAGTCGCCAGTCGCCACCCTTCGCCAGCACGTCGGGGCCGACCGCTCGGATCAGGGCCAGGGGCGTGTCCTGACCGAAGAGTACCACCCAGTCCACGCACTCGAGGGCGGCGAGCAGCTCCGCGCGCTGACGCCCGGGAACGATCGGGCGGGAAGGTCCCTTGAGTCTGCGCACGGAAGCGTCCGCGTTGACGCCCACCAGCAGGCGATCGCCCAGGCTGCGGGCCTCTTCGAGGCTGCGCACATGACCCACATGGATCAGATCGAAACAGCCGTTGGTGAAGACGACGGACTCGCCGCGACGGCGCGCGGCACGGACGGCGGCAGCGGCCGCCCGCCGCGTCAGCACCTTCGATCGCGCGGTGCGCGGACCCGTCCTCATTGCCGGGGCCCGTCGGCCGGGGGCTCGGCCTCTCCGGTCGCCTCGCTCTCCTCGGAAGGTCCGCTCTCCGGGGTGGAGCTGCGGAAGAGCCCCCCGAGCGCGCGCATTCCGCGCGTCACGATGCGGGGAATCCTCTTCGTCAGCACCTCGGTCGGACCCTCCTCGATCGTGCGCAACGGCTTCGGCCTGGCAACGGGCTCGTCCCAGGTTCCCATGAGGTCGAAGTAGGCTGCAAGCAGGTTGTGGTTCTCCCCCAGCAGCAGCACGTTCACCAGCGGGATCAGCTCGAGAGCGCGATCGAGCTGTCGAAACAGGAACAGCGCGATCTCCATGTCGAGGGTGGGGGGTCTCTCGCTCAGGTCGAGCGAGCCCGAGGCCACGAGTCGGAGATCCGGCCCTTCGATCTCGAGCGCCCGGGTCGAGAGCTGGCCAGCCTCGAGCTCGAGCAGGCTCTCCACCCGGTCGTAGCGGATGCGCGCGAGCGTGGCGAAGGGGTTCAAGGATCCGCTGGCCAGGGCCAGGGCCACGAAGGCGGGCACCTCGCGGCGGAAGGACCCGCCACGGGCCTCGAAGCCGATCCGGCCGTCAGAATCGTGCAGGAGCGGTCGGCCCGGAACGAGCCCGCCCGAGAGATGCGCGCCGAGGTCCACCCGGCCCGTCACCGATCCCTCCTCCGCACCGAAGAGCTTCACCATCGAGTTGGCATCACCGTCCATGAGCGCGACCTGCGCCTGGTACGGAACGCGATCGACATGGCTCAGGTCGAGGTCGACCCGACCGATCAGCCGGCCCCCGAAATCGAGCTCGATCGAGACCGGGTCCAGTCGAAGCTCGCCGCCCACCGCCGCGAAGCGAGCCCCCAGTGAGTTGTGCTGCCAGCGAGCGCCCTCGACCGCACCGACCTCGATCCGACCGGTCGCCCAGGGACGCTGCCCCGCCGCCGGCTCAGGGATCTCGGCCGCAGGGACGTCCTGCGCGACCTGATCGTCCGGGGGGAGGTCGCCGGCTCCCGCCTCGGACGCCGCCAGGCGGATGTCGATGCGACGCTCCGGCGCGACCGTCCAGTCCACCTCGCCATCGATTCCTACGCCGGCCCAGCGACACTCGCGCACCTCCATGTGAAGTCCCTCGGTCCCGGACTCGAGCTGGAGAACGACGGCCACGTGGCTCAGTGGCCAGAGCAGGGCCGGGTGGTCGAGCTGGTCGATGTAGAGCTCGATGCGAGGCGGCGGAGCCCCCGACTCGCCGTCCTCGGGGCGCAGCACCCTCCACAGAGGCGTCACGCCGACGAGCGCACGAGCGCCGGAGGAGGCCTCGCGCTGCTCGACGGGAGCGGCCAGCAGCCTCGACAGCCCCTGGAAGTGCAGGCTCAGCTGCGGGAGCGGTCCTCCGTTCAGCACGGCGCTGGCATCCCCCACCGTCAGCGTGTCGTCGCCGTAGTGCAGACTCCCGTTCAACGCCTCGAGGCGGTTGGCCTCGTCCACCTGGATCGCGAGGTCCTCGACCTCCAGGCCGATCTCGAGCCCCTGGGGCAGCCGGTCGAGCCGGCCCGCCAGGGTGTCGCTCCAACCCGAGAGCGCCGTGCGGCCCCGCAGCTCCCCCCGCACCAGGTGACCCGATCGCACCCGCTCGGCCAGGGACAGGAAGCGCTCGCGGCCGTTCCGGGGAAGCCAGCCGGCCAGGGACGCGGCCGTCTCGGGCGAGATCGACAGCTCGACCAGGGAGAGCGCAATCGTCGCGGCGGCGTCCTCGCCCAGCGGCCGGTCGAACGCGGCGTCGATCTCGAAGTCCAGTCCGCCGGCCGAGAGCCGGCCCTCCTCGAACCGCACGCTCTCCTTCTCGAGCACGATGCCGGCCCGAAGGGAGAGCGCCTCGACCTCGATGGGTCGCGGGCCGTCCGCTCCCAACGACGCCGAGAACGCGCGCGCGACCAGATCCAGCCTTAGCTCCCCGAGGCCGAGCTGACGGGTCGTGAACTCGGCCACCCCGTCCACCTTGCCAGCGAGATGGGCGCTCGGCCGCAGCCCACGTAGATAGGGCGCGAATCCGCGCAGATCGAGTGCGGTCGCAGCCATGGTGACGCCGATCGCGGCGTCGGCGCCGCGCGTCCCGCTCCACTCGACCACGCCCAGATCCCGTCCCTGGGAGGCGATGCGGGTGCGGAGGAAGAGCTTGGCGTCACCGAACAGGCGGCTGTGCATCAGGCGCCCGTTCACTCGCTCGAAGTCGAGGCGTACCGGCTCGGCAGAGCCGTCCAGTGCCGGGTGTGTCACCGTGACCCTCGAGCTCCGCACGATCAGCGTGTCCGCCAGGAAGCGCCGCGCGAGGAGCAGCCGCAGGCTGGTCTCGATCACGCGCAGCGGCGCGAGGGCGGGCTCGGTTCCGGGATCCGACTGCGGCTCGAAGATGGGAGGCGTCCACTCCCCCTCGGGGAGCCTGTCGAGCTTCAGATGGGCCCCGGACAGGCGGAGGCGGGTCAGCCGGGGGCGACCGATCAGCAGCGACACGACGTCGATGCGTGCGCTGGCAGACTCTGCGGTCAGGGCCCCGTCCCAGAGCCGCAAGCCCTCGCCCTGGACCTGGACCGGGAAGCCCACCTCGAGCCGCAGCTGCTCCACGTGGACCGGCCCGCGCGTCGCCCGCTCCAGGGCGGCCAGGATCTCCTTCTCCAGCCGATCCGGGCCGAGGCGACTGGCCGTCCAGAACCCGAGCGCCGCCGCACCCGCGAGCACCCCGATGACGGCGAAGATCCGAATCGCTCGCGCTCTCGACATGGGCTCCGGTGAGGGGTAAAAACCTCAGTGTCGAAGAGTGGCTCGGTCGGTCGGACCCGGGCTCGGGCTCGGGCTGCCACCGGATGAAGCGAAGCTTGGGTTCAGGAACCCCCCAGGGATGTGCACCCGCGGGGGGGATCTACAGACGGGAAAAGCACTTGCCCGGGCGGGGGCCACCCACCCCGCTCGGTCGCCAACGTCTCATTTTCCCTAAAGAAATCCTGTGTCCGGTCGAAACGGCACGCAGGTCGAACGGAACGGCGGAAGGCGCGCGTTCACTCGACCCCGAGGGAGAGCGACGCATGGAGAATAATCGATCGAGGACGATTCGGAAGAACCGTGTGCGGGAGATCCGTGAGAATCGTCTGATGACCCAGGCCCAGCTCGCCCGCAAGGCCAAGGTGGCGCTTCGGACGATCCACAGTGTCGAGAAGGGCATGAACTGCCGCATGGACACGAAGCGCAAGATCCTGCTGGCCCTCGGCCTTCGCTTCGAGGACAAGGACCACGTGTTCCCCCGGCCCTCCCTCTTCGCCGCCGACGAGAGCCGCGGCGATCCGTCGATGCCCCCGCCGTCGACGCCGCACTCCTTCTAGCGCCCGGGCTCGAGCGAGCGCGACCTCCCCCAAAGGCCGACCCGACCGTCGGCCGGAGATCGGCTCGGCTCCGACGGAGTCGAGGCCGAGTTGGGTACCATGGCGGGGACCCGTACGCCGTGAGGTCTGCCCTCTGCAGCGACGGCGGGTCGGCGAAACCGCGCCCGAGTGGCTCGTCTTCCGACGGGCCGGCGGGCGGCGGGAACCTCCGACCCGCTCGAGCCCGGTCCGCGGGACCGCAAAGGCACGGCGGCGAGTCGCGCGTCGGCACACCGACGGTTCGAACCGCAGCGCGAGGTCGTCATCCCGGATCGAGTCACACTCCTGGCGGACGTCGCCGAGATCGTCTCGCGCTCGCACGATCTCGACGAGACGCTCGGGAACGTGGTCGAGCTGGTCGCAAAGCGACTCGATGCGGACGTCTGTTCGATCTACCTGATCGAATCCGACATGCACAAGCTCACGCTGAGCGCGACGATCGGTCTGAACCGCGAGTCGGTCGGCCGGGTGCAGCTCCCCATCGGCGAGGGGCTCGTCGGTCTCGCGGCCCAGAACCGCACCCCTCTCGTCATCGAAGACGCTCCGGCGCATCCCAGCTACAAGTACTTCCCCGAGACCGGTGAGGAGCGCTACCGCTCGTTCATGGCCGTGCCGCTCATCGTGCGCGGCGTGACGATCGGGGCCCTGGTGGTGCAGACGCGCAACGCCCGCGTCTTCGATGAGCCCGAGGTCGGCATCTTCCAGACCTGCGCCCAGCTGATCGCCCCCGTCGTGATCAACGCACGTCTGCTGTCGCTCGTAGGTGAGCCCGAGGACCAGAGGGAGCGGAACGCCGCGGAGCTGGCGCTCCACGGCATCCCGGTGAAGGGGCGGCGGGAGGAAGCGCCTGCGGAGCATCGCGGACTGGAGCTCCACGGCATCGGCACCTCGCGAGGCATCGCCATCGGTCCGGTCTACCACCTGAAGAATCCCCTCGACTTCGCGCACCTCGACTACACGCCGAGCTCCGACCGGGAGGAGGAGGAGGAGGACGTGATGCGCGCCATCCAGGAGGCGCGCCGCGGCCTGGACGACAATCGGGTGAGCCTGGAGGAACGCTTCGGTCCCGACTTCGCCGCCGTTTTCCACACCCACGTCCAGATCCTCGAGGACAAGGGGTTCGTCGCGAAGCTCCGCGACGAGGTAAGGGCCACGGGCAACGCGCTGGAGGCGCTGCGCAACGTGCTCGCCGCCTACAACCGCACCTTTGCGCGGATCGAGGACCCGTACTTCCGCGACCGCATGATGGACGTGGAGGACGTGGGAAGGCGGGTCATGGAGCAGCTCATCGGCGAGCGCCACCACACGATTCCGCTGGTGGAGGGGGCGGTCGTCGTCACCGACAAGCTCCTGCCCAGCCACTTCGCCCGGCTCGAGCTGGAGAAGGTGTCGGCGCTGGTGTCCGAGCACGGCGGGCCGACCTCTCACGGTGCGATCTTCGCCCGCACCCTCGAGATCCCGGCGGTGATGGGTGTGCCCGGCATCCTGGAGACGAGCCGTCCCGGCGAGACGGCCATCGTGGACGGCGGAGAAGGCACCATCTTCCTCTCCCCCGACGACGGACTCATCGCCGAGTACGGGCGGGCGCAGCAGCGCTACGCCATCGCCGTCGAGCACCTGGACGCACTCCGTGAACGGCCGGCGGAGACCCGGGACGGGCGTCGCATCACCCTCTCCGCGAACTGCGGGCTGGTGAGCGACCTGCGCCTGGTGGAGCGCCACGGGGCCGACGGGATCGGCCTCTTCCGCACCGAGATGCTCGCCTTCGCCCATCGCGGCTTCCCCGAAGAGGAGGAGCAGAGACAGCTCTATCAGCGGGTCGCGCGCTTCACCGCGCCAGACCCGGTCACGTTCCGCACCCTCGACCTGGGAGGGGACAAGGACCCGGGCAACCTTGGCCTCTCCGCCGAGGACAACCCGCAGCTGGGCTGCCGCTCGATCCGCCTCTCCCTCGAGCACCCGGAGTCCTTCCGCGCCCAGATCCGGGCGATCCTGGGTGCGAGCGCGGCGGGCAAAGTGCGACTGCTGCTGCCGATGATCTCCTCCCTGGTCGAGCTGCGACGCGCGCGGGCCCTGATCGAGGAGTGCAAGGTGGAGCTCGAGGCGGCCAGGGCCCCCTTCGACCCCGAGATCCCGATCGGCGTCATGATCGAGGTCCCGTCGGCGGCACTCCTGGCCGACGTACTGGCGAGAGAGTGCGACTTCTTCAGCATCGGCACCAACGATCTCACCCAGTACACCCTCGCGGTGGACCGGGGCAACGAGCACGTGGCGCACCTCTACGACCCGCTCCATCCGGCGGTGCTCACGCTGATCGACAGCAGCGCACGGGCGGGAGCAAGGGCGGGCATCCCCGTCTCGCTCTGCGGCGAGATGGCGAGCAATCCCCTGGCCGTTCCAATCCTCGTCGGGCTCGGCATCGAAGAGCTGTCGGGAACGCCGGCCGCGGTCCCGATCATCAAGGAGATCGTGCACGCCCTCGACTACGCGCAATCCGAGGCCGATGCGCGCCGCGCTCTCGAGGCGAGCAGCGCCGACGAGGTGCGAGCGATCGGTGCGGCTCGACTGCGGGAGGCGAGGCTCCTCGACCATCCGGACATCGGCACCTGGCTGGCGTCCGTGATCGAGAAGACCGAGCGCCCCTGACGACGGCCGGCCGCCGCACGATGCTCGTGCGCGGCTCAGCTGAAGCGGGCGATCAGGGCGACACCCAGGACGGTGAGGGCGGCACCGAGCACGCGTTCGCGCCCGGGCCGCTCGCCCAGGAAGAGCGCGCCGAGGACGACCGCAAAGAGCACGCTGCTCTGCCGGACGGCAACGACGTAGCTCACGGCAGCGGTCTGCAGTGCCGCCAGGATCAACGTGTAGCTGGCGAAGCTGATCACCGCGGCGAGGGTGGCCTTCGGAAGCTCACGGCGCGCCGCTTCCCTCAGCGCGGACGGACCGCGGCGCCGCAGCACCAGCGGGGCAAAGGTCAGCAGGTACGCGACGAAGAGGAGCACCGAGAGCACCACGGCACGGGGCACGGGACTCGTCCACGGGACGCTCGCGAGCTCCCTCATCGACGCCTTGTCGATCAATGAGTACGCCACCGTGGCGGCGAGGGTGAGAAAGGCGAAGCGGGCAGCGGGCTCGGCGAAGATCTGGAGCGTCCAGCGGCGAGCGCCGTACACGAGCCAGATCCCACACACCACGACGCCGATCCCGGCGACACCGCCGGGCGAGAGGGTCTCCCCCAGCAGCGGCACGGCCAGCAGCGGCATGAAGGCCGGCGTGGAGCGCGCGATGGGATAGACCAGGGAGAGGTCGCCGTGCTCGTAGGCGCGGCTCATCCAATACATGTAGAGGCCGTGACTGATTCCCGCGGCGACCAGCAGGCGCCAGACCGAGGCGGGGATCTCGCCGAAGCTCACGAAGGGCGCCATCGCCCCCAGCAGGACGACCCCGACCCAGGACTGGAGGAGGTTGAAGCAGAGGGGATCGCTGCTGCTCTTGATCGACACGCTCCAGGAGGCGTGCAGCAGTGCAGAGCCAAGGACGAGCGCGAGCTCGAAGAGCGTCAAGCCGGCAGGGTACCCCCGGACGACCCCCGTGCGCGCACGGAGGCCCCGAAGGACGCAAGGGGCGACATTCCCCACCCGGCTCGGTCGACCGCACCGCGGCCCTGTGTTACCCGTTCCCTTCCCCGTTGGGATCTGCCCCGATCGCCGCGGTCTCACGGGTCACCCGGGCGGCGCCTCGCGCCGCCGTTGAGGAAGCGGCGTGGCGCAAACGGCCCTCGCATCGCTGCGCACCTATACCGACCTGACGAAGCCCCGGCTGCTTCCGATGGTCCTGTTCACGGGCCTGCCGATCTTCGGCATGACGGCGGGCGGCTGGGCGCCGCTGGGCTTTGCCGCGCTGACGCTGCTCGGGATCGCCCTTGCGGCGGCCTCGGCGAACACGCTCAATGCCTATATCGAGCGAGATGTCGACGCGCGCATGGAGCGCACTCGAGGCCGCCCGCTTCCGGCGGGACTCCTGCTGCCTCGTGACGCACTGCGCTTCGGACTGGCGCTGGCGCTGGCCTCGACGGGCCTGCTCTACGCCGTGGCGGGTGCACCCGCCGCCGGCGTCGGGTTGGCCAGCATCCTGTTCTACGTCTTCGTATACACCCTCTGGCTGAAGCCGCGCTCCGCCTGGAACGCCGTGATCGGAGGCGCCGCCGGTGCAGCGGCCCCCCTCATCGCCGACGTGGCGGTGAACGGCACCCTGACCGCGGCCGGCATCGCACTCTTCGCGATCGTGTTCTTCTGGCAGCCGCCCCACGTCTGGGCGATCGCCCTCTACCGGAAGAGCGACTACGAGGCGGCGGGGATTCCCATGCTGCCGAGCGTGATCGGAGACGAACCCACCCGTCGCCGCATGCTGGCCTATACGGTGGGGCTGGTTCCGGTATCGCTCGCTCCGGTCGCGCTGGGCCTGATGGGCGAGCTCTATCTGGCCGTGGCCGTCGGCATGAACGTCTGGTTCGTCGCGTCGGCCGTCCAGGTGATGCGACGCCGCACCGACGACGCCGCACGCCGGATGTTCCAGGTGTCTCTCGCCTATCTGTTCGGGCTCTTCCTGGCCATGAACGTGGAGCTGCTCGCGGGTCTGTGAGCGCGGTCCCGCGGCTGCGGGCCGAGACGCCGACGAGCCGGAACGACCGCGATGCCGCCCCAGCGCCCGAGATCGGCCCTTCCCGTCCTGCTGAGCGTGGTCGTGGTCGACCTGGTCGGCTTCGGGATCGTGGTGCCGATCCTCCCCTTCGTCGCGCGGGACTTCCAGGCAACGGGGCTCGAGCTGGGTGTCCTGGTCACGGGCTACGCGGCCGCCCAGTTCGCCTTCGCCCCGATCTGGGGGCGCCTGTCGGACCGCATCGGGCGCCGCCCCGTGCTGCTCCTCACCGTGACGGGTACGTCTCTCTCGCTCGCCCTCCTCGGGTGGGCGCCCTCTCTGGGGTGGATGCTCACGGCTCGCGTCCTGGGCGGCATCTTCGCGGCCAACGTGAGCGTGGCCTCGGCCTACATCACCGACGCCACCGCCGAGGACGAACGCACCCGCTGGATGGGACTCCTGGGGGCATCCTTCGGCATCGGCTTCACGATCGGGCCCGCTTTGGGTGGCGCCCTGGCACCGTGGGGGCTCTCGGTGCCCCTCTTCGTGGCGGCCGGGCTGGCCGCGGCCAACGCGGTCTACGCCTTCTTCGTCCTCGCCGAGCCACCGGGGCGAAAGCTGCCCGAGTCCGCGGCGTCCCGCGGCCGTATGGCCATTCTCCGCGACCCCGGGGTGCTGCGACTGTGCGCGATCTACTTCGTCTTCTCGCTGGCCGTCACCCAGCTCGAGACGATCTTCCCCTTCTTCATGAACGACCGCTTCGGCTACGACGCCACCCGGGTCGCCTTCATCCTGGTGGCCATGGCGGTCCTGATGGGGGGCATCCAGGGGGGCGGGATGCGGGCGCTGGCGGCGCGCTTCCAGGAGCGGAGCCTGGTCGCGGCGGGAAGCCTGGTGCTTGGGGGCGCCTTCCTGGCGGTGGCCTGGGCCCCGAGCGTCGCGATCCTCCTCCTCCCGCTCGCACTCGCCGCCGGCGGGCGGGCCATCGCGCAGCCGTCCCTGATGGGTCTCGCCTCGTTCAACGCCGATCCGCGGCGGCGCGGCACGGTGATGGGCACCTTCCAGTCGAGCGCCTCGCTGGCGCGGGTCGTGGGCCCGCTCGCCGCCGGCGGGCTCTACGACATCGCTCCCGGCTGGCCCTTCCTGCTGGCCGGCGTGCTGGCGCTCGGTGTGGCCGCGGCGGCCACGAGGCTGCCGGATCGTCCGGAGACGGCCCCGGGGGCCGACTTCCAGACCCCCGGCGCGGGCGGGTAGACTCGCGCCGTCCTCCCACCCGGAGCTGCAGCGTGGACCTCTCCTTCCTCCCCGGCGTGAACGCCGCCCTCAACGCCATCGCCGCCGGACTCCTGATCCGCGGCCGCCAGCTCGCCCGCCGACGGGAAATCGACGCACATCGCCGGGTGATGATCACCGCATTCAGCGTGTCGAGCCTGTTCCTCGTGCTCTACGTGGCCCACAAGGCCGCGCGCAACTTCGAGAACACGCCATTCCACGGTGAGGGCGTGGCCCGCACCGCCTATCTGGTCCTGCTCGCGAGCCACGTGAGCCTGGCGATGCTCGTTCCGCCCCTGGCGCTCACCCTGATCGTACTCGGCCTGCGTCAGCGCCTCGAGACCCACCGGCGCCTGGCGCGTTGGGCCTGGCCGATCTGGATCTACGTCTCGCTGACCGGGGTGATGATCTACGTCCTGCTCTACCACGTGAGCCCCCGCCTGCTCTGAGGCCGACCGGGGCGCCAGGCGCCCAGCCGAATTTCCCAGCATTGACGCGGCGATGCGGAGCCCGCCCGCGACCGAGAAAGGGGTCCCGTTCACCTTGAGAAACCGCCCCAAGTTGGCTACGCCCTGACCCGGCCCTCCGTTGGTCCCCGACTTCGGGGACGTGCTGGCGCGAGATCGAGCGCTCGGTACGAGCGGCTCGACGCGGACGGTGGCCGACGGTGCCAGCGTCCGTCACCCCTCTCACGACGACCCCGCCGAGGGGTGTGTTCGCCCAATCCAGCGAGAACCCGGAAGGATGGCAACCTCATGAGGTTCGTGACTGCCGCGGCCCTGGCCGCACTCGTGTTCGTGTCGGCCCCCCAGAGCGCCTCCGCCGGAGATGCCGAACGCGGAGAAGCGCTCTTCGATCTCTGCACCCAGTGCCACGGCTCCGCCGGCCAGGGCAACCCGATGGCGCTGGCGCCCTCCATTGCCGGTCTCAGCGAGTGGTACGTCACGGCGCAGCTCAAGAACTTCAAGAAGGGCGTGCGGGGAATGCACCCGGACGACATGGGCGGACTGCGCATGTACCCCATGTCTCTCTCGCTGAGGAGCGAGGACGACATCGAGGCCGTGGCCGCCTATGTGGCGAGCCTGCCCCTCACGGATCCCGCGCCAACCGTCGAAGGCGGAAACGCCGCGAAGGGCGCGGAGTACTGGAAGACCTGCGCCTCCTGCCACGGGCCCGACGGCACCGGGAACAGGGAACTCAACGCACCCCGCCTCGTCGGCGTCAGCGACTGGTATCTCTTCGAGGCGCTGAAGAAGTACAAGGCCGGGATTCGCGGCTGGAACACGGGGAATCAGCCGGCCGTGATGATGCGCGGAATGGCGATGAGCCTGCCCGACGAGCAGGCCATCCGGGACGTCATCGCGTACATCCATGAGCTGGAAAACTAGGCAGGGCAAGGGCCCGGGCCGCACACAAGGAAGACCCGAGCGATGGGAAAAACGTACGAACCGGACGATCTGGCCACGCGGACGTTCCTGATCTCCATGGCGGGCGTTGGCATCTTCATCGCCGTGGTCTTCCTCTTCATCCTCTGAGGCGAGACGAATGATCGAGCAATACGTTCCCGCGGCCTCCACCTATGCCGGCGACCTCGACAACCTCTTCACGCTGATCTTCGTACTCGTCGGGTTCTGGTTCGTCCTCTCGGAGGGCGTCTTCTTCTGGCTGCTCTTCAAGTTCAGGAAGAAGGACGGACAGAAGGCCGAGTACGTGAGCGGCGAGCTCAAGACCGAGAAGCGCTGGATCACCTATCCCCACCTCCTCGTCCTCGTCTGCGACGTCTTCATCATCGTTGGCGCGGTCCGCGTCTGGTACGACGTCAAACAGTTCCTTCCGCCGGCCCAGGAGACGATCCGGGTGATCGGCCAGCAGTGGGCGTGGACCTTCGTCCACCCCGGCCCCGACGGGGAGATCGACACCGCCGACGACATCTCCAAGGTGAACGAGCTCCGCCTGCGTGTGGGCACGGTCTACCACTACAAGCTCGAGGCGAAGGACGTGCTGCACAACTTCTCCGTGCCCGTCTTCCGGCTCAAGCAGGACGCGATTCCCGGTCGGGTGATCACGGGCTGGTTCGAGCCCACGAAGACCGGTGACTTCAGCGTCCAGTGCGCCGAGATCTGCGGCCTCGGTCACGGACTCATGGGAGCTCGAGTGATCATCGAGTCGCCAGAGGATCACGCCGCCTGGGTCGCCGAGAACTCTCCGATCTCGATCGCGGCGAATACCGCCGTCGCCTCCGAGGAGTAGACATGGCCGAATCCGTCGCCACCGCACCGGCACACGACGATCACCACGGTGAGCAGAGCTTCTGGAGCAAGTACGTCTTCTCCACCGACCACAAGGTCATCGCGCTCCAGTACATGTTCACCGGCATGGCCATGGCCCTGATCGGCGGCTTCATGGCCTACGCCTTCCGCATGCAGCTCGCCTTCCCGGGCATGGACGTGCCGGGCTTCGGGCTCGTCTCCCCCGCCCAGTACAACGCGCTCATCACCAACCACGGCGCGATCATGATCTTCTGGGTGGCGATGCCGGTGCTGATTGCGGCGTTCGGGAACTTCTGCATCCCGCTGATGCTGGGCTGCGACGACATGGTGTTCCCGAAGCTGAACCGGCTCTCCTACCAGATCTTCCTGCTGAGCTCGATCGTCCTCCTCTCGTCCTTCTTCGTCGAAGGCGGCGGATTCGGAGGCGCATGGACGTCCTACCCACCGCTCTCGTCGAAGGCGGAGTACAGCCTGACACCACTCGGGTCGTCGATCTGGCTCGTCGCGGTGGCGCTCGAGTTCGTGGCCTTCCTGCTGGGCGGCATCAACTTCGTCACGACGGCGATGAACTCCCGCGCGCCGGGCATGAAGATGTACGACATCCCGATGGTGGTGTGGATGATCGTGATCGCGAGCATCCTCTTCATGGCCTCGGTGGGGCCTCTCATCGCCGGCGCGGTGATGCTCTTCATGGACCAGCAGCTGGGCACGGCCTTCTTCGATCCGGACCGGGGAGGTGACCCGATCCTCTGGCAGCACCTCTTCTGGTTCTTCGGCCACCCGGAGGTCTACGTCGTCCTGCTGCCGGCGGTGGGCATCACGGCCGAGATCATCACGGTCTTCGCCCGCAAGAAGCTCTTCGCCTACAAGACGGTGCTCTACACCGCCTTCGGCACCGGCGTGCTGAGCTTCACGGTCTGGGCGCACCACCAGTTCATCGCCGGCATCGACCCCCGCATGGCCCACGTCTTCACTGTGACGACGCTGCTCATCTCGATTCCGATCGCCGAGATGATGTTCGTCTACATCGCAACGCTCTACGGCGGGTCCATCACCTTCGCGACGCCGATGCTCTGGGCCCTCGGCTTCATCGCCACCTTCCTGATCGGCGGCGTGACGGGCATCTTCCTCGGTGCGAGTGGCGCGGACATCTACCTGCACGACACCTACTTCGTGCTCGCCCACTTCCACTACACCTTCTACCCGATCGCCATCATCGGGACCTTCGCCGGTGTCACCTACTGGTTCCCGAAGATGTTCGGGCGGATGATGGACGAGCGGCTCGGGAAGATCCATTTCTGGGGAAGCATCATTCCCTTCAACCTCATCTTCATCCCGCTCTTCTTCCTCGGAGCCGCCGGACAGCACCGGCGCATCTACGACTTCACGAACTTCCCCGAGCTCGCCGCCATGCAGCACTGGCGAGTCGTAGCGACCGTCGCGATGCTGGTCATGCTCGGGTTCCAGCTGGTCTTCCTCTACAACTTCTTCCGCAGCATGTTCCGCGGCGAGAAGGCGGGGAAGAACCCCTGGAAGGCCAACACCCTCGAGTGGTCGGCGGAGTCGCCGCCTCCCCATGGCAACTGGCCGGTGCTTCCGACCGTCTACCGCGGGCCCTACGAGTACTCGCACCCGGATCGGGACGAGGACTACTGGCCGCAGCACGTACCCAACTGATCCCCTTCAACTGAATCGAGACTTCGGGGAAGCGAATGAGACCCATCGCCACGACGCGCTCCGCTGCAGGACTCCCCACCGGCCTCCTGGCCGTGTGGTGGGTGGTCGTATCGGAGATCGTGATCTTCGGGGGGCTGCTGGCCTCCTACATCATGCACCGTCTCGCCCACGACGCGTGGACGGAGCAGGCCGCCCATACCAACACCTGGATCGGCGCCTTCAACACCTTCGTCCTGCTCACCTCGAGCCTGACGGCGGTGCTGGGCCACCAGGCGGCGGAGCAGGGGAACGGCCGGAAGGCGGCGCGATTCCTGTGGATGACCGTTGGCGGCGCGACGACCTTCGTCGCCGTCAAGGCCTTCGAGTGGACGACGGAGATCCAGGCCGGCTACACGCTGACCTCGAGCACCTTCTGGTCGTTCTACTACACGGCGGCCGGGCTCCACGCGCTCCATGTGATCGCGGGAGCGATCATCATGATCTTCGTGGCGACCGACGCAGCCAAGAACCGTGAGCTCCATCGGGTGGAGCTGATCGGGATCTACTGGCACTTCGTCGACATCGTCTGGATCTTCCTCTTCCCTCTTCTCTACATCGCGAAGTAGGAGCCATGTCGGACGAGCACGCGCACCACACCAACTACGTCAAGATCTGGGGCATCCTCCTGGTACTGCTGGTGATCAGCGTCCTGGGACCGATGCTCGAGATCCGGGCCGTCACCCTGATCACGGCCTTCGGGATCGCCTGCGTAAAGGCCTTCATGGTGGCGAAGAATTTCATGCACCTGAATCTGGCGCCCCGCTTCGTCACCTATCTCGTGGTGACGGGATTGGTCTTCATGCTGCTCTTCTTCGCCGGAACGGCGCCCGACGTCATGCAGAACGAGGGCATGGGCTGGGAGAAGCCGGCCTGGAAGCAGGCGGCCATCGAACACGCGGCCGGGGCCACCGGCGGCCACGCCGAGCATCACTAGGCCGTGGGCGCAGGCACGATGACGCGGAGGCACGGCCGCATCCGGGTCGTCGCCGAGTCGCAGCGGGAGCCCGTCATCCCGAACGGGGTGCTGGGGATGCTGATCTTCGCAATGACGGAGACGATGCTCTTCGCCGGGCTCATCAGCGCATTCACCATCGTCCGATCGTCCGCACCGATCTGGCCCCCGCCGAACCAGCCGCGGCTCCCGGTGGAGGAGACGGCCCTCAACACCGCTGCGCTCCTGCTCTCGGGCGTCCTGCTCTTCGTGGCGCGGCGGCGCTTCCAGCGGGATCCCGGCGGAGCCCGGATCCCGCTGATGGCCTCGATGGCCCTCGGCGTCTTCTTCGTCCTCTCCCAGGGAGCGGAGTGGGTCGCCCTGATCGCCGACGGGCTGACGCTCACCTCGAGCACCCTGGGCAGCTTCTTCTACCTCATCGTCGGAATGCACGGGCTCCACGCCGTGGCCGCCCTCTGTGTGCTCGCCTACGCCTGGCTCCGCATCCAGCGGGGTTGGCTCGCCCACCGCCATCTCGCTACCGCCGAGGTATTCTGGTATTTCGTCGTGGGCATCTGGCCCGTCCTCTACCTCGTGGTGTATCGATGAGCTTCGTCCCTCTCCTCGATCGGATCGCCGCCCTCGCCCTGGCCGCCCTGGTCGCGGCGCCACAGGTGGCCAACGCGTGCTCCGTATGTAGCGCAGGGCGCGACGACGAGGCCCAGGCGGCATTCCTCGGAACGACCGCCTTCCTGAGCGTTCTGCCCCTGGCCATCATCGGGGGCTTCGTCTGGTGGCTGCGCCGCCGGATGCGCGCCATGGACGCCGACGGGGTGACCTCCCACCGCGCCGACGCCCCGGCCTCGCTCGCCTCCTAGACAGCGACGAGGGCCTGGGATCGGGGAGGGGGAACTCCGCCTCGGCTGCGGTCCCGCCCGACCTATCCGATCATCTTCGTGGCGGTGATCAGCAGGGCCGCGCCCGCGCCCCCGAAGCCGCCGGCCGTACAGCGTCGCAGCAGCGACCACTCGGGGGGAAGGTAGAGCCCCCCCAGTGCGGCACCTGCGACGGCGCAGCCGATCAGCGTCGCACTGATGATCGGGTGGCGCCTGACGACCCGGGTCAGTCCGACCTCGCTTCGGGTGGGCTCGGACACGCGAGAACCCTATCCGGCTCCCGGCTCGGGGTCGAGCGGAGCCGGTCTTCCGGATTACTCCGAGCTGGCCTCGTCGTCGCTGGCCGGCTGCTCCGGAGCTGCCCCCGGCGTCTTGGCCTGGGGCTCGTTCGGCTTCTTCGCCGACCTCTCCTCCGCCTGGGCCTCGAGTCGAAAGGGCGGATAGACAGGAACGTCCACCAGGACCTTCCGGCCCCCCGGGCTCACCAATTCCCGCTTCACCGTGCGGACCGGCTTGAGGCTCGGTCCGCGTCGAGCCGAGGGGTCGTTCCCAAAATCGGCCGCCTGTCTTCCACGTCGCGCCATGCCGGTCGTCCTCCCCGCTTCGAGCTCGCCAGGCGAGTCCCTGGCCTCATCGGGTGACCGGCCCTGGAGATTCAATCCCATCGGGCTCCTGGGCCTTCGCTGGGGCCTGGGAGGCAAGAGCAGGCTCGGCGAGAAGAGGCGAACAAAGAGCGAAACATCCAGGCAAAAGAAAACCCGCCTTCCGGGACGGGTTGAAAAATCACGATGTAAGCAGATATTGTAGCACGAAATTCCATCGACGCAATGGGGTATCGGTCGATTACGCAGAGTCGGCCCGAAATCCGGGGAAGACCACCAATTTCTCCGCCTGGAGCCACGATTTTCGCTCGCCAGGGCTCGCTCCGCGCGCGGCCTGCCGGCCGCGCCTCGGGGCGAGACCCGAACGGGTCAAGAACGCGAACTCCGGGAACCCAACCCACCCGGACGCAGCCATCCGACTCCGCTCGCCAGGGCTCGCTCCGCGCGCGGCCTGCCGG